>Ga0208297_1000472_pt1 | contig 79102 bp, 61 predicted proteins | sample LMS_cellobiose_e_FD_187367 | JGI IMG/M metagenome (GOLD analysis project Ga0208297, IMG submission 187367) | Rumen-fistulated moose microbial communities from Alaska, USA - LMS_cellobiose_enrichment (SPAdes) (version 2) | ecosystem: Host-associated > Mammals > Digestive system > Stomach > Rumen...
CCATGACGGTGCCCTCGCGGGTGATGAGCTGCACATGGAGCACGCGGCTCAGGGGCGTGGGCCGGTGGTCGGGCGCCGTGACCACGTAGGCGGCAAACCACAGGGTGTCGCCGATATAGTAGGCCGTGTTGTCGAAATGGAGATAGACCTTCTCCTGGGGCAGGATGCGGTTGAAGGTCTCGATGTTCTGCACATACGATAGAAGACGCTCGGAAGCAGACTCAGGTGATACGGAGATTCTACTTAGCGCCCCTTCTATCTGCAATGTGCTTAGAAGGAATACGAAAACACAGAGAAGGTATTTGATAGAGCGATTCGATTCTTGATGGTCCTGCATGGTAATCTCAATTAGACTCTATCTGATAGTCGTTGAAGCAACTGAAGGATATAATACCTATTCCTCCAGATCCTTGGTATTGAATGTACATTGTATTATGTGATGAAAAATCATATTCGGCCAAAAATGCATGATGTAATCCATAAAACGTTTTGTTTGAACATGGTTCGTCTGAAAGAAACAAACAATAGCTGGAGTAGCCTTCTAAATTAGTATTTGTTGGTAAAAATTCAGCTGTCAAAGTGACAGAATTAGGCAACATACTCCCTCCATCTGTCCAATAAACAGTAATGTCTATATCGTAATTAATTGATCCAGGATACGGATGCCCTGGAATTAGATATCTTACCGAAAAAAAATTTTGTCCGGTACAATTAAAAGAGCCACTTACAGGGGGTGTTTCTTCTACGCGCTTCTTTACTCTAAGGGGAGAAAAATAATCCAAGGAGGATACTCTTCTCTTTGCCATGGGAACAGAGTCTCGGGAAGAAATCAACTCCACATGGTCTGCGATTGCTTGACGTAAATCCACAATCGACGGCAATTTCTTCTGCCAGCGTTCTTCATTGAAGCCGATGAGCACTCCGTACTGCTCGGCGATCTCTTTCACCTGCGTCTGCAACATCTCTTTTTCCGTCGGCTCATCAGACTGTCTGGCCGACATCATTTCGTCTGTGTCATTTGAGCAAGCTGCTACTATGAGCAAAGCTGGCAACATTAATGTTTTGAAAACGTTTTTCATCACTAAATTGTTTAATTAATTCGACATAATCATCTGTATAAATGTATTAGCGTTCATCTTGAGAATTATTGTTTCAGCACCACCGGCTGGCCGTCGGGCGTGAGGCCTTCGGCCGAGATGACCAGATGGCGGGCAGTGGAGTTGTTGTAGAACTCTATGTGGGCTTGTCCCAGGCTGTCGGTGCGGACATCCGGATTCCAGTAGAGCGTACGGCGGTAGTCACGAGGCGGGTCCTTGAGATCCATCCGGCTGTAGTCGGGGCTGTAGAATTCGGCGGGCCGGGTATAACCACGAATACGCATGCTTCGACCGCTACGAGGAATGGGGAACCAATCGCGAGCATCATCCTGGTAGAGCTCGTTGTGCAGCACATAGTTGTCGGTATATGAATCGACAGCTTCCTCTATGTCCATCAACCGACGGGATGTCTTGTCTGAAAAGATATTGATGGAACGAAACATTTCAAGAAAGACAAATCCGACATATTTGACCGAGTCAGGATTGCCAAAATGGACAACATCGATATGCTCTTCGCGAGCTTTTATGTTGCGCTGCATGAAATAGAAGATATCTTCGGGACGGAATTTGCCATAGTTGTCATTTCTTACTTTGGTAAGAATAGGCGGATCCGTGGCAGTCAGACGGTTGTCCCTTACTTTTCCAAAATTGGTGACGATGGTCCCCCTTCCTCGAATACCGTGTCGGACCAGGGCACAATAATCTATGAAAAGAGAGTCATACAGACCATAAAACATTCCCAGATCCTGCTGCAGGTTCAGTTCGTCGCGGGCATCCAGCCGGATAGCCGGCTGGCTGAGATCCATTTTTCGGAGAGTCCGCTTGGCAGCGATATCAACCTCCTTTAGAGAAAGATTGTAAGCTTCGTCCCCCGTGCCAGCTGTGGCTAAGGTCAGTCCCAGTGATTCTGCAATGGTCTCTTCGCGCCGATACTCCCTAGGATGGGTTTCGTAATAGGAAAGCAGCCGAACATGCGGCTGCCAGCCTTCCTTCAGAGGAAGATAAAAAGTAGCCCAATAACCATTCACGTCGGTCGCATAATTGAAGAATTCTGCTTTATCGTAGCCCAGCAGGCTTTCCTGATAGTAACGGATGATTCTCTTGATGAAGTTTCTGGGCTTCACTTTGGAGGTATCCCGGATTGGACGCGCGGTGAGTAGCAGATGGCCGGTTCCTTCAAAATCGGGCGGATTGAAGGCAAACTCTCCTTTGGCATTGCTCAGTACAGATCCTTCGATGGCAATACTGTCTATGCCGATAAGAGCCTCTATCTCCATGCCTCGCTGTAACTGTTGGTCTCTCGTTTTAATACTTCCTGTCATGGGATAGACCTGCCCCGATATGGTGAGCCCCTGCTGGGGCCTGTAGCGATAAACAAAGCTTTCCTGCCCGGTCATCTCCTCAAAATCGTAGCGCCGCCAGCCCTGAGTGAGCATGAGCAGTTCCAGATCGTACTCCCGCCGGGCCCCCTTGCCGAAATAGTAGTCCGGCTCCTCGATGGCGCCGTACAGGTCGGACGAGAGCAGCAGGTGGGAGAGGATGTCCTCCTCGGTGGGCGTCTGCTCGCGGGTCTGGTTGTCACAGACTGACAATGAAAAAGCCGTCTCTATTGGTTGTTCTTTATCGCTAAGGCTGAAATCCAGACTAATCTTCTCATAGGGACTGTATACTGATCGTTTTTTTCCATCCATATCCACGCGGGCCGTCCTCCTTTCGGGATGGGCGACGAAGGCCATGCGCTCGGCATAGATCTGCCCCAGGGTGTCGAACAGGGTAATCTGCTGTACGCCTTCGGGCAGCAGCTCCGTGTCGATGTCGATGCGTGCGGCCACGGTGCCGTCGCTCTGTCGCACTGTCTGCAGCACCTCGAAGACATAGGGCTGTCCGCGGCAGACCACCGTGAGCCCCAGGCTGCCGGCCGGCAGGGAGTCACTGCCCACCACGTTCACACGCAGCACCTTGCCCGGTGTGTCGCCCTGGGTCTTGTCGTCCTCTCGCACGTTCATGACATAGCCCCGCGTGAGCGGCTCTGGTAGATCGTAAGTGTACTCTCCTCTATCCCATGCAATAACGGCTTTACATTGTTGTCCCTTCTCGGGCGTATAGTAGAAATCGCCCCTTCCGCGGGCGTTGCTCCTGAGTGCCTGCTGGGTGCGACCCCGACGGCCTTCGATCTTCCCCTTGACAACCAACGGTTTCCCCTCGGCATCGCAAACTTCGAAGGCCACACGGCTCTCCAGGCCTTCGACCAGATGGCCGCCTTCGGGATAGAACTTGAGCACAGGTTTAGTCTTTCTTTCCCACCAATCTCCCATTTTAGCCGTCAGTTGGGGCCTCGTGCGGATGGTCTTCTCGTTCCAGTTGCCGGGGGTGAGGGGTTTCTGATAGACGGGGAAGACCCGCGAGAAGGCCGTGCCGCTCTCCTGGTAGAAGCGACGGCAGAACTCTTCGTTGAAGAAGAAGGCGGCCGCCTCCTTCTCGTATTCCCACTGTATGTTGCCGAAGTTGAGCATGTAGAGGGTGTAGGCCCTCACTTCGTAGTAGCCCGAGGCGTATTCGTCCTTGAGGGGGAACTGCCCGTGGCAGCGACCGTCCGTCCCGATCTTGAGCACCTTGGTGTCCATGACGGTGCCCTCGCGGGTGATGAGCTGCACATGGAGCACGCGGCTCAGGGGCGTGGCCCGGTGGTCGGGTGCCGTGACCACGTAGGCGGCAAACCACAGAGTGTCGCCGATATAGTAGGCCGTGTTGTCGAAATGGAGATAGACCTTCTCCTGGGGCAGGATGCGGTTGAAGGTCTCGATGTTCTGCACATACTGCGACAGGCGCTCGGATGCGGAATTTGTAAAAACCTCTTCTGCTCTGTTAGATGCCCTTACTACCACATCAGAATAAATCAAAACGATAAACAGAAGGATGATAAATCTTCTGCCTATCAGGATAGTATCTCCAATTAGTTTTCTCAACACGGGATAAGAATTAAGGTGTACTAATAGAATAATTGTCAATGTACAACACTGCCGTACCTGTTGCGCCGTTATATTGCACACACAATGCTACATGAGTTGTCGTGTCATTAGGAAATATGTAATAGTCATAGTATGCCAAGAATGAATGATGTGTTGAGTAGAATGACACAGGGTTGCAAGGCTTATTTTCTAACAAAATGTCTATATAATAAAAGTTATATCGATAGTCATCGATATAGCCGTTTAAATAAACGCTATTGGGACCTTCACTTCCTCCGTCTGTCCAACTAACGGTCATATTCACAAAACAACCCCAGGGGCCGACGTATCCATAGAAGTTGAATGAACCTGAGACAGAGGGATGGAACTCCCCCATTGTCTTAAATCTCATTGGATAATAGGCATCTACTCCTGACATTCTGGACGAGCATGCGATTATGGAATCCGAGGAATACCGGCTTTCCATCATTTCTTTTGAGTTGATGATAAAGTCTTGGATCTCCACAATCGACGGCAGTTTTTTCTGCCAGCGTTCTTCATTGAAGCCGACGAGCACTCCGTACTGCTCGGCAATCTCTTTCACCTGCGTCTGCAACATCTCTTTTTCCGACGGCTCATCAGACTGTCTGACCGACATCATTTCTTCTGTGTCATTTGAGCAAGCTGCCACAATAAGCAAGGTTGACAGCATTAATGCCCTAGAAACGACTTTTTTCATCATCATACTGTTTAATTGGTTCAACGAATTTTTATTTGCCAAAGGTAGCAAGAAGTAAAAAAGCCACAAATAAATTGACATTATTGTTTCATCACCCCGACGGCCAGTCGGTGGTGTTGAAACAGTAAGGGCTTACAATGAGGGACGGAACTACGGTTTATGAAGATAGAAGGGAGCGACATAGACCCCGTCCTCTCTCTAAATCGCGCTTTAAATCTTCAGGCATGATATATTCAATGCCCGACAGGCGATGGAAGTATCCGCAAAAGAAAATCCCAAGATTTTCAACAAAAAATTCCCATGATTTTCAATTTAGAACCTTCCAACAAAGTATTTACTTCGAAGCAAAACCTGCCTTTCGCGCCATTAACTTCGTTTGCACTACCTTTATTGCCTCAGCACCACCGGCAGCTTTTTGGTCACTCATAGATAAATTTGACATCTTCCGGCTTGAAAAATACCCTGTGTCCGTACTTAGGATTCCAATGGAAATTGTAGGCTTTCAGAAGGTATGGATCCGAATCCTTTCCATGCCGCCGTTCCATCTTGACGGCATTCACGGCATACAGCCTCTGGTGCCACTCTGACCAGACAAGCACCACGGAACGATTGAATTCTCTCATACTGTCGGCCTGTGACAAAACCAGTTCCTTTCGGTGCAATCCCTTGCAACGTTGAGCCAGCATGTCCATCTCCTCCAAGGAGAAACCCTGCTCTTTCCAGTCCTTATGAATCCTGTTGGCATAGCGGCAGAGTTTGTTGTATTCGGCGTTGCTCCAGTCCTTTGATTTGTTACCAGAATGCATGAGCGCGTAGATCAAGTCTTCTTTCGGTTCCTTCAAGAGTGCATCGGTATCAATAATTCCTCCTCCTCCCCGGGCTGACAGATCTCGATAATAATGGACATGCGTTTCCCAGATAAAATCATACAATCGCTCCGATATGTTTACGGAAGCGCCATTGGGAGCAATCAGGCCGTAAGGCCCGTTGAAGGCGTAATCGCGTGTACCGCGTTCCCTCTCAAAGATGCCAACACGCACTTCTGCCTCGCTGAGAATCTCCGCCTCCTGTTGAGACATCTTCTCAAAATCCAGCACAGGCATATCTATGTCAAGATAAGGTTCATCCTGATACTTGTACGTGACGGTGTTGCATGCTGTATTCAAGATAAGAATCAGCATGATGTCAAACATTGATTTTTTCATTGGAATATTGAAATGACAATTAGTAATAAACGCGTAAAACGGAGCTATATGCAATGGAACCAGATTGACCGTATGAATGATCTTTCCAATAGTCTTTATAGTCAACTCTCAAAATGGATCCATTTTGACGAATTCTAACGGCATTTACGGCATGATTATTTGGGTATTCCGAAGGAATAATCATGATATATTTGCTTAGATTGCCTATTGATAGATTCCCCATCACGGGATATGGGGATGCTTCGACGAAGTGATCAACAATATCATCTGATTCGGCCCCTGAGAAGCCATCACCATCATACCATCTATTGTTAATGTTATTAACGACATACGATTCAATGCTACTATATGTCGGATTATTCTTTTTCGAAGAACCAGTGTTGAGAATCGCATAAAACAAGCAATCTGGATACTCAGACGCCCCTTCTGTTACAATTTTTGTCCGTGGAAAAACAGTTCCTTTGACTAGACTATTAGTATAAGTGTAGTTTGATTTAATAAAACGGAACAATCTCTCAGAGATATTTACCTGTTTTCCGGAGTTTTCATATATAAACGTTTGCCCGTTTTCTTCAAAAAAAGTAAGCCGAGATTCGGCTCTATTTAGAATATCGTAGTCTTCTTCTGACATAAAAGAAAAATCATATACGCTAATGTCAAGATAGTCCTCCTCGGACCAATTTGTTTCTAGAGAACTTACGTTGCAGCTTGTAATCAGCGTCACAATAGTGACAAAGTTGATAAAAGTGATTTTTTTCATACCGTTTTGATTAAAGAAAAATAATATAAAATTGATTTCATTACCAGAACACCGGTGCGCCGTTGTCGCAGATGAAGATGCGTTCCTCCATTCCCAGTTGAAGGTTTTTGAGCTGATAGAGTGCGCCGACAGGGACATCGTTGAAGACCAGTTGTGTGCTTTCCGCCCGTTGACGCCCAAGCGAATGCTCCCCGTCACGATCCCAGTAGCACAGTTCGTACCACTGTCCAGGAACAATGCCGTTGTCGTCGTTCCGGGGCAGGACCCGTATGGAGCTTACGGGGACAGGTTTGCCCATATCCATCCCAAGCCATTTCTGCACGTTGGTATAAGTCAAGACGTCTCCATCGAATGCCAACTCGGCAGCACCCTGCTTGTTCCCGACTTCGCACAAAGGCTTCCCGGAAAGGAGTCCTCCCCGGGCATCAAGAAACTGCAGTTCTGCCACTGCGATACGTCGTGGATGGACGATACGCCAATAACGGTAGGCGGAGGATTCCTGGAAAGACTTCTCCACGAACCCCAGATCGGGGCTGTCACCGTCTATCTGCCAGATGGTGTCACAGCGAGCAAAAGCGGCATCGTTCGAAGCCTCGATGATATATTCTGTCAACTGGCGGCTCCATTGTATCTTGTCGGTATTGAGCGGATATTTGCGTGTAAGAACCAGGCGCTGTGTTTGCCGGCTGGGAGAGAGAGTCCTGACCTTACCCTCCGTGTCAAGCAGAAAAGGATCTCCTGCAAACCTCATCTGCTGTCCGTGGTAATAGACCGGCATATAAACGATGCCTCTGCCCATGTCACGAAACACCGCCCTCCCATGACGGATCCGCGCCCAAGCAGCCGGCTTCCATTGCAGGTCGTTGAACACTGCCAGATAGAGATTCTGTGGGCGGTCTCCTGCTGTCATGGGCTTGACGGTCACATCGGATACAGGGCAGTAGAGCTTTGTCACATCGCGATTGAAGGGGTCGGCAAAGAGGTCCGGGATATTTTCCGTTCGGATATTGCGAACGGCAGGCACAGGATTGTGGCTGTAGGTCCTGCGCCAGACCTTGGCGGCACGGGGGTTGGATACTTCCGAGTACACCCGGTCGCGACAGGCAGGATCCAAGAGGACGCGCCAGAAGTGCCGGCCATTGCGCGTGGGCCAGTCGGAGACATAGTCCAAAGCACAGGGTATGCCTGCATCACGAAGCATGGATAGGTTGTAGAGGCAGTCATCCAGACAGTCGAAGGAGTGGAGGCTCGGCTCCAGTCCTGGCATGGACAGGTCCTGCATGTACCGATCGTGCGACTTGCCCACCACGTTGCGTTGCAATGTCCTCAGGTCGTTCGATGAACAAGGCAGGCTGCGGTAACGGCGTGTCTCGGAGAGAACCTTGCGCCAGCCTGTCGCAGAGTCGCCATAGCCGCCCATGAGCGGTTCCTCCGAGAAACGGTAGGGGAGCACATACTCACAGAATTCCTCGAAAGTGATCCGCGACAACCAGGGACACAGTCTTCGTGCCAGCATCACGCTGTCAATATGTGCGATGAGAAAGTCGGCCGAAATACGGCTGATATCCTCCGCAGGGGTCATTTCCTCTGCGTATCTTGGCATTCTTTGTGGGATGGTCAGCACCACCCGGCGGACGGGAAGGGACATCTCGGGATAGAGCGAGTCCAGACCTTCGCACAACTCTGGCAGACAGCCGCCTTCCATGGATTGGTGCCCCGGCATATGGCGGATCAGGAAGCGTGCCGCCTGAAGATGGAGACTCAGAGAGTCGTGTTCGCTGTAATGACGCAGCACTTGTTCCAGTTGCGACCGGTTGGCTCCGCTCTGCTGCAGTGCCTGCTCAAGAGAACGATCACTGCAGGATGCCAGCAGAAGGCAGAGCGACAAGCTGATGATGGTGTTTGTATAGACACGTTTCATGATGTAGAGAATTATGAGGTCACATTTCTGCCCAACGATAGATGTATGACACCCTGTCGAAGCGAAGATATTGGGTGAATCCATATTTGGCATTGCTTTCCCGAGTGTCTCCAAACAAGGATTGATAATAGTTCAGGCACCGCAGACGCTGTTCTTGCTGACGATAGGGGACGATACGGGAAGCATTGGTTGCATGGCAGGGACCAGTCACGTCGGAATAAAGCACTATCTGGTGCTGGCTTTTGGTCGTTGATGTGTCGACATATGACGGGTCAAACTCCACTCTCTGTAGTTCGGGGTGAAAATGCCTAACTAACCGGTCAGCCTCATCAAGAGTAAACCCCTTTTCCCTCCAGTCTTTCTTTATCCTGTTTGCGTAGCGACAGATTTTCTTGTATTCGGACTTACTCCAACTGGACGAAGAAGGACCGCTATGCATGATTGCCCATACTAAATCTTCGGCTAAGGGATATTGGGGAAAGGAAACGTCATCCCTGTGAATACTACCACCTAAAAATTCTCTGTCATTATATCCCTCAATGTTATCTTTGATGTATTCAAACAATCGTTCCGAGATATTGATCTCTGCACCGGATTGGACCTTAGTGTAATAACGGCCCTCTCGCTTGAACTCTTTGCTTCCCTCTTCTCTTTCTCGAATGCTGGTTCGCTTCTCTGCTTCGCGATAAGTTTCTCTTTCCTCTTCTGTCCAGAACTCTCTGGACTTGTTCAAATTGTCATAGTCAATCTCTAAATAAAGCGACTCCTGATACTTCAGCGTTTGGCAGCTTTGGAAACCAACAACAAGAAGCATTAGTGTAAACAAGAATGGATTTTTCATCTTTACGTTCAATAATATATTCTCTCAATATTGGAAGCAGAAAAACTGTCATATCTACCAAAATCATGTCTCTTGGAATAATCAATGAAACCAATTTTATTCACTCCATTCTCCTGATAGTATCTTGTCGCATTTACGGCATGATCCAATATTCCGTTATAATAAATCATAATATACTTGCCAAGATTATGACCTAACAGAGAGTCGGACAAACTGGTGTGAGAGGTGGCATTTACAAAATGAGTAATAATTTGGTCAGCTTGATCAAATGTAAAGCCATGAGGATCCTCGTCCCAATGGGGCTTGACAGTTTCTGCATAATAGGCTATGTTATCGTATGTCGGATTATTTATTTTAGGGCACTGAGTGTTCAGAATGGCCCATATTAAACAATCTGGTTTAGAATTCTCGGACATATTTCTAACCCTTTGAAAGGGTGTGCTTTGAATATCCGATTCAAAGGAGAAATCATTGTAATAATTGTCTTCCCATTCATTATAACACCCGGGAAGAATCACTAGGGTGAGTGCGTAAAAAAAGATCTTCAAGTGTTTCATCTTTTGATTAATTTTTATATTTGACAAAAACAGTAAAGTTTTATTCTCTCGGGTCTACATTCGAATCCTTTAGTTCCCGCATTTTTCCCTTGATCATGTTGACAGTGGCCGAAGGCACTTTGACAGGTTTTTCGATGATTTTTTCTGCCAGCTGCCTGGCCTGCTCGTGGCGGCCATCGTTTTCATAAAGCATGGCCAGCAAGTAGAGCGGGTAAAAGCGGCATGGACACATGTCGGAGGCCAGGAGGTAGGCCTCTTCGGCTTGTCCTGTTTTGCCGAGTTTCTCGCAATCCTGGGCAATGAGTAGTTGCAAATCGTAGTCGGCCCACAGTTGGCGGCATTTCATGGCTGTTTCCAGACTCCCGGCATAATTTTGGGCCACATTCTGCTCGGCCGCATAATTGTAAAGGAAGTAGGGGTTATGGGACAGCGTTACTCTTTTTTCGAGCATTGCAAATTCCTTCATCGCCTCCTCGGAACGCCCCCTGAGGGCTTTATTCTGCGTCCGTTTCCAGGCCAATTCGCCATCAACCGACGCGGCGATGACAAAAAGCCCCAGTAAGCAGCAGACAGGCATCGCCCAGCGCGTAAGGCGAAGAGCGGCAGGCGAGGGGCAGATCTCCTTTGCTCTGAGGGCATTCTCGATAAGGATGGCGGCATCGGTCAGAGCGATAATCCACACCAGTGGATAGGTGAAAGGATAGGAAAAGCAGGCAAAGACGGCTATGCTGCTCAGCGAGAGTGCGGCCCGACGACTGGAAGGGTTGTCAGCAGACCTTCGGTGGCAGCGGAAGAGGAAGACAACGATGAGCCCTATTGCTGTCAGTCCTGCCAGTCCGTATCGGACAGCTATCCCCAACCATTCGTTGAAGGGCTGGTGGACATTGTCGGCCAGCATGGCGGCGGGACTGTCTGGGTGAATCGACAGATATTGGGCTTGGGCTTCCATATAATGGGCCATAAAACCCTGCGAACCCCATCCCAGGAGAGGCCGTTGGCAAAACAAATCCCAGGAGCAGCGCCAGATGAGCAATCGGCCATCGGCCGAATCTCTCTTGAGAAAATAGCTGCCGGCGGCAAGCAGAAGAAAACAGGCGAACAGTAAAGCAACTTTCTTTCCCCGTCCAATTCGCAGCTGCTGAAAAAGGACAACGACCAGCGGCAATGCCGCCGCCAGCACGCCCGCCCTGGACCGACTCATAACAAGCGCGGCCATCAGGCAGATTCCGGCCAATAAATGAAACAACTTCTGCCCTTTTCCTCCATCGACCACCAACACAAACGGGAAAACGCAGATTAGGCTGGCCGCCAACCCGGCGGGATTGTCGAAGCTGCCCTGAAACATCTGCCCATGTCCTTTATAATGGCAATAGAAAGCATAGATCGTCTGGGCACAGACGCATAGCAGAGCGATTGTACAGACTTCTTTTTGACGGGACAGAGCATTGCTATCCCATCGGAATTGTCGCAACCTTAAAGACATCCATCCTATAAGCAGACACAGACATGCAGCACCATAGTACTGCTTGGGGACGATGCTTGCATCGTTGAACAGATCCGAGTTCAAGAACAGGCATCCCAGGCATGTCAGGGCATATAAGAGCAGATAAATGATCATATCTTTGTTCTATATCGGAAGGCAAAATTATGTAATCAAGATGATATTTCCAAAATATTTGTAGAATATCACGGAAAATAATTTTGGTATCTTCTGTTTCAATTAATAACTTTGCGTGATATAAAATTTTTGTTTGAAGCAATTTAACAAGATAGTGATGAAACACGTTTTCAGAACATTGATGTTGTCCGCGTTGCTCATAGTAGCAGCTTGCTCAAATGACACAGAAGAAATGCTATTCCTTGGGAATAGTCACCATTATGCAGAAGAGGATACACCAGGAGAGGTCAATTTCCCCCTTGTACGTTATAAATCGAGATCAGAGTCACATAAACCAAGCGGATCATTTACATGTTATGGTTTCGCCGGACTATATTTGGTTAATCTAACTATTTATTGGGAAGATGGGGATTTCAATTTTGAAGATTATGTGTTTGCGGATGGCTATGTTTCCTCTGGGGATCTTTATGCTGAAATCCACAATGGATCGTGCGTAAACGTTAACTTTAATGGCATGAATCATTCTTTTACTGCGACGTGTCACATTCCTTTCGGGAGTGGTGTCAACTATGTAATAGCGACCATCTCATTCAATGGATCCACAAATATTGGGTCTGTGACCATAGCTGGCAATACGGTTTATTCTGATTAGCCAATGTTTTTTCGCTACCTGTGTTGTTGCTTGATGCTTGTTTCCGTGCTGGAGATGCACGGGGAGAACCTTCTGACGGGCTGGTGGCACCGCCTCAAAGAGGGGGAGGCGCCACGGGTGGAGACCTATGTACCTCCAGCCTGGAACGACACGCTCGACATGGAGACACGCATGGCGCTGTTTTTCAACGATATCAACCGATTCAACGAACTTTATCCGCAGGAGAAGGTCTTCCTGCATTTCGACAACACATCCTACTTCCTGGAGGAGACCATCTGGTTCAAGGCCTATGTGGTCAGCGCCTCCGACAACCGGCCAAGTTCCCTGAGCCGCGTGCTCTACGTGGAGCTGCTCTCACCCGAGGGAGCCGTACTCGAGACCCGCAAATTGCCTGTCGAGGAGGGGCAGTGCCACGGTGAGTTCCACCTGGACTCGCTCTACCTGCCGGGCTACTTCGAAGTGAGGGCCTACACGCGCTATATGCTCAACTTCGGAGAGGATGCCATCTTCTCGCGCGTGTTCCCCGTCTATCGGGCCGTCGCCGACGGTGATTACGGCGACCGGACCATCATGGACCGCGACCTGTCGCGTCGCAACCGCTCGCACTCCTACCGCCAGGCCGGGGAATACTCGCTGCTGTCCTACCTGATTCCGCCCTCGAAGAAAGCCCGCGAACAGTACTACTACGAGCCGCTGCCGCGCTGGGACCCCAAGAAGCGGCGCAGCACGGTGGCCGTCGATGAGGCCTTCGACGAGGCCCGGCGCGAGAAGACCCCCGACCCGGTGCTGGTTGAGTTCTTCCCCGAGGGCGGCGTGCTGGTCAAGGGGGCGCGGCAACGCGTGGCCTTTACCATCTCCGACCGCGAGGGACGCGGTCTGAACCTGAGCGGGGCCGTCTATGACACGCGCGGCCGGCAAGTGGCGCACCTGACACCCGTCATCGACGGTAGCGGCGACTTCACGCTGCTCAGCACGGGCGAGAAGTACACCGCTCGTTTGCGCTACGGCGGCAAGGAGTACCGCTTCCCCCTGCCCGAGTGCTACGAGTCGGGCTGTGCCCTGGCCGTCGAGGAGCCCTACCGGGGTGACAGCCTCAACCTGGTCTGCCACTATGTCCCCGGCGAACTATTCAACGACTCGCTGGTCGCCGTGGCACTGTCATGCCGCGGACGCATCTACCGCTTCTTCGTGGTCAGGGCCGAAGGCCTGACACGTCTGCCCGTGGCACGTGAATGGATGCCCGAGGGGGTGAACACGGTAACGATCTTCGACCGCGAGGGCCGGGCCCTGGCGCAGCGTTGCTGCTTTGTCAGGCAGGAGAGGGGGACCTCTGAGGCAGGAAGGGTCAGGATGGACATCGTGCACGACGGGCCCCTGGCCGGACAGGACATCCCCATGGAACCCTACGCCGCACAACGGGTCGTCCTGCGGTGCAGCGACTCCCAGGGCAGTCCTCTGAAGGCCACCTTCTCGCTGTCGGTCAGGGATCGGGAGACGGACGATGTGACCTACTATACGGACGACTGCTACACATGGATGCTGCTCTCCTCCGAACTGCACGGCTATATCAAGCAGGCGGCCTACTACTTCGAACGCGACGACCGGTTGCACCGCATGCATCTGGACCTGCTCATGCTCACGCGAGGCTGGTGCCGCTACCAGTGGGAGAACATGAACCTGCGCTACAAGGAGGAAGGCTGGACGCAGCCCATCGAGAAGGGGCTGATGGTGGACGGAAGCATTCACAACATGGATCGTCTGAGAAAGCCCAGGCTTAAAAATGCCGATGTCAGCTATGTATTTTACAATACCGACACCACCCGCTATATCGGCCGCTTGCAGGGCAACGAACTGGGCAACTATGCCTTGCAGTTGACACCCTTCTACGGAGAGGCATACGTCTCGCTGTTGCTGTCCGACTATGCCCTGCACCGGTCCCACATGATGACCCTCAATCGCTGGTTTTCACCCACGCCACGCCCAATATCATACTACGAATTGAACCTGCCTGACGAAAGTATGGAAATGCGTGTCAATGCCCAGGTGTATCAGATACGGGATTCATTGCTGCAGTTCTCCCTGCCCGAAGTGTCCATCACACGCAAGAACCGCCGTCGCCGCATCCAGCACCAGTACTCTTTGCGGCATTACGACATTTCCGAAGAACTGGAATATATGTACGACACGTACAAAATCCGGCCGGGGGTCATCGTTCGTCATCCGGACACGTTGGTCATGAGCATCATGGATCGTTACAATTTTCCGCCCAACATCTTCAACACGGTGTTTGCCACGCGCTATCCTTCCGACACGGAAATTCCCGAAGGAAAACTATATTGGCAGACCTACCGCTACCGGGACAAAATAAGAGACATGAAGGAGATTGTGATACGCTCCGAACCGGAGATGTTGGAGGCCTTTTATTTACCGCAGGGAAAGGCTCAGGTATCACAAATCGACCGAGATCTGATATACAGACCCAGACACGAAGGACTGGGTATCAAACTCACCAGGAAACCTTCCCGCTTCAAGGTGGAGAACTTTGCCAAAGACGATGAAAAGGCCCGAGAGGAAGAAGAAAAAGAAGCTGATGAATTGGATGATATACCCGATGTCAGGGATCGGGGAGGAATTGTCCATAACGACCGTCGGCCAGACTGCATAGCTGTGTTCATTCCCAAAGAAAAGGATGAGCCCGGCATGGTAGTACCCACGGTCATGGGACAGCGGCGAACCTTGGTCAAAGGGTTTTCCTACAGCAAAGATTTTGTCTCGCCAGATTATCGTGGCAGGCGCCCCGAACAACTGCCTGCCGACCACCGTCGTACGCTCTATTGGAATCCCGACCTGACAACCGATGAAAACGGCAGTGTCAGCGTCGAATTTTTCAATAGCAGCGACGGCCGATTTATCACCCTCGATGCCGAAGGCCTCACCCCCGACGGCCAGCCGGTAGTGTTGAAACAATAAAACGAATTGTCATTTCCGGATTTAGGTTGACTCAGATTCAGCTGCAGGTGTTCTGGTAATAAGGACAAAGTTTTATTTGTATTTCCTTTTCTGATTGCTATCTTTGGCAAATCGAAAATGGAAATGATGTTTAACCATTTAAATATATGATTATGAAAAAATTCGTTTTCAGGGCTTTGATGCTGTCAACCTTGCTTATGGTGGCAGCCTGCTCGAATGACACAGACGAGATGATGTCGGCCAGACAGTCTGATGAACCAACAGAAAAAGAACAATTGCAAGCACAGGTAAAAGAAATCGCCGAGCAGTACGGAGTGCTCGTTGGATTCAACGAGGAGCGCTGGCAGAAGAAGTTGCCGTCGATTGTGGATTTACGTCAAGCAATCGTAGATCATGTTGAAATGGTCTCTTCCAGAGACTCTATTCCCATGGCTAAAAGAAGAATAACTTCCTTGGATTACTATACACCCGTTAGAATAAAAAAAAGAGTGGAAGTCATACCTCCAGTAAGCGACTCTTTCAGTATCGCCGGTAGTATTTACATGAATCTAAGGGATATGTATCCAGAGGCCTATTCGTATAGTACCGCATATAGGTATTTTGATGTTTATGCTACAATTTATTGGACTGATGGAGGCTCTTCTGAACCGAATTCTGTTGAACTCACGGCCAGTATTATTCCAACCAATCTGGATTATTATGAGTATGGATACCCAATATACGTAAACCAACAAAACTGTTCAAATGTGGTTTTTTATGGTTTGCATCATAGCTTTATTGCTGAATACACACTGACATCAAGGGTAACAATTGAAATTGAATATTTTGGAAATCCGGGAATAGGAGTTATGACATTTGATTCCAACAATAGTTTGTTTTCTGATTAGCAATTGTCCATCTTTGTCAAATCATGTCATTATCCCAAATAATAAGAAAAAAAGCCGTCTGTTTTATTCCTGTGTTGAGTTTGCTTCAGGTGACTGTTTCGGCATCGGAGAAGTCGTTCGTGGAAACAAATAAAGCTGCTTCGCCCGCTTCCGAGCGACTTCTTTCGTTCGTACAAAACGTTGAAGCCTTTGGCCGTATCATGCCCCAGGAGAAGGTCTATCTGCACTTCGATAACACATCGTACTACATTGGTGAGACTATTTGGTTCAATGCTTATGTGGTCAGGGCTGACAGCTTGCTCCCCCATCCTTTGAGCGGCATCCTTCGCGTAGAACTCGTCAATCAGGAAGGAACCGTGCTCGACAGTCGCAAGTTGCGGATTACCGACGGTCGCTGTCACGGAGAGTTTCCCCTTAAGGAGAACTATTACGCAGGCTTCTACGAAGTGAGGGCTTACACTCAATATATGCTGAATTTTGGCATTGTGGGTCTGCCTCACGAAAAAGAGGTATCGGCCTTTTTCTTCGATAAGGACTATTGCGACCGCTTCTTTGAGGAACACGCGACGATGTTCTCCCGTGTCTTTCCTGTTTACAACGCACCGAAGAAGGCAGGCAACTACAAGGAACTCCAAATGCAGAAACGCCCTTATGCCACCGAACGCTACTATGCAGACAAGAATAGGAAGGAAGACATTACGGTGTCGTTCTTCCCCGAGGGTGGCAATCTGGTGGAAAATCTGACCTCGCATGTAGCCTTCGAAGTCCGTGGCAGTGATGGACAATACTTGAACGTGAAAGGTCGGATTGTGGACCGTCGCGGAAAGCCTGTGTGCTCGTTTGTCACAATGCACCGGGGGAAAGGGGATTTTTATGTCACACCGGGCGAGAAAGAACGATTGAAAGCTGAATTCAGCTATAAAGGCACACAATACAGCTTCGACCTTCCCCGTCCTCTCAAGCAGGGTTTTGTCCTGGCAATAGAAAACAGTCCCAAACAAGTACTCGCCAGAGTTTTCAGAAACGCCGCCACGGAAGGAGAGCCGCTGGGCCTGACAATCATGTGCCGTGGTAGGTTGGTCCTTTTCGACCAGGTGGCCATGGACAGCACCGACTATGTAACTGTGAAAATAGACCCTGCATTGCTGCCGACGGGCGTTAATCAGGCTACCCTCTTCGATGCTGAAGGGCGGATTCACGGCGAACGCCTGTTTTTTGTCAACCACAGGGAATATGAGAACAATGGGATTCAACTGGTTGGTCGCAGAAGGGGATACCGATCCTTTGAAAAAATCACTCTCGAATTTGAATCAAGGGGACCGTTTTCACTGAGTATCTGCGACCGCAATAGCAGAGAGAAGAATTATACCGGTGAAGACATGATCTCCAATCTACTGCTGTCGAGCGACCTGTATGGTTTTATAGAAATGCCTGAATACTATTTCGGGAAAGACACTCGCAAGCTCCGTCACGAGCTGGATCTACTTACCCTGGTACAAGGCTGGCGGCGCTACAGCTGGCCGGAGATGGCCGGAGTGGAGCCCTTCAAACCAGAATTCAAGGTAGAACGGTCGCTCCGTATATCGGGTCGCATCCATCCCCTTCAAGGGACACGCGCCATGCGCCGCAAGCGCCTGGATTCGGGCTTGGGGATAGAGGTTTTTGCCCAACAGTACAACAATCGGCTATCTGGCAGCGGGAATGCTGATACGGAGGGCTATTTTTCGGTCAATCTTCCTGATTTCGAAGGGGAGATGCTGGTATTCTTGCGTGTGGTTGACAGCACCTACAAGTTTACGGCAAAAAAGGAGTATTTCTATAGTCCTGGTGGATACGGGAATGACAGTAAAGAGATGACGAAATTATTTGATGGAGACGACTACGCGTATGTTGGAGCGACCGGAGAAGATTACCCAGGCCACCGCCCTTATGAGTTTGTCCCCATTCTGGAGAATTTCGTGCCGCATTTCAGAGACTATTCGTACTACGAATGCCATTCGCCGAATGCTGTGTTGGTGGAGGCAGACGAAAACGAAGACGATGAAGGTTTTTCTGCCATAAAAGCCGATGATGAGGCCTGGCTGCTGAGCCTTCCTGAAGTGGAGATAAGTGGCAAACGCCATGTGCGTCGCCTGGATTTCACCAAGCCTGCGCTGGTGTTGAACGTCCTCGACGAGATGAACCGGCAACTCGACCTGGGAATGTGCCTGGGATTTCTGCACCAAGATGTCATCGCCCTGAACGCAGCGGTGCGACACGGACTACGTGGGCCGTACTTCATGATGATGAACAAACTTCCTTATTCCGTTAGGACCGTCTATTCGCCCGACTACGAGGAAAGAGAACATGACATTTCCTATTATATGGATCGCTATCGCGTCAAAAGAGATCCCTTCAGCAATAGAATAATTAACTTCAATCAACCAGGTTATTATCTCCACAATGTTGTTTCGAATCAGTCTTCCGACGGTTTTATAAGGAACCTGTCTGAATGCGCGCTGGAGTACATGGACACGATGCGTATCTACACGGACAAGGATTATCGAGGCACCTACGATTTTTCGGAAGTGAAGAAAGATTACAGCGCCAGTTTCATGATCAATCTGGAGAATAAGAGAGATCCCACCCCTATCTATGTCGGTCGTCAATTCAAGTATCAGGGGTATTCCCAGCCGGCAGAGTTCTATTCTCCTAATTATAGATGGGCCGACCTGAAACAGCCTGCTCCTGATTATCGCCGTACACTATATTGGAATCCGGAAGTGAAGCCTGACAGTCAGGGACGAGCCCGTGTCGAATTCTACAACAACTCCACCGCCCATAGCCTGATCATCTCGGCCGAAGGCCTCACCCCCGACGGCCAGCCGGTGGTGTTGAAACAATAGGGGCTTACACTATCTTTCGCGCCGCTTCGCAGCGCAGGAGATAGGTCGCACCTCGGCAATCCAAACGTGGCCGTTTGGCTTGCGTCTTTTCTTTCCCAGCCCTTCCAAAAGCAAGCTTTTGTCCGGTCTTGAGAAACAAAAGACATCAATCGCAAAAACAATTTTTGCGATTGCCCTCGGTTTACCGTATCTTTGTCCCCCAGAAGGGGACCGGTAGCTCAGCTGGATAGAGCAACAGCCTTCTAAGCTGTAGGTCTTGGGTTCGAATCCCAACCGGTTCACGATAAAGAAAGGCCAATATGCTGGTTTGTGGCATATTGGCCTTTGTCGTTATAGCGTGTACGGGCTTATTTCCGGCGCATCATCAGGCGCTCGTATTCGCAGGCGGCCAGGGTGAAGGAGCCGATGGCTTTGCCTTCGTTTTGGGTGATGCCTGTGTCACCGCCGCAGAGGTAGTAGTTGGCCGTACCGGTCCGGCCGGGGTTCTTGGCCGGACCCAGGCCGGCCGAGGCACAGGATTGGATGATGCTGATGCTGCCGTCGGGGTTGGGGCGGATGAAATTGTCCAACAGGCCCTGCCAGGCCTTGGTGGCCACGGGAAGATAGGTCTTTTCATCGAGCAGGCCCAGCCGGAGACCTTTCAGATAGGCATAGGTAAACATGCCCGAGGCCGACGATTCCAGGTAGTTGGGGGCCGTGCCGATGTTGTAGCGGCGGCCGCCCGACAGATCGCCGATGCCGTCGCCGGTCATGTTTTCGTCATATTGCAACAGCTGGTACCAGCTGCCGCTCTCGCTCTGTCGGCGGGCCAGTCCCTGGGCCACCTGGCGGAAGATCTTGACCAGCGCTTTGTAGTCGGGATGGTCCTGGGGCATCACTTCCAGCACATCGGCCAGGGCGGCGAAATACCAGCCGCAGCCACGGGCCCAGAACTCTTTGGAACAGCCCAGGTGTGGTTTTTTCTGGTTGGCCCAGAAGGAGTTGGGATCGGTGGGATTGGCCGACCAGGCATGGTAGTTGAGCTGTTTTTTCTTGTCCCAAGTGTAACGGTGGATGGTTTTGAACTGCAAGGCAATGTCTGCCCAGCCGGCTTGATCGCCAGGGTCACCGAAGGTGGCCTCCCAACCGGCCAGGAAGGCCGCTCCCATGTAGAGGCCGTCGAGCCACATCTGGTCGGGATATTTCCCTTTGTGGATGAAGCCGCCGGCTCCAGGCAGCGGGGCCTGGATGCGGGTATGCTGGGTTTTCAGTTTGCGGTACATATAAGTGGCAGCTTCTTTATACTTGTCCGCCGAGGCGATGTCTCCCTTTTCCAGGCTGACACTGTAGAGATCGAAAAAGATCTTGCCGGCGTTGATGGCATCGATGTCGTTGTCGCCGATTCGGACGGGACGATCGGCATCACCGGTGAGCTGACGGTCGGCATAGGCCTTGATCTGCTGCCAGTAGCCGTCCTGGTCGGGGTAGAGGCGGTAGGTGGCCAGCACGCTCTTGGCCACCAGTCCGGGCACATAACTGAAGTCGGCCGTGGCCAGGGTGGAGTGGTTGCGGTTGTTGGTGAAGTCCTGCAGGCTCAGCGATTCAACCATCTGGCGCGAATAGGGCAGCTGGGCTGTGGCGGCCGTCATAAGCAGGGAACTCAGGGCAAGAAGCAGACAACGTTTCATAAGGCTGTTCATGTAAGAATGTCGGATTGATGCCGTAAAAGTAGGGAAAAAAGCGTAACTTTGCGTCGAATTTAAAACAATAAATCATGAAAGCTTTTGTTTTTCCCGGACAGGGAGCCCAGTTTACAGGGATGGGCAAGGATCTTTACGACAGCTCAGCCGAAGCCAAGGCGCTTTTTGAAAAAGCCAACCAGATACTGGGATTCAGCATTACCGACCTGATGTTTGCCGGCACTGCCGAGGACCTTCGTCAGACGAAGGTGACCCAGCCGGCCGTTTTCCTTCATTCAGTGATTTCGGCCAAGACGCTGGGCCAGGATTTTGCCCCTGACATGACCGCCGGTCATTCCCTGGGCGAATTCTCTGCACTGACCGCTGCCGGTGCCCTTACTTTCGAGGATGGCTTGACCTTGGTTTCCAAGCGTGCCATGGCCATGCAGAAAGCCTGTGAGTTGAATCCTTCGACCATGGCTGCCGTGTTGGGGCTCAAGGACGAAGTGGTGGAAGAAATTTGTGCTTCCATCAGCGATGAAATCGTGGTGGCTGCCAATTACAACTGCCCCGGTCAGATTGTCATTTCCGGCACGAAGGCCGGTATCGAGGCTGCAGGAGAGAAAATGAAAGCCGCCGGAGCCAAGCGCGTGCTGCCGCTGAGCGTAGGCGGTGCTTTCCATTCCCCGCTCATGGAACCGGCTCGCGTCGAACTGGCTGCTGCTATCGAGGCTATCACCGTTTCCAAGCCGATATGCCCGGTCTTCCAGAATGTGGATGCCCAGCCTTATACCGATCCGGCCAAGATCAAGGCCAATCTGGTGGCTCAGCTCACCTCGCCCGTCCGCTGGACACAGACCGTCAAAAACATGATGGCCGCCGGAGCAGAGGAGTTTGTCGAACTGGGTCCCGGCACCGTTTTGACCGGTCTGATTGCCAAGATCAAGGCCAGTTGCTAAGGGACGGATGTCCAAAATAGTCATATATCAGGTTTTTCCCCGGTATTTCGGCAATTGTGGGGGTTGCAACCTTCCTGGTGGAACGATAGAAGAGAACGGGGTGGGAAAGTTCAAGGACTTTTCCACCCGTGCCTTGTCGTCCATCCGTCAGATGGGCGTGACACACATCTGGTACACGGGGGTGCTGGAGCATGCCACGCAGACCGACTATACGGCATTCGGCATCGCCGCCGACCATCCGGCCGTGGTCAAAGGCCGGGCCGGCTCCCCCTACGCTGTCAAGGACTATTACGATGTCGACCCCGATCTGGCCGTCTCGGTTCCCGACCGGCTCAAGGAGTTCAAGTCGCTGGTTGGTCGTACGCATCGGGCCGGCATGAAGGTGATCATCGATTTCGTGCCCAACCACCTGGCCCGCCGCTATCATTCCGATGTGGCCCCGGAGACCGATTTTGGCCGCAACGACGATGTCAACGTCGCGTTTTCTCCCCGTAACAATTTCTATTATCTTCCCGGCGAGCCCTTCCATCCCCAGTTCGACCGACAGGGAACGGCCGCAACCCCTTACGAGGAATATCCGGCCAAGGTCACCGGCAACGACTGCTTCACGGCCAGCCCTTCGGTGAGCGACTGGTACGAAACGGTCAAACTCAACTATGGCGTGGACTATCAGGGCGGTCGTGCCGAACATTTCAACCCGGTGCCCGACACCTGGGAGAAAATGCTGCACGTATTAGACTACTGGGTCGGTTTCGGAGTGGACGGCTTCCGCTGCGACATGGCCGAGATGGTGCCCCCGGCTTTCTGGCGCTGGGTCATCGCCAGGGTCCGACAAAAGCACAAATCGCTCCTTTTCATCGGGGAAGTTTACAATCCGGGCTTGTACCGCACGTATTTGGAGGCAGGGTTCGACTATCTCTACGACAAGGTGGGCCTTTACGACACGCTCAAAGCGGTAACCCGCGGCTATGCCCCCGCATTTGCCATCACCAGTTGCTGGCAGCGCCTGGGCGATCTGCAGGACCGGATGCTGAATTTCCTGGAAAACCACGATGAGCAGCGCATCGCTTCCCCCTTTTTTGCCGGCGATCCCTGGAAGGCTGTCCCGGCATTGATTGTGTCGGCCTGCCTGCGCAACAATCCTTTCATGTTCTATGCCGGGCAGGAACTGGGCGAAAGGGGTATGTATAGCGAGGGCTTCAGCGGGGAGGACGGCCGCAGCACCATCTTCGACTACTGGCGCCTCGACTCGCTGGCCAAATGGAACAATCACGGTCGTTTCGACGCCTCCTTGCTGCCAGCGTCAACTCGCGAACTGAGGGCTTTGTATGGCCGTCTGTTACAGCTCTGCCAGTCGGAACCGGCATTGTCGCAAGGCTTGTTCTTCGACTTGATGTATGTCAACGGCGACCAGCCTTATTTCGACACGGCCAGGCAGTATGCTTTTTTGCGTCGCTCGGAACGTACGCTTCTGTTGGTGGTAGTCAATTTTGACGATCATCCCAAGTTGTTGCATGTCAATATCCCCCGACATGCTTTTGACTATCTCCAACTGGACGAAACTTCTTCTTGGGAGGCCCGTGAACTGCTTACTGGCGAGAGTCGGACATTGCCCCTGGCCCCCGATAGTTTTGTTTCGCTGCACATCGCCGGAAGAAGGGGTTGTCTCTGGAAATATGAGCTGGAAAAATAATCGGGAGATTTGTTATCGCATAGCGAAAAAGAAATTATCTTTGCGTGCAGAACAAAAACAAATCCTGATATGCTAGAAAGTCCTATCAAAGTCTTTTCGGGTACCAATTCCCAATACCTTGCTGAGAAAATTTGTGCTGCTTTGGATTGCCCCCTGGGCAAAATGAATATCCAGCATTTTGCAGACGGCGAGTTTTCGGTTTCTTACGAAGAATCCATTCGAGGAAACTATGTTTTTTTGGTACAATCGACTTTCCCGAATTCCGACAATCTGATGGAACTCCTGCTGATGATCGATGCGGCCAAGCGTGCTTCGGCCGGTAAGATCATCGCGGTGATCCCTTATTTCGGCTGGGCTCGCCAGGACCGCAAGGACAAGCCTCGTGTGTCGATCGGCGCCAAGTTGATTGCCGACCTGCTGTCGGTAGCCGGTATCGACCGCCTCATCACAATGGACCTTCATGCCGACCAGATTCAGGGTTTCTTCGACGTCCCGGTCGATCATCTGTATGCGTCTACTATCTTCCTGCCATATATCAAATCTCTTAAGATCAAGGATTTGTGTATTGCTACGCCGGATGTGGGCGGTTCCAAGCGGGCCAACTCCTATGCCAAATACCTGGGTGTGCCCCTGGTGATTTGCTACAAGTCGCGCAACAAACCCAATGAGATTGGCGAAATGCGCCTCATTGGCGAGGTGGAGGGCAAGAATGTGCTGCTGGTGGACGATATGGTCGATACTGCCGGCACGCTGACCAAGGCTGCCAACCTGATGCTCGAAAACGGCGCGCTCTCGGTGCGTGGCATCGCATCGCACTGCGTCATGTCGGGCGATGCCTGCAAGCGTGTTCAGGAATCTGCTTTGAGTGAAATGATTTTCACCGACAGTATTCCTTTCAACAAGGAATGTTCCAAAGTGAAAATCCTCAGTATTGCGGAGATGTTTGCCGACACCATCCAGCGTGTCTATGACAACCGCTCCATTTCATCGCAATATCTTCTCTAACCTTTAGAGCTGTTTTTTGAGCAGCTCGGTCATGGAGACTTCCTTGGCGACAATGTCTTTGAGCTTGTCGATGGGGATGCGCTCCTGTTGCATGGTGTCGCGATTGCGCAGGGTGACGCAGCCGTCTGCGAGCGTGTCGTGATCGACCGTGGCGCAGAAGGGCGTACCGATGGCATCCTGGCGGCGATAGCGCTTGCCGATGGAGTCCTTCTCGTCATACTGGCACTTGAAATTGAATTTCAAATCGTCCATGATTTCACGGGCTTTCTCGGGCAGGCCGTCTTTCTTGACCAGCGGCAGGATGGCCAGTTTGACCGGAGCCAGGGTGGCGGGCAGATGCAGCACAACGCGGGTCTCGCCGTTTGACAGCGCCTCTTCTTCGTAGCAACCGGCCAGGATGCTAAGGAAGGTGCGGTCCACTCCGATGGAGGTCTCGATGACATAGGGCGTATAAGACTCGTTGGTCTCGGGATCGAAGTACTTGATGCTCTTGCCGGAGTATTTCTCGTGGTTGCTCAAATCGAAGTTGGTGCGGGAATGGATACCTTCCACTTCCTTGAAGCCAAAGGGCATGAGGAATTCGATGTCGGTGGCGGCGTTGGCATAGTGGGCCAGTTTCTCGTGGTCGTGGAAACGGTATTTCTGGTCGCCCAGTCCGAGGGCTTTGTGCCATTTCAGACGGGTCTGTTTCCATTTTTCAAACCATTCCAGTTCGGTGCCGGGCTTGACGAAGAACTGCATTTCCATCTGCTCAAACTCGCGCATGCGGAAAATGAACTGACGGGCCACAATCTCGTTGCGGAAGGCTTTGCCTATCTGAGCGATGCCGAAGGGGATCTTCATGCGGCCGGTCTTTTGCACATTGAGGTAGTTGACAAAGATGCCCTGGGCGGTTTCGGGACGGAGATAGATCTTCATAGAGCCGTCGGCCGTGGATCCCATCTCGGTGGAGAACATCAGGTTGAACTGGCGGACATCGGTCCAGTTGCGCGTGCCGCTGATGGGGCAGACGATGCCTTCGTCGAGGATGATCTGTTTGAGCTCGTTCAGGTCCATGGCGTTCATGGCATCGCTGTAGCGCTGGTGCAGCTGGTTCCATTTTTCCTGGTGCTCGAGCACGCGGGGATTGGTCTCGCGGAACTTGGCTTCGTCGAAAGCATCACCGAAACGCTTGGCGGCTTTTTCGATTTCCTTGTTGATCTTGTCTTCGATCTTGGCCAGCTGTTCTTCGATGAGCACATCGGCGCGATAGCGCTTCTTGGAGTCGCGGTTGTCGATGAGCGGGTCGTTGAAGGCATCCACGTGGCCGGAGGCTTTCCAGATGGTCGGATGCATGAAGATGGCCGAGTCGATGCCGACGATGTTCTCGTGCATCAGGGTCATGGAGTCCCACCAGTATTTCTTGAGGTTGTTCTTCAGTTCGACGCCCATCTGTCCGTAGTCATAGACTGCTGCCAGACCGTCGTAGATTTCACTTGAAGGGAAAACAAATCCGTACTCTTTGCAATGAGAGACCAGTTTCTTGAAAACATCTTCTTGTTGTGCCATATTCCGCTAATTTTTGAGACCGCAAAATTAGCACATTTATTTATTTATCGGTATCTTTACGGCTTGAAAATTGAAATTAAACCGATTCTCCGATGAAGGACGACGACAAATTCATGAACGAAGACGAGCGGGAAGTCGGGGGAGAAATCCCCGAAGGCAGTGAAAATGATGAATTTCTGAACGAAGAAGACGGTCAGGTCGTGGCCAGTTCCGGCTTCGGTTCGCTGGACTTGAGCTCCAGCTACCATCTGACGGGCATGTACCGCAACTGGTTCATCGACTACGCTTCCTCGGTCATCCTCGACCGCTCCGTCCCCCATATCACCGATGGTTTGAAACCGGTGCAGCGTCGTATCCTTTATTCGATGAAACGGCTCGACGACGGCCGCTACAACAAGGTGGCCAACATCGTGGGGCACACCATGCAGTTCCATCCCCACGGCGATGCTTCCATCGGCGATGCCCTGGTGCAGTTGGGCCAAAAGGAATTGCTTATCGACTGCCAGGGCAACTGGGGCAACATCCTGACGGGCGACAGCGCGGCCGCTCCCCGATATATCGAGGCCCGTCTGTCGAAATTCGCCCTGGAGACACTTTTCAACAACAAGATCACCGAATGGCAGGCCTCCTACGACGGACGTAACCAGGAGCCGGTGGCCCTGCCCGTGAAGTTTCCGCTGTTGCTGGCCCAGGGCGTGAAAGGTATCGCCGTCACCCTGTCGTCGGAAATCCTGCCGCACAACTTCAACGAGATCCTCGATGCCGCGGTGGCTTATCTCAAAGGCGAGCCCTTCCAGCTCTATCCCGATTTCCAGACGGGCGGCTTCCTGGATGTGAGCCGCTACAACGACGGGCGCCGGGGCGGCATTGTCAAGATCAGGGCCCGCATCAACAAACTGGACAACAAGACGCTGGCCATCACGGAGATCCCCTATAGCAAGACCACCGGCAGCATCATCGATTCCATCCTGAAGGCCAACGAAAAGAACAAGATCAAGATACGCCGGGTCGATGACAACACGGCCGCCAATGCCGAGATACTGGTACACCTGGCCCCCGGTGTCTCCTCGGACAAGACCATCGATGCCCTGTATGCCTTTACCGAGTGCGAAGTGAGCATTTCGCCCAACTGCTGTGTCATCAAGGACAACAAGCCTTGCTTCATGAGCATCAGCGAAGTCTTGGAATACTCGGTCGAAAACACCAAGGAATTGTTCCGGCGCGAACTGAACATCCAAAAGGGGGAATTGCAGGAGAGCCTGATGTTTGCCTCCCTGGAAAAGATATTCATCGAAGAGCGCATCTATAAGGACAAGGAATTTGAAGACAGCCGCAACATGGACCAGGCGGTGGCTCATGTGGACAAGCGCTTGGAGCCTTTCAAGAAGGACTTCATCCGCGAGGTGACACGCGACGACATCCTCAAGTTGATGGAGATAAAAATGGCCCGTATCCTCAAGTTCAATTCGGACAAGGCCGACAAGGACATCGCAGCCACCAAGGCCCAGATTGCCAAGATCAACCATCACCTGACCCACTTGGTGCAATACACCATCGACTGGTACGAATCGCTCAAGAAGAAATACGGCGAGGCCTATCCACGTCGCACCGAGATCCGGGTGTTCGACACCATCGAGGCCGCCAAGGTGGCCGAGGCGACCGAAAAGCTTTACATCAACCGCGAGGAAGGCTTCATCGGCACATCGCTCAAGAAGGACGAATATGTTTGCCCCTGCTCCAACATCGACGATATCATCCTTTTCTACAAGAGTGGCAAATACAAGGTCATCAAGGTCAGTGAGAAGATGTTTGTGGGCAAGGATGTGCTGTATTTGAATGTCTTCAAGAAAAACGACAAGCGCACCATCTATCATGCGGTCTATCGTGACGGAAAGAACGGGTTTGCCTACATCAAGCGTTTTGCCGTGACGGGGGTGACCCGCGACAAGGAATACGACCTGACCCAGGGCAAGCCTGGCTCCAAAGTGCTGTATTTCACAGCCAATCCCAACGGTGAAGGCGAGGTCATCAAAGTTTTGCTCAAGCCGTCGCCCCGCCTGAAGAAAGTGCAGTTCGACAAGGACTTCGGTTCGTTGGCCATCAAGGGCCGTCAGTCGATGGGCAACCTGCTCACCAAGAACGATGTGCACCGCATCACCTTCAAGCAGAAGGGGGCTTCCACCCTGGGCGGCCGCGATGTCTGGTTCGACCGCGACGTGCTCCGTCTCAACTACGACCACCGTGGGGAATACCTGGGCGAGTTCCGGGGTGACGACCGCATCCTGGTCATTTCCGACACGGGCGAGTTCTATACCACCGACATCGACCTGAGCAACCATTTCGACCAGAACATCCAGGTGATCGAAAAGTTTGACGAGCACAAGGTGTGGACGGCCGTGCTGTACGATGCCGACCAACAGAACTATCTGTACATAAAGCGCTTCCCCTTGGAGGTGTTGTCGCGCAAACAGAGTTTCATCGAGAATCCCGATTCCCGGCTGGTGCTGTTGACAGACACCTGCTATCCTCGCCTCGAAGTTGTCTTCGGCGGCAACGACGCCTATCGCGAGAAGATGGAAATCGATGCCGAGAGTTTTATCGGAGTGAAGAGTTTCAAGGCCCGGGGCAAACGCATCACCACCTGGCAGGTGGAGGCCGTCAACGAGTTGGAGCCTCTGCGCTTCCCGGAAGAAGCGGAGTCAGACGAAGACCTTCAGGAAGACTTCTCCGATGAAATCCAGGAGAAATCCGATGCGGAAATCATCGATGAAATCACCGGCCAGGGCAGTCTCTTCAGCGACGAGGAACAGGGATAGGCCCCTTCCTCTCCGCGCCGGCTTTTTGTAATCATCTTGATTTGTGCTATCTTTGCGGCCGTGCAAGACGGTTGTCTTGTGTGTATTATGCGGTTGTGGTGGAATTGGCAGACACGTCAGACTTAGGATCTGATACCGAAAGGTGTGGGGGTTCGAGTCCCTTCAGCCGTACCATGCGGGCGCTCCACTGGGGCGCCCTGATGCGTAATAACAAGGCCCTATTTTTCCAATACACCGATGCCTTTGCGCCCGTCGGTCTTGACCGTGAGCGGGTGCTCGAAGCGGTAGTGCTTCAGGTAGGCGTCTTCGTAACAGGGCGTCTGGCTGTTGAGAAACTCCAGGTCGAGAAAGTTCATGTCGTCCTGATGGAAGGGAATGGTGTAGTAGTGCACCCCGAACGAGGTGAGGTTTTGGAAGAAGTGGGTGCCCTGGCTCGGATCGATCTGGAATTTGCTCAAGCCGGTTTCCACAATGAGCCGGGCAGAGGCGATGTTGGGCCAGCGCACCGGGATGCCCAGCCAGGGGTCGCTCGATCCCCAGCGTCCCGGGCCGATGAGCACGTAGTTGCGTCCTTCCTCGGTGAGCTGACGGTTGAGCTTGTCAACGGCATAGGCAGCCAGTTGGTTGTTGGAAGCGCTGAACTGTTCGGGCTTGACATAGACTATGTCGTTGAGTTCGGTGGCGATGCCTTGTCCCAGGGCGAAGTTGGTGCGGATGATCAGATCGTCTTTGGGAATGATGTTCAAATCCTCGTTGAGCGTCTCCTTGCTATCGACGATGGGCCGGATCTGCAGCAGGTAAAAGGCGTGCTTTTTCTCGACATCCTTGCTGTTGAGGTTGACGGCAAATTCGATTTCGACGGGACGCCCCATCTCTTCTTCGCCCAGTTTCAGGATCTTGTCCAGGATGCCGGCCAGCGGGAAGGCATTGTTTTCGAGAATATGGGCAAAAGAGATGATCTTGCGGCCGCCTTCCCACAGTCCGTCGCGGATAATCTGGTCGACCGGATCGAAAGTGGAGGCCAAATAGTCGAGCGTGCCGTCTTTTTCGGCATCGCGGACAGGCACTTTCAGAAGGTTGAAGCCGTCGTCCACCGAAATTTCCCCTCTCTTGTCGTCCAGGTCGAGCGCCAGAAACGAAGTCTGGGTCTCGCGCAGGGCGTATTCCATCGAACTCATCTGCAGGATGTGCCGCGGATGCTTGGGCGAGAAGCGCAGGGTCACACCGCCGTCGACGATGTATTTGCCCAGGCCCAGGGCCACATTGGCAATGCCGTCCGAGGCTTCTTCCTGGCCGATTGGATAGTAGTTGAGTGAGCGGGCCACCCCCGAGAAGGTGGGATAGAAGCGCGAACCGTAGGCCGTCCCGCAGACTTCTTCGATGACGATGGCCATCTTTTCCTGGTCGATGACATTGGAGGTGGCCGTCATATAGGCCTTGCTCTGGGCAAAAAACACCGAAGCATAGACCTCCTTGATGGCGGTCCTGAGCAGGTTGAGCATCAGCTCCTGATCTTCGTCGTAGGGGATCATATAGGTGGAGTAGATGCCGGCAAAGGGTTGGTAATGGGCATCCTCCAACAAGCTGGACGACCGTACGGCGATGGGTTTGCGCACCACATCGACAAAGGCCGTCAGGTTTTCAAACAGGCGCTCGGGCAGCTGGGCCTGGGTGAAAGCCTTCAGGATTTCCTCGTCGGGGAGGTCCTGCAGGGCGGTCTCGTAGAGGTTGTTCTGCTCCATGAATTCGTCAAACACGTCGGTACACAGCACCAGGGTCTTGGGCACCAGTATCTGGGTGTCTTCGAAGTCGTTCAGTTCGGGATGGCGCTTGATCATCACATCCATATAGGCCAGACCGCGTGCCTTGCCGCCCAGCGAGCCGTTGCCGATGCGGGCGAAATTGGAATATTTGTCGAAGCGGCCTTTTTGGAATTCGGCGATGACCCCCTGGTTTTTCACCTTACGGTAGCTGACGATGGCATCGAAGAGCATCTGGCGCACCGGCAGGGTATCTTCATAGTCCTGGATAGGAATCTTCTTGATGAATCGGCCGATGGGGAACATGGCGCGTGAGAACAGCCAGCGCGAGGCATGGTTGCGCTCGAAATGATAGCGCAGCGAATCGTCGGGAATGTCGAAAACGGCCTTCTGCAGCTCCTGCAGGTTGTGTATGCGTGCCACTTCCTGGCCGGTGTGCGGGTCTTTGAACACGAAGTCGCCGAAACCGAACAGGTCGTTCATGTGCTGCCGCAGTTCCTGGGGGAAGGTTTTGGATCCTTTTTGGATGAATCTCATCTCCAGTCCTTCGGCGTGGACGCGGTTGCCCGCCTCGGACGAGTCGATGATGATGGGCAGCACCGGGTCGTAGCTGCGCAGGTATTCGCAGAGCTTGAACCCGGCGGTGGCGTCCTTGGCGCCATCGCGCTTGAAGCTGACATCGGAGATGACCCCCAGCATGTTGTCCTTGTAGGTCTGGTAGTATTCGATGGCTTCCTCATAGCTGCGGGCCAGCAGGATCTTGGGCCGGCCTCTCATGCGCAGGGTGCGCTGGTGGGCGTTGAGGGCCTCGGTGGCAAAGTTTCTCGACTGTTCGAGCACGAATTTGTATAGGTCGGGCAGGATGGAGGAATAGAAGCGGATCGAGTCTTCGACCAGCATGATCACCTGCACGCCGACCGACTTGACATCCTCGCTGACATTCATCTTGTCCTCCATGAGTTTGATGATGGCCAGCAGCAGGTCGGTGTTGCCCAGCCAGCTGAACACATAGTCGATGGCTGAGGTATCGGCATGGACCAGGTATTGGGACACTTCGCGCGAGAAGGGGGTGAGCAGCACGATGGGGATGCGGGGATATTCGTGTTTGATACGCTTGGCGATCTCGAACGATTCCATGCTCTTGTCGCCCGGCATGTAGATGATCAGTTCGAAATTGTTCTTTTCCAACTGACGCAGGGCTTCCACCTCGTTGGGCACCTGGGTGAAGCGCGGCGGGTAGCGCAGGTTGAGCGAGACATATTCATTGAAGATCTGTTCGTCCACCCGGCCGTCCTCTTCCAGTACGAACGAATCATATTTACTGACAATCAATAGAATGTTGTAGATTCGCTTGACCATCAAGTTGGCAAAGGAGGTATCCTGGAAATCGAGTTGTTTGGGTTCTACGGGCTGCTCCATGGGCTTTTCTTTTTCGATGCACAAAAATACGACATTTTGTCGTACTTTTGACACAGGCAAGCAGGGCTTATGGATTTACATGTCAAAGAACGTGCAGTGGTGGAGGCGCACCTCAGGGACGAGGTGGCCGCACTGGCCTTGAAGGCAAGCCGTTTCCCGGGGATCGACTTTGCCTGGGTGTTGCGCCAGATTGCCGGCTATCAGGCCATCGAGCGCAAACTGCCGTCGTGGTATGCACAGAAAGGTTTGGAATTTCCCGCTTCTTTGCCATTGGAGCAATGTTCTTCGGAGCAAGCGGCCGCTTACAAGCGGCAACTGTTGTCGCAGACACTGGCGCCGTCTGCCGGAGGTCCCCTCCATGGTGCCGATCTGACGGGCGGACTGGGCGTGGATGCCTGTTTTTTGTCGCCCTTGTTCGAAACTTACGACTATGTGGAGCGGCAGGAAGGACTCTGCCAGTTGGCCAGGCACAATTTCACAGTCCTCGGCCGGGACAATGTCCGGGTGCTGCATCAGTCGGCTGAGGATTATTTGCAGCAGGCTGCCCCGTTGGATTTCGTGTTTCTGGATCCCGCCCGCCGCGATGGCAAAGGTCGCAAGGTGGCGGCGCTGTCCGACTGTGAGCCCGATGTGCTGCCCCTGCTGCCCTTGTTGAGGGAGAAGGCCCGCCACGTGTTGCTGAAATTGTCGCCCATGCTCGATATCAGCCTGGTCTTGAAACAATTGCCTCAGACAACGCAGGTGCATGTGGTGGCGGTCGACAACGAGTGCCGCGAACTGCTCTTGCTGGTCGATTGCCAAGCGGCGACCCATGTGCGTCCGTATTGCCGGACGGTAAATCTCTGGGCTGGCAGACCGGTGCAGGAATTTGGATTTTTCCTGGATGAAATGGGCGGTTTCGAGCCTCGGATTGCGTCCACGCCAGGGACGTGGCTCTACGAACCGAATGCCGCCCTGATGAAGTCGGGCGGCCATGGGCTGACAGCCAGGGAATTGTCGCTCGGCAAGCTGCACCCCAACAGCCAACTCTATACCGGCGATAGCTTGTGGCCCGACTACCCTGGACGGATTTTCCGTGTGAAGGAGGCATTGAACCCCTCGGGCAAGGATACCAGGCGCCTGCTGACGGGTGCCGGCTACAGCGTTTGTGTGCGCAATTACCCGGAAAGTCCCGATGAAATCAGAAAAAAATACAAACTAAAGGAAGACCCCCGCCGCTTTTTGTTTGCCACTACGCTGGGCGATGGCCGTCACGTCCTGCTCTCTTGCGAGCGCCAGGATTGATGGCGGCTTGCAGTCGGGGCTATTCGCCGCCGAACTCCATCAAGTAGGCCTTGATGAAGGCGTCCAGATCGCCGTCCATGACGGCCTGCACATTGGATGTCTGGTAATTGGTGCGATGATCCTTGACACGGCGGTCGTCAAAGACGTAGCTACGGATCTGCGACCCCCATTCGATTTTCTTCTTGCCGGCTTCGATTTTGGCCTGTTCGGCCCGGCGTTTTTCCAGCTCCATTTCATAGAGCTGCGATTTGAGCAGGCGAAGGGCGTTTTCCTTGTTGCCCAGCTGCGAGCGGCTTTCGGTGTTTTCGATGACGATGCCTGTGGGAATATGGTGCAGGCGCACGCCCGTCTCCACTTTGTTGACGTTCTGGCCACCGGCGCCCGACGAGCGGAAGGTATCCCAGGTGATGTCCGATTCCTTGATTTCGATTTCGATGGTATCGTCCACCAGCGGTACGACAAAAACCGAACTGAAAGAGGTCATGCGTTTGCCCTGGGCGTTGAAGGGCGAGACGCGGACCAGGCGGTGCACACCGTTCTCGCTTTTCAGGTAGCCGAAGGCATAATCGCCTTCGATGGTCATCGTCGCCGTCTTGATGCCGGCATCGTCGCCGTCCTGCCAGTTGGTGATCTGTATTTTGTAGCCGTGGTTCTCGCAATAGTGCTGATACATGCGGAAGAGCATTTCGGCCCAGTCCTGGCTTTCGGTGCCTCCTGCACCGGCATTCACCTTGAGCACGGCGCCAAGCTTGTCTTCTTCGTTGCGCAGCATGTTTTTCATCTCCAGGGCTTCGACCTTGGCCAGGGTGTCGGCATAGGTCTGGTCTATTTCGGCTTCCGACAAAGCTTCTTCCTTGTAGAAGTCGTAGGCCAGTTGCAACTCTTCACAGGCGGTCTGCACCCCCTGATAGGCTTCGATCCAGTTTTTCAGTTCCTTGATTTTGCGCATCTGGGCTTCGGCTGCCTTTTGGTCGTCCCAAAAACCGGCGGCCTGGGTCTTGGCCTCTTCCTCGCTCAGCTGAGCAGTCTTGCCGTCGATGTCAAAGATACCTCCTCAGCGCGTGCTCGCGCTCCTGAACTTCTTTTATCTGTTCGGTCGTGATCATAGTTCGTACATTTGGTTGATTTGGTCGATATAGTGCTCGTAGATGACTTTCCTTTTTGTCTTCAGCGTGTTGGTGAGTTCGCCCTTTTCCATGGAAAACTTTTCGGGCAGCAGTACAAAGCGCCGGATCTGTTCAAAACCGGCCATGTCTTTTTGGACAAGACGGATGCGGTCTTCGAAGAAATGGTGTACACGGGGGTCTCGAAGGCAGGCGGCCATGTCATCGGCCGACAGATCGCTGATACCCAGTTTTTCGAGCAGCTTGGGGATTTCGTGATAGTCGGGGATAATCAGGGCACTGACAAATTTCCGCTGGTCGCCGACGATGACGGCCTCTTCGATATAGCGGTCGTTGCTCAGGGCTGTCTCGATGTTTTGCGGCACGATATACTTGCCGTTCGAGGTTTTGAACAGGTCTTTCAGCCGGTCGGTCAGGAACAGGTGCCCTTCCTCGTCGAAATAGCCTGCATCGCCCGTGCGGAAGAAGCCGTCGGAGGTGAAGGACTCCTCGTTGGCCTGGGGCTGATGGTAGTAGCCCGGGGTGATGGTCGGCCCCTTGAGCAGGATTTCGCCGTTCTCATCGATGCGGGCCTGCAGGCCTTCGATCAAAGTGCCCACCGATCCGACTTTCCAGTGATAGCGGTCGAAACAGGCCACCGTGGCGGTCGATTCAGTGAGTCCGTAGCCGTAACAGATGGGGATGCCGATGCTGCGCATGAAAAGGCAGACTTCGTCGGAGAGTTTGGCCCCTGCCGTAGGGAAGAGCACCCCGTTTTCGATGCCGACGGTCTTCTTGATCTTGCTGAATACGGTCAGGCTCACCAGTCGGTAGCGCAGGTCCAGCAACCAGGGGGCTTTTTTGCCGTTGCGTTGGTAGTCGATATTGTAGCGCTTGCCGATGTTCAGGGCGTAGCGCATCACTTTCTGCATGAAGGGGCTGTATCCGGCCAGGGCGTCTTGTATTCCGGCATAGACTTTTTCCCAGAAGCGCGGCACGCTGCACATCATGAAGGGGCGGACCTCCTTGATGGTCATCTGGATGTCGGTGGGTCGCAGGTTGATGTCCACGCGAATGTCGTTTTCCAGGCAGTAATAGGCCCAGGCTTTTTCCAGGATATGGGTCATGGGCAGGAAACTCATCGACGACTGGTTTTTGCCGATGATGCCTTCCAACTTGAGGTTCATGGCCTCGAAGATGGCGCGGAAATTGCCATGGTAGAGCATCACCCCTTTGGGGTTGCCTGTGGTGCCGGAGGTGTAGAGGATATTGGCCAGGTCTTCATCCGAGCAGGCCTCACGCAGCGTTTCGACTTCTTGTTGCCGGCCCGAAAGGCTGCCGATGTTCAGAAAACGGTTGAAATAGACGGAACTCTGGTCATTGCGATGCAGACGCACTTCAGGGTCGAAAATGACGATCTGCCTTAGCCCGCAGTCGCCTTGAAGGGCTTCAAAGGCACGGTCGTACTGGTATTGTTCGCCGACAAAGATGACCTGGATGGCAGCATCCTTGATGATATATTCTATCTGGGCGGTCGTCGAAGTGGCATACAGGGGCACAGCCACAGCCCGCAGGGCATAGGCGGCCGTCTCGCAAAAGAGGCATTCGGGTTTGTTCTGGGAAAAAATGCCGATGCGTTCTTCCGGGGCAACTCCCTGTTCGAGCAGTGCGGCTGCCGCGATGGCACTGATGCGGTCGAAGTGCTGCCAATCGATGCTTTTCCATTGGGACACCTTGTAGTCGCGGTATCGCAGGGCCGTCTGATGCGGCGATTGGGCGGCCTTTCCCTGTGCCAGCCTGGCTAAATGGATGATGTTTGTCATATCGGAGACAAAGATAGCGCAAGTGGGAGGGCTTTCCAAAAATAATTTGCCAGAGGACGCTTCTTGTGCTATCTTTGTCCCAAATGACCGAGATGATGACAATAGATGACACCCTTGCCCTGCTGCAGGACCTGATCCGGATTCCTTCGCTGAGTCGGGAAGAGGCGGCCTGCGCCGATTTCCTGGAACAGTATCTCCAAGCCCGTGGCCAGACGGTGAACCGTTGCGGCAACAACCTCTGGTGCCAGGCTCCGGGCTATGACAGTTCGCGCCCGACCTTGCTGCTGAATTCACACATCGACACAGTGACGCCGGCCAGCAGTTGGAAGAGACAGCCTTTCGAGCCTTCTGTCGAGGACGGCCGTCTCTACGGCCTGGGCAGCAACGATGCCGGTGCTTCGGTGTGCTGTCTTGTGCAGACTTTCCTCCACCTCTCCCAAAAGCCTCAGTCCTACAATCTGGTTCTTGGCCTTTCGTGCGAGGAGGAAATCACTGGCACGGGCGGCATCGAACGTCTCATGCAGGTGCTTCCTCCCATCGATCTGGCCATTGTCGGCGAGCCGACCGGTATGCGTGCCGCTGTGGCCGAAAAGGGGTTGATGGTGCTCGATTGCACCGCTCACGGTCAGGCTGGCCATGCGGCCCACAACACGGGCGACAATGCCATCTACAAGGCCATGAAGGATATTGCCTGGTTCCAGCATACCCGGCTGCCCCGTGTTTCCGATCTGCTGGGCCCCGTCAAAATGACGGTCACGGTGATACAGGCAGGCACCCGGCACAACATCATTCCCGACACCTGCACCTTCACGGTCGATGTGCGGGTCAACGAACTGTATCGCAACGAGGAGCTCTGCGAATATATCAAGACCCAGGTGGACTGTGAGGTGAAGGCCCGCTCCTACCGCCTGTCGTCTTCGGGCATCGACCTTGGGCATCCGGTCGTGGAGCGCTGTCGCCAGCTGGGGCTGGAATGCTACGGATCTCCGACACTTTCGGACCAGGCCCGTATGTCGTGTCCTTCCCTGAAAATCGGTCCGGGCGATTCCCTGCGTTCCCACACGGCCGATGAATACATCTGCCTGGACGAACTCTCCCGCGGCCTGCAACTCTACGCCTCCCTCCTGGATGGCTTGAAACTGAAGTAACATAAATCCGAATAACATGTATAGCAGCGAAAAAGGTTTGTACATTGCTCACTGCGAGGCAGGGGCTTTGTCTATTACAGGTAAGATGGCCAACCGGCACGGATTGATTGCCGGTGCCACGGGTACAGGTAAAACGGTGACATTGCAAGTAATGGCCGAAACATTCTGCCAGGCAGGCGTGCCCTGCTTCATGGCCGATATGAAGGGTGATCTGTCGGGTATTTCCCAAGCCGGCAAAATGAGTGCTTTCATCGAGAAAAGATTGCCCGAATTCGGATTGGAAAATCCTGCGTTCCAGGCTTGTCCGGTTCGTTTCTTCGATGTCTATGGCGAGCAGGGGCATCCCATGCGTGCCACCATTTCACAGATGGGGCCGCAGTTGCTGTCGCGGCTGCTGGGGCTGAACGAGACCCAGGACGGGGTGTTGAATATCGTGTTCCGCATTGCCGACGAGCGGGGCTTGCTCATCCTCGACCTGAAAGACTTGCGTTCGATGCTGGACTATGTGTCGAAACATGCCAAGGAATATACCACCAAGTACGGTAACATCAGCCCGACCACGGTGGGCGCCATCCAGCGCTCGCTGCTGCAATTGGAAAACCAGGGTGCCGACAAGTTTTTCGGCGAGCCTTCGTTCGATATTTTCGACCTGATGCAGACCGAAGGCGGCAAGGGTGTGATGAATGTCCTGGCGGCCGACAAGCTGATGTTGCAGCCTAAATTGTATTCGACTTTCCTGCTTTGGCTTTTGAGCGAACTCTACAGTACGCTGCCCGAAGTGGGCGATCAGCCCCTGCCACGGCTGGTCTTTTTCTTCGACGAGGCCCACATGCTCTTTGACGGCACTTCCAAGGCCTTGCTCGACAAGATCGAACAGGTGATCCGACTGATCCGCTCCAAGGGAGTCGGCATCTATTTCATCACCCAAAGCCCGACGGATATCCCCGAAAACATCCTCGGCCAGCTGGGCAACCGTGTGCAGCATGCCCTGCGGGCCTATACTCCCAAGGATCAGAAGGCCGTGAAAACGGCGGCCGATACTTTCCGCCCCAATCCCGCTTTCAAGACCGATGAAGCTATTATGAACCTGGAAACGGGCGAGGCCCTGGTAAGTTTTCTCGATGAAAAGGGCGCTCCCGGCATCGTTGAGCGGGCCCGCATCCTGTTTCCCCTGTCGCAGATCGGAGCCATTACCGAAGGTCAGCGGCTGGATATCATCAAACAGAGCCGCATCTATGGCAAATACGACACCCCTGTCGATCGTCAGAGCGCCTTCGAAGTGCTGATGGCCGAGGCCGAACAGCAACTGGCCGTTGCCGAGCAGGCTGCTGCCGAGGTGCCGGTAGAAAAAGAAGGTAAAAGCAAGTCTGGAAAAAAGAAAGCTGGTATGGGTAGTAAAGTGGCGAAGGCCGTATTTACTGCCACCACTTCGACTTTGGCTACTATTTTGGGGACTTGGGTCAGCGACAAAGTGCAAGGCAAAAAGACCAAGTCGCGTACTTCGACTACCGGCAGGGTGGTGAAGAATGCCACCAGTGCTGCCACGCGTACCCTCTCCCGCGAATTGACCCGCGACATTCTGGGTAATCTGATCAAATAGGGACGGGCAGTTTAGTTGCGCTTGATCCAGGCTTCCGGGTCGAGTTTCTGCAGGTCTTTCCAGATTTGGAACTGCATGATGGTCAGGTTTTTCTGGTCCTTATCAACGAAGATATCCCCGATCTTCTGGCTGGTCTTGACCTTCTGCCCGGCCTTGACACTCACTTTCTCGATGTTGGAATAGACCGACAGGTAGTTGCCGTGGCGGACGATGACCGAGAAATTGCTACCCGGTACGGAGAACACGCGTGACACTGTGCCGTTGAAGATGGCCCGGGCATAAGCACCGGCTGTGGTCTGGATCTCGATGCAGTTGCTGTTGGTCTGGACATATTTCATGTCGCGGTGCTTCTGTTCGCCGAAGTGGACGACGATGGTGCCCGGCTCGCTCACCGGGAAGGGCAGCTGGCCCTTGTTCTTGCCGAAATCGGCGGCCAGTTTCTTCTCATCGACATTCATGGCATAGGTGGTCTTGGTGCCTTTCTCGCCCGTGGGCGAAGTGGACTTGCGGTTGTCTTCGGTAATGCTCTCTTCAATTTTCTTGTTCAGTGCTTCGGCCTGCTGTCTTTGTTTTTTTAGTTCGGCTTGCAGGCTCTTGCTTTTTTTCTGCAGATCCTTGACGATGGCATTCTGTTTGTTGCGTTCCTGACGGAGTTGGTCGCGCTCTTTTTGCTGCTCGGCCACCAGGACGGCCTGCTCTTTACGGGTCTGTTCCAACTGCTCCAATACTTGCTCCAGCTCCTGTTGCCGGGCCTTGATTTCTTCGGCCTGCTTGCGCTCATAGCGGGCAAACTCGTTGAGGTAGCGCACGCGACGCAAACTCTGTTGCAGGTTTTCGGCAGAGAAAATAAACATCAGTTTGTCGTTGTCCTTGAGGCGGACATACAGATGCCGGCTCATGGAGGCATACTGCTCGCGTTTCTTCTCCAACTCCTGCTTGAGCTGGCGTGATTCCTGGTTGAGTTCGTTGATCCGGTTGCGGGTGCGGTTGTATTCGCGGTTGAGGGTGGCCAGGTATTTTTCGCTCTCCTTGATCTGGTCGTTGAGCAGATTGTAGCGGTACAATTGGTTCTTGACCGACTGCTCGTTGGCACTCAACGCCTGATCGGTCTTCTTGATCTGCTCAAGCAGTTCCTGTCGCTGCCGGCGGATGTCGGCCATGTCCTGTGCCGCCAGGGGAGGTAGGCATATCAGCAGACAAATCAGACCAAGGAAGAGATGTTTCATAGCAGGGCCTTTAACAGGGTGAAGAGATCAAAGGGCTGGTAGTTGGAAGGAATGCTGGTATCGAAGCGGGGTGCCGAGTCGAAGACCGGCCGCTGGAAGTCACAACCCAGCGAAAACATCCGGCTGCCTACCGTGGCTGTGGCCTGCATGTGATAGGGGAAAGGCCCGGCCACCGTAGACTGGAATCCCGTGTAGGCAACGTGGACAGGGCCATCGGTGTATTGGCTGTAAATATCGGCGGCCACATAGTTGAGCTCCCGGTCGAAGAAATACTGCAGCGTGTTCTGATGGAAGGGCACCGACAGGCGGTAGCGCTGGTCGTCGCTGGCGCTGATCTGGTAATCGCTGGCGCTTCTGAGCTTGGATTCGGGCAGGAACACCGAGTTGCTCAGCGTGTAGGTCAGAATGCCCAGCAGGCTGGCGGCTTCGGGCAGAGTCGTCTGGTTTAGATCCTGCACGGCATACTGCTTGTTGAGCCGGTCGATGACCACCAGCTGCCGGCCGGGGGTGACGAACACGCGGAAGGCTTCTATGCCCAGGAAGGGTTGTATGGAGAGCCAGAAGCAACTGTCTTTGGCGATGCGCAGTTGCCCGGCTACACTCTGCCCGTTGATGCTTAGCGTGACTTTGGACTCGAGCGTCTTGAAGGAAGAGGCGTTTTCGATGATCTGTTCAATCTGCCTGGCTTCGGCAGCCGACTTGCGGGAGGCTTTCCGGCTCGATGAGCAGGAAAACAGGGAGCACATCAGCATTGCGGCCACAAGCAGGCTTCCAGCTGTCTTCAGGTGTTGTTTGCTATTCGACATAAGTTCCTGTATTGGTTTTTTGTATGAGCTTTTCCGATGGGTTTTCCGACAGCCGCAGGGCTTTCTGCCACTCCAGGCGGGCGGCGTCCTGCTGGCCGCAAAACCAGAGGATGTCTCCATAGTGTTCGCCCATTTCGGCATTGGCATCGGCGTCGGAAGTGTTGGAGATCAAGGCCCTTTCTATGTAGATGCGGGCCATCTCGTATTTGCCTTGCTTGAAAAGTATCCAGGCGTAGGTGTCCAGATAGGTGCTGTTGTTGGGGTCGGCGCGCAGCGACTGGCGCGACATGATCTCCGCCCGCTCCAGGTCCTCGCCCTTCTGACTGAGATAGTAGGCGTAATTATTGAGCGTCAATACATTGGATGGATTTTCGGCCAAAGCGCGGTTGTAATAATCGAAAGCTTGCTGCTCATCTCCCTTTTGGTGGAAGATATCGCCCAGGTAGCCCAGTATCTGAGAAACCAGCGCCTTGTTGGCCGGATCGGTTTTCTGCAGACAGGTCAGATAGGTGTCCACGGCCTGATCGTATTGCTGCTCGATGGCGTAGGTCAGGGCGTCGTAATACCAAAAGGCGGCCTCTTCGGGAAAATAGTTGCGTGCCTGCTGGCAGATGGCCCGTATCTGCCGGTAGTCGTTGGTCTCGAAATACAGGCTCAGGTAGTCTTTCCAGACCTCCAGCTGGTTGGGGTTCATGTCCAGCACATTGCGCAGCTCTTCGCGGGCCTTCTCCTTCTCGCCGTGTTGCAGCAGCCAGCGTACATATTGCTCGTGGATGGCATACTCCTCGGGGTATTGTTCCAGGATGCGGTCGAAACTGTGTTGTATCAGCACCGAGTCGTCGCTTTGCTTGCCGAGCAGGTACATCAGTGTGTACATCTTGTGCTCGAAGGAAACGCCGGGCCGTTCGACCAGGTCGGTCATCTCCTGCATCATGGCATCCGTCTGGCCCTGCTGTTCGTAATAGTCGGCCAGGAAGATGAGTGCTTCGCCGTTGTCGGGATCCTGGGATTTGACATCCGTCAATAGGTCGTAGGCAGTCGCCGGCTGCTTGTTTTCCATACAGGCATGGGCCAGCAGGACACGGTAGTGTTGGTTGTCGGGTTGGGTGCGGCAGAGCCGTTCCATCTCTTTCAAAGCCTTCTTGGGCTGGTCCATGGACAGGTAGAGCCGGTATTTCTGCAGGCTCAACTCCTCTTTCGGGCCGGTGAAGGTCTCAAACTGCTCCAACGCTTTCAAGGCCGATTTGTAGTCCTTCAGCTGGATATACATATCGGAAATATGATAGTAGAGTTCATATTTTTCCGGATGGTCCTTGACCGTCTTCTTGAGCAGGTTGATGGCTTTGTATATCCTTTTGTCCTCGCGGCAGGCAGCGGCCAGCTGCAGGGCGTACCACTCGTTGTCCTCGTCCAGCTGGCAGGCTTTTTCGTAGTACTCCAGTGCCTTGGCGGTCTGCTGCATACCCTGGTAGAAGTCGGCCAGCTCGCTGTAGGCGGCCGCCTGGGTCGAATCCAGGCTCAGACAAAATTTGAACAATTCGAAGGCTTCGGCATATTGACCCATGGCTTTGGCTTGCAGGGCTTCCTGAAAGTAGCGGCTGTAGGCCGGTGCGCTGGCCTGAAGCGGTGTTGTCACAACCGTCTGTGCAGGGGTGCGTGGCGAGGGCTTGCGTGCCGCCAGGGGCAGGACACACACAAGCACGAGCGCAAGCAGGCAGACAGTCGGGCGTCGGGACATGGCTGACGTGGAATTCGTTGTCAGGCTTTGCCGGTATGGCCGAAGCCGCCGGCGCCGCGCTCTGTTTCACCAAGGACCTCCACTTGTTGCCAGTCGGCCTGTTCGTGGCGGGCAATCACCATTTGGCAGATTCTTTCCCCATCTTCGACGATGAAGTCTTCCTGGGACAGGTTGATGAGGATGACCCCCACTTCTCCGCGATAGTCGGCATCGACGGTGCCGGGACTGTTCAGCACGGTGATGCCTTTTTTGATGGCCAGGCCGCTGCGCGGGCGGATCTGGGCTTCATAGCCGACGGGAAGTTCGATGAACAAGCCGGTGGGAATCAGTTTACGCTCCATGGGCTTGAGGGTGACAGGCGCTTCCAGGTTGGCACGCAGGTCCATGCCGGCCGATTGCGGGGTGGCATACTGGGGCAGCGGATGCTTGGATTTGTTGACGATCTTGACAGTAACCATAGGGGATAGTGTTATTTCAATTCAAAACGATAAAAGCAGCCCGGCTCGGTGGCGATGTCGTATATCTGGACAGGGCGCAGGTCGATGCCCTTGAGCGGCGCCTTGGGACTGATCATGGGCCGGGCGATTTCCTGCAGGGCAAACAGCGGATTGGGGTTGTCGCCCTTGGCCGGCTGCATATCGGCCTTCACTTCGACAGCCTTGTTCTTGACCACCTTCCATGCACTGGTCAGCCTAAGGGGGTCATAAGTCCTGAGCCGCAGGTTGCCGCCGATGGTGGATTTGACGATAACGGTGGCTATCCGGCCTTCTTTCCATCCCAGGTGGCAGATTTCAAAACCGCCGCGGGCGCGCAAGCCTTGGACCTGTCCCTGTGTCCATACCTGTGGGATGGCCGGCAGCAGATGCACGGCTCCGTCGTGGCTCTGGACCATCATTTCGGCAATACCGGCCGTACAACCGAAGTTGCCGTCGATCTGGAAGGGCGGATGGGCATCGAACAAGTTGGGATAGGTGCCGCCGCCCTGGCCTTTCTGCTCCTCGGGCGAGACCAGCGACAGCTGGTTCTGTATGAGTTTGTAGGCATGGTCGCCATCGAGCATGCGAGCCCAGAGGCAGACTTTCCAGCCCATCGACCAGCCTGTGGAAGGATCGCCCCGCTGGATGAGCGAATTGCGGACACCTTCGAACAGCACAGGGGTCTCGTAGGGCGTGATCTGACGGCCCGGATAGAGGCCCCAGAGATGCGATACGTGGCGATGGTGGTCGTTGGGGTTGTCCCAATCCTCGAACCATTCCTGCAGTTGTCCGTATTGGCCCACCTGCATGGGAGGCAGACGCTTGCGCAGGCTTCGGAGGGTGTCGCAGAAAAGCTGGTCGCAACCCAAGGTGTTGGCGGCGTCGATGGTGTTGGAGAACAGATCGAAGACCAGTTGGTTGTCCATGGTGATGCCGGCAAACAGGTTGGCCTGGCCTTTGAGATGCCGGGGAGCGTTTTCCGGAGAATTGGAGGGGCAGACCACCATATAGCCGGTGTTGGGATCTTCCACCAGGAAATCGGTAAAGAACTCTGCGGCACTTTTCATCAGCGGATAGACCTCGGAGAGGTAATGCTTGTCGCCGCTGTAGAGATAGCGGTCGTAGAGGTGTTGGCACAGCCAGGCGTTGCTGGTGGGCCAGGGTCCGCAGTAGGCGCGATCGACGGCTCCGGTCATGCGCCAAAGGTCGGTGTTGTGGTGCAGGCACCAGCCCCGACTGCGGTACATTTCACGGGCGGTGGCCCGACCGGCCTCCGATAGTTCGCGGACCATTTGCACCAGGGGTTCGTGGGTCTCGCTGAGGTTGCACAACTCTGCGGGCCAGTAGTTCATTTCGGTGTTGATGTTGACCGTATAGCGACACGACCAGGCAGGATTGAGGCTGGCGTTCCACTTGCCCTGCAAGTTGGCCGGCTGGCAGCCGGGCATCGAACAACTGATGAGCAGGTAGCGTCCGAACTGGAAATAGAGCTCGACCAACTGCGGATCGAAACTGGTGGCAAACTCCTTGACCCGGACATTGGTGGGCTTGTCGGCTTGAGGAGTGCGTCCCAGGTCCAAAGTGACACGCCCGAACAGCTGTCGATAGGCTTCCTTGTGCTGATCAAGGGCCTTGGCGTAGGATTTGCCGGCGTTTTTCAAACTGGCCTGGTTGCGCTGCAGGGGGTCGGCCGAAATGTCCTTGTAGTTGACAAAATTGGTGGCCATGGCCACATAGACAATGGCCTCTGTGGCTCCCTTGACAACCAGGGAGGTGTCTGTTTGGACGGTGCTGCCGCCCTTGGTCTTGAGTTGCAGGTCGGCCCGGAAGCGCAGTCGCGGCTCCTGTCCATCGTTATCGCCCTTGCCGCTGCCGCGCGTCATGCCCGACATGGAAATGTGTCGGCTGTCGGGCACTTCACGGCGCACCTCCTGGGGACAGGTCAGGCGGGCCGAAAAATTGAGGCTGCCCGGCCGGGAGGCGCTCAGGCGCACAATGATGAGCTGGTCGGCAAAGGAGGCGAAAGCCTCACGCTTGTAGGTGATGCCGTCGACCGTATAGGTGGTGGTGGCCACGGCCTGGTTCAAATCGAGTATGCGTTGCAGATTCTCGTATTTTTCGTGCCCGTCGAAATGCAGCCGGAGGCTGCCGACTGTCTGGTAGGGTTTGCCGAATCCGTTCTTCGACAAAATCTTTTCGCCGGCCAGGTTCTGGGCCTCGGCATAGCTGCCCGTGAAGATGAGTCGGCGGATTTCGTCCAGAGCGTCTTTTGCTTCCGGATTGTGGTTTTCGTAAGGGGCGCCGGCCGAGACGGTCTCTTCGTTGAGTTGTATCTCTTCGTCGGCAGGCTGTCCGTAAACCATGCCGGCGATGCGCCCGTTACCGATGGGAAGGGCCTCTTCCCAATAGACGGCGGGCTGGTCGTAGCGCAGTTGAAGCTGTTGTACCTGGATCGGGGGGACCCGAAAATCCCATGCCTGGACCGAAAGAAGCTGGAGGGCAATGATTATCGTGCTGAGTATCAGTTTTTTGAAAGAAATATTTCTCATCTTGGAATGCTGATTGCTTGTTGTGTCGACACTGAATGTGCAAAAGTACAAATAAAACACTACCTTTGCTTCAAAATTTTGAAGATGAACAGAAAAACATCCATACTGCTGCTTTCAGGCCTTTTGGCCCTGTTGCTCTCCTCCTGTCTGGAAAACGGTGAGTCGCGTCGCTGGCGGCAGGACAACGAAAAATTCATGGCATCCCTGAAAGATTCCGCCAATATCGTTCCCCTGGAAATCAACGACGAGCAACTGGCCGCCGACAGAGGGGTCGACTATCAGGCCCAGCCGGCCACCGGCATCTATTATCAGGAAATGAGCCGCGGCAACGGACCGATCCCGGTGATCGGCCAGACGGTCACGGTGTCCTACACCGGATGGTTCTACGACGGCAGCCAGTTTGATGAAGGGAGTCTTTCCTTTGCCTTGGGCACTACCACCATCGAGGGTTTCACCCATGTATTGCAGCGCATGCCGGTGGGTTCGGTGTGGAAAGTGTACATACCCTATTACCTGGGCTACGGTTCGATGGACTATATCTATTCCACGCCCACGATACCGGCCTATTCAACCTTGGTATTTAAAATTGAGCTCAAGTCGGCCACCGACTGAGTGAGGGCGTCAAGCCTGTTTGACGAGGTATTCGGCAATCTGGACGGCGTTCAGGGCGGCTCCTTTTTTGATCTGGTCGCCGACCAACCAGAATGTCAGGCCGTTGGGATTGCTCAGGTCTTTGCGGATACGACCCACATACACAGGATCCTGGCCCGAAAGGAACAAGGGCATAGGATAGGCCTTTTCGGCCGGATTGTCCTGCAGGACCAATCCTTCCCCTTGCGAGAATGCTTGCCGGGCCTCTTCGACAGACACGGGACGCTCGGTTTCAATCCAGACGCTTTCACTATGGGCGCGCAGTACGGGCACGCGCACGCAGGTGGCACTGACCTGTACGTCGGAGTGCATGATCTTGCGAGTCTCGTTGTACATCTTCATTTCCTCTTTGGTGTAGCCGTTTTCGGTGAAAACGTCCACCTGGGGGATCAAGTTGTAGGCCAGCTGATAGAAGAACTTCTCGACGGTGGGCTGCTTGCCGCGCAGGAGTTGGGCATATTGCTCGGTGAGTTCTTTCATGGCTGAGGCGCCGGCGCCGCTGGCTGCCTGGTAGGTGGCCACATGCACCCGCTTGATATGGCTCAGGTTTTCGATGGCTTTCAAGGCCACGACCATCTGGATGGTGGTGCAGTTGGGATTGGCGATGATGCCCCTGGGGCGGACCAGGGCATCCTGGGGATTCACTTCGGGCACTACCAGGGGCACGTCGTTGTCCATGCGGAAGGCACTGGAGTTGTCGATCATGACGGCTCCGTATTTGGTAATGGTTTCGGCAAACTCCTTGGAAGTGCCGGCCCCCGCTGAGGTGAAAGCTATGTCGATGCCTTTGAAGTCGTCGTTGTGCCGGAGTTCTTTGACGGTATAGTCTTTGCCTTTAAAAGAATAGGTGCGTCCTGCACTGCGCGATGAGCCGAACAGTACCAGGTCGTCGATGGGAAAGTTTCTCTCTGCTAATACTTTCAGGAATTCCTGACCTACGGCGCCGCTGACGCCGACAATGGCGATTTTCATGTTAGTATAATATTAATATTTTGTTCTCATTATAACAATTCCAGAAGTTACTTTTGTGGCCTGGAATGTTGCTGCAAAATTAGAAAAAATCGGAATACCATGAGAACAATAATGAAAATGTTATGCATAATGTGGCTTTTATGCATTTCCTGTGCCCCTTGGGTTGATGATAATTATGTTGATAATCAATCTAATGATGTAGATTCAACAAGGGCTGGTGAATTTGATAAAAATACATTCCCGAGCCTTCTGAGCATCAATGAGCTGCTGTTCGACCCCCTGGGCGACGGAGCGGATTACGTGGAAATCGTGAATGTTTCCCGGCAGGCGGTCGACCTATCCGGGATTTTTCTGGCCAATCGCAGTGCGGCCGGCGTACTGGGGACAGGCAAACGGCTGAGCACCACGGCCTGTTTTCTCAGTCCGGGCGGCTATTGCCTGCTCAGCGGCGATACGGCACGGGTGGCCGCCGATTACGGTTCCCCATCCGACAGCCTCCGCTTGCAAATCAAAAGTTTTCCGTCCTATCCCAATGAATCGGGTTGTGTGGTGCTGACCGATCAGGCGGGGCTAATCATCGACGAATTCCCTTACACCAAATACCTGCATCATCCGCTGGTAGCGGTCAGGGAGGGCATCGCGCTGGAGAAACTGCATCCCCGCCTTCCCTCGGCCGATCCGGCCTGCTGGACTTCGGCAGCGGCCGATGCCGGCTTCGGCAGTCCGGGCCGGCAAAACACGCAATACCGTCCCTGGCCTGTCTTCCCCGAGGCTGCCGAAAACTGCTTCCATGCTTCTTCTGAGGTGTTTTATCCACATCGTCTGGGCACCGACAGCCAGTGGCGGCTCTACTACCGATTTGCCGTCGGCTGTGTGGCCAATGTGACGGTCTATGACCAGGCGTCGGTGCCCCTTTGCACGCTGGCCGACAATCGGCTGCTGGGCCGAGAGGGCGTTGTCTGCTGGTCGGGCCTCGACGACGAGGGCCGCGCGGTTCCTTTTGGACGCTATCTGGTGAGGGCGCAATGTCATACGGCCGGGGGGCAGGTGTTCAGACAGTATTTTGTGGTGGCTGTACAGCCCTGAAAATTTGCTGTTTTACCGCCTTTGCATTACTTTTGCACCCACAATTCAGGGGCATGGATTCATTACTCGGCATCACCTTTCCTATCGTCAATCCGATAGCCGTTTTCCTGACGGTTTTGCTGATTATCCTGCTGGCGCCGATGTTGATGCGACGCCTGCATATCCCCCATATCGTCGGCATGATCGTAGCCGGCCTGCTGCTGGGTCCCTATGCCTTGAACATCCTGCCCTTCGACCGCAGCATCGATGTCTTCGGCCAGGTGGGCCTTTATTACATCATGTTCCTGGCCGGCTTGGAAATCGACATCCGGGATTTGCGCAAAAACCTGGGTCGTAGCCTGGTTTTCGGTCTCATCACTTTTTCGTTGCCGGCCCTGCTGGGCTTGGCCTCTTCGCTCTGGCTGATGCATTTCAGTCTGATGTCGGCTGTGCTGCTGATGAGTGTCTTTGCTTCGCATACACTGGTTTCGTTTCCCATCATCAGCCGTTATGGCCTGGCCAACCGCTCGGCGGTGAACATCGCTGTGGGCGGCACGGTGGTCGCCGTGACGCTGGCCATGTTCCTGCTGGCCGGGGTGGACTGTCATTTCCAGGACAACGCATCGAGCGAGCGGTGGCTGGGTATGGTGCTCAAACTGGCCGCTGCCTTGGGCATTATCTTCTATGTGCTTCCCCGGCTGTGTCGCTGGTTCTTGAACCGCTATGCCGACGGGGTGCTGCGATTTGTCATGGTGCTGGCCATGGCTTTCCTGGGGGCGTTGCTGACCGAGATAGCCGGCTTCCAGGGCATCCTGGGCGCATTCTTCGTGGGCTTGGCCTTGAACACCCAGATACCGAAGCTGTCGAGTTTGATGAACCGGGTCAGTTTTGTGGGCAATGCGCTGTTTTTCCCTTATTTCCTCATCAGCGTGGGCATGATGATCAACCTGCGCTCCTTTGTGCAGAGTTGGGAGGGTATTATGGTGGCCGTAGTGATGACCACCGTGGTGCTGGCGGGCAAATGGATGGCGGCCAAATGTTCGCAATGGCTGTTCAAGATGCGCGCCAGCGAAGGTTCGTTGCTTTTCGGCCTGACCAGCGGTCGGGCGGCCGTCACGCTGGCCGTGGTGACGGTCGGCTATCATATCATTGTCGGCTACCAGGACGATGGTACGCCCGTCCGCCTGCTCAGTGAATCGGTCTTGAACGGCAGTGTCATCATGATTTTGATCAGCTGCCTGGTGAGCCCTGTGGTGACCGAGCGGGCCGCCCGCCGGATGATGCTCGAAAAGGACGAGAAGGAAGTGGACCGGCAGGATGCGGCGCATATCCTTATCCCCGTGGCCAATCCGAAGATCATCGAGTATCTGGTCCAGACGGCCGCTTTCTGTCGCAATCCCCAGGACGAGCTCTACGCCCTGAGCGTGGTGGAGGACGACACGGGCGCCGACCGCAAACAATGCAGCAACCTGCTCAACATGAGCGCCCAGTATGCCGCTTCGATGGAGGCGGATTTCCACCAGATCATGCGTTTCGACTCGGATGTGACGGCCGGTATCAAACAGGCGGTACGCGAATATGCCATATCGGATGTCATCTTGTATATGAGCCACTTTGCCACCAGTGCCGACTCTCCGTTCAGCAACCGGCTACACCGGCTCATCGGGCAGGTGCATACCAATCTGTATATTTTCCGCTTCAAGTCGCGTCCGGCTTCGTGGCGCTCGGTGGTGCTCTTTCTGCCCGAGAAATCGGAATATGAGCATGGTTTCGGCTCGCTCATCAAGCGTTGTTCGCTGCTGTGCCGCAACCTGGGCTGTCCGCTCATCCTGTACGGCCATCCGGCCACCCTCCAGCATGTTCGCCGTTTGAAGACCCGTCATTATCCCGACCTGACGGTCGAATACAACGACTGGCACAACTGGCAGAACATTCCCATGCTGGTGGACAATCTCTCTGCAGACAGCCTGTTGATGTTTGTCCTCTCCCGTCGTGACGGTGTCTCCTACGATGCTTCGCTGGAAAACATGCCCACGATGATAGCCTCCACCTTCCCCGACCGTACGGTGGCCTTTGTCTTCCCCGAACAGCGGCTGTATACGCAGAACATGACCACCTATTCGGGTCCTATTGAATTGAAAACCAAGAAAAAGAGCATATGATTATCGAAGCAACGGATATCCACAAGAGTTTCGGCGACTTGCATGTGTTGCGCGGACTCAGTGTCAGTGTCGAAAAGGGCGAGGTGGTCTCCATCGTCGGCCCCAGCGGGGCGGGCAAGACCACGCTGCTCCAGATTTTGGGCACCCTGGACCGGGCCGATCGCGGCCGGGTGGTCATCGACGGACAGGAGGTATCCCGGCTGGGCGACAAAGCCCGGGCTGCTTTCCGCAACCGCCATATCGGCTTTGTCTTTCAGTTCCACCAGTTGTTGCCTGAGTTCACCGCTTTGGAAAATGTCTGTCTCCCGGCCCTGATTGCCGGTCGCAGCAAAAAGGAGGCTGAGCGGCAGGCTCGGGAAATCCTCGACTACATGCACCTGACCGACCGTTGTCAGCATAAACCTTCCGAGCTTTCGGGCGGTGAGCGTCAGAGAGTGGCTGTGGCCCGTTCGCTGGTGAACCGGCCCAAAGTGGTCTTTGCCGACGAACCCTCCGGCAGTCTCGATTCGGCCAACAAAGCTTCCCTGCATCGTCTGTTTTTTGACTTGCGCGACCAGTTTGGCCAGACTTTTGTCATAGTCACCCACGACCGGGAGATGGCCGCCCTCACCGACCGCATCATCGAAATGAAGGACGGCATGATAGTATAGTCAGGATCGGGGGAAAAAGCAGACAGGGCGACTCAAGACCGAGCCGCCCTGTCTTTATATAGGGGTATGGGGTTTATTTGCGCAGCTTTTCGCCAATGAGGAAGATGATGGCGGCGGTGACCATGCCGTTGATGGAGGGGATGCCCCATTTGACAAGGTTGGCCACAACAGCTCCCAGTACGACGCCGATGACAGCCCACCAGTTGACCTGGACAATTTTCATCTCGTCGTTGAGATAGGCCTTGCGGTTCATGAAATAGCTGAGTACCAAGATGATGCCGACGGGAGGCAGGGTGCAGTTGAGCACGTTGAGCCAGCCGCAGAAATTCCAATAGAGCCATACGGCTGCCACAGTGCCCAGGATGCCGGAAATCAGCACCATAGTTTTTTTGCTCAGACCGAAGATATTGGACAGTCCCAAGCCGCCGGAATACAGGGCATTGTCGTTGGTGGTCCAGATGTTCAGGCCCAGTACCAGGATGGCAATGTAGAACAGGTTGAGGTTGAGCATGACTTCGAAGATATCGTTACCGCCCACGTAGATGCTCGAAACGGCTCCGAAGAAGAACATCAGGCTGTTGCCCAGGAAGAAGGCCACCACGGTGACCCACAGGCCCACCTTGCCGTTCTTGGCAAAACGGGTGAAGTTGGGTGTGGCCGTACCGCCCGAGACAAAGCTGCCGATGACCAGACCGGCGCCGGCGATGACCGACATGTCCTTGACACCGCGCGAGAACTGTTCTACCAGACCGGCGTCACCGCGGTTCACAGCCATGATCATGGCCACGGTGCCGAGAATGGCCACCAGGGGCACGGCGATATAGCTGATCAGGGTCAGGCTCTTGATGCCGAAATAAGCCGTCGAGGTCATCAGGATACCGGCCACGACCACCAGGGCGTAACCCTGCCAGGGCATGGAGTCGGGCGTGACATCCAGGTGCATGATCTCCTTGGCGACGGGGATGGCAAACATGGCCAGGCCGACGCCGAACCAGCCGATCTGTGTGAAACTGATCATGGCGCTGGGCAGCCAGCTGCCTTTTTTGCCGAAACTGCGCTGGGCCAGCATGTCAAGCGTCAGACCGCTCTCGGCACCGATATAACCCAGAGAGCCGGTGTAGGCTCCCAGGATGGCGCCACCCAGCAACAGGGCGGCACAGAAGCCCCAGAAGTCCAGGCCGCCGGCCAGCGTCTGCCCGGCCCACATACTGGCCGAGAAGAAGGTGAAACCCAGCATGATCATAAACATGCTCAAATTGCTTTTGCGGCCCGTCGACGCAACCTTGCCGGTTGTGTAGTCCGCATCGTTGGTTTTAGTCGTATTCATAAAACAAGAGATTAGATGATGTATTTTCTTCCGAGAGTTCTCTTGACTTCCCTGATGCGCTGTCGGCAAATATCCTTCAGCTTGCGCCGGGAAGCGCGTGCCACAAAGGCGCGCTCCTGCAGGTAGAGCGGCCGCAGGTTGTTCAGGCCGTTGAAATAGGTCACGTTGAGCCAGTCTTCGTAGGAGATGTTTCTTTCATATCCTATCTTCTCGGCGACGAAGGCTTGGAAATCGGCCTTGTCGGCAACGGTCAGCAAATCTTTCCAATAGCCGATCACTTCTTCGTAGTGCACCGGGATTTCGTAGCGCCGGGCCCCGCCGTCGTAGATGATGCATTTCTCGTACAGGGCGTTTTCGCTGTAGGAAAGCATATAGTGGCGGAACTCGGGCGAAATGACGCCGCCCTTCCAGCCGAAGTCGATTTCGGGGACGTTGACCCCCGTCACGCCTTTGTCTTGGTAGATGGTGAAGATGCCTTCGTAGAAGACACACTGGAAGCACTCGAATTCGGGGAAGCGCTCCCTGAGGTGTCCGGCCAGGTCTTCCATCACCTCGATGGCCTTGGTGCCGCCGATGGTGAAGAAGATGATGCGCTTGATGGAGCCGCCGTGCTGGTAGAAGAAATCGACGACTTCGTGCAGGCACATGCGCAGGGTGTCGCCCGTGGCGATGATATCACCGATCATCATGGTGACGCCTTTGGCAATGTGCAGCTTTTCGTATTTGATGTCCAGGCCGGTGATGACCCCGTCCTTGATGGTCCGCTCGCAGGAGATGAAGTTCATGTTGGGGACCTTCAGGCCGGCTTTGTAACAGCATTCTTCCAGAGGATAGTTCAGTCCGCCGCGCAGGATGGTGAGGATGTCCACCTTCTCCTGTTTCTGTTTGCGGAACAGGGAGCGCAGGGCAGCGGTGGTGGAACTCTGCATGGCCAGGTAGGATTCGTATCCGACCACTTCGGGAGAGGACATCAGCCGACGGGTTCCTTCACTGCTGATGATGTAGTATTCGTTGTGCAGGCCTTCGGTCTGTAACCGGTAGAAAGAGGCATGGCGTTCGGAGGGGACGCGCTTGAGTCGGGTGTTTGCCGATAGTTCTGTCATAATACAGAGGGATACAAGGGTAGATGGATCGGGAGCGTCAGAAAAAAGCCCGAACGTTGTTCATTCGGGCTTTTCGTTACTGACACTTCAATTATTTGACAATTGAGAGAACGGCTTGGTCGGTGGCGTATTTGGCAAACTCGACATCCTTCAGGACTTTCTCCTTGAGGCTGGGATCGAGCGTGACAGCTTCCTTGAGACCGGCAATGACTTCGTCCTTGTTGTTGGTCTTGGCACCGACAAGGGCCATCAGGTAATAGGTCTCGGCGTCCTTGGGATCGACCTGGTCGAGGATGGATTTGGCCTTGGTGTAGTTCTTGGCCAGGATCTGGGCCAGGGCGGCGTTGTTGCTGGCCGTCTCGCCATAAGCCTTGGCAGCTTCGGCATACTGGCCTTTCTTGATATTGTACAGACCCATGGCCTGTTCGTAGCCTTCTGCACCGGCAGCCTGGCTCAGGTATTTCTCGATGACGGCATTGTCGGCATTCTCAGCCATGGCGCAGAGAGCCAGGTTGACGCAAACTTCGGGAGCCTGCTCCTTGGCATAGGCTTGTTCGTACCAATCCTTGGCTTCTTCGACCTTGCCGGCGGCGTAGGCCAGGTTGCCCAGGTTGTTGTAGGCGCGGTAGTCGTCGGGATACAGCTTGACAGCCTCGCGATAGACGGCTTCCTTGCGGTCGGCCGGATTGAACAGGGTGGCAGCGTAGAGCAGTTCGTCGATGCTCAGCTTGGAGGCATCGGCAAAGAACGACTCGATGATTTCCTCGTCGGAGCGGCCGATGACATTGACCGTGACGGTCATCTTGGAACGGCGCAGCTGGGGCAGGATCTCATCGGCCAGGGCCTTGTAGGCGGAGGCCAGGTTCTTGATCTCGGTCTCCCGGCGTTCGGGATCGGAATACATGGAGAGCACTCTCAAGATGAGGTCTTTGTCCTGGATGTTGGAGTTCTTCAGCAGTTCCTGGAAACCAGCCCAGTCTTCGGCCGTGAAATCGGTTTCGACCTCAGCGGCGGTTTTGGCTTTCTTCAGTTCGCGGTTGATGTAGCTGGTGGTGTTCTTCTCACGCTGGGCGGCCAGTTTCTCGTTCAGATCGACGGCACCGTCGGGAGAAGCATAGGAGGAAATCTTCACGCCTGCCACTTCCTTGTTCTCGGTCTTGGCAGCGGCGGCGATGGCATCGGCCAAGGCTTTCACTTCCTCACTCTTGAGCTCGCTGTTGCGGATATTGGACTGCTGGATAAGGAACATGATGTTGGCCTGGGTTTCTTCCTGGATGATGCGCTGGAACTTGTCCTGGGCATTGGCAGGCGTAGCGGTCTTGGCATTGGCCAGGGCTTCGGTGGCGATGACACCGTCGGCCAGCTTGATTTCGGGATGGTTGACCGTCTTCTTGCCCTTGGCGATGGAAATGCGGGCATAGAGCTCGGAACGCTGCATCTCGGGGATGTATTCAAAGGACGGTTTCATCTTGAAGGCACCGCCGGCCTTGGTCGGGATTACCTGATCGTTGCCTTTGACTTTTTCGCCCTGCAGGGTGAGCGGAGTGCCTTCCACTTCGCCGCCTTCATATTTGAGCACCGGGGTAATGGTGACAACCGCTTTGGCGGGGAACATTTTTTCGGGGACGACACCGTCGATGGTGGCATCGACCTGGCCGCCTACGCTTTCAAGCACTTCGGGAGTGACGGTAAAGTGTTCACGCACCAGTGCCAGCTTGGGGCCGCAGGCAGTGAGCATCAAGGCAATAGCCATCATCAGGGAAAACTTGACTGATTTGTTCATAGCTTTGGTTTTTAGAAATTGATTAATCCTCTATTTGTTGCGAAAATACGAATTTTTGAGCGAGCCGGGAGGACTTTAACATTTTTTTTGTCTCGCACAATCCGACTTGTCCGGGGGTTAGAAGAAAATCTTCTGTGAATGAGAATGATAGGCATCGCTGAGGCGCAGCAGGTACAGGCCGCTGCGCAGGTATACCGGCACATAAAAAGGCGACTGGGATGTATAGCTGGTCTGGTGATAGACGCTTTTGCCGTTGACATCCAGGATTTCGATATTGACTGTGCGATGCCAGTCGGACGGCAGTTGGAAATACAGCAGCCGCGAAGAGGGCGAGTAGGCCGTCTTGATTTCCGTCACCGGCAAAGGCATCGGCGCCGACCCGTCGCGGGAGGTGGAAACGACGGGCTCCACCCAGAGTGACATGGCCCTGGGATAGGCTGTCGAGCGGGTGAAGGGCAGCCATTCCTCGTCGAAGAACCAGGCCCGGTTGCGCGGGGTGGCCGAACCATACAGGGCAAAAGTGTCGGCTTCGGCCGATGATCCCGGGGTCGGGTAGAACAGGCGGCAGGCCACCATCCAGTGGGTGCCTACGGCCACGGCCGTGTCCAGGCGTAGATAGTTTTCCTTGCCGGCAAAATCATTTTTCTCCAAATAGTTGAATTGACGTTTGTGGTAGTCCACCGACGAGAGTTTCAGTGTTTTTTCGGCCAGGACGGTTTCGGGATGGTCGCCATCGAGTATCTGCACCACGACGGGCTGCCGGTTGGTGCCCCGCACAGGCATCAGGTAGATGCCGTGCACGACGACGTTGCTGTCGGTAAAGAAACTTTCGGCGTAGTATGACCGGCGTTCGCTGTTGTGTCCCATCAGGTAGCCGTAGCCGGGCAGTTTGAAACTTCCGATGGAATCCTCGTCACCGATGTGGCTCAGGCGGACGGCGTGTCGTGCGGCCCAGGGATCGAGGCCTTCAATTTCTGTCTGTTGGGTGTTGCCCGGATCGAGCCAGTATTTGAGTTGCTTGTTGGGCGTGGGATAATGGTCCCAGGCTTGGTCGAACCGCGAAAAATAGTCACCGGCCGTATATTCGGCACAACCGGTGCTGCCTCCCGAATCTCCGCCCGTGAGCGTGCCGACGACCTGACGGTCCTTGTTGAAAAGCGGCGCACCCGACGACCCGATCCAGGTGTGTCCCGTCTCCCAGTGCCGCACGCGCCAGTGGTTGCCCGGCTCAATATCGTCGGGCCATGCCCAGTCGCTTTTTTCGATGCTGTCCAGTTCCAGGCAGTAGCGTTTGCCTTCGCCATAGGGGTGATGGATGCAGCAGAAAGGGGCATCGGCCAGCGAATCGGGCGACAGTTTCCAGCCGGCCAGCCAGGGACGGAAATCGGCCGGGGGCAGGTGGTCGAGTTCCAACAGGGCGAAGTCTATCTCTTCGGACAGGGCCCGGGTGGTGCCTCCCGCCAGGGAAAACTCTTCCGATCCGCGGATCTGCTCCATGCAACGGGGATTCTGGTAGTTCATATAGACCAGGGTGCGTCTGCCCAGACTGGGATTGCCATCCAGGCAATGGGAGGCGGTCAACAGGTAGGGACGTCCGTCTTGCAGGGTGTTGTTGAGCAGGACCCCCGTGCAGTAGGTGTCTCCGTTGACGATGAGCAGACAGATGCTTCTGGAGATGGTTTCAAGCTCTTTCTCGCAGGAGACATGGGGCAGGCAGGGCAGGTCGAGGTAGTCGAAGCGCGGACCGGCCCTGAGGCCGCGGTAGTCGTGGTTGACCTCATAGATCTGCAGTTCCCCTTCAAATTCGCAACGGGGCGGCTGCTGGTATTCAATGACCAGTTCATCGCCTTCAACGGGCGAGGTGGGAAAGTCTTCCCCCTGGGGACAGTTTTCGGCCGTGTAGGCACCGAGTATCCGGCTGCGGTCGGGATTGTACAGAAAGACCTTGGCACCGGGCGGCAGCCTGAAGCGGTCGAAGATCACATTCAGGGAGAAGGCCCCTTTCGAGCGGATCTTCACCCGCCAGACCTTGGTGCCGTCGGCCAGGTATTGCGTCTCGCCGGCGTTGTCGGGATTGATGTTGACCGGAATCTTGTGGGCGAAGTGCAGCGGGCCATGGGAATTGGCATAGAGTGAATCCTCATATAGGACGGAATCCACGTTGAAAGCGGGCAACTCTATGCCGTAGGGGTCGATGCAACGGGTCGTGACACCCTGCAGCCGGGTGGGCAGGGGTTGTCCGCCCAGGGAGGGTTGGGCCTGCAAAGGCAGGGGAAGCAGCAGACCGAGCAGGAGCCATATGTCAAGACTCCGACGGCTCATTTCCAGAGAAAATATAGTGGACGGGCCACCAGACCGACGGCAGGCTGACAGTGAGCACGGTGACCAGGACGAGCAGCAGGTCGCCCGGCTTGAGAGCGACGGGATAGGCCGATACTATGAAGTTGCCGTCGCCCAGCTTGAGCCAGCCGTAACGCTGTTGCAACAGGCACAGCGCCGCCCCCAGGACGATGCCCAGTACGGCGCCGCTCAGGGCGATGAGCCAGCCTTCGTAGAGGAACACCCGTCGGATGAGCCGCCCGTCGGCACCCAGTTTGGCCAGGATACCGGCATCCTCCTTCTTTTCCAGTATGAGCATCGACAGCGAGCCGATGACATTGAACAGGGCGATGATCAGGATAAAACAGAGCATCAGGTAGGTGATCCATTTTTCCATCCGGTTGATGCGGTAGAATTCGGCTTTCTGCTCGTGCAGGTCTTCCACCCGGTAGCCTTGGCCCAGGATCTCGCGTATCTGTTTCTTGACGGTTTTCAATTCGGCTTTGCGGGCCACCTTGATCTCGACGCAGCTGACTTCGTCGTCGCTGTATTCAAGCAGTTGCCGGGCGAAGGCCAGGGGCACGATCATGCGCTGGTCGTCGTATTCGGGCTGGCCGATGGCGAAAGCCCCCGTGAGCAGAATCGGGACGGCTTTGAACGAGGCGGCCGGATTAATCAGGCTCACCGTGCCTTTGCGCCTTGGCGCGTAGATCATGACGGGATCGATGAAGGAGTAGCCTGTGCCCAGCGTGGCGGCCAGTCCGGCCCCAATGGTGGCGAAATCGATCCCTTCGTCATTGAGTTTGAACGAACCGGCCCGCAGGCAGTCACGGATGCTGGTCAGGCTGTCGAAGGAGGCCGCAACACCTTTCAACACGGCGCTGGTCTGGTTGTCCTTGTAGCGGACCAGCACGTTTTCCTCGATGCTTTCGCAGCATACGGCCACTCCTGGCAACTGTCTGACACGGTCGAAGGCCTGGGTGCCGGTGTGGAAACTCTTGCCCTGGACTGCGCTGATCTTGAGGTCGGGGTCGAAATTGCCGTAGAGGGTGCCGATCAGTCCCTGGAAGCCGTTGAAGGCCGACAGGGTGCAGACCAGGGCCAGGGTGGCGGCGGCCACTCCCAATACCGATACCAGCGAAACCAGGTTGATGGCGTTGTGCGATTTCTTCGACAGCAGGTAGCGGCCGGCAATATGCAGGGGAAGGTTCATTGTTTGAGCAGGGAGTCGATGCGTTCGGCGTAGTCGAGGGAGTCGTCGATGAAAAAGCTCAGCTCGGGCATTTTGCGCAGCTGGAAGCGGACCCGCTGGGCCATCTCATAGCGGATGGCCTTGGCATTGTCCTGGATGTTCTTGAGGATCTCTTCGGCCCGGGCGGTGGGGAAGATGCTCAGGTAGGCCCGGGCGATGCTCAGATCGGAACTGACGCGGACCACGCTGACGCTGACCATGACCCCCGGCATTTTCCGGGTCTCCGACAGGAACACTTCGCTGAGTTCTTTCTGCAGCAGGCGGCTTATTTTGTTTTGTCTGGTGGTTTCCATAGGGCGGTTATTTTTTTCTGATGATGGTGAGGCCGTCCCGGACAGGGAGGATGAACTTCTCGACCCGGGGATCGGCGGCAAGATAGTCGTTAAAATCGGAAACTGCAAGGGCCTGGCAATCGGCCGGCTCGATCTGACTGAGCATTTTCCCGTTCCAAAGGGTGTTGTCGGCCAGCATGAAACCGCCGGCGGGCATCTTGTCCAAAGCCAGCTCGTAGCAGGCTTTGTAATGGCGTTTGTCCACATCGAGGAACACCAGGTCGAAGCTGCCCTCCATTTGGGGAATCAGGGTCTCGGCCTCGCCGAAATGCATCCGGATCTTGTGGCCGTAGGGCGAGCGGGCGAACCATTTCTTGAGGTGGTCTTCCAACTCGTCGTTGTGCTCGATGGAATGGATTTCCGCCTCTTCTGCGGTGCCTTCGGCCAGGCAGAGGGTGGCGTAGCCCGTGAAAGTGCCCAGTTCCAGCACCCGCCGGGGATGCAGCATGCGGCAGAGCATCACCAGCAGGCGGCCTTGCAGATGGCCCGATACCATGCGCGGGTTGAGAAAATGGACGTAGGTATCGCGCCGAAGCTCTTGCAGGAGCTCGGGTTCCGGCTCGCAATGCCGGCAGAGGTAGGCTTCGAGGGCTTCGTCCATGAGTGGTCAGAAATCGTGATGGAGAATGGCTTCGATGCCCCGGCGGTAGGAATCCAGCCCATGGCCGACGATGCTTTTGACGCAGGCCTCCTTGATCATGGACACATGACGGAAGGATTCCCGCTGGTAGATATCGGAAATATGCACTTCGATGACCGGTGCCGTGACGGCCCGGATGGCATCGCCCAGGGCAATGGAGGTGTGGGTGTAGCCCCCGGCATTCAACAGGATGCCGTCGCATTCGAAGCCATATTGCTGAATCCAATCGATGAGCGTCCCTTCGTGGTTGGACTGGCGGTATTCGAGCTCCACGGCCGGGTATTCCTTTCGGAGGGTGTCGAAGAAGTCTTCGAACGGAGTGCTTCCATAGATGCCGGGCTCCCTTTTGCCCAGCAGGTTCAGATTGGGTCCGTTGATGATGACAATTTTCATGAAAATGCTTATTTTTGCCTCTACATAATAATAGACAAAGGTATAACAAAAATGGCTGAGAGCAAACAGTGGATGAAAAAATACACCAACTACCTGAGGTTGGAGAAATCCCTGTCGGAGAACACCGTGGCGGCCTATCTGGAGGATTTGCGCAAACTCTCCGATTACGCCGGCGACCGCCCTTTGGCCGATTTGACGCGTGAGGAAATCGAAGCGTTCCTCTGCGATTTGCGCGACATCGGCATCAGTGCCCGCTCACAGGCCCGCATCATCTCCGGCCTGCGCTCGTTCTACGGTTTCCTGGTGATGGACGGCTACCTGGAAGTCAGCCCGATGAGCCTTGTCGAAACGCCCCGGCTGGGAAGGCATCTGCCCGAGGTGCTGTCGGTCCGGGAAATCGACGCCATCATCGGCTGCATCGACCGCAGCCGCCCAGAAGGCCAGCGCAACCGGGCCATGCTGGAGACACTGTACAGTTGCGGTCTGCGGGTGTCGGAACTGGTGTCGCTCAAACTGTCGCGCTGTTATTTCGACGAGGAATATATCCTGGTCGAGGGCAAGGGCAGCAAGCAGCGACTGGTGCCTATCGCCGCTTCGGCCATCCATGAAATCGGGTTGTGGATGCACGATCGCAGCAAACTCGATATCAAACGGGGGCAGGAAGACTACGTTTTCCTCAACCGGCGAGGGGCTGCCCTGACCCGGTCGATGGTGTTCAAAATCATCAAACAGCTGGCCGCCGAGGCCGGCATACAGAAAAACATCAGCCCGCACACTTTCCGGCACAGTTTTGCCACCCATCTGCTCGAAGGCGGGGCCAACCTGCGGGTCATCCAGCAGATGCTGGGCCACGAGAGCATCCAGACCACCGAAATCTACACCCACATCGACAAACATTTCCTCAAGCAGCAGATCCTGGATTATCTGCCGCGCAATCGCAAGCACCAATAAAAAAAGGAGGGATTATTTCCGGCCGAAATCGGCAGGGATCTCACCCCAGTTGGACGTGTCCCACTTGTGCAGGGGGATGGCACTGTAGTCGTGCGTTTCGAGCCACCTTTCGGCCCGGGCGATCATGTCGAAGAGCTGCTCGTTGCGGCCGGTGTGGGCCAGCCGGGTGCCGCACTTCTTTTTCCTGACCCACAGCAGGGCGTTGGCGCTGTCTGAATAGACAGGCAGGCGGGTGCCTTTTTCGGTCTGCAGGGCCAGGACATGGACGATGGCCAGGAACTCGCCGATGTTGTTGGTGCCGTCTGTCCAGGGACCGCGGTGGAAGACCACGTTGCCGGCCGGCAGATAGACACCCCGGTATTCCATCAGACCGGGATTGCCGCTGCAGGCGGCATCCACGGCCAGAAACTCGCCGGTGGGACGGGGCGACGCACTCTTCGACGGGCTGGCTTGGCCCTGGGCCTGCCGATGGGTTGCATAGGCTTGTTGCCAGCCGCCGGCATAGGCTTCCTGGGCGGCCTCCCGGGTGGGAAATCCCATATAGCGGGCGCCTTCAAACTGGTCGACCTGCGCGTGGCAACTGTCCCAGGAGGGGTAGATGCCTGGCTGGCGTCCAACCCAGACCACATAGAACTGGTTTTTCTTTGCCATCTGCTCAGTCGTTGCGGTGTCGGGATTTGTAACCATCCATCTTGCCGCTGAAAATCTCGTATTTGCGGAATTCACATTCAAGGTTGCCGTTCATCAGCGGAATGCGGGCCGAATGGCGCAGGCCGATGTGGTCGAAACACTCGCGGCGTTGGCTCAGCACCCAGGCCGTATAGCCCGTGAACACGTGTTTGAGCCGCTCGCCTAGGTCTTCGTAGAGCTGGTAGAGGTTTTCGGGGCGGAGGCGCTCCCCATAGGGCGGATTGGTCACCAGCAGGCCGCCCGGGCCGACGGTGGTGACGATCTCCTGGATGGGTTTGGCCTTCAGATGGATATATTTGGTGAGTCCGGCGCTGCGGACATTCCTCTCGGCAATGGCGATGGCCTGTTTGGAGATGTCCGAGCCGTAGATCTTGTATTTGAACTCGCGCTGGGTGTCCTCGTCGTAGAGTTCGTCGAACAGCTCCCGGTCGTAGTCTTTCCATTTCTGGAAGGCAAACTCCTTGCGGTAGATGCCCGGCGGGATGTTCAGGGCAATCAGGGCAGCTTCGATGGGCAGGGTGCCGCTGCCGCACATGGGGTCGATGAAGTTGGTTTGCCCGTCCCAGCCGGCCAGCAGCAGCATGCCGGCGGCCAGCACTTCGCTGAGCGGGGCTTCGGTCTGCTCGTCGCGGTAGCCGCGCTTGTGGAGCGACTCGCCGGAACTGTCCATGCACAGGGTGCAATGGTTGTGCGACACATGCAGATGGATGTAGATGTCGGGCCGGGTGAGCCTGACCGAGGGGCGTCGGCCGTATTTTTCGTTGAAACTGTCGGCGATGGCGTCCTTGACCCGGTAGGTGAGGAACTGCGAGTGGTTGAAATGTTCGGAATACACCACCGTATCGACCGTGAAGGTCTGCTCCAGGCCGAAATAGCCCTCCCAGTCGAAACGACGCAGGTGCTCATAGATTTCGTCGGCGTTTTTGGCATCGAAGGCGGCCACGGGTTTGAGGATGCGCAGGGCGGTGCGAAGGTGCAGGTTGGCCTTGTACATGAGTCGCTGGTCGCCGCGGAAAAACACCGAGCGGCGGCCGATTTCCACGTCGTCTCCGCCCAGCTCCACAATTTCCCTGGCCAGGACTTCTTCCAAGCCTTGCAGGGTCTTGGCGATCATCTCAAAGGATTCGGCTTGCATGGGAGGAAAGATTTACAGGGATTTCTTCTTCGATTGCATCACCCGGGCGCCGGCCGGGACATCTTCCGTCACCCAGACGTTGCCGCCGATGATGGCGCCGCGGCCGATGGTGACCCGGCCCAGAATGGTGGAGTTGGCATAGATGATGACATCGTCCTCCAGGATGGGATGGCGCAGGATGCCTTTGATGGGATGTCCGTTCTCGTCGAGCGGGAAGCTCTTGGCCCCGAGGGTGACGCCCTGGTACAGTTTGACCCGGTCGCCGATGATGGTCGTGGCTCCGATGACGACGCCCGTGCCATGGTCGATGGCGAAGGAGGTGCCGATGCGGGCGGCAGGATGGATGTCTATGCCGGTCTCGGAATGGGCCATTTCGGTGATCATCCGGGGAATGATCGGCACATTGAGCTCGTAGAGGGCATGGGCGATACGGTAGCTGCTCACCGCCCGGATGCCGGGATAGCAGGCGATGACTTCGGCCGGGCTTTCGGCGGCCGGATCGCCGTTGTAGGAGGCAATCACATCCTGTTCCAGTTGCTCACGCAGCCGGGGCAGCACCGACATGAAGGTCCGGGCCTTTTCTTCGGCCTGCTGTTGCAGGGTCTTTCCGTCGTGCGGGCATTTGTCGGGTTGGAAGCAGAGACCGGCGGTTATCTGCCGGCACAGCAGCAAAAACAGCTTTTCCGCCACCTGGCCGATATACTCCCCCAGGTTGTCGCGGCGCTCGAGGACCGGGCCGAAAAAGCCGGGAAACAACAGGGAACGGCAGAGCGTGACGATTTCGTGCAACTCTCCTTCGGCGGGCAGCGCTTCGGCATGACACTGGTCATAGCGCATGATTTTCAAGGTTTTGTAATCTGCCAACTGCTCGACAATCTTGTCAGTTTTTGAGGGAATACCGCTTGTCATAGGACATCTGAAAAAGGTCTGTAAAGGTAAGGCAAAGCGAGGGGAAAACCAAACAAACGCATTACAGAATTATTTCTTTAATGCCCTTGTGCAGTCCGCAAAAAAGGATTACTTTTGCCGCTCATACACTGAATTTAATAACGTAAAAACTATGGGCGTATTTATTGTCAATTCTTCTATCGGAAGAAAACTTGTCATGAGTATCACCGGCGCTGCCCTGGTGCTGTTTCTGACGTTCCACAGCATCATGAACATCTTCGTGATCATCTCGCCGGAGGTCTATGATGCCATTTGTCATTTCCTTGGAGCCAACTGGTACGCATTGGTCGGCACGCTGGGCCTGGCCCTGCTGGTCGTCATCCACATCTGCTATGCCTTGTGGCTGACCATTCAGAACAAAATGGCCAGAGGCGCCAACGCCTACCGGGTGAAAGCACGTCCCGGCGGCGTGGAATGGGCCTCTCAGAACATGCTGGTCCTGGGTATCGTCGTCTGCGGCTTCCTTTGCCTGCACCTCTACAATTTCTGGGCCAAGATGCAGCTCGTCGAGCTGATGGGCATCATCGACGGCGAGGAAATCCACGTGGCTGGAGCCGCCGTCGTGCAGCACCTGTTCCAGAGTCCGGTCTATTGCATCCTGTATATCGTCTGGCTGGTGGCCTTGTGGCTGCACCTGACCCACGGTATCTGGAGTTCGCTGCAGACGCTGGGCTGGAGCAACAACACGTGGCTGCCCCGCATCAAGTGCATCTCCAACGTTTATGCCACCATCATCATGTTGCTCTTTGTGGCAATTCCCGTCTATTATCTGATTGTCAATTTAATCTCCTAAGCATATGGCAACTTCCAAAAAAATCGTGATCGACTCGAAGATCCCCGAAGGTGCTTTGAGTGAAAAATGGACCAACTACAAGGCTCACCAGAAGTTGGTCAATCCGTCGAACAAGCGTCGTCTGGACATTATTGTGGTCGGTACCGGCCTGGCCGGCGCCTCCGCTGCCGCCTCCTTGGGAGAACTTGGTTTCAACGTACTGAATTTCTGTATCCAGGATTCTCCGCGCCGGGCCCACTCCATCGCTGCCCAGGGCGGTATCAACGCAGCCAAGAACTATCAGAACGACGGTGACTCGGTCTATCGTCTCTATTACGACACCATCAAGGGCGGTGACTACCGTGCCCGCGAGGCCAACGTCTATCGTCTGGCCGAAGTGTCGAACAACATCATCGACCAGTGCGTGGCCCAGGGTGTGCCTTTCGCCCGTGAATACGGCGGCACGCTGGCCAACCGCTCGTTTGGCGGTGCCCAGGTGTCACGTACGTTCTATGCCAAAGGCCAGACCGGCCAGCAGTTGCTGCTGGGCGCCTATTCGGCCCTGAGCCGCCAGGTCAAGAAGGGCAGTGTCAAGCTCTTCACCCGCCGCGAGATGCTCGACCTGGTCATCATCGACGGCAAGGCCCGCGGTATCATTGTCCGCAACCTCATCACCGGCAAGATCGAACGCTATGCCGCCCACGCTGTGGTGATCGGCACCGGCGGTTACGGCAACACCTTCTTCCTTTCGACCAACGCCATGGGCTCCAACGGTTCGGCTGCCTGGCAGGCCTACAAGAAGGGTGCCTATTTCGCCAATCCCTGCTATGCCCAGATCCATCCGACCTGTATCCCCGTGCACGGCACCAACCAGTCGAAGCTGACACTGATGTCCGAGTCGCTGCGTAACGACGGCCGTATCTGGGTGCCCAAGAAGTTGGAGGATGCCAAGGCCCTGCAGGCCGGCAAGCTCAAAGGCCGCGACATTCCCGAGGAAGACCGCGACTACTATCTCGAACGCCGTTATCCTGCCTTCGGCAACCTGGTGCCTCGTGACGTGGCCTCCCGTGCCGCCAAGGAACGCTGCGATGCCGGCTACGGTGTCAACAACACCGGCCTGGCTGTGTTCCTGGATTTCAGCGAAGCCATCAACCGCCTGGGCAAAGACGTGGTCGAGGCCCGCTACGGCAACCTGTTCCAGATGTACGAAAAGATCACCGACTCCAATCCTTATGAGGAGCCGATGATGATTTTCCCGGCCATCCACTACACCATGGGTGGCATCTGGGTCGACTACGAACTGCAGACTTCCATCCCCGGCCTGTTCTGTATCGGTGAAGCCAACTTCTCGGACCACGGTGCCAACCGTCTGGGTGCCTCGGCTTTGATGCAGGGTTTGGCCGACGGTTATTTCGTACTGCCCTATACCATCCAGAACTATCTGGCCGACGAGATCCGCACCCCGCGCTTCTCGACCGAGCTGCCCGAATTCCTCGAGGCCGAAAAGGCCATCAACGAGCGTATCGACAAGCTGATGTCCATCCAGGGCCAGCGGTCGGTCGATTCCATCCACAAGGAACTGGGTCTCATCATGTGGGACTTCGTCGGCATGGGTCGCAACGCCGAAGGCTTGAAAAAGGCGCTGGTCGAACTCAAGCGCATCAAACAGGAATTCTGGACCAATGTATTCATCCCCGGCGAAGCCAAGGATCAGAATGTCGAACTGGAGAAGGCCCTGCGTCTGGCCGATTTCATTGAGATCGGACAGTTGATGGCCACCGACGCCCTGCACCGCGAGGAATCTTGCGGCGGTCACTTCCGCGAAGAGTATCAGACACCCGAAGGCGAAGCCCTGCGTCAGGACGACAAGTTCTCCTATGTAGGCTGCTGGAAGTACATGGGCGAAGATCAGGAACCTCAGCTCATCAAGGAAGAGTTGAACTATGAGTTTACCAAAGTACAACAACGCAATTACAAATAAGTCATGGAAAAAAGTATCAATATCACGTTGAAAGTTTGGCGCCAGAGAGGTCCCAAGGCCCCCGGCAAGTTCGAAACTTATCAATTGAGCAATGTCTCGACAGACAGTTCTTTCCTGGAGATGATGGACCAGCTCAACGAGCAGCTCATCGCCGAAAGAAAGGAACCGGTGGTCTTCGACCATGACTGCCGTGAAGGTATTTGCGGTATGTGCTCGCTGTATATCAACGGTCATCCCCACGGACCCGACGAAGACATCACCACCTGCCAGCTGCATATGCGCAAGTTCAAGGACGGCGATGTCATCACCATCGAGCCCTGGCGTTCCCACGGCTTCCCGGTGATCCGCGACCTGATGGTGGACCGTTCGGCGTTTGACAAGATCATCCAGGCCGGTGGCTATGTATCGGTCAATACCGGCGGTGCCCCCGATGCCAATGCCACGCCTATCGCCAAGCCCATCGCCGATCTGGCCATGGACGCTGCCTCCTGCATCGGTTGCGGTGCTTGTGTGGCCGCCTGCAAAAACGGCTCGGCCATGTTGTTTGTATCGGCCAAGGTAAGCCAGCTGGCTCTGCTGCCCCAGGGCAAGGTGGAGGCCGCTGCCCGTGCCAAGGCCATGGTGGCCAAGATGGACGAACTGGGATTTGGCAACTGCACCAACACGGGTGCATGCGAAGCCGAATGTCCCAAGAATGTCTCCATCTCCAACATCGCCCGTTTGAATCGCGAATTCCTGTCGGCCAAGTTCAAAGACTAGGATCCGACCGAATCCATCAACGATGTATCCTCAGATGTATGCACAGGGCGCCTGGACAACTCCGGGCGCAGACACGCTCCAGGTTGTGTCGGCTGCATCTGGGGATACATCTTTTGTTTGCACTGTCCAATCCCTGGCCTACGAAGGACATGCCCGCTCGCACGATGTGTCTGACGGGCTGAAATCATACGGGTTGATTGTGCTGTGCCTTCTTTTGCTGGCCTACCTGTTTGCCAGCCGCGGACAATTGAAGGACCTGCTGCGCCAGGTGCTCCTGCCGGGTAGCCGGTTGGGGGCCTCCGACGAAGGCGATGTCCGGCTGAGCAACTTCCAGACCTTGTTTTTTGTGGTGTCCTGTATCATCTGGGTGCTGGTCACCTCCCTGATGCTGCAGCAAAACCCTTACCCCAGGCTTTACGATACGGATTGGCCACATCTCTATATGGCCTTTCTGCTCACCATGGGCTACGTGTTTCTCCGCTTCTTCGGCACCAGCCTGTTTGCCTGGCTGCATCTGCCCGACACTGTCAAGGCCGTTGTGCACAGCCTTTATGTGACGCCTTTCTGCTTTGTAGCGCTGTTTCTGGCTTTTCTGCTGCTGTTCAACGAGATCATCTCTTTCCCGGCCATGACGCTGCTGGTGGCCTCGTTATCCATGTGGGTGATATCGGCGCTATTGAAGTTGTTGACAGTCTTGCGCTTTTTTTCTATTCAAAGAGTATCGTCCTTTCATTTTATTTTGTACTTTTGCAGCGCGGAAATTCTCCCAATCTGCCTTTTGTGCAAGGGTGTGTTTTTGCTGAGCTAAAGTATTAATCTTAAATTGAATAGGACGTGAAGATCAAGAATATTCTCGTATCGCAGCCCAAGCCTGCTTCCGAAAAATCTCCCTACTATGATCTGGAAAAGAAGTACGGAGTCAAGATTAATTTCCGTCCTTTCATAAAGGTTGAAGGCATCACGGCTAAGGAATTCCGCCATCAGCGGATATCCATCCTGGACCATACGGCGGTTGTCTTTACCGCCCGGACGGCCATCAACCATTTCTTCCGTCTTTGCGAGGAAACCCGGGTCGAGGTGCCCGAGGATATGAAGTATTTCTGCATCAACGAGACCGTGGCCCTGTACCTGCAGAAGTATATCCAGTACCGCAAGCGCAAGATTTTCTATCCTGCCAGTGGCAAAATCGAAGGCTTGGTGACCCTGATTTTGAAACACCCCTCGGAAAAATACCTGGTGTCGGTATCGGATGTGAACAACGACGATCTCTGCTCCCTGCTCGAGGAAAAGAAGATTTTCCACACCAAGTCGGTCATGTACCGGACCATCAGCAACGATTTCACCCCCGAGGAGGAATTCAACTACGACATGCTTGTCTTCTTCAGCCCCAACGGTATCGCTTCGCTGATGAAGAATTTCCCCGATTTCCAGCAGGGCGAAATCTGTATCGCCACCCTGGGCAAATCCACCGCCCAAGCTGTGAAAGATGCCGGCCTTCGGCTCGACATCGAGGCTCCCACGCCTCAGGCACCCTCCATTACGGCTGCCATCGAGGCATACTTGAAGGAATCCAACAAAAAGAAATAGTCAAAACGGTGCCGTGGCTGCCGAAACGCTGAGAAATACTTTTCGAAAAGAAGAGCGTTTATGCGGCGAATTACGCATTGATGCATTGTTCCGTGAAGGAGAGACCGCGATGTCTTTCCCTCTTCGGGCTTGTTGGCGTTGTCTTCCTGCCGAAGATTCCACGGACGGCTATCCGGTCAAGGTGCTCATCAGCGCCCCCAAGAAAAAACTGCACCGGGCCTTCCAGCGCAATCGCGCCAAACGCCTGATGCGCGAAGCCTACCGGCTGCAGAAACACAGTCTGCTGGCCCTGGTCCGTGAGCAAGGCTGCGAGTTGCAGCTGGCCATTGTCTGGCAGCAGGACAGCCTCTCGGACTATGCCACCGTTTATGCCAAGATGGGTAAATTGCTGGCCAAGATCCAGGCCGGTCTGGAAAAAGCCCGGGCCCTGCAGTCATGAAGACAATGTGGAAGTATACAAAACAGGTGCTGGGCTGGTTGCTGTTGCTGCCGGTCTATTTCTACCGTGCCTGCATTTCCCCGCTGACGCCCGCCTCCTGCCGCTTTACACCCACCTGCTCGCAGTATGCCATCGAGGCCATCAAGAAGTACGGCCCCTTCAAGGGAGGGTGGCTGGCCATCAAACGCATTTCACGCTGCCATCCCTGGGGCGGCCACGGTTATGACCCGGTGCCATGATGACAGACGCCCATACTCATATTGCATCGCGAAGGGGAGACGATTCCCGGCTGCTTTGTCTTTCGGCCGTCCGCCTGCGGGCGCTGTCGGACGATCCTTCCCAAGCCTTGCAACTCATGACAGGCGAGTTGAGCGTGGCACAAAATCCCGGCTGTCTGCTGGGTGCCGGCTTGCATCCTTTCGATGTCGGGGAGGCTCCCGAAGAGGAATGGCTCGAAGCCTTGCTGGCACTGCCCGAACTGCGTTTCGTCGGTGAAATCGGCCTGCATCGGTCCGCCGATACTTCATGGAATCTTCAGACACAGTGGCTCGATTTCCAACTCGAAGTGGCCGATAGACTGCGCAAACCCGTGGTCTTGCACTGTGTCCATGCGATGGCCGACCTCCTGGCCTGCCGCCGGAAATACCCTTCCATCCCGGCCTGGATGATCCATGGTTTCCGGGGCAAACCCCAACAGGCCCGGCAATGGACGCCCCAGGGATTCTACCTTTCTTTCGGCCCCCGTTTCAACAGTGAGTCGCTGAAAGCTTGTCCGCCCGACAGGCTGCTCCTTGAAACAGACGCAGAGACCCCCGGCCAGGGGCCGGAAATCTCTGCGGTCTATCAGCAGGCTGCTGCCGTGTTGTCGGTATCGCTGCCCCAGCTGGAACGGCAGGTGGCAGACAATGTGCGTGCCTTTACAGGCTTAGCATGATGCCGGCCATGAAATTGGCCCCCGGCATGGGGTAGCCGGCCATGATGCTGTAATCCTGATCCAGCAGATTTTCCCCTCTGACCCAGCATTTCAAGAACTTGGTCACCTGATAGCCCAGGGTGGCGCTGAGCAGGCAGAAGCTTTCTTTCTGAGGCGTGTCTCCGACGGCTGTGTAGAGGTTGTCGATGTACTGCAGCCCCAACTGGGCGCTGAAGGGATGGATCTGGTAGCGGGCGCCCACAAAGCCGACATACTCCGGTGCGGAGATGACGGGATGCTCCATGTGCAGGTAAGCATGGTTGGTGCGCAGGCTCAAGCAGTCGTTGATCTGCCAGGCGGCTTCCAGTTCGGCTCCGTAGTTCTCAATTTGGCCGGTGTTTACGTTCTTCTTGGGAACCGTGGCTGTCGTAATGATGAGGTTGTCTCCTTTCACGTAGTAGAGGTTCACACCATAGCTCAGGCGGTCGTCGAGCAGGTAATGCTTCCAGGAGAGTTCGTAGTTGAAGGTGCGCTCGGGCTCCAATTCCTCGGTGGAGGGCGGATAGAGATACATTTCGCGCATGGTGGGGTTGCGGAAGCCCTTGCCGGCCATAGCCTTGAGGGTGCCGTCCTCGATGAGGCGGAATACCAGACCGGCCTGAGGAATCCACTCGGTGCCGACCACCGAGTGATGATCGACGCGAATGCCGGCATCCAACGTCATCCAGCTGAGCAGGTCCTGACGGACATCCACATAGGCGGCGATTTCGTTACGGTGCGACTCACCGCTCTGCTTGGAAGCGGCGGGTGTATCCATCACGTCTCCCGTGGCTTTGGACGTGTAGTAGGCATGGCCGTAGATGTGCTGGTAGTCGATGCCGGCCGTCAGGCGGTTGCCTTCCAGCAGCTGCATGCTCTGGTAGAGGGAGACGCCGGCCAGATAATCCTTCGACTGGAAGTAGCGTACGGTGGGAGCCGCCGGATCGTTGGTACCATCATCGATCTTGTGCCGTCCGAAGCTGGTATAGACGCTTACGGCGCCAGTGCTGCTGCCATAGTGGTTGTCGAGTGCCAGGGACGCAAAACCGCGCGTGATCCATTGGTCGGCATCATACAGCGCGCTGCTGACGGGGCCGGGGTTCGAGGCGTTGAAATGATTGAGGTTGGCATCGGCCGAAAGGTTCCAATGGCTGCTCAGCTGATAGCCTCCTTTCAGGTAGCCGCCGTATTGCTCGAATCCAATGCGGGGGCGATGGTTGTCGGAGCGGTTATACAGGGCGGAGGCCGTACCTGTGAACTTACCTTGTTTTATCTGGTAATCCAGTTCGCTTTGTACTGTGCCGTAGCTGCCGGCACCGGCCGTGACATGGGTATGCGAACCGTCTTCGGCCGGCTGGCGGGTGACAATGTTGATGACACCGCCCATGGCGTTGCTGCCGTAGAGCACGGAGGCCGGGCCGCGGAGCACTTCAACTCTTTCGGCGATGGCTGCCTGGTAGCTGTCGGCAATGGGATGGCCGTAGATGCCCTGGTATTGTGGATGGCCGTCGATAAGGACCATCAACTGACCTCCGCCACCGCTCAGGCCGCGCATGTTGATGCCTCCGGCTGCGTTGGTACTCACCCCGTAGCCCATCATGCCGCGGCTGGTGAGCATCAGGCCGGGAATCTCCTGCATCAGGGTGGGCAGGATGGAAGGTTGTGCACTTTCTGTGAGCACGTCGCGACCCACTACGCTTACGGTCATCGGCAGATGCCGGATATCGGCCACCTGACGGGCACCGGTCACTACCTGGTCTTTCAAAGGAATGACGCTGTCGGTTTGCGCAAGGGCATTGAAAGCCATGCCCCCCAGCATCAATACGGCAAAACAAAACTTTTTCATGTGGAATCGTGTTACGAATTGAATAATTTGTGTTACTTTTGCGTGAGACAAAGGTAATGCACAGATTTGGCATGACAAATCCATTTATAATAAAATAACAGTAAGAGAGATGGCGTTGAAAAGATTTGGGGTTTCCCTGGACGAAGAAGTACTCACGGCTTTGGACGAATACGTCTTGTCGAGCGGTTTCAGCAATCGTTCCCAAGCTTTGCGTTTTTTGATCGAGAAGAATATCGCCGAGCAGAAGTGGCAGTGCAACCATGTGGTGGCCGGCACGGTCATCATCATGTACGACCGCAGCCGCACGGACATCGCCTCCAAGATAGAGAGTATCCAACAGCAATACAGCGACCTGATCCTGTCTTCTTCGCAGTACTACCTGAACCGTAACTTCTGCCTGCACACGGCCACCATCACGGGCGAAGCCTATCGCCTGACGGCCTTGTCCGACCGCTTGACGGCCATCAAGGGCATACGCCACGGCAAGTTGGTGATGGGGCGGGCCGACTGAAAACAAACAGCCCGGCCTTGCGGGACCGGGCTGTGGCAATCTTCCAATGGAGGATTATCTCTTGACGCGGGCGTTGCCGGCGTAGATGCTCCAGATCTGGTCTTCGTCGGCGGGCTGACCGTAGTCGGTCAGGAAGGTGGTGGCCAAAGCGCCGCTGGCCCAACCGAACTGGATCCATTTTTCGGGCTCCCAGCCCTTGAGGATGGCATAGAGCATACCGCCTACATAGCCGTCGCCGCCGCCGATACGGTCCAACACATGGATTTCTCTCGGCATCTCGACAAACCATTCGTCACCGGCCAGCATGATGGCACCCCAGTTGTGGCTGTTGGTGTTGTTGACCTGACGCAGGGTGGTGGCGAAAACAGAAGCATTGGGATAAGCGGCTTTGACGCGCTTGATCATTTCCTTGAAGCTTTCGATTTTGGCTGCAATGTCCTTGCCGCCGGCTTCCGGACCTTCGATGTCGAGGCAGAGCTGGAAGTCTTCTTCGTTGCCGATGAGGATGTCCGACAGGCTGGCGATTTCACTGAAAATGTCGTGCAGCTCTTTTTCGCGGCCTACCCAGAAGGAAGCGCGGTAGTTCAGGTCGAAGGAGATGAGCGAACCGTATTTCTTGGCAGCGCGGGCGATTTCCAGGCAGAAGCGGCTGGTCTCGGGCGACAGGGCCCCGATCAGACCGGAGAGGTGGACAATCTGAACCCCTTCCTGACCGAAAATGCGGTCGAGGTCGAAATCCTTGACATTCAGCGTACGGCCAACTTCACCGGCACGGTCGTTCCAAACGCGGGGACCACGTGAACCGTAACCGCTGTCGGCGATATTGATCTGGTGACGATAGCCCCAGGGACCTCCCTGAGCCACTTCGGGACCTTCAAAGTCCATGCCGCGGCTTCTGAGATTGGCCTTGATGAAATGGGCAAACGGACTGCCTTTGACAAAGGTGGTCAGCACCTTGACGGGCATACCCAGGATAGAGGCGACGCTGGCCACGTTGGTCTCGGCACTGGTGGCCTGCAGCTTGAACGTGTCGCTCGAGTGGACGGGCTGGCCGGCATCGGGGGTGATACGCAGACCCATGCTGGTGGGAACGAGCATGGCGTACTTGGCGTTTTTCTTAAGTTTGAGTTCCATGTTGTTTGAGTTATAAATAGTTCGTAATTGTCATGAGGCTTCAAAGATAGGCAAAAAGCACTAATCCTGCAAATGCTTCCAGCCCTGGGCGATGATGTCAAACTCGTTGCCGTCGCGGCTCACCAATTTGGCCCCTTCTTCCGGGGGGCAGATATAGCCGATGATGCGGACATCTTTCCACTCGTCGATGCGTTCATGCTCGCTGAGCGGCACGGTGAAGAGCAGTTCGTAGTCTTCTCCTCCGTTCAGGGCGGCGGTGGTGAGATTCATGTTCATCTCCTCGCACAGGGCGGCCGTCTGGTAGTCGATGGGCAGTTTGTCTTCGTAGATGCGGCAGCCGCAGCGGGACTGCTTGCAGATGTGCAGGATGTCGGACGACAGACCGTCGGAGACATCCATCATGGCCGTCGGCACGATGCCCATTTCGGCCAGTTTCTCGACAATGTCCTTGCGGGCCTCGGGCCGCAGCTGGCGCTCGAGCAGGTATTCCTTGCCTTCGAAGTCGGGATTGAAGTCTTTTTCCCCCTGGAACACCCGTTTCTCTCTTTCGAGCAGTTGAAGCCCCATGTAGGCGGCTCCCAGGTTGCCCGACACACAGATGAGATCGTGCTGTTTGGCACCGCTGCGCAGCACGGCCTTGCCTTTCTCCACTTCGCCCAGGCAGGTCAGGCTCAGCACCAGGCCGGTCAGCGACGAAGAGGTGTCGCCGCCCACCAGATCGACTCCGTAATAGTCGCAGGCGGCTTGCAGGCCCTGGTAGATCTCGGCCACATCCTCGACCGAGAAACGTTTGCTGAGGCCGATGGAGACGACCAGCTGCCGGGGCCGGCCGTTCATGGCGCAGATGTCCGATATGTTGACCACGGCAGCTTTGTAGCCGAGGTGCTTCAAGGGCACATAGCTCAGGTCGAAATGAATGCCTTCGAGCAGCAGGTCGGTGGTGACCAGCGTATCGCAATCGCCGTAGTTGATGACGGCTGCGTCGTCACCGATGCCTACTTTGGAGGAAGCATTCTTCAACTCGATTTTACCGGTCAGGAAATCTATGAGGCCGAATTCGCCGTATTGGCTGATTTCGGTGCGCTGGGGATGCAATTCTTCGGTCATGGCTACATTCTGGAAATAAGTTCTCTGAACAAAAGGGTCATGCGGGGCTGGGCCATACCGGCGGCATCCTGCACTTCCTGGTGGGAATTCTCCTCCCGGGCCTTGGCCACGTTGGTGATGACCGAGATGCCGAACACTTCCAGGCCGGCGTGACGGGCGATGATGGCTTCGGGCACAGTGGACATGGAGACAGCGTCGGCACCCAGGAGGTGCAGCATCCGGTATTCGGCTGGGGTTTCAAAAGACGGTCCCTGCCAGCCGACAAACACTCCGTGCTGCAACTTGATATGGTTTTCCCGGGCCACCTGGTCGAAGAGATCGCGCAACCTTTTGGAATAGACTTCGGTCATGTCGGGAAATCTCGGACCGATGCGCTCGTCGTTTTTACCACGCAGCGGGTTTTCCGGGAAGAGGTTGATGTGGTCTTCCAGGACCATGATGTCGCCGATTTGGTAGTCGGGGTTCAATCCGCCGGCGGCATTGGACAGCAGCAGGGTCTTGATGCCGAGCAGTTTCATGGTGCGGATGGGCACGGCCAGTTCCTTCATGCTGTAGCCTTCGTAATAGTGGAAACGGCCTTGCATGACCATGATGTGTCTGCCTCCCAGCCGTCCGAAGACCAGGTTGCCATTGTGTCCTTCGACGGTCGATACGGGAAAATGGGGGATCTCCCGGTAGGGAATCACCTGCCGGTCGGTCATGGCATCGGCCAGGGCCCCCAATCCGGAGCCCAGGACAACGGCTATTTCGGGCTGTTGGCTGCAATGGGCCTTAATCCACTCGGCGGCTTGGAGAGAATGTTCGTACATGTTCTGTGATCAATTGGTTGAATAATGTCTCTTCCTGCGGTGTGCAAAACTGCATTTCCATGCCCAGATAGCAGAGGCAGTCGGCTATCTGCCCGGCGGCAGGAAGATCGGCCAGGCGGCAGCAGTCTTTTTCGGTGGTCAGGATCAGTCCGCCTTGCTCCCTGACCGGCATGGCAGCTCTGGCAATACGCGCTATGTCGCTGTCGGTATAGCGGTGATGGTCGGGGAAGGTGAGCACCTCGGCCTGCGGGTCAAGCTGCCGGATATATTCGACAAAGGGTTGCGGGGAGCCGATGCCGCAAAAAGCCAGCAAGGGCCGGCCACTATCCTTCAGTGACAGGGGATCGACCGGGGTCAGGGGACTCTTTTCCGGGAAAGCCGGACAGACGGCCGTATAGGCGATGTGTGAGAAAAACACCTGCTGACGCTTTTCGCTCCCCAGGCGTGCGATGAATGACTTTCGCTCTTCGTCACCCAAATTTTCCGGGCATTTGGTCACTACGATGACATCGGCCCTTTTCATTCCCCGGCGGGATTCCCTGAGACTTCCGGCCGGCAACAGCCAGTCGTCGAAGACAGGTCGGTGGTAATCGACGGCCAGCAGCGACAGACTGGGCTGGACGGCCCGGTGCTGGAAGGCATCGTCGAGCAAGATTGCTTCGGTTTCGGGCCGAAGTTGCAGCAAGCAACGGATGCCTTCGGCGCGCTTTTCCTGGACGGCTACCGCCATGTCGGGAAACTTGCGGTGGCTCTGCAGGGGCTCGTCTCCGATGTCGCGGGCCGTGCTGGTCTTGTCGGCCAGCACAAAGCCCCGGCTCAGGCGTTTGTATCCGCGACTGAGCAGCGCTACCTTGCGGGAGGCGCCGATCAGTCGGATAAGATATTCAACAAGGGGTGTCTTGCCGGTCCCACCCACCGTCAGATTCCCGACCGAGATGACGGGAAGGTCGAAGGAGGCAGCGGCTTTGAAACCGTGGTCGTACAGATAGTTGCGCCCTTTGGTCAGGGCACCGTACAACCACGACAGCGGCAACAGCACACCCTTTTTCATTATCAGTCAATGGTGATGGAGTAAGGCATGCGGGCCAGTACACCGCCGCGGCGCTGAAGTTCCTTGACCTCGGCCTTGACGCGGTTTTCTATCGAGCTGTTGATGAGTTTCATCTTGGCTCCCATCGAGAAGTTCTCCATGAGTTGGGTCATGGCGTCTTTCTTTTCGGGGAAGGCAACCGTGCGATACTCTTCCAGGCCGGCCATGGCGGCGGCACAGGCAATGGCGTCGTCCAGATAGCCCAGCTTGTCAACCAGTCCGATGCCCAGGGCTTGCTCGCCTGTCCATACACGGCCTTCGGCAATCTTGCGGATGTCCTGGGGATCCATGTGACGGCCTTCGGCGCAGCGGCTTACAAACAGGTCGTAGCCTTTTTCGATGTGACCCTGCATCAGGGCTTTCTCACCGGTAGTCATTTCGCGATAATAGCTGCCGAAGTCACCATACTGGTTGGTCTTGACCATATCGAAATGCAGACCGACCTTCTTGGTCAGTTCAGACAGGTTGAAGCTCAGCCCAAAGATGCCGATCGAACCGGTCAACGTGGTCGGAGCGGCAAAGATGGTGTCGGCGTTGGAAGAGATGTAGTAACCGCCCGAGGCAGCATAGTCGCCCATGGAAACAACCACCGGCTTGACAGCTTTGAGCTCTTTGACAGCCTGGCAGATCTGCTCCGAGGCATAGGCGCTGCCGCCAGGAGAGTTGACGCGCAGTACGACGGCTTTGATGTGGTCGTCTTCCTGGATTTTCTTGATTTGTTCGATGAGCGGATCGGAAACGATCTGTTCGCCCTGCGACATGGAACTGCCTTCGTCGTAAATTTCACCGGCAGCATAAAGCACGGCCACCTTGTCGGCGCTGAACTTCTTGCCCTTGGCCGGGACCTTGTTGACCTCCTTGATGGAGACGATTTTCAGGTCTTTGACCTTGCAATCGGCCTTGGCGGCCAGTTTCTCACGCATGTCGGTCTTGTAGAGCAAGCCGTTCACCAGACCTGCCTGCTGTACGAAGCAGCCATCCTGCAGGGGGATGAATTCATCGACCAGGCTGTTGATCTTTTCGACACTCAGGCCGCGGCTGGCAGAGATGCCTTCCAGCATGTTGTTCCAGATGCCGTTCATGTAGGAGACGGTCTGTTCGCGGCTGGCATCGCTCATCTTGGTGTTGGTGTAGGGTTCGACGGCCGATTTGTAGGTGCCCACTTTGAATACCTGGGGCGTGACACCGATTTTCTTGAACACGTCGGTGTAGAACATGGGCTGGGCGGCCAGACCGGTCAGGGAGAGGCTGCCGTAAGGGTTCATGAAGACCGAGTCGGCCACGCAACCGGCATAATAGGCGCCCTGTCCGCACGACTGGTCGATATAGGCATAGACAAACTTGCCACTCTCCTTGAAACATTCCAGGGCGCGGCGAATTTCCTCGTAGCTGCTGATGCCGCCACTGAGGTTACCTATATTTATATATATGCCTATGACGTTGTCGTTGGTCTTGGCATTCTTGATGGCTTTGATCATCTCGTCAAGTCCCTGGTCGGAGTTGGAAGAGAAGACGCCGCTCAAGGAAGCGAAGGGATTTTCCTGCCCGTATTCGGCCAGGGCTCCGTTCAGGTCGATTTTGAGGATGCTGCCGCTATCGACCTTGACGGGTTTGCTCATAGAACTCATCAGACCCGAAAGCATAATGACAGACAAGATACCGCAGACGACCGTGGCGATGATGACACCCACGGCGGCGGCCAGTGATGCTTTAATGAAGGGTTTCATTGTAGATTGGTTTTTAGAATTGTTGGTATGATCAGTTTTCTGTTTTTGACGCTCCATTGAGCAGGCAAAAATAGTGTAAAGCAATGCCAATCGCAAATAATTCGCCATCCCCCGAAAAAAGATTTCGACAAAACAGTATTGACAGTCAATGTCTTGATTTTCCCCGATGATTTTTCTTGAAAAAAAGTTGTGAGATTATTTGGTGGGAAATAAAACTTGCCGTACTTTTGCACCCGCTTTTGGGAAGGAGCCCGCGAGGGCCTGTTTCCGAGGAGCGAGAGAGCGATCTATGAAAGGATGAAAAAAGACAAGTAGTACAAGAGA
>Ga0208297_1000473_pt1 | contig 79089 bp, 67 predicted proteins | sample LMS_cellobiose_e_FD_187367 | JGI IMG/M metagenome (GOLD analysis project Ga0208297, IMG submission 187367) | Rumen-fistulated moose microbial communities from Alaska, USA - LMS_cellobiose_enrichment (SPAdes) (version 2) | ecosystem: Host-associated > Mammals > Digestive system > Stomach > Rumen...
TCTGGAAGGAAAGACGCTTGATGGTTTCGCCGACGCGTTCGCGGTTCTTGCCTTCTTCCATCCACCAGTCCCAAATCTTTTCGATGATCTCTTTGATTTCAGTATAGGGAGCTTCGGTGCGGATGAAAGGCACCAGCAGCGAACCCATCTGAGCGCCGTCAAGGATCGGGGCCTTGGCGCCAACCAGAATGGAGGCGCCACGCTCATCGCCGATACGCAGGGCGCGGGGCATGACGTTGATGCAGTGCATGCAGCGCACGCATTCAGCGTTGTCGATAGAAAGCTTCTGGCCATCCCACTTCATGCAGTGAGAGGGGCAGCGATCCACGACTTCGGCCTGAAGGTCAAACTTGCCCCAGTCGCGGCCCGCATGAGCGCCGGCATTGGGGGCAAATTCGCCGCCGACATACGCCTTCACGGCTTCCTGATCGATCTTGATATCGTCTTTCCAGGTGCCGACCACGGCGAAGTCGGAGCGCGCCATGGCGCACACGCAGCCGTTGGGGCAGCCGTCGAACTTGAACTTGAACTTGTAGGGGAAAGCGGGACGGTGCAGCTCGTCCTGATAGTCCTGAGTGAGCTGATAGCACATGTCCTGTGTATTGTAGCAGGCGAATTCGCAGCGGCTCTGGCCAAGGCAGGCTTCAGGGGTACGCAGGTTGGAACCGGACCCACCGAGGTCGTTGTCCATTTTATGGGTCAGCTCGTAGAAAATTTCTTCCAGCTGAGGCGTCTGGGTTCCCAGCAGAACGATGTCACCGGTGGAACCGTGCATGTTGGTCAGTCCAGAACCGCGCAGGTCCCAGATATCGCAGAGCTGGCGCAGGAAACTGGACGTATAGTATTTGCCAGAGGGCTGAGCCACACGGATGGTGTGGAAATGCGCCACACCAGGGAACATCTGGGGCTGGTCACAATAACGGCCGATAACGCCCCCGCCGTAGCCGAACACACCGACGATGCCGCCGTGTTTCCAGTGGGTTTCGCCTTCTTTATAGGACAGTTCAAGAACGCCGAGCAAATCTTCAGGCGCGTCCGCCGGAATCTGGTAATCCAGTCCCTGAGGATTCGCGGCTCTGTGAGCGGCCTCCTCCTTAATGTCGGACACGAAGCTGGGCCAAGGCCCGGACTCGAGTTGGTCCAACATGGGGGTTGCGTGTTTCGCCATTGCCTTACCTCCACTTTGATAAGTTAATCCGCGCTGGGCAGGGTAAAAATTCCTGCCCGCAGAGACCGGGAGAAACACACAGATTCCGTTTCCCCGGTTTGGAGACATTACTACTCCCGCTATTAAGCCTCACTCCCCCTTGATGTCAAGGAGCTGGCTCTAATTAAGGGCAACAATAGAACCTTTTTTCACAATCACGTAAATAAGACAACCTGCCGGCATTTGAACGGGGTATATTCCAGCTCCATACTCCTCCCGCGGGGAAATTTTTCCCGGGGCACGCAGCATAATAGCAAAGGCTTGCGGCATGGCGGCCTGTTGGGATACAACCCGGCTGTGGATGGAAACAGGTCTCCATCCTAAACCGCAAGGACTGCCATGCTCGCTATTCTCGACTATAAAGCAGGAAACCAGACCAGTGTCCGCCGGGGGCTGGAGCATTTGGGTATTGCCTGCAAAATCACGGCGGATCCCGCCGAGGCCCTGGCCGCGGACGGCATCATCTTCCCCGGCGTCGGAGCTGCCGGCCAGGCTATGCGCCAGCTGCATGCATCCGGTCTGGATACTGTGCTGGCATCGGCCGTGCAGACAAATCTCCCGGTCCTCGGCATCTGCCTCGGCTGTCAGATTATGCTGGATCAAAGTGAAGAGAACAATACCAAGGCCCTTGGTCTTGTTGAAGGCAGCTGCCGCCGCTTTGCGCCATCCCTTTGCGACGAGGGAGGAGTGCCCATCCGTATCCCGCATATGGGCTGGAACACGCTTTCCATCCGGCGGGGAAGTCCTCTGCTGAAAGGCATCCCCGCTAACGCTGCTTTTTATTTTGTTCACAGCTACTATGTCGAGACAACTCCTGAAAATATCATCGCCACGTCATTTCACGGCGTAGAATTTTGCGCCGTGTACGGCCGCGATGGGCTGTGGGCAGTCCAATTCCACCCTGAAAAAAGCGGCCGGCCGGGTCTTGCGGTATTAGCCAATTTCGCCGCGTTCTGCGAGCAGAGGAAGGAGGCTGTCCATGCTGACTAAACGCATTATCCCCTGCCTTGACGTGCGCAATGGCAAATTGACCAAGGGCGTCAAATTCAAAGGCAATCAGGACATCGGCGATCCTGTCGAAACGGCCCGGCGTTACTATGAATCCGGCGCGGACGAAATCGTTTTTTACGACATCACCGCCAGCGCCGAAGGACGCGGTATCTTCCTTGACGTGGTCGAACGCGTCGCCGCTGAAATCTTCATTCCGTTCTCCGTCGGAGGGGGATTGCGCTCAGTGGCAGACATGCGCGACGCATTGCTGGCCGGCGCCGAAAAAGTTTCTGTCAATTCTGCCGCGGTGGGCAACCCCACTCTCATCAGCGCCGGTGCCGATGCTTTCGGCTCGCAGGCCATCGTCCTTGGCATGGATGTGAGAAAAGTCCCTGCCACGCCAGAGATACCATCTGGCTACGAAGTTGTCGTCAACGGCGGCAGAAAGCCTACCGGACTTGACGCCAGAAACTGGGCTGTTCGCGCCGAGCAGCTCGGCGCAGGCGAAATCTGTCTCAATTCCATTGATGCTGACGGCACTCTGGATGGGTACGAGCTTGTCCTCACCCGCATGATCGCCGACGCCGTGCGCATCCCTGTCATCGCCTCGGGCGGGGCCGGCAAGCCCGAGCATCTGGTGGACGCGGTAACCAAAGGGCGGGCCTCGGCGGCGTTGGTGGCTTCCATTGTCCATTTCGGCCAGTTTTCCATCGCGGAGCTCAAGCAAACCATGGCCGCCGCCGGTGTTCCTGTACGCCAGAGCTGGTAGCTTCTCCCCCGCAGGCGGACGGTCCGCCCGAGAAAAACGTTTTCTCCTATAATCATTGTATGGTACCGCGCATGGTCTATTCTTGCGGGACGGCAATTCTTACGCCGCAACCTTTTTCCGCAGGAGAAAAATCATGCGCAACACCACATGGCTTGGCGCGATGCTGGCCGCACTGGCCCTGCTCGGCCTGAACTCCCCCGTCCTGGCTGCATCCGCTGCGAAAACAGAGATACCGTCTGCTGAATGGGTTGACGTGTTCACATTCAACACCGCAGACCCCATGTGCGGATGCGGCATCGTCTTCCCCGCTTTTTCTTACTTGCCGGCCAATCTCCCCCCGGAAAAACACAAACTTGCTCAACGCATCGCCGCTGACGCCGAACGCGATATTGAGGCGCTGAAAAAAGACATCACCGCCAAATCGCTGGAACTGAAAGCGCTCGCCGGCGGCGCCATGAACACGACGCGTGAAGAAATCCGCCGCCTTTCCGGCGACATCGCTGACGGTTACAAAAAACTGCGGCAGAAATATCATGACGCTATCCGGCGCATGCACGATGAAGCCGGTCTGGTTCCGGTCGCCCGGCATGCCATGCGTCATCCTTCTTCCAACGCAAAAGCAGGCTACCTGCCCTACACGCCGCTGTACTGGGAATTCACGGAAGTGGTCAACGACGTACCGGCCAAAGCCGCACCGAAAAGTGAAAAAACAAAAAAATAGGCAAAACGCGCAGTGGGAAACCATGTTTCCACGCGCATGAACGGGTCTGTTCACCCGAATCGCGCAGGATTTTTACAATGCATCTTGTAAAAATCCTGTCCCACTGCGGGAGCTGCCTGGATTTTTCCCAAGGCGGCGCCCGCGCCCTCGTTTACCGCACTTTTTGAAACGCAGGCCACACAGGAGATGCTGTATGCAGAAGCAGAGCAGAAAAAGGCCCTGCATCATGCATGTGGCGTCAAAACGACGTATGCCAGACCAGCGGCGGCTTTTCCGGTTTGCATATATGCTTATCCAACATGGCGTGCCATGCGGAAATGTCTCCCCAGTGCGCAGGATACGCCGCAAAGCATCACCTCCCAGAAGACGCTCCTGAGCCGCTTCGTTGCCAAACGCCCCGTAACCGGTTATAATGCTTCTTTCGCGCGTCGTATTACGCGCAGCTGCAGCCGCCGGCAATGCCGCGGCAAGGATGACCGATGCTCACGCTCATTATTACCGTTTCTGGGGTAGTTCTTGTTTCCGCCCTGTGTTCCATGGCTGAGGCCGCCCTGTACTCCGTCCCATGGACCTATATAGAAAAACTGCGAAGTTCCGGGTCACGCACAGGGCAGGCGCTCTTTGACCTGCGCAGCGATGTCAACCGCCCCATCGCGGCGGTGCTGACCATGAACACCATCGCCAACACCGCCGGCGCCGCCATGGCTGGCGCCCTTGCGGCCAGCGTGCTGGGCGAGAACGCCATGGGCTGGTTTGCGGCGTTGCTGACCATCCTGATTCTCGCCTTCGGTGAAATTCTGCCCAAAACGCTGGGCGTCACACACGCTGCCGGACTTGCCGCTTTCATGGCCAGGCCGCTCATGGTGCTGGTTTTTGTCTTCAGGCCCTTCATCTGGCTTTCAGGCCTGCTCACACGGCTTGTCGCCAAACCGGGAGGACAGGAACCCATCGCCACTGAAGATGATATCCGCGCTCTTACCCGGCTCTCCCGCCGTTCCGGAAAAATCAAGGCTTACGAAGAGCATGCCATCGGCAACATCCTCAGCCTTGACGCTAAGCACGTCTCTGACATCATGACCCCACGCACCATGGTCTTTTCCCTGCCGGAAACCATGACTGTAGCTGAAGCTTACGCCTTGCCCCGCATATGGAATTACAGCCGTATCCCCGTCTATGGCGACGATAACGAAGACATTGTCGGCGTTGTGCTGAGACGGCGCATTGTGAAAAGCTTTGCGGAAGACGAAGACAGCCGGCCCCTGGGCGAACTCATGCAGCCAGTCCGCTTTATTCTTGAAAGCCAGACATTGGACAGGCTGCTGCGTGAGATTCTGGAATCCCGCCAGCACTTGTTCGTCGTACTGGATGAGTTTGGCGGCCTTGCCGGCGTGGTATCCCTTGAAGATGTGCTGGAAGAAATGCTTGGCCAGGAAATCGTCGATGAATCCGACGCCTACACCGACATGCGCGCGGCCGCCCGCAGCCATCGCCGCCAGATTGTCAACGGTGAGATTACAGTCCCCGGAAAGCCAGCCATGAACGGGCACGTGCCTCCGCTGTCGGCAAAAGGCCAGACAGGGGCTCCCCCCGTGGGGGCGTCCCCTCTCCCGAACCCGAAGCATGAGCGATAACCGCCGCACCGGCCCGCGCGAAAGACGGAAAACGCATGCCGCCGCTTCCGGTCAATGCGCCTGCAGACGGGCTACGTCAGCTATATCTCTGACAACGATGCGCGGATTCATGCAAACAGCCTCCGGAAACTCTTGCTCTGCCCGGATGGACAGGCTATTCTTTCCCCATGCCAAAAGAACGTGCCGATGAACTGGTTTTTCGCCAAGGCCTGGCTGAATCCCGAGAAATGGCCAAGCGTCTGATCATGGCAGGCAAGGTGGCTTTCGACTATACGCCGGAAAGTACCGACGCTCCGCTGCGCAAGGTTGACAAGCCGGGCCAGAAACTCCCCGCCGACAGCCGTTTCCGCCTGGTAGGGATGGAACGCTTTGTCAGCCGCGGAGCGTACAAGCTGCTCACAGCCATTGAAACCTTCCAGCTGGATGTGCGCGGCATGGTAGCGCTGGACGCGGGCGCGTCCACGGGCGGGTTTACGGATTGCCTCCTTCAGCACGGCGCGGTCAGGGTTTACGCGGTCGATGTGGGGCACGATCAGCTGCACGAACGCCTGCGCGCCGATCCCAGAGTCATCAGCATGGAAGGCGTCAACCTGCGGACGGCGGCTGAGGACTGCATCCCGGAGGCAGTGGATATCATTGTGGCTGATGTTTCATTTATTTCCCTTACCCTGATACTTCCTCCCTGCCTGCGCTGGCTGAAACAGGGAGGCCTTGTAGCGGCGCTGGTCAAGCCGCAGTTCGAGCTTGGCCCTCACCAGACGGATCGCGGCGTGGTCCGCGACCCCGTCCTGCGCCAGCAGGCTGTGGACAAGGTGCTTGCCTGCTGCACGGCCAGCGGTCTTACACCCATCGGCGTCGTACCATCAGCCATCAAGGGGCCAAAGGGAAATCAGGAATATATTCTGTGCCTGCGCAAAAAGGCGGCCTGACCCCTGAAAAAGGAACGCATTCAGGAAGGAAAAAGCGCGCTTGTGACGAATAAAAAAAGGCCCCGCCTGCGCGGGACCTCCACAATAGGAATAATGGGGCGAATAAAGGGACTTGAACCCTTGACCCCCTGGGCCACAACCAGGTGCTCTGCCAACTGAGCTACATCCGCCGTAGGGAAATAATCCCTAGCCCAACTTTGACAGATGGTCAAGTCTTTTTCAGGGACTTTCCCCAGAGGGGTCATGCAGGCGGGACATATATAATCCGGCATACCATACAATAACGCAAGTACAAGGAAGGAAAGCATGGAAAGACTGGTCATTGAAGGCGGCGTCCCCCTTGCAGGGGTGGTAGAAGTCAGCGGCTCGAAAAACGCGGCGCTGCCTTTGCTGATGGCCGCCATTCTGCTGGATGGCGAAGCTGTGTACAGCTCGGTGCCCGATCTGCGCGACATCCGGACGACGGTCAGCCTGCTGCGCATTCTGGGTTGTCCGGCCGAATTCTCTCCAGAAACAAACACCGTGACCACACATCCGGACAAGCTTGTGCCTGAGGCTCCCTACGACCTTGTGAAAACCATGCGCGCCTCGGTACTTTGTCTGGGGCCTCTGCTGGCGCGGCTGGGGCAGGCCAAAGTAGCCATGCCCGGCGGCTGCGCCATCGGCGCCCGGCCTGTGGATCTGCATCTGGCCGCGCTCGAGAAAATGGGCGCCCGTTTTGATCTTGAGGACGGCTATATCCTTGGCCGCTGCCGAAAACTTCAGGGCGCGCACATCCATTTTGATTTCCCCACTGTAGGCGGGACAGAAAACCTGCTCATGGCGGCGGCCCTTGCCGAGGGCGAAACCGTGCTCGAGAATGCCGCAAGGGAACCTGAAATCGTTGACCTTGCCCAGTTTCTTCGCGCATGCGGCGCCATCATCGAAGGCGAAGGAGAAGGCATCATCCATATCCAGGGCGTACCCTCCCTGCATGGCGCGGCTTATACAGTCATGCCCGACCGCATTGAAGCCGGTACCTTTATGGTTGCGGCCGGCATCACCGGCGGCGAGCTGCTCCTGCGGCACAGCCCATGGGAAGAACTTGAGGCTGTCATCGCAAAACTCCAGCAAATGGGGATGGCTATCGAACGGACGCCAGACGGAGTGCTGGCCCGCTGCGAAGCAGACAGAACCCTGCGGTGTGTCGATGTATCCACGCGGCCCTACCCCGGCTTTCCAACCGACATGCAGGCACAGATTATGGCGCTCATGTGCCTTGCAGAAGGCTCAGGCGTCATCACCGAGAATATTTTCGAAAACCGGTTCATGCATGTGCAGGAACTTGTCCGCATGGGAGCGGACATCCGGCTGTCCGGCCACACCGCCGTGGTGCGCGGCGTACACCGGCTGACAGGAGCGCCGGTCATGGCCTCGGATCTGCGGGCCTCCGCCTCTCTGGTGCTGGCTGGACTCGCCGCGCGCGGCACTACCATTGTCCAGCGTATCTACCATCTGGACCGCGGCTATGAACACATTGAAAAGAAGCTGAATGCTGCCGGCGCACGCATCCGGCGTGAAAATGCATCTGACTGATCCCGCGAAAAATCCGGTTTCAGCTGCTTGACAAAGCGCTCAGAACGATGAAAAAGGCTGCCCATACGCAGCCTTTTTCATCGTCAACGCTCTGTATTGAACGGAGAATATCAATCATGTACCAGTTTCTGCCGGTACCTGTGGTCACCATCGGACTGCTCATCGCTTCCAACGTCTTCATGACCTTTGCGTGGTACGGACATTTAAGATTCAAGGCCATGCCGCTTCTGGCCGCGGTATTCATCAGCTGGGGCATAGCCTTATTCGAATACATGCTCCAGGTTCCGGCCAACCGCATCGGGTACGGCACGTTCAGCGCAGCCGAGCTCAAAGCGATTCAGGAAATCATCTCGCTGTCTGTTTTCGCCGTTTTTTCGACTCTCTATCTTGGCGAATCATTGCGCTGGAATCATCTGGTGGGTTTCGTCCTCATCGTGGCAGCAGCTTTCTTCATCTTCAAAAAATGGTGAACAAGCTCAGCACACCCCCAGAAAACACAGCCCCAGCAAACAAACCAGGGTAAGCGCTCCGGCGACGATATCGTCAATCATGATGCCCCAGCCTCCCGGCAGCCAATGTTCCGATGCGCGAACAGGCCAGGGCTTGACCATATCGAAGAACCGGAACAGCACAAAAGCCGCCAGCCCCAGTACCCAGCCCGGTTCGGCAAAGGGCAGAAGGGTCAGCCATGAGCCTGCCAGTTCGTCAATAACTATCTCACCGGGATCCTTCTTCCCCAGAATCTGCTCCGCTCTGCCCGCGGCCAGAGCTCCCGCACAAAACACCACTGCAAGGAGCACCGCCCTCAGGTGCAAGGGCAGCGGCAAAAAGAGCAGCGGGGCAAGCAAAAACGCCAAAAGAGTGCCGCATGTTCCCGGCATTACAGGCGAAAGTCCGGCGACGCCCAAACGGCAGAAAGCGACAATCGCATAATCACCTATTCCACGGTGCACAGGCATCAGCTTTTCCTCTCCGCGCCTTGTATCAGGGTATCTTTAAAGGCGCGCTTCTTGTACGCGGCACAGAATGGGCCGCTCACGCTTCAGATTCAGCAGATTTTTCCTTCCCCACCCCAACCGGGGGCAGAAGTTTTTGTGCTTCGGCTGGCTGAACTTCCTTCCGTTTTTGCTCCGCCGCCAATTCCGCCTCCTGCCCGCCCCGGCAAGAATCCGCCTCAAGCTTTGCTTCCGGCAGTGCGTCAAGCCGCAAGCTCTCGCCCTCAATCACGTCTTTCCCGCCGCCGTGCGCGGCGGGCAGACAGCGCAACTCAGTACTGGGCGCAAGCCGAGCGTCCAGGAGCACCGTGCCTGTCTTTTCCAGCACTTCGCGGCGGAACGCGTATTCTTCTTCCATCTGACGCGTTTTGTAAGCAAAAACAGCGCGGGCTACGGCATTAACACAGAAAACGGCAGCCAGCGCGCCGATCACCCAGACGGCCACCGTCTCGAACGAATCGCCCAACTTGAGCAGGAGCGCCATCACCCCGTCCAGGTAGTAAATAGCCGCTCCCATCAATACGAAGCCCGCAAAGAGGATAACAGAAGGCGCTCCCCGCACCAGGGCAAAAAAGGTGGCCGCGCGGCCCCCCACAAGCCCTTCGCTTCCAGTCCCGCTGCCATGACTGAGCCCGAGGTTCACCATGTGCAGCACCAGCATGACCAGCGCAGGTATCAGCATGGCCATGACCAGAAAACCCAGCCACGGGAAGTTAAAATGCATCATCCCCGAATCCGAACGCTCGGCATTGGCGATGCTGTAAACAATGGCGCCCACTGTGGCGGCGAATTCCAGCAGGACGATGGTAATCACCACATACAGGAACAGGTTCTTCTGTTCTTTTTCCGAATAGCCTCCGGCCAGACGTGAAGAAGCGTCGGCGGAAGCTGCTTTCTGCGAAGCGTCACGGGGAGGGCCGGCAGGTTCCGTCATGGTTCCTCCGTCAGAATCGGCGCTGGAAAAACAGTGGCACAAGCCGTATGCCGGCCAAGGCTGCAGCCACGATATTGGCCCCCCAGGCGGCAAGGGGCGGCGGAATAACACCGCGCTGCCCCAGCGAGGTTGAAATGGTAAAAGCCGCGTAATAAAGAAATGTGCACATCAGGGAAAGACAAGTGGCCAGATAGATATTGCTGTTCCACGACACCAGCGCCACGGCAATAAGGGCCATCACCACAAGTGATGCCGCGTAGGCCACCTTGGTATGCCAGACGGTCCGCAACTTTTCGACATTGGAACCCGATGAGGAAAGCCGCTCGATAACGCTGGAAAGCTGCCAGATAGGCAGCTGTGAAGGCGTGGTATCCCGCGTAAACAGACGGAATGTACCCGGGTCCTGCTCCAGCGGCAGGGTAAGACTGGGCAGTTCACGCGTCGAGTACTGGGCAGGCATGTATTCAGTCACCGAATACAGCTGCCAGTTCCCCGGCTCTCCGGCGTATGTCTTCGCCTGAACGATGCGCAGCAGTTTTTGCTCGCGGGGAACAAGCTCATACCCGACAAAACCCTCGCCCTTGTTGCCCGGGCGCAGTGTACCCAAAGAAACTATCCAGTGCCTGTCCGTAAACCAGACATCCTTGAACACCGCCGACGAAAGGTCGCGCTTGCGTACTTCCTCTGCCCAAATCCGGCTGGATTCGCGTTCGCCGGCCACCCCCAGCACTTCGGAGAACCCCAGCTGTGCTCCCGCGCACAACACTCCGCACAGAATCAGCACCCGCGCCGGCACGGCCAATGATATGCCGCCGGCCTGAAGCGCCGTAAGTTCGCGGTTGCGGGCCATGAGGCAAAGCTGAATGACCACGGACAAAAGAAAGATGACCGGCAGAATCTGTGAGACCACCAGCGGGATCTTGACCACAAAATATGTGGCCATCACCGCCAGAGGTACCTGGGCCTCAAGAAAATTGTCCAGTTTCTCGAAAAGATCTGTCAGCAGATAAAGGCCAATGCCAAGAAGCAGCGTCGGCACCAGAAGCAGGATATTCCCCCGGATGATCGTACGGGAAAGCAGCGTCGGCCATAGTCTCATGCCGCGCCTCCCTGCCGGAGCGCGCTCCGGCGCCGGCTCAGGGCAAAAAGCCAATCCGTCAGATTCGGAGCCCGCTCGTGCGCAGTCATGCGCAGCCCCCACAGCCCTGCTGCCAGAAACAAGGCATTGGGGATCCACAGGCAGATGGAGGGAGGCAGGATTCCCGCTTCACCAAGCACGGTCCCCAATGACATCAGGCTGTAATAGACGAAAAACATCCCCAGTGTGAGCACAAGGCCGATCTGCCTGTGCAGCCCCTGAAAAACCGCCCCCAGAGGCAGCACGAACAGCGTCAGCACGAGGCAGGCGACAGGATACGTCAGGCGTTTGTGCTGCTCAAGTTCCAATCTGTTGGCAAACCGCCTGGCATCAGCCGCCTTCTTTGCTTCTCCTGAAGCCGCCAGCGAAGAGGCGCGGTCCCGGTATTCAAGCATTTGGACGCGCAGGGTGTCCATGGACATTTCCTGCGGCCGCTCAGAGCCGATATTCACGCCTTTAAATACACTGCTCAAAGGCAGAGTCACCGTATACGTCTTGAACGACAATACGGAACTGCCGTCAGCCGCAACCGAATACAAATTCCCATCGGCAAGGACAAAAACAAGCGCCCCTTTGGCGTGATCCGCCCGGATATCGCCCTGCGGCGCAAGGATGGTAAGCGTGCGCCCGGGACGGGACCTGTCGTTGACCATGACATTGAACAGCGTCCCTTCTTCAGGTGCCACCTGCCGCGCAAACAACACCAGATCCGGGAAATCGGTATTGAATACGCCAGGCTGGATTTCAATGCGGGCCCGGTTGGCCGCGATGTCCAGCACCTCGGTCCTGAACTGCCCCATCCCCCATGACAGCAGATGAAGAGAAACCCAGAATGTCAGCAGCATGCATAAAAAAGCAAAAAGAAACGGCGCGGGGAGCATCTGGTAAATACTGACGCCGCCGGCGCGCAGAGCCACCAGTTCCCTGTCAGTCCCCATACGCAGAAAAGTCAGAAACGTGCTCAGCATACATGCCACAGGGATGGTCAGCAGCAGAAACAGCGGCACCATATACGCAAACAGACGGACCATGTCCACAAGGTCGATGTCCAGCCCCAGCAGCAACTCGCGCATCTGTACGGCGCGGCTGATGAGCAGAAGCGTCAGCAACACGCCGACAGACAACAAAAAAAGATGCAGGATTTCACGAAAAAGCTGTCGCTGGAGAAGGGAAGGCATTACTCTGGCACCACCAATTGTCGTTTCAGCCCGTTACCATAAAGGGATTCTTCCTGAAAAGAAAGAGCTCCGTACCTTTCCCCGGGAAAAATTCAAGGATGGCTGCGGCCGGTCTTTTGCGGCTTTTAAAAAACGCTTTCTCTGTCAGGAAAAAAGCTGGCGGAACCAGCCCGCCTCCGGCAGGCCTTCAAGACGCCGGGCATCCTTTCGGCGTTCCGGAGAACGATGTGCGGCAAAAACGCTGTCCCACCGGCAAGAGACGCGTCGCAGCCGCCGCGTAATCGCCGTCGCCAAAGGCCAGCCTGGCCACAGGTGCGCGGCCGTGCTTTTCCAGCTGGCGGATATAGAGTTTATCATAGGAACCCAGCACCTTCGCCGCCGCATCGGCAAAACGCCCCTGAAGGATATCATCAACGCAACGTTGCGTCAGCTCACCGCCCAGCCGGCGTTCCAGCCGCCGTACGCAGGCAGCCAGGTCTTCAGTCCACTCCGGCCGGCCGTATTCTCTAGCCAGGTGTTCCACCCGTGCCGCAAAAGGCACATCCACCAATACCAAAAGCCCCGTCCGGATATGCTCAAAAAATTCTGAACATAAGGCGACGTCACCGATACGCCGGTCTTCGTCTTCCAGCCATACCGGCCGGTTTGGATCCAAACGCCGCCACGCCTCGTGTATTGTGTTTTCCACAGTCTCATTTGTGGGCTGTGCCCCCAGGCCTACTCCGCCAAAGGCCGAGCCCCGGTGATGGGCAATGCCTTCAAGATCAATCACCTGTTCGCCAGCGCGGGCCAGTTCGTGCAGAAGCGTTGTCTTGCCGCTGCCTGTCATGCCTCCCAGAACCAGCACTGTCGCGGTCGTGCGGGCCAGCTCCTCACGAACCAGAGCCCGGTAGGATTTGTACCCGCCCTCAAGCACCGTCACGGAAAAGCCTCCCAGCTCCAGCAGCCATGCCAGCGCATTGCTTCGCATGCCACCGCGCCAGCAATGCAAAAGAATATGAAAACGCTGCCTGTCTTTTCCCGCCGGAAACTGATGTGTCAAAAGGCCCCGCGCCCGGGCCAGTTTATTCGCCAGAGACGGCCCCACCAGCCGCAGACCAAGGTGCACCGCCGCCTCCTGGCCGCCTTTCGCGTAGGCCGTCCCCACCTGCGCGCGCTCGTCGTCATCCAGCACCGGAATGTTCACCGCGCCAGGAATATGCCCATGGGCAAACTCGCCGGGCGACCGGGCGTCCACCACCGGCGTCCCTTCGTCCCGCAGACGCATAAACGCATGAATATCCACTGTCTCCGCCATGATTCCCCCGCCCGCGCAACAAGCGGGCGCACTCCACATACCAGACTCGCCCCGCGCCGTCGAGCCCCGGCAGGGCCAGAAAAAAGCCGCCGCACCTCGCAAAAATCCCTCCTGTCGGCATCCCCGGGAAAAATCATTCCGGAAAAACACCAGGAAGCAGGCTCCCGTAACGCTTCTCCGGCGCTCACTTCCTTTTGCTTTGCCTGCCGAGCAGGCGGCCGGGGGTCACCTTGCCTCCCAGAGCGTCCAAAGCGCGATCGAGACGGGTCCGGCGTTCTTCCTCCTCATGGCTGGCCAGAGAAAAGGGCAGGACTCCCTGCCCGGGAGCATTGTCAAAACCAGAAACACCGAGCCCCACAAGACGCACAGGCCGCGCCGGCGCAAGGGCATCCAGCAGGCGGCAGGCTTCCTCATAAATGGTGAGCGTGGCGCAGGTAGGCTCTGAGAGGGACGTTTGCCGCGTTACCTGGGTAAAATCGCCATATTTGACCTTGAGCGTCACGACCCTGCCCTTCAGCCGCTGCCGGCGCAGGGCGCGCCCCACGCGATCGGCGTGCCGGTACAGCCAGTTCTTCATCCATTCCCGGTCGGTGGTGTCCACGTCAAAGGTTGTCTCGGCGCTTTCGGATTTTGGCGGCGTATACGGCACCACCTCCCTCGAATCAATTCCCTGCGCCCGCAAAAACAGCCCCGTCCCCGCCTTGCCGAAACGCCGTTCCCAGAAGGAGCGCGGCCGCTGGCATACATCCGCGCAGGTCACAATGCCGTAATCGGCCAGCTCTTTCAGGAAGGCCTTGCCCACTCCGGGAATCTTTCCCACGGGCAGGCTGGCCAGAAAAGCCGGGACCCCGGCCTCAGGAAGAATGGTCAGCCCATCTGGTTTACGCAGATCCGAAGCGATTTTCGCAAGGAATTTCACCGGCGCGATGCCAACAGAACAGCTCAGTCCCCCTGTCGCTTCACGAACGGCATTTTTGACAGCGCGTCCCAATTCATCCACAGGACCAAACAGCCGTTCAAGACCGGTGACATCCAGATACGCCTCATCGATGGATGCCTGCTCCACCCTGGGTGAAAAACGACCCAGCGCGTCAATAACACGGTGGGAGACCTCAACATAACGCTGTATGCGTGAAGGCAGAAGTATCAATTTCGGACACAGCCGCAAGGCCGTGCTCACAGGCATGGCCGAGTGAACGCCAAAGCGTCTGGCCTCGTAGGATGCCGTGGCAATGACCCCACGCGTCATACCGCCTATGGCAATGGGCAGCCCGCGCAGTCTGGGATCATCCATTTGCTCGATGGAAGCAAAAAAAGCGTCCATATCCACATGCATGATCCAGCGCGGAGGCATGAACCCGGAAGAACGCTCGGGCAAAGATTCAGACATATGGCAACGGCCCCGGAAGCCGACGGACTTGCGCGGAGGGAAGGGACGCGCTAGAACGTGGTGACGGCAAAATGCCGCAAAATATGTTCTTCCCCCCTTTCCATCGGGAAAATCATGGTTATCTGCTGGGGAGCAACTGCGTTCATCCACAACGAGGATGCCTCAATTACCCTGAAATAACAATCCTGCCAAGGAGCCTGTCATGTGGGACTATACAGATACTGTGCGCGATCATTTCATGCATCCGCGCAATGCCGGCGAGCTCAAGGACGCCAACGCTGTCGGTGAAGTAGGCAGCCTGGCCTGCGGCGACGCGCTGAAGCTGTTTCTGAAAATCAACGACGCCGGCGTCATTGAAGATGCCTCCTTCCAGACCTTTGGCTGCGCCAGCGCCATCGCCTCCAGCTCGGCCCTCACCGAAATGCTGAAAGGCAAGACAGTGGAAGAAGCCTCAAAAATCACTAACAAAGACATCGCCAGCTATCTTGGTGGGCTGCCTCAGGCCAAGATGCACTGCTCGGTCATGGGCGAAGAAGCTCTCGAAGCCGCCCTGCGCAACTGGCGCGGCGAGCCTGCCGTACCGCATTGCCACGAAGGAAAAATCGTGTGCAAATGCTTTGCCGTTACGGACGCCCAGATCCGTCATGCCATCCGCGAAAATCACCTGAAAACCGTGGAAGACGTCACGCATTTCACCAAAGCCGGCGGAGGCTGCGGAGACTGCCGGGATACCATTCAGGCCATCCTCGATGAGGAGCTTGGGAAAAAACCGCTGGTTCCCTTCAACCCTAAGCCCAAAACAATGCTGACCAATGTCGCCCGGATGCAGAAGGTCATGCACGCCATCGAAGACAATATCCGTCCGCGTCTTGCGGCCGATGGCGGCGACATCGAGCTGGTCGATGTGGATGGGCACAAGGTCACCATCTCCCTTTCCGGCAAGTGCTCCACCTGCCGGACAAGACAGGCCACGCTCAAGGAAATGATTGAGCACACGCTGCGCGAGCAGGTGGAACCTGACATCATCGTGGTGGAGGCCTGAAGATGAAAACCGTCTACCTTGACAACAACGCCACTACCATGGTGGCTCCTGAAGTGGTGGAAGCCATGCTTCCCCTGTTTGGCGAATATTACGGCAACGCCTCCAGCATGCACACCTTCGGCGGGCAGGTCGGAGCAAAGATTGCCGCCGCCCGTGAGAATGTGGCGGAACTGCTGGGCGCGCATCCGGACGAAATCATCTTCACTTCATGCGGCACAGAGTCCGACAGCACCGCCTTTTTCGCCGCTACGGAATCCCAGCCTGAAAAACGCCATGTCATCACCACCAAGGTCGAACACTCCGCCATCATCGCGGTGGGCCAGCAGCTGGAAGCCAAAGGGTATGATGTCACCTGGCTTGGAGTCGATTCCAAAGGGCGCCTTGACCTGGACGAGCTGGCCGCGGCCATGCGCAAGGATACAGCCCTTGTGTCCATCATGTACGCCAATAATGAAACAGGCACGATCTTCCCTATTGCCAAAATCGCCGAGATGGTGAAAGAACGCGGCATCCTGCTGCATGTCGATGCCGTGCAGGCCGTGGGCAAACTGCCTATCAATCTCGCCTCCCTGCCCATCGACTATCTGTCCGTCTCCGGTCACAAACTGCACGCGCCCAAGGGGATCGGCGTCATGTATGTGCGGAAGGGAGCCCGCTTCCGTCCTTTCCTGCGCGGCGGCCACCAAGAACAAGGCCGGCGCGCAGGCACGGAAAACTCGCCCTACATCATCGGGCTGGGCAAAGCCTGTGAACTTGCCCGCGCACACATGAAAGACGAACAAACCCGCGTTCCCGCCCTGCGCGATAAACTGGAAAAAGGGCTTCTGGCCGCCATCCCCGACTGCATTGTCAACGGCGATACAGAAAACCGCCTGCCCAACACCTCCAGTTTCGCCTTCAAATATGTGGAAGGCGAAGCCATCCTGTTGATGCTGGATCGCCTCGGTATCTGCGCGAGCTCCGGCTCAGCCTGCACCTCCGGCAGCCTGGAGCCGTCTCATGTGCTGCGCGCCATGGGAGTGCCTTTTACCTACGCCCATGGCTCCATCCGTTTTTCTCTCTCGCGGTACACCACGGAAGAAGAAATTGATCTGGTTGTCAAAGAACTCCCCGGGATCATCGCGCAGCTTCGCGCCATGTCCCCCTTCCGGGATTAGCCGCCTGCGCGCTGCCGGAGCGAAGCCGTTCCGGCAGCGCGGCGCATAACGGCAGCCGCACATAATAAGAGACAGGCCGCCAGACGGCATGATGCACTTTTCTCTCTGCAAACCATGCCCCCAGAAAAGTATCCTTTTCAAGGATGCCATTCCTCTCCTTGCCTTACTCTTCCGCGGGCAAGGGCAAGCCGTCGGCCCTTCTGCCGAAGGAACTCCACGCAAACTCCCTCGCCGTATTCCAGGGCAGCGGATTCACGCGAGCGTTATGATGTTTTGACGCCTTACAAATCCGCCTGGAAAAAATTTTGAGCAAAGAGTCGTTTTTTACTTGCCAACCCACGTGATGTTGCGTTACGCATTTGACGTGGCTGTCGTCACGTCTCCCTGTTTTCCCCGCAACACCCTGTTTTCGCGTTTACGGTTCATCTTGTGGCCGTTTCGCGCGGCCATTCTGGTGTTGTTCACCCCAAACCACCCCACTGTATGCGGAAGAAAAAAAACACTGCCGGTGTCGAAGAAGCAGATGTCCAACCTGTCGCCAAAGTTCCTGCCCGTACCAGGCGGCTCAAAAAACCACCAACCATTGACCTGCCGGCGACCGCACCCCCTACTGTACCGGCACTGCTGACGGCCTGTCCCACTCCCCAGCCGCAAACTGAGGAGTCTTGCCCCATGCCCCAGAGCATAGAAGAATCCCAGGAAGAAAACGCGACCCTCAACCTCTCCGAGCTCAAGCTCATGGGGATGGCTGAGCTTATGGCCCTTGCCGAGGAACACGGTATCGAAAATGCCAGCTCCATGCGCAAGCAGGAACTTATTTTCGCCATGCTCCAGGCCTGCGCCTCGCGCAGCGGCCAGATTTTTGGCGACGGAGTTCTGGAAATTCTGCCGGACGGGTACGGATTTTTGCGTTCCCCCTTGTCCAGCTACATGCCCGGCCCCGACGATCTGTATGTTTCTCCTTCGCAAATACGTCGCTTTTACCTGCGCAAGGGCGATGTTGTTTCCGGCCAGATCCGGCCCCCGAAAGAAGGAGAACGCTATTTCGCTCTCCTCAAAGTCAAGGAAATCGGCTTTGAACCTCCGGAAAAAGCCAAGCATCTCGTCCTGTTCGACAACCTCACGCCGGTTTATCCGGATCGTCGTTTCATTATGGAAAACGGCGAAAAGAATCTTTCCTGCCGGGTTATTGACCTCATGTCGCCCATCGGCCGGGGGCAGCGCGCTGTCATCGTAGCCCCGCCGCGCACCGGCAAGACTGTGCTTCTGCAGAATATCGCCAATTCCATCAACGCCAACCATCCCGACGCCTATCTCATTGTCCTGCTCATTGACGAACGCCCCGAAGAAGTCACTGACATGGAGCGCACCGTCAAAAAAGCTGAAGTCATCAGCTCCACCTTTGACGAACCGCCCCAGAGGCACGTTCAGGTGTGCGAGATGGTCCTCGAAAAGGCAAAAAGGCTGGTTGAGCGCAAACGCGACGTGGTCATTCTGCTGGACTCCATTACCCGCCTCGGACGTGCGTACAACGCCGTCACGCCCTCTTCCGGGCGCGTCCTGTCCGGAGGCCTGGACGCCAACGCCCTGCAGCGCCCCAAACGCTTTTTCGGCGCAGCCCGCAATATCGAAGGCGGCGGTTCTCTGACCATCATCGCCACCGCGCTCATCGACACCGGCTCACGCATGGACGAAGTCATTTTCGAAGAATTCAAAGGCACCGGCAACAGCGAAATCTATCTTGATCGTCACCTTGCCGAAAAGCGTGTCTTCCCTGCCATCGACATCAACCGCACCGGTACCCGCAAGGAAGATTTGCTGCTGCCCGACGATGTGCTCAAGCGCGTATGGATCCTGCGTAAAATTCTCGCGCCCATGTCTTCCATCGACAGTATGGAATTTCTGCTGGACAAAATGCGCGGAACCAAGTCCAACGCTGATTTCATCAACGCTATGAGCAAATAATCCGCCTTCGCGGATGGAACCCGCAAGCCGCGGTCTCATGGGTTCCCGTATCTTTTACCAAGGAGTTACAGGTGGATCGAAGTTCAGACGAATCCGTCTGGTCACGGTTATGGAATTTTTTTGGACACCGGCACAATGATGACGATATTGAACAGGCTGTCATTGAAGCCCGCGAGGAAGGCGAACTGGAGCCCGAAGAAGGCTCCATGATTCTGCGTATCCTGGAGCTTGATGATCTTCAGGTCCAGGATGTCATGACCCCCCGCACCGACTTTGACTGCCTGCCGTCAGGCACTTCTATCCTCGAAACAGCGCGCTGTGTCGTGGAAACAGGGCATTCGCGCCTGCCCATATACGCCGAAACCCGCGACAACATCGTCGGCGTCGCCTATGTCAAGGATTTGCTCTCTCCGCTGCTTGACCCTGCCCGCAACGCCGATCCCGTCGACAGCGTGATGCGCCCCCCTGTGTTTGTGCCTGAAACCAAAATGGTCAGCCAGCTTCTTCAGGAATTCCGCGCGCGCAAAAACCATATTGCCATCGTTGTGGACGAATACGGCGGGACTTCGGGCCTTGTGACCATTGAAGATGTCCTCGAACAGATTGTCGGCGATATTGAGGACGAACACGACGCCCCCAAGGAAGTTGACATCCAGCCCATGGGAAACGGTTCCTACCTCCTTTCCGGGCGGGCCTGGCTTGAGGACCTTGACGAGCTTGGCATGCATTATGAATCAAACGAGGTCGATACCATAGGCGGTTACCTCTGTCTTGAAGCAGGACATGTTCCCCAGGCCGGCGAAACATTCGTGTGCGGAGATTGGCGCTTCACCGTCAAAGACGCTGATGTCAAGCAAATCCGGCAAGTTGTAGCTGAACCTGTTTCCAGTGACACAACCGAACAGTAACCGCGTTTTGAGGACAGCAATGCTGACCGTCTACATCGCCAGTTCCTTCAAACATCTCCATGCCGTACGGCTGCTCGGGAGCGCCCTGCGCGCAAAAGACTGCATCATCCTGGACTGGACGGAAAAAGCTGTCCCCCCTGAAGGCCTCAATGCGGCCGCACGGCGCGAATGGATGGATACCGACCATGGCGGGGAAGTGTTCACGTTCTGCGCCAGCGCCTGCCGCGATGCCGATCTTGTCATTTATCTCGGCGCATCCGGGCAGGATGCCGGTGTCGAAGTGGGCATTGCCTACGGAGCGGGGCTTCCTGTTTTAGGCATCCGCGGCCCTCTTGAATCACCCGGTCTCATGCTGCACGGAGCCGTCACCCGCTGGGTTGACAGCATCGAAAACGCCGTCAGCATTGTGACCCGCGTCAGCGCCGCCGCTGACCATTCGCCAGCCGCCATTGCCGCGCTCCTCTGCGCTGACGCACAGGGGCCTGAGCAAGGATAAGACGCGTCCGCAAAGGCTCCCGTCCGCCGGAAGCGCAGCCGCAGCGGCAAAACTGATGAACGCCGGCAAACCACCGCATCATCCGGCAGTTCCTTATCAACAGGCGTTCAAGCGTTCCACAAGGAGGACAGCGTTATGGCGCACACCATACTGCGAGCGGGTTGCAAGGTGAACCTGACGCTTGACATCACAGGGCGGCGGGCCGATGGTATGCATGAAATCAGGTCGCTGTTCTGGCCGGTGCGGGAACCGCATGACGATCTCATCCTGAAACCCGGAGAACCGGGGGCCGGGATACGGGTGCGCTGCGCCCGACCGGATGTGGACGCGGACAACAACACGCTGACAAAAGCCTGGCAGATTTTTCGGGAGATGGCAGGAGAAGCGCCGGATCTCCAGGTCCTGCTGCATAAGGGAATCCCATCGGGCGCGGGACTTGGCGGAGGAAGCGCCGACGCGGCGGTACTGCTTGGCTGGATGAACAGTCAGGCGCGGCGGCCGCTGTCGCAGGAAAAACTGGCAAAGGCGGCCCTGGCGACAGGGGCTGATGTGCCTTTTTTTCTGCTGAATACGCCATGCTTCGCCGAAGGCGTTGGCGAACGTCTGACTCCCATCCCGGAGCTTGCACAGGCCATGCGGGGCTGGACGCTGCTCATCCTGTGTCCGGCGATTCATGTGCCAACGTCAGCGGCATACGCGGCATGGGACGCAGCACAAGCCGCTTCGGGCGCAGAAGCCGAAGGCGACTTGACAACAGACGCCGGACCGGATACTAATTCCCCCTCTCACAGGGACAGCGTTTCTGCGCCGGGCCTTCCGTTTTGTCCACAAAACGCGTTTGAGCCTGTCGTCTTCAAAAAGTTCCCGGAATTGGCGGAACTCAAGGCCAGATTACTGGTCGGCGGCGCCGCGGCTGCCGTCATGAGCGGCAGCGGATCCAGCTTGTGCGGCCTGTTCGCGCCGGGAATGGAGGAAACTTGCACAGCGCTGGCTGCGAATTTTGAAGCGGAAGACATAACCGTATACGTCAATCCGGTTGTCTGACGCTTTGGACGAATTGCTGGGGTGTCGCCAAGGCAGGCAAGGCAACGGATTTTGGTTCCGTTATTCGAGGGTTCAAATCCTTCCGCCCCAGCCATTTTTTAACGCGGGCCGCGTTCCGGCGCCAGACACGGAGCTCTCCCCCCCGTGGACTGATTTTTTCCGGGAGCATAGGACACCAATACATGTACGGCGACTTGAAGATTATCTCCGGAACAGCCAACGCTCCTCTGGCCAAGGCCATCTGCGAGCACATGGGCTGTCAGCTTACCCCTGTACTGTGCACCACTTTCAGTGACGGAGAATGTCGCATCGAAATCGGGAACAGCGTTCGTGGAGACGATGTCTTTGTTGTGCAGCCTACCTGTGCGCCGGTCAACGACAATTTCATGCAGCTGTGCCTGCTCATCGACGCCCTCAAGCGCGCCAGCGCCAACCGCATCACCGCGGTCATCCCTTACTACGGGTACGCGCGCCAGGACCGCAAAGCCAGCCCTCGCGCCCCTATTTCCGCGAAGGTGATCGCTGATTTCCTCAGTATTGCCGGCGCCCACCGCATCGTCACCGTTGACCTGCACGCCGCCCAGATTCAGGGATTCTTCAACTGTCCTGTGGACAACCTGTTCGCTTCGCGGGTGCTGCTTGAACCGCTTATCGACCTGCGCCACGACGTTGTTGTGGTTTCCCCTGACGCCGGCGGCGTGGAACGCGCCCGCGCCTATGCGAAACTTATCGACGCGCCTCTGGCGATCATCGACAAACGCCGCGACCGTCCCAACCAGGCCGCCGCGAGCCATGTCATCGGCGATGTGGAAGGCAAGGTGGCTGTTCTTGTCGATGACATTATCGACACTGCCGGCACCATCACCGCTGCCGCCGCCGTGCTGAAACAGGCCGGCTCCCGTAAAGTGTATGCCTGCGCTTCGCACGCCGTGCTTTCCGGCCCGGCCATTGAGCGCATCAATAATTCCGAATTTGAGCGCGTCATTGTTACCGATACCATTCCCTGCGCTGAAAAGGCCGCGGCCTGTCCGAAACTGGAAGTCGTGTCTCTGGCGGGGCTGCTTTCCAACGTCATCCACAACATTCACATTGGCTCTTCGGTAAGCGTGCTGTTCTGACGCACTCTTCCGGCGCTCTCCGGCCGCGGGCGCACGGATGATTTTTTTGGCTGATACCGCCTTTTATGACTGTGGTATCTTCCCACGGTCGCACATCGAAAGGAGAAAAAACATGGCTGACAAAGAACTCAAGACCCTGAGCGTCCAGAAACGCGAAGCCTTCGGCAAAGGCAACAACCGGCGTCTGCGCGCCAAAGACATCATCCCCGGCGTGTTTTACGCTGCTGACGGCTCCAACACCGCCGTCCAGGCCGACCTCAAGGGGCTGGAAAAAATGTTTGGTGAAGTGGGCCGCACCACAGTGTTTAATCTGGATATCTCCGGCGAGAAGCACCCCGCCCTGTTCTGGGCCATTGACCGCGACCCCTGCAAGGGGACCTTCACCCATATCGACTTCTACGGCGTCGATCTGGATCGGCCCATCAAGGTTGTCGTGCCGCTGGTATTTGAAGGCACAGCCAAGGGAACCAAGATCGGCGGCGTGATGGAAACCTTCCGCGAAAAGGTCACTCTGCTGGCCAAACCTCTTGATATGCCTGCATCCGTGGCGGTGGACGTATCCGGCCTCGACCTCAATACCTCCATCCAGGTCGCTGACCTTAAGCTGCCTGAATCCGTCAAGGCTGTGTACGACTTGAACTACACCATCGTGTCCGTCATGCTTCCCTCGGCCGATGATTCCGACGCCGCTGAAGGCGCCGCTTCGGCTGACGCTGCGAAGTAACACGCGGCTGCTCATTCAATGGGGCGCCAGTCAATCGCGGCTGGCGCCCTTTTTTTAAAATCCTGGGAGGTTCGCATGGCTTTGCGGGGACTGATCGTCGGGCTGGGCAATCCCGGTACGCAATATGAAGGTACCCGGCACAACACGGGCTTCATGTTTCTTGACGCCCTCATGGCCGCCATGACGGGCCTATCCGCCCAATCCAGCCGCTTTCATGGCAAGATATGGAAAGGTTCCTTTGAAGGCATCCCCGGCGAATGGCTGCTGGCCAAACCGCAAACCTTCATGAATCTTTCCGGTGACTGCGTTCAGCCTCTGGCCGCCTGGCACCGCATCGCGCCGGCTTCCATCCTTGTCATTCATGATGAGCTTGATCTTGAGCCCGGACGCATAAAGTTCAAATTTGGCGGGGGAAACGCGGGACACAACGGGCTGAAATCCATCAGCGAACGCCTCGGAACACCTGATTTCTACCGGCTTCGCATAGGTATTGGGCGCGGCCCGGGACATGATGAAACCATCGGCTGGGTGCTTGGCCGCCCCTCTGCGACGGATCGCGAGGCCATCAGAGAGATGCTTCCGGACGGAATAGCCTGTGTCCGGGCCTTCGCATCCGGAAACACGCCGGAAGCCGCCCGCATCGCCAACGCGCACAAGGACGCGCCCGCCGCCTGATCGTCCGGCTTTCAAAAAAAGCTTTTTATCCCTGCGAATCATTTCGGCCCCTGCCGCAGCTGCGGCAGGGGCCGAAAACGATCAAGCGGTATAACACCGGAGAAACCCGAAACAAGGCACTTTCGCGCCCTGTTCCGTAAGAGAGTCACCTCTCGTCGTCAGTTCCCCCAGAAATCTTACCCGGCTGGCTGTTAGAGACCACGTTCCCTCATCATCACAATGAGGTCGGCCACGCGGTTGGAATACCCCCATTCGTTGTCATACCAGGAGACAACCTTGGCAAGCGTGCCGTCCTGCACGGTTGTGTATTCGGCTTCGACGATGGATGAATGCGGATCGCCCTTGAAGTCCATGGAAACCAGCGGCAAATCGGAATAACCGAGGATGCCCTTGAGGCGGCCTTCACTGGCTTCCTTCAAAGCTGCCCGCAGCGTTTCGGTGTCCGCAGGTTTTTCAAGAATGGCGGTGAAATCGACGATGGAAACGGTAGGTGTGGGCACGCGCAGGGACCAGCCGGTGAATTTGCCTTTCAGGGAAGGAATAACCTTGGCTACAGCCTGGGCGGCTCCGGTAGAAGTCGGGATAATGTTGCACGCTGCGGCGCGGGCGCGGCGGAGATCCTTGTGCGGCAGATCCAGAATGCGCTGGTCGTTGGTATAGGCATGCACGGTGGTCATGGCGCCGGTCGCGATGCCAAACTGTTCCTGCACAATGAGAGCTACGGGGGCCAGGCAGTTGGTGGTGCAGGAAGCGTTGGAAATGATGTGGTGCTTTTTCGGATCATACATGGCGTCGTTGACGCCCATGACGACGGTCAAATCCTCTTCCTTGGCAGGAGCTGTGATGATTACCTTCTTCGCGCCGTTTTCGATATGCACATGGGCTTGCTTGGCCGAGCGGAAGATACCGGTGGACTCGACCACCACATCAACGCCTTCAGCCCCCCAGAGCAGCTGCTTGGGATCACGTTCGGCAAAACACTTGACCTTCCAGTCGCCTACAGTGGCGGTATTCCCATCAAGCACAGCGTCCAGATGGGCGCGGCCATAGTTGGTGTCGTATTCCAGCAGATGGAAGTTGGTGACGGCGTCAAACAAGTCGTTAATGGCCACGACTTCGGCCTTATCCGCATAATACGTGTGAATCGCGCGAAAAACCTGACGCCCGATGCGTCCGAAACCGTTGATGCCTACTCTGATCTTGCTCATACAAATATCCTTGCGCCGCCTTGCGAGACGGCATTTCTGAAAAGGTTAGTCTTCGTAGATACGGTTGTTGAAGGAAGTCAGCAACTCATACTTGGCGCGCAGGGCTTCATTCATGCGGGCGTTCTCGATAGCGATGGCGGAGACGTTGGCCACACCCTGCAGAAAATCCTTTTCCTCTTCAGTGAATTCGCGCTCGGTGGCAGCGTACACGCGCAGCAGCCCGATGGGACGCCCGTCCACAGTAAGCGGCGCGGAAAGCACGGAAATAAGTCCTTCACTGCGGGCATTGGCCGGATACTGAAAACGGGGGTCATCGCAGACGTTGCGAACATAAATCACGCGGCCGGACAAAACGTCGCTGTCCATGCCGCTTTTCGCAACTTCAACAGGTCCCTTGCGCATATAGCCGGCCGAAAGTCCATAGGCCGCGCTGGCAAGGAGGATGGTACCAGTGCGGTCCAGCAGACGGATGGTGCTGGCCTTGCACTCCATGACGCGCGCGGTCTGCTCGACAATTTTCTGCAGAACAATATTCGGCTCAAGGCTAGAGGTGACAACGGTTGCCACATCCAGCAGCGCATGGAAATAATCTTGTGATGTCATGTTGTTCTCCCTTGTGTAACTGTTTCGAGTACGACAGAAATTTGCTCCATTTCCGGTGTTTGTCAAGGCGTTACAAAATACTACAAGACGATATTTCTCCCGGCGTGAGCCAGCCTGGCGACCTTTCCGCCGAAACGCTCTTCCTCGCTGAAAATGCAGGCGCAGTAGTTTTGGCGGTATAATCCCCATTCTTTGGAGATATTGATTCCTTCCTGCCAGCCCGGCCTGAAATCCATGTAAAGGAAACGCGGCGCGGCATCAACCGTTTTCACGGGCTCCCCCTGCCCCGGCGGCGCCACCAGTGCCGCCGCTTTCTCCCCCTCTTCACGGATCAGCTCGTGCCGCTGATAACGGGAATACAACAGGCTGGACGTGAAAGCGTCAAAACCGCAGGCCTGGGCCGTGGCCGCGGTCAGCGTCAGCCTCGTCGCATAGCAATAGGCACAGCGCGCCCCGTCAGGATTGGCGGCGATTCCACGGCTGTGTACCTCGGCAAGCCATCCGGACAGATTATACACGTCATCCTGCCAGATTACAGGCATGTCCAGGCAGGACGCAGCCTGTTCCATGGCTTCGCGGCGGCGCAGATATTCGCTTACGGGATGGATATTGGGATTGGCAAAATAGCCGGTCACTTCATGGCCGGCTTCCCGCAGCATTTTGACGCTCATAATGGCGCAGGGCCCGCAGCAGCAATGGAGCAACACCCGCATAAAACAATACTCCCGGAATACGAATCAGCGACGGCAGCGCCCGCCGGCCTCCCGCCTGGACACGCGGCGGGCAGATAAGCCCTTTCGCCGGATGCAGCCTATCAACGGGCGTCTCCACTGGGATTAATGCGGATCTCGAGGCGGACGCCAAATTCCTTTTCCAGCGCTGAAAGGCGCTCCCGCTTGGCATTCAGGACATAAACGGCAAGTTCCGGCTCCAGAGAGCAGACGTATTCATGCTGCCCATTGCGCGCTGCGGCGTTCATCTGTCCACGAAACTCGCGCAGAAGCTGAAGAGCCTGCCATTCCATATTGCGGCGCATACCTGTGCCGCCGCAATGCGGACAAGGTTCCTGCGAGATGGAAATAGCGGAAGAGCCTATGCGCTGACGCACGATTTGAAGCAGGCCGAACGAACTCATGTGCCCGATGTCGTGGCGGGCGCGGTCATACTTCATCGCGTTGCGGAGCACCTTTTCCACTTCATGGCACTTGGACTGATCGCGCATTTCAATGAAGTCAATAACGACCTGCCCTCCCACGTCGCGCAGCCGCAGCTGGCGGGCAATGGCTTCAGCGGCTTCAAGGTTGGTCCGGGCGGCGGTGGATTCAAAATTGGTCTTGCCGCCGGACTTGCCGGAGTTGATATCCACGGCCATGAGGGCTTCGGTCTGATCGAACACAAGTCTTCCGCCTGACGGCAGGGTAACTTCCCGGGAGTGGACCTGCTCCAGCTGTTTGCGGACGTTAAACTGTTCCCACAGCGACTTCGTCGGGTTGTCATACAGTTTGACCATATCCGCCCGGCGCGGAAAAAGCATCGCCACCATCTCGCGCATGGAATCGGCGGTGGCCGGATCATCCACCCACACTTCCGCCACATCATCGGACAGATAATCGCGCACGGCGCGGCTGGCAAGCCCCGGCTCCTCGTACAGCAGAGACGGAGCCTTGTCGGTGCCGGCACGCTTGTGGATACCTTTCCAGACGCGTTTGAGGTAGCTCAAATCGTGCTGAAGCGTGGTTTTCGAAGTGCCCGCGCTGACAGTACGCACAATGGCCCCAAGGCCTTCGCCGGGCTTCAGATCCTTGATGAGTTCACGCAGGCGGTTGCGCTCTTCACCATCCTCAACCTTGCGGGAAATGCCAATCTGCTCCTGCCCGGGCGTCAGCACAAGAAAGCGTCCGGCCAGCGAAACCCAGGTGGTGAGAAAAGCGCCTTTGGTGCCGGCCGGCTCCTTGACCACCTGCACCAGCACTTCCTGGCCGGCTTTCATGACTTTCTGAATGGGAGGGTATTTGGCGCCTTTTTCAGGATCATAATGTGTCAGCCAGTATTCGGGATGCACCTCATCAATCTGAAGAAAACCATTTTTGGCCTGACCAAAATTGACGAAGGCAGCCTGAAGATTGGGATCAATATTGCTGACCACACCCTTGTAAATGTTGCCACGGATTTTTGCCTGATGGACCATCTCGACATAATATTCCGCCACGGTGGCTCCTTCGAGGATGGCCACTTCCACCAGTTCGCCCGGCAATACGCTGACCAGCATGATTTTTTTGGAGCCGGAAGCGGCGGCCTCGCTTCCTTTTTTCGCAGGGGCGTCATCTTGTTCGGAGGCGCTTGTCTCGCCAGGCCCCTGTTCCCCTTCGGCAGCGGCGCGCGCCTCGGCTTTGCGTCGGGCGGCTGCCGCACGCCGGCGCGCGGAACGCGAGCGCGGGCGATTCTGCGAGGGCAATTCTTCTCCGTTGGATTCAGCAGTAACGGCCTGTTCAGCAACATCCTGCGCGGAAGACTCCGCTCCCTGCGCGGTATCATCATCTTTGCCGGCAAAAGAAGCTTCCCCGGAATCTTTTCCAATAACGCCTGCATCCTCCTTCCCGCGCTCAACACCAGCAGGCGTGGAAGCTTCCTGCTCTACGGCGCCGCCCGTCTGCGCCGCGTTGTCAGATACAGCGCTGTGCTTGCGGCGTCCCCGTCCGCCCCGATGGCCACGGCGGCGATGAGGGACGGAATCCGGATTCTCTGCTTCCGCCGCTCTCTCCAAGGCACCGTCCAGCTCAGCCTCGCTTCCGGCGGAAACGAGAGCAGGCGCGGAGGAGGCGACTGCTTCCGCCGCTCCCGCCGAAGGCTGAAGCGCAAAAGGCTCGATAGTCGCCGGACGTCTTCCGCTCACGGGGACCGAGGATGAAGAACTTTCGCCGTCTCCGGCAACGGGAACCGTTTCCTGCCGGGCCAGAAGACTATCCTCCCGTTTCACATCGGACACGACTTCTTGGTCAGTGCCGCCAGAAAACACAACAGCCGGCGATTCCGCAGGCATTGCGGACGCTTTCCGCGAACGGGAACGGCGGGGTTTGGCCGAAACGTCAGAAGAAGGGAGCCGCTGGCCTTCAGGCGCAGCCAAAGAATCCTCAGAAACCGGAAGCACCCCCTGAGCAGATTTGTCTCCGTTGTCGCCTTCCGCAGATTTCTTTCTCCTGCCCTTCTTAGCCGCGGCTTTTTCATCCTGCGAAGAGGGCTGGAGCGTCTCCGGCACAAGAGCCGGCTCTGTGTCTTTTGAAGAGGAAGCGCCAGCCTGCGGCACGGTGACCGAAGTTTTCCGCGAACGTGGGCGGCGGGGTTTCACGGAAGGTACTGACGCTGACTCTGAGTCAGCAGACGGACCTGCATCAGAAGACGCCAGGCTCTCATTCCTGTCATGCTTTTCATTTGCCACCGGCGAAGCTGGCAAAGAGATTTTTTCGGTCTGCTCCGTGCCTTCCGGCACAGAGGAAAGTGGCGGGATGTCTGCGGCGGCTTTTTTCGAAGTACGGGAACGGCGCTTTTTGGGGGCGGCACCGGCCAAAGCAGCGGCCTGCGCGTCCGGTTCTTCTGTTTTGCGGGAAGCCCGGCGCGGGCGTCCTGTTGTTTCGGGTTCGGCATGTTGCTGTTTCATAGCGGCGGCATGTGCCGCTTGTTCCTGATCATCGTCAAAAATAATAATGGGTTCCATCTGGGTCCTCAATAAAAATGCACATCGGCGCGCAGGCGCCGGCCCTCCCGGCACGGCGAAAGCGCGCAACAGGAAGGCTCCAGAAAACACAAAATTTCATATCCGGCCGTCTGACCAAAATCAGACGAGCCGCCGGCGCTCCACCGTAACGCCATCGCCCAGCGTCAACACGGCATATCCGCCGTCTCCCAGCGCGCCGGGATTGACGACAACGGTCCGCCCAAGCCTGTCCTCGGCCGGGGATTCGTGAATATGTCCACACAGGCACACAGCGGGCTGGCGCTCCATAATAAAATCACGCACGGCAACAGAGCCGGCATGACGGCCGTCACCCAGCACGTCGCAACGGGTATCGCGCGGCGGGGTATGGGAAATCAAAACAACGTACCTGAATGAACGCGCATGCATCCACATTTCATCCAGCCATTCGGCGATACGGTTTTCAGGGAATTCACTGGGGGTTCCCATCGGCGTGAACGGGGATCCCCCAACTCCCATAATGGCCGTATCCGGAGTGAGGGCACGCACGGCGCGATGCAGGCCAATGCCCTGCTCGTCAAGCCAGGATGCGAGCTCAGGCCTGTCCATGTTGCCAAAAAGCGCCATCAGGTGGCTGTTGACGGAGGCTGCTTCTTCCAGAACGCGGCTGGCGCTGGCGATGCCTCCCGCGGTGGTGATGTCGCCGGCGATAAGGATTCCCTCGGCTTCAGCCGCGCCGGGGACATGGGCAAGACGCCGCACGCTCCCGTGCAGGTCGGTGACCGCTATCCAGTAGGGGGCTGATACGCTTTGCATGTGTTTCTTTTATATGGTATCGTAATTTTAGACAAGCTCCTGAGCGCTTCTTTTCCCCGGTTCCGCGGAGGCCACATGGTTTTTCCGGAAAAAACTGCTCTGCGCAAAGATCTTCTGGCCATGCGCAAAGCGTTTTCCGCTCACGGCGGGCAATATGCCGCCGCGTCTTTGCGTGCGCAGCAAAATCTGATGCGGCTGCCCGTCTGGAAAACCGCTCTGCGGGTAGCGCTCTACATGCCAGTCCGCGGCGAAACCGACACGGCAGTCCTTGCGGCCGCTCTCGCAAAGCAAGGACGCTCAGCGCTTTTTCCCCGCTGCACGCAGGATTCCAGGGGCAAAAAACTGGAATTTGCCGTCTGCCGCGGGCCGGAGGACCTGCGCCAAGGGGCTTTTGGCATTGCCGAACCTGATCCCGCGCGCTGTCCGGCGACGGACAAGCCGCCGGATCTTCTCGTTGTTCCCGCTGTCGGGCTGGACAGGCAAGGATACCGTCTGGGGTACGGCGGCGGCTATTACGATCGCCTGCTGGCCGAGCCGGACTGGGAACAAATTCCGGCGGTGGGCTTGATTTTTTCGTTCCAACTTGTCAATACCTTGCCGCGGGCGACATGGGACAAACCTCTTGCCGGTGTTGTCACCGATGAGGACTACATATGGCTATCAATGTGATTCCTTTTGTTTTTCCAGGCATACCGCATGTCCGCTGCGCCTTTCAGACGCGGCTTGGCGGCGTGTCTCAGGGAGCTTTTTCCGGCGGCAACATCAGTTTTGACGTCGGCGACGAGCCCGCGCATGTGGAAGCCAATCTGGAAGATTTGCGCCGGACTCTCGGCCTGAACGAGCTTATTGCAGCGAAGCAGGTGCACGGCAAAACCATGCTGTTTGACCCTGATCAAACAGCCTCCGTGACTGAAGCCGACGGTCTTGCCACTGAGCAGCCCGGCGTTGGGCTTATGGTCCGCTCTGCCGACTGCCAGCCCGTGCTGCTGGCTCATCTTGAAGGGAAGCACATCGCCGCCTTGCATGTGGGCTGGCGCGGCAACCGTATCAACTTCATCGGTGCGGGCGTGGCAGCCTTCTGCGCGCATTACAGACTGCGTCCCGCGGAAGTGTGCGCCGTGCGCGGTCCCAGCCTGGGGCCGGCGAGATCGGAATTCGTCAATTATGACGTCGAATGGAGCCACTATTTTGACGCCTGGTATTCCGCGCGCACGCAGACCGTCAACCTGTGGAAACTGACGCGGGATCAACTGATGGCGGCAGGAATCACCGGCGAACATATCTTCAGTCTGGATTTGTGCACATCATCACTCCCCGAACTGTTCTATTCATACCGCAACGAGCAGATTACAGGGCGTCAGGCCAGTGTAATCTGGATGGAATAGCTCCGCGTTCCTCCCAACCTCTGGAGAAGCCTATGAACGACCGACTCGCCGCCATTGTCTCCGCTGTCGCCCCCCGCGCCAGGGAATTTGAGTCAGCCGCCCGTACCCATCTCGACGATTTAACTAAGCCTCGCGGCAGCATGGGGCGTCTTGAGGATGCGGCCGCCTCGCTTTTCTGCATGAATGGAGGGAAACGCATTGAAATAGACCCGGTACGTCTGTTCACGGTGGCGGGAGATCACGGCGTAGTGGCCGAAGGCGTCAGCGCCTATCCTGCTGAAGTCACCCGCCAGATGGTGATGAATTTCCTGGCTGGCGGCGCGGCCATCAATGTCTTATGCCGCACTTTCGGCATTGATCTGCGCGTAGTGGACGCGGGCTGCGCGGGAGAACCGTTTGCGCCGCATCCGCTGCTCATCAGGCGTCGCATAGCGCCGGGTACAGCCAACATGGCCGTGGGGCCGGCCATGCGGCAAGGCGAAGCGGAATCCGCGCTTCTGGCCGGCATTGAGCTGGCCCGCGAATCTGTGTCTGAAGGTATCCGCTGCCTTGCCGTCGGGGAAATGGGAATCGGCAACACGACCGCAGCCTCGGCGCTTTTCGCGGCCTGGCTCGCATGCGATCCCGAAACACTGGTGGGACCGGGCACAGGACTCGATCGCACGGGAATCCGCCGCAAAACGGAGGTTATCCGCCGCGCTCTCAACGTCAACAAAGAAGCGTTGGACTCAAATGACGCGCTCCGGATTCTGGCGGCGTTCGGAGGTTTTGAGATCGCCATGATGGCGGGCATCATCATTGGCGCGGCCGAAGCCAGAACCCCCTGTCTCGTGGATGGTTTCATCTCGCAGGCGGCGTGGCTTTCCGCTATCAAACTATGCCCGCCCGCGCGTGATTTTACCTTTATTGCCCATACCTCGGCCGAGCCCGGCAGCCCGGCCATACTTGCGCTTCTTGGTGAAACACCGCTGCTTTCCCTCGGCATGCGCCTTGGCGAAGGAACCGGCGCGGCGCTCGCTGTGCCCCTGCTGCGCGGCGCGGCCGCCATTTTCAACGATATGGCTACGTTCTCCGGGGCAGGCGTTTCCGACGCTCACGAAGGCGACGCCTTCAGCGCCAGACAGGCTGAGGTATGATGACTGGCACGGATACTTCTCTTAGTGGCGCCCCGTTGCTTGAAGCGCGCCACCTTTCATGCGCTTTCACCGTCACATCGGGATTGCTGCGCCGGAAAATAAACGCTGTCCGTGCCGTGGACGACGTATCGCTGACCATTCTGCCAGGCGAAACGCTGGGGCTGGTAGGCGAGTCAGGCTGCGGAAAATCCACCCTCGCGCGGCTGCTGCTGGGCCTGACTCTGCCAGATGACGGAGAAATACTGTACCAGGGGCAGCCTGTCCCCCCGCTCAGCAGCGGCGTCCCCGCCCCCTTCCAGATGGTCTTCCAGGATCCGTTTTCCTCGCTGAACCCGCGCCTTCCCGTCGGTGATTCCGTAGGCGAACCCCTGCTTGCCCAGCATGTTCCAAACGCCGAAATCCGCCGGCGCGTAGCGGGCATGCTTGAGCAGGTAGGTCTTGAACAGGCCCATGCCAGCCGCTACCCCCACCAGTTTTCCGGCGGCCAGCGCCAGCGTCTGGCCATCGCGCGTGCCCTCGTCACCTCGCCGCGTTTCATCGTGTGTGATGAAGCTGTTTCCGCTCTGGACGCGTCGGTGCGGGCACAGGTCCTGAATCTGCTGCGCGATCTTCAAAAACAGCACGGTTTCGCCTGCTTGTTCATTTCCCACGATCTGGCCGTGGTCGGACATATGGCGGACAGGATCGCCGTCATGTACCTCGGACGCGTTGTGGAAACTGCCTCGCGCGATACTCTTTTCACCAATCCCGCGCATCCGTACACCCGCGCGCTCTTATCTTCCGCGCCAACCATGCGTGTCGGCGCAAAAAACATTTCGCCGCTTGCCGGAGAACCGCCAAGCCCCCTTTCTCCGCCGTCCGGCTGCGCGTTTCACCCCCGCTGCCCCCGCGCTATGGCTGTCTGCAAACAAAAACGTCCCGCCCTCGTCTCTCTCAAAGCGGGCCATATGGCCGCCTGCCATTTCGCAGGCCAAGACTGACAAGGAAAAAACATGTCCATCACTTCACTCAAACACATTTCCTTCATCCTTGCCGCCGCCGCGGCCCTGTTCGCCGCCGGATGCGGCCCGGTAACCGTCACCGTTCCCGATACGCCGCCGGTAACACCAGCCGTCCCAACGGTTTCCACATTGTCAGGCCAGGCTGACGCCGCGTGGCGCGCGGGGGATATGGCGAAAGCCGAAAAGCTGTACGCCGCTCTGCGTCGCGATCCAGCCCTGCCCGCGGGACAGTACGACACGGTTTTTTCCCGTCTGAGTGAAGCGGCCCTTGCCAACGGACATCCAGAAGCAGCCCTTGATGCGCTGCAGGGATGGGGAACACTGAAGCCCGAAATCAAGAATGAGGCCGGCTGGGTACATTCCTGGGGGAAAACCCTCATGAAGCTGCCGCAAGCCAGGGCGCTGACGCTGGCGGAAGGGGCAGTGGGCAGCGCCTTGTCCAGCAATATACTGCGCGCCGAAGCCATGGGTGTTATGCTGGCGCGGGGAAACGCCTCCAACCGTCTCAGCCTTACAGACAACATGAAAGCGCTGTACCTGACCTCGGAACAGAACCAGCGGGCCATCATGGAGCGGGGTCTGCTGGCTCTTGCCGGTGAATTCACGCCAGACGGGCTGATTGATACCCTGAAATATACTGTGCCCGAAACCGACAGAAGTTTCCCCTGGTCGGTGCTGCTTCTGGAAAAAGCGCGCCGCGAGGCCCGCACCATGTCATCGTCAGGTCAGGAGACTCCGCCTACGCTGGAACGTATCAACGGACAGGGGGTATTTGCCGATCCAAAGCTGGTGGAAGACGCCTTGGCTCAAGCGAAGCCCCAGGAAACCTTTATGGCGATCCCCTCCCGTGTTCCGCTGTACCCTGGCTGCACTGCCATGGCGCTGCCTTTAAGCGGCGCCTATGCCGCCGTCGGCAAAAGCATTGCCGCCGGCGCTGAAGCTGCCCGGGAAGAGCTGCTCCGCACGGGAATTGAAAGACAGGTGATCCTAGTCGATACAAACAAGCCCGATTGGCTGGAGCGTCTGGTCGCCCTGCCGGCCCAGTGCGTCACGGTTGGAGGGCCTCTGCTGAAGAAAGACTATACCCGGCTGAAAACCGGAAGGATGCCCGCTGAACGGGCTTTCTTCGCCTTTATGTCCTCGCTGGACAGCGGCGACGAAGGCCGCGTGGCCTGGCGCTTTTTTGGAAGCCCGCGCGATCAGATCAACGCGCTTTTGCGGTATGCCTCGCAGGCCGGCGTCCGTACCTTCGCCACACTCTATCCTGATGAGCCATATGGCCGCCTCATGGCGGGCCTGTTTATGGAGGCCGCACCGGGAGGGCGCTCCGCCGCCGTGTCGTCAGGCACCGCCTACCCGCCCGAAGATATTGCCCAATGGAACAATATCGTCTCCAATTTTGTGGACTCCAGGATGATTGGCAAGATCCCGGCGTCAAACGCCCAATTCCAGGCGGTCTTCATGCCCGATTCATGGAGCAAGTCCTCACTGCTGATTCCCTACCTTTTCTTTTACGGCGAGGATCGGCTGCTGATTCTGGGTTCCAACCTGTGGGAACAGGGCGTGCGGAAAGAAAAGAATCTGGACCCCAGCAATGTTCGTCTGGCCGTATTTCCGGCAGCGTGGAACAGCGCCAACCTGCCACCGGCAGCCAGGAATCTTTCCGCATTGCTGGCCGATGGACGGGAGCCGGATTTCTGGAGCGGACTGGGGTATGATTTCGTACGCTTTTCGGCCGCGCTTCGTCTTTCGCCTTCGTGGAGCAGCTCAGACGTCAACATGGCCCTGCAAACGGCAAGCCGCATCAACTGGAGCATGGCCCCGCTTACCTGGTCGCCGCAGGGGCTGGTAGCCCAGCATTTCTTTATTCTCAACCCGGATCAGGACGGCGGAAAAGAAATCGCACCAGAAGATATGGCCGTGCGTATCGAACAAATCCGCGCCCGTTATGATCGGCGTATGGGGCTGGCCAGAAAAAAGTACAAGACGGCTCAAGCCAAAAAGAAGGCCCCCGCGCAAGGGAAAGCCGCTGGCAATGAGTGACCTCTCGTTTCTTCAGCAGGCTCTGTCCCTTGTTCTGCACGTGGACCAGCACCTGTTCGCGCTGGTGCAGGCGTACGGGGCATGGCTGTATCTGATTCTGTTTGTGGTTGTGTTCTGCGAAACGGGCCTGGTTGTCACGCCCTTCCTGCCAGGTGATTCCCTTCTATTTGCCACCGGCACGCTGGCGGGGGCGGGACTGATGAGTTATCCGATCTGTATGGGGGTTCTTCTGGCCGCAGCGGTGCTGGGTGACGCCGTCAACTACGAAATTGGCCGCGCCGTGGGACCATCTATTTTCAGCCGCGAAACGCGCTGGCTTAACAAAAATCATCTGCTCAAGGCTCACGCCTTCTACGCCCGCCACGGCGGCAAGGCAATCATCCTTGCCCGATTCATCCCCGTAGTACGCACTTTCGCACCGTTTGTCGCCGGCATTGCCCTTATGCATCCGGTGCGTTTCTTTTCGTTCAACATCGCGGGCGCTGTTCTTTGGGTGACGGGGCTGGTGTCGGCGGGCTATTTTCTTGGCAATATCCCCGCGGTGCGCGATAACTTCAGCTTTGTCGTCTACGGCATCATCATCGTTTCGGTATTGCCCGTCGTCGTCGAATTGCTCCGCTCCTCTGCCGGCAAAAAAAAGGATTGACACCGTGCCCGCTCTCAAGAAAACCAATGCCGCCCGTGAACTGGATCGTCTGGGGATCCCGTACACGCTCGCGGCCTATGACGTGGATCCCGATGACTTGTCCGCCGTGCATGCCGCATCCGAGCTGCATGTTGATCCCGAAACAGTCTTTAAGACTCTGGTCGTCCGGGCCACGCCCTTTGGCATTATGATGGCTTGCGTGCCCGCTGCCGCCGAACTTGACTTCAAGAAATTCGCCGCCGCCACCGGCAACAAGACCGCGGAACTGGTGGCCCTGCGTGAGGTCTTGCCCCTGACGGGGTACATGCGCGGCGGCTGCTCCCCTGTGGGCGCCAAAAAGGCCTACCCCGTCGTCATTCACGAGACGGCCCAGCTGTATGACGTTATCCGCGTGTCAGCAGGCCAGCGAGGATTGCAGTTTGTCATCCGTCCGGACGATCTCGCCCGGGCCGTAAACGCCTCCTACGCTGACATCATTCGCTGAAAGACGCACAAAAAGCAAGGACAGGCGCGGCGCAAGGCCGCTTCCGTATTTCTAGGCTTCGCCGCGGCGAAACTCCTTGTAGCTGATACCGTACTTTTTCATGCGCAGAGCCATAACCCTTTCGCTCAGCCGCAAGGCCTCGGCGGCATGCCCCATGTGGCCGCGGAACCGGGTCAGGGCATCAAGAATGCAGGCGCGTTCCAGTTCGTCCAGTCTTTCCTGCAGCGGCCCAAAGGCGCCGGTCCCGACATCCTGCGCGCTGATACTGCTGGCCCGGCAGCGTTCGCTGTGCAAGGCGCGGGGAAGATGCTGCGGCAGGACAAGCCCTCCGTCGTCTGCGAGGAGAACCGCCCTTTCCATGACGTTGGCAAGTTCACGCACGTTTCCAGGCCAGGTATAACGCTGAAGCATATCGCCCGCGGACAGCGAGATCCGGACATCGTGCTTGCCATTGGCGGCGGAAAATGCCCGAACAAAATGCGCCGCAAGCGGCAGGATATCGCTCTGGCGGCTGCGCAGGGGCGGCAGGTGAATGGGAAAAACGTTCAGCCGGTAAAAGAGATCCCTCCTGAAGCTCCCTTCGCTGACCATAGCTTCAAGCTCGCGGTTTGTGGCGGTGATGATGCGTACGTCGGCACGGCGGCTCTGCATGGACCCCAGCCTTTCAAAGCAGTGATCCTGCAATACCCGCAAAAGCTTTGCCTGCACCATGAGCGGCAGCTCTCCGACTTCATCCAGGAAAAGCGTGCCCCCGTCAGCGAGTTCAAACCGCCCCCGCCGCATGGACACGGCTCCGGTGAAGGCCCCTTTCTCGTGGCCAAAAAGCTCGCTTTCCACCAGATTCTCCGGCAGGGCCGCGCAGTTGAGCGAAATAAACGGTCCCGCCGCGCGGGCGCTGGCCATATGGATGGCCTGCGCCGCCAGTTCTTTTCCTGTGCCGCTTTCTCCAGTCAAAAGGACTGTGGCAGCCGATTGAGCCACATGGGCAATCTGTTCATACACATTGAGAATCACTTCGGAATTTCCCACAAAGCCCTGCGGCCGCGCCTGCATGGAAGAGATTCTGCCGCCCCGCGCACGAAGATCCGAAATCACCGGCGCCATCAACGCCGCCGCTACACCGAGAAACTCCATGTCTTCATCAGGCCGTTTATCGAGGCCTTTCCGCTCCACCGCAAGCAGTCCCACCACCTCGTCATTCCGCTTGAAAGGCAGCAATTGCAAGCAAATACCCGCGGAGCGCTTTCCCCGCCCCTTCGCAAAAAGTCCCGTCCCCGGCAGGACCGCGGCAGTTCCCTGGGCAACGGCGGAAAACATCGCCCCATCCAAAGGATAGGCGCTGCGTTCTTCCTCACCTGTCAAACCAATCCCCGCCACCAATGTTGCCGCACCGCCGCCGGACGCGGCGGTCAGAACCGCGCAGCGCTTGAAATCCAGTTCACGGGCAAGCATCACCAGCACATCCTTCACCGCGCCAGCCGACGCGGTTCCGTCAAGACGCGAAGTGATGGCACTCAACAAACGCCAGTCCATGGGTACTCCTTTATTATTGTCGCCACGTGTCGTTTTTTGTCCTAGCGGGACATCCTGCACATCGTCAAGCACGGAGTTGATCTGGCCGCACATGCTTCAAAAAACAACCGTTTGGTCGAATAATTATCTTTATATTGTTATTTCAAGTAAATAAAAATAAGGCGGTAACGGGATATCCCCACACGGAGGAAAAAGCAGAACCTTTTTCTTCCTTTTGGTCGATTTTACTCCGGCAGGTATTTTTTCTTTTGCCTGCGGCGGCTGATGCTTGAATATATTTATATTATATTTCAATATGATATATATTTTTATGTTATTCTGGCACATCTTGTGCATAAAATCGTGTATTACAACGAGCTGAACCAAAAGGAGCTTTACTATGTCTTCCCTCCGTTTGAATGCACTGCTGGAAATCGCGCGCGGGACCGTTCCTCAGGCCGTCGCTTCCGGCAGCTATAACGCCGACGAGCATTTCAACTGTGACGTGTTTCATCTGGAAATCATGCGGAAACGCCTGCCCCGCGATGTTTTCCACAAACTGGAATGCATTATCCGCAACGGTGAAACACTGGATCCAGCCATAGCCGACACCGTGGCCAACGCCATGAAGGACTGGGCCATCGAACACGGCGCCACCCACTATACCCACTGGTTCCAGCCCATGACCGGTCTGACTGCCGAAAAGCACGACGCTTTTCTGGAATACGCCGACGGCCGCGTGATCAGTGAATTTTCCGGCAAACGGCTCATTTCCAGCGAGCCCGATGCTTCCAGCTTTCCTTCCGGAGGGTTGCGTTCCACCTTCGAAGCCCGTGGCTACACGGCGTGGGATCCTTCTGTGCCGGTCTTCATCATTCGCGGTCCGCGCGCCAATACTTTGCACATCCCCTGCTTCTTTTACTCCTACTCAGGTGATGCCCTTGACCGCAAAATTCCGCTGCTGCGTTCCATCAACGCGCTTTCCGCACAGGCGCTGCGCATATTGCGCCTGTTCGGCAATACCACCGCCACACGCGTAACCTCCATGGTCGGCGCTGAGCAGGAATATTTTCTTGTGGATCGCCGTCTGGCCGCGCTGCGCCCCGACCTGATCCTGACCGGCCGCACCCTCATCGGCGCGCCTTCGCCCAAAGGCCAGGAGCTGGAAGATCATTATTTCGGAGCCATCCCTACCAGGGTGCTGGCCTTTATGCAGGACGTAGGCGCCCGCCTTGAGGCACTCGGCATCCCCGCCAAGACCCGCCACAACGAAGTGGCCCCCGGGCAGTTCGAGCTTGCGCCTCTTTTTGAGGAAGCCAACATTGCCACTGACCACAACATGCTGATCATGAATATCCTGAAAGCGACCGCCGCCGAGCACGGCTTTATCTGCCTGCTGCACGAAAAACCCTTCGCCGGTGTCAACGGCAGCGGCAAGCACAACAACTGGTCGCTGTGCGATTCCAACGGAAACAACCTGCTGAACCCTGGCTCCACGCCGCAGGACAACGCGCAATTCCTGGTTTTTCTGGCCGCCGTGCTGCGCGCCGTGCACAAACACGCCTCCGTGCTGCGCCTTGGCACCGTGGGCGCGGGCAACGACCACAGGCTCGGCGCCAATGAAGCGCCGCCGGCCATCCTTTCCGTTTATCTCGGCGAACAACTCACTGAAGTTCTCGATTCCATCATCGGCACGGCATCCAAGAAACGCGGCAAACGCACCACTCTTGAAATCGGCGTTTCCACTCTGCCCCCGCTGCCTGTGGACCTCTCCGATCGCAACCGGACCAGCCCCTTCGCGTTCACTGGCAACAAGTTCGAATTCCGCGCCGTCGGCTCGTCGCAATCCATCGCGCCGGCGAATATCGCCCTGAACACCGCTGTGGCCAGCGCTCTCGGTGAAATCGCCACAGAGATGGAAGCCGGCATCGCCGGCGGCGCCAGCTTGAACGACACCCTGCGGGAGTTGCTCCCGCGTCTGTTCAGGGAGCATTTGCCTGTGGTCTTCAACGGCAACGGGTATTCCGAAGCATGGCCAAAGGAAGCCGCCAAGCGGCGCCTGCCCAATCATGCCAATACTGTAGACGCGCTGGAGCATTACGCCGATCCCGCGGTGATGGACGTCTTTTTAAGCCAGAACGTACTCACTGAGCGTGAGCTTCTGGCCCGCCAGGACATCCTCATGGAAAATTATGTCAAGACGGTAGCGGTAGAAGGACGCGTTCTGGAAGACATGGCCCGGGCCATTGTGCTCCCCGCAGCTTCGCGCTCCGAATCCGAGGCCGCCGGTCTGGCCCTGCAAATCAACGCTCTGTGCAGTTCCAAAAACGGCCATGAAAAGGAACGGTTCATGGAAATCCGCCGTGACGTTCTGGCCCTTGACGAAGCCATTGAAAAGCTCAGCGCCGCCCTGCATGAACTTGGCGGTATTGAAGACACGCCTGCCAAGGCCCGCCATGTGCGTGATGTCTTGCTGCCGGCCATGAACGCCGTCCGGAAAGAATGCGATGCCCTTGAATGCATCGTGGATCGCTCCGCCTGGCCGCTTCCGACTTATGCCGAAATGATGTGGCTGCATTAACTCTTTGCCCCGTCCCGGTGTTCCCTGTGCCGGAAATGCCGGGGCGGAGGAAACTCTCTGAGGAAAACCTGATGGCTATTCCCTTTTTCAAAATGCAGGGTCTCGGCAACGATTACATTTACATCGTTGCCGACGCCTGCCCGGCAACCCCGGCTTCCATGATCAGGCGCATGAGCGATCGGCATTTCGGCATCGGGAGCGACGGTGTGGTTTTTGTGCTGCCCGCCGGGGGAAAAACGGCCGACGTGCGCATGCGCATGTTCAACTCAGACGGCACTGAAGCCGAAATGTGCGGCAACGCTGTGCGCTGCGTGGGCAAACTGGCCTACGAACAGGGCCTTGCGCGCGTCAACCCTCTGCGGGTGGAAACCGCCGCAGGGATAAAGGTGCTGGATCTGCGTATCAGGGATGGCGTGGTTTCAGGAGCCCGCGTGGACATGGGCAAGCCGGAGCTGCGTCCTTCGCGTGTGCCTGTCGCTTTGGAAGGTGACGCCAAACATTGCATTGGCCACCGGCTTGACGCGGGCAACGGTGTCCGCGTGGAAGTGAGCGCCGTATCCATGGGCAATCCTCACGCCGTGCTCTTTGTGGACGACGTCGGCGAAGCCGACGTGCATGGTCTGGGGACGCGCCTGGAAAGACATCCTTTTTTCCCGCGCCATACGAATGTGGAATTTGCCCAGATCATCGACAGGAATACCGTCAGATTGCGTGTCTGGGAACGCGGCGCAGGCGAGACGCTGGCCTGCGGCACCGGCGCCTGCGCCACTGCGGTGGCCTGCGTGCTGAACGGGTTTACCGACCGGAAAGTGGATGTCCGCCTGCCGGGCGGAAGCCTTTATATCGAATGGGATGAGGACACGGGTCATGTATTCATGACCGGGCCGGCTGAAACAGTCTTTACAGGCTCCTGGCCGGAGAACCTGTGCCAGGAACAGGAGAACAAGTAATGGTACGTGCCAACGACTCTCTGCTGGGGTTGCCCGGAGGGTATCTTTTCGCCGAGGTAGCACGCCGCGTGAGGCGTTATACCTCTTCACATGCTGCGCGCAAGGTCATCAGCCTGGGCATCGGCGACGTCACCCATCCCCTGGTGCCCGCCGTAGTAGCCGCTATGCACAAAGCCGCCGAAGACATGAGCCGCGCTGACACATTTCACGGCTACGGCCCCGCCGGAGGGTACGCCTTCCTGCGCGAAGCCATTTGCAGCCACGACTATGCCGCCCGCGGGATGGACATCGCCCCCGACGAAATTTTTGTCAGTGCCGGGGCGAAAGAAGATGTCTCCCAGTTTCAATCGCTGTTTGACAGAAACTGTACCGTAGCCGTAGCTGATCCTGTATATCCTGTGTATGTTGAAGCCAACGCCATGGCCGGCCGTGCCGGTCTTTGGAACGGTTCACAGTGGGACAGGATCGTTTATCTGCCCTGCACAGCCGCCAACGGTTTCATGCCGGAACCGCCGTCCGTCCACGTGGACCTGATATACCTGTGCTGCCCCAATAACCCCACCGGCACGGCCATGAGCCGCGACGCCCTCAAAGAATGGGTAGATTACGCCCACAGGACCGGAGCCATCATCCTGTATGATTCCGCTTACGAGGCCTTTATTTCTGATCCCGCCATTCCCCACAGCATCTTCGAAATCGACGGAGCCCGCGAAGTAGCGGCAGAATTCCGCAGTTTTTCCAAAACAGCCGGTTTTACTGGTGTCCGCTGCGCCTATACCGTCGTTCCGCGGGAATTGTCCGTAACAGATGAAAATGGCAATCCTTTTCCCCTGAATCAACTCTGGAAACGCCACCAGGATGCCTGCTTCAACGGGTGTTCCTATCCGGCCCAGCGTGCCGCAGAGGCCGCCTATTCGGCATCGGGCTCTCTCCAGCTTCGCGGCGTCATCAACGGCTACCTCGCCAATGCCGCCATGATTCTCGACGCGTTCAGAAGCATGGGATATACCGCCGTAGGCGGCGTCAACGCCCCCTATGTCTGGGTTGAGACGCCAAACAAAATGCCCTCATGGGACTTCTTCGACCTGATGCTCGACAAAACAGGCGTAGTCTGCACGCCAGGCGCAGGTTTCGGCCTGTGCGGCGAAGGCTTTATCCGCCTGACCGCCTTCGGTACCCATGATGAAACCAAAGAAGCCCTGGCCCGGCTGGCTGAACTTTAAGCCAACAGGCCGCCCTCTGTAAGCGCAGCGAGCATGGTTTTTCCTTTCCGTCAATTTTGCTTATGACTTGACAAAAGCAGTTAATTATTCAAAAAGGAATACTTATTATTCATGAAATACCGCACCCTTTCATGCGGGAAAATGAAACTGCACGCTTCCGGAGGAAACCATGATCCGTAAATTGATGCTGGCCGCCATGGCTATTTGCTTCCTTGCCTCTCCCGCGCTGGCCGAAAAAGCCTATGTGGTTGCCATTGACGCCACCTGGCCCCCCATGGAATACCTTGACGCCAACAAGCAGATCGTCGGCTATGGTCCTGACTATATCAAGGCCGTGGCCAAAGAAGGCGGATTTGAGGTGGATCTTCGCAATATCGCGTGGGACGGCATCTTTGCCTCCATCGAAAACCGTCAGGCTGACATCATCAGTTCATCCGTAACCGTGACTCCTGAACGCCAGAAGAAATACGCCTTCTCTGAGCCCTATTTTATTACCCGCCAGACGGTGGTGGTACCTGTGAACTCCCCTATCACCAAGATGTCTGATCTTGCCGGGAAAAGCGTAGGCGGCCAGATTGGGACCACCGGCATCATCCAGACCATGAAAAAAGCGAAACAGTCCGGCGTGGCCAAGGGCGTGAAGATCAAAAGCTATGACGAAGTAGGCCTTGCCATTGAAGATATGATGAAAGGCGGTGTCGACGCCGTTATCTGCGATGGACCCGTTGCCGCCTACTATGCTTTCCAGAAGGAAGAATACAAAGGCAAGATGAAGGCGGCTTTCAGCTCCGAGGCCGCCGATGAAACCGAATACTTCGCGTTTACCCTGCGCAAAGGCGACGACGAACTGCTTGCCAAAGTGAACAGGGGCATCAAAGCCGTCAAGGAAAAAGGCATCGACAAGCAGCTGCTGGCCAAGTGGAATATGGAATAAAACAATGCTTACCCCGTACGGCGCTGGCTTCTGGTCGGCGCCGTATCTTTTTATCTTTTATTTACAGCACGTCGCAGACGTATCCCAGACATGAAAAACGATTCTCCGAATATCCGCATCGAAGTTACTGACGGTGTGTCGATTCCGGACCCCAAAGAACGCAACCTCATTAACGCATGGTCCATTTCCTTTGTGGGGGCGGTATCCGCGTTAGTGCTTCTTTGTGTTTTCCGTCCTGATCCTTATATCGAAATTCTCGAGTTTCTGCCGGATGGCATTCTGGTGACCTTTGAGATCACGCTGCTTTCGCTTTTGTGCACCATCCCCATCGGCCTGGTGGCAGGACTTGGGCGTCTGTCCAAAAACCGCTTTCTTAATCTGCTCAGTTCCACCTATGTGGAAGTCATCCGCGGCATCCCCCTGCTGGTGCAGCTGTTCTATATCTATTATGCCCTTGGAAAATTCCTGTCCGTGCCGCCAACGGTCTCGGCGGTGGCGTCCATCAGCTTTTGCTACGGGGCATATATGGGGGAAGTGGTGCGCGCGGGCATCCTCGCCGTTCCTGCCGGCCAGACAGAAGCCGCCCGCTCACTGGGGTTCACGAGCGCGCAGACCATGCGCTATGTTGTTCTGCCGCAGGCTTTGCGCACCATTCTGCCGCCGGTGGGCAACGAATTTATCGCCATGCTCAAGGATACTTCTCTGGTATCCATCATCGCCGTGGCGGATCTGCTGCGCCGCGGGCGCGAGTATGCTTCGCAAACGTTTGATTATTTTGAAACCTACACCGTCATCGCCCTGGTTTACCTGATTATTACGCTGCTGCTTTCCAAGGGAGTCAGCATCATGGAAGGGAGGCTCCACTACTATGACCGAAAAAGCAGGTAACCCCATCATTTCCATCAGCAACGTATGGAAATTCTATGGGGAAATGAGCGCTCTTCATGATGTGTCCTTTGACGTGCAGCAGGGGGAACGCGTCGTCATCATCGGCCCTTCCGGTTCTGGTAAATCGACGCTCCTGCGCTCTATCAACGGGCTGGAAACCATCGACAAAGGTCTCATCCTTGTGGAAGACAGAAACATCAACGCGCCAGAAAACAACATCAATGTGATCCGGCAGGAACTGGGCATGGTGTTTCAGAATTTCAACCTCTTTCCGCATAAAACCGTTCTTGAAAATCTTACCATGGCCCCCATTCTGCTGCGCGGCATCCCCCGCCTCGAAGCCGAAGACCGCGCGCTTGCCCTGCTCTCCAAGGTCGGCCTTTCCGACAAGGTGCGCGCCTATCCCAACATGCTTTCCGGCGGCCAGCAGCAGCGCGTCGCCATTGCCCGCGCTCTTGCCATGCAGCCCAAAATCATGCTTTTTGACGAGCCCACTTCCGCCCTTGATCCTGAAATGATCGGCGAAGTCCTCGACGTCATGGTCAAGCTGGCACAGGAAGGCATGACCATGGTTGTCGTCACTCATGAGATGGGATTTGCCCGCGAAGTCGCCGACCGCATTGTGTTCATGGACCATGGCCAGATCCTTGAAGTCGCGTCGCCTGCCGAGGCGTTCTCCGGCGCCAGGCATCCCCGCCTCCAGCAGTTTTTGAAGCAGATTCTCTGAGTCCGCAACACATCCCCATAAGCCAAGGTTTCCGCCTCTGCTTCCGCGGAAGCTCTGGCTGCCCGTCCATTCCCGCCACTCGACACGCATAAAAAAGCGGCCCTGAAATACAACGATTTCAGGGCCGCCCGGCTTATCCGGCAAGAGTTTCCTTCATGACACACAAAGGCGTCTCACGCCGCGCGCAAGGAGCCGAACCCGCGGCGGCATCCGGAAAAAGCCGTGTTAGAACTTATACTGCATGACCACGGCAGCCTGGTACATGTGCTCGTCCAGATGGCTGGTGGAGCCCCACACATTGCTGTCGAAGTCCGTCTTCAGGTAGGCAAGCTGAAGCTGGGCGGTCAGGTTCTTGTAGATCTTGTAGGTGCTGTCAAGGCTGACCATCCAGGCGCTGTCCTTTTCCGTCAGGTAATAGTTGTCAACATTGGGACCCGGAGCGCCAATGGCGCCGGCGTAGGCAGCCATATCCCTGTCGTTGGTGCCCTTCCACCAGGTGAAGCGCAGGTCGTGCTTCAGGTCTTCGATGAAGGAGATGTCATCGATACGGGCCTGGAGGCCCCAGGTGCCGGAAAGGCTCTGCGAGTAATGGTTGGCGTAGAAGCCGGCATCGAAGGCCCAGTTGGCCAGCTTATCCACGTCCTGGAAGATGAAGGGCAGGCGTTCGGAACCATCATTCGGATTGGAGTCGTCACCGGAGCCATACCAGGCGGCGATGCCGGGGGTGAACATATCGAGCTTGTAGGAAGCCAGCAGGCTGACCATCCAGCCCGCGCGCTTCACATCGACGCCGCCGACGCTGCCGAAGTCAGCGCGGCCATAGGCAAAGTCAACGCCAATCTTGAAGGGATCGAACAGGCTCAGTTCACCGCCGATACCCAGCCACCATACGGTGTCGCTGTCAGGACGGGCATACTGCCAGGTGTCAATAGTGGGCAGCGGCAAGAGGCCGTAGCTCAGATATCCCCTGTTGGAACCCTGCAGGGTTTCGCCAGTAAGGGGGTTGCGGGTGCCCAGCCATGCATCCTCGCCGACGGTGGCGATCATGCCCCACGGGGACAGCTTGAAGCCGTCGCCCTTGAAGTTCAGCACCAGGCCGAACAGGTCCACGGTGTCATGGGGGGTATCGATGTCGTTGTTGACCGGACGGGCCCAGAACAGATTCAGGCCCAGTGCGTCGACGATCTGGTAGTTGACGGATACGCCGGCTATGTCATCGATACCAACCAGGGCCATGGTGCCATACTGGGGCAGGCCCATGGGCTGCTGGCCCATACGCACCTTGGCGCCAAGGCCGGGCACAACCCAGTCCACATAGCCATAGCGGAACTTAATGGCGTTGGTGGCGTCGCCGCCCATGGCAAAGGCCCTGTTACCCCAGTGGCCTACGCCGATTTCAAGCTGCAAAGTGGCGGACAGGGTCTCATCGGTGATGAAACGGAATTCAGGACGAATACGCTGCGCGGCGACAAAGTTGTCCTCGCCGTCATGTTTCTCCAGGCTTCTGTCCATCCAGCCGAATTTGAACTGCCAGTTTCCGCCGGCCTTCAGTTCGATGGCGTTGGCGGTACCCATAGCCGCGCCGCCCAGCACGATGCCGGCGGCGAGAAGCAGAGTAACGAGACGTTTCATAGTAACTCCTTCCTTCTTCCTGTTTGAAACAAAGGCACGTGCCGCCCCATGCGGCGCGAACCAGCCGACAGGGCTCTCTGACGGAATGCGCCAGAATTTGCCCTCCAATTCAGGATATGCGCTAACTTAATTTGCTAAAAAGTCAGTTACATATCCACGTACAAATTTTTATACAGAAATATTAAACTGTTGTCTACATGTTTTTTCAAAAAAATTATTTTTTTAAAAAAACATATTTTTATTTCAGCCTCAAAAAATATAGCGCATATGAGCATAACGCAAACCACACAAGCGTTTTGCGCGATACAAAAGGAAGGTGAGGTAAGGAGAGTTTTTGCGTGCCGGCATGCCGGGGAAGTTTTGTCTTTCAGCTTCCCAGGATCTCGCAGCCGTCGTCGGTGACCACGACCATATATTCCCAGCGCACGCCGCCCCATTCAGGGTAATACAGCCCAGGCTCTACCGTGACTACCATGCCTGGTTCAAGCAGCGTCTCAGCGCGCGCGTTCAGGGATGGCGCTTCGTGTGTTTCCAGCCCTACGCCATGCCCCAGACTGTGTGTGAAAGCGTGTTCGCACCCCTCACTGACAAAATAGTCCCACGCTTTCTGGAAAATCGTACACGCGGGCACACCAGGGCGAATGGCGGCGATGGCGCGGCGCTGGGCCTCGCGTACACGGTCAAGGTTTTTTTGATATACATCGGATGGGCGTTCACCAACCCAGAATACCCTGGTCTGGTCCGAACAATACCCGTCAAGGCGGCAGCCCACATCCACCAAAAGCGGGCCTTCTGCTGCAACACTCACAGCGGGCGATGGGATGGCGTGCGGCAGGGCGCCGTTCTTCCCGAAGGCCACAATGCTGGCAAAGGCCAGTTCAGTGGCCCCGTGCTCACGGAAATAGCGTTCGATCGCCCAGGCGAGAGAGGCTTCGTCAAGCCCCTCCTTCTCGCGCAGAAATCCCGGCAGCCAGCGCATCATGGCCTCATTCAGGGCACACGAACGCCGCATGCGGTCCAGTTCGTCTGCGTCCTTGATCACCCGCAGGCGCGCGAGCAGCCCATCCACCTGCCGCATTGTTACGCCGCGGATGTTTCCATAGAAAACCTCCCACCAGGCCAGAGAAACGCTCTTTGCTTCAAAACCCAGCACGCCGGACAGCCTGCCCGTGAAAAATTTGCCCATGTCCAGGGCAGATTCTGCGCTGTAAATAAAGATATTCTCCGCCGGCCAGAGCCGGCGCGCCGCGTCCAGATAGCGGGCGTCCGTACACAGCCAGTCTTCGCCATCAGCGCCAACAATAAGGCGGCCTGCACTTTCGTTGCACTGGGGGTCATGAAGCTCAAAACCGGAAAAATAGTAGCGTGAAGCCGCATCAGTGACCAGAAAACACGAAAGTCCTCCGGCACGCAGAAATTCCCGCAGGCGCTCGCGCCGTTGTCCATATACATCTGCCATCGTCAACTCCTTTGATTCAGCCATCACTGTGCCGGAGACACACAGAAACTCCGCCAGATACATACGCTAACGGTCAGCAAACAACGCGCTGATGATGCTGTTTGAAACCAGCATGCCGCGCCGTGTCAGCCGGAAGGTTTTTCCTTCCCGCTCGGCAAGTCCTGCAGCACACAGACTGCGCAGAAAAGAAGCCTGCCTTTCCCCCACATCATACCCGGTCTGGCGGCGGCATGCCTCCAGATCGAGCCCCTCCGCCGTGCGCAGCCTCAGCATGACATATTCCTCGGCGCGGATGTCCGGCGTAAGGATTTCGGCCTGGGGCCGTCTGCCGCTGCGGACAAGGCGCGTCCACGCCTTGATGTTGGCGGGATTGGTACGGCGGAGTCCTTTTTCAGTTGACACAGCGGCGGGGCCTAAGCCGTGGTAGTCCACACCGGCCCAATACCCCATATTGTGGCGGCAGGCAAATCCGGGGCGGCAAAAATTGGAAATCTCATACTGTCTGTAGCCATGTACCTCCAAAAATCCGGCTCCCGCCTCGTACAGTCTGGCCTGCGTCTCATCGGATGGCAAAAGGACCTCGCCTCCCGCCACATCAAAGGCCAGCGGCGTGCCAGGCTCCACAGTCAGTCCATACGCGGAAATGTGCTCCGGCTCCAGAGCGAGGATGTCGGCAAGCGTCTTCCGCCACGTGTCAGGTGTCTGGCCGGGCAGCCCCCAGATAAGATCCATGCCGATATTGGCAAAGCCGGCCTGCCGCGCGAGGGAAAAGGCCCGTATGACATCATTCCGCCCATGGACACGCCCCAACGCGAGCAGCTCTGCGTCACACATGGACTGGACGCCGATGGAAAGCCGGTTGACCCCGCATTCCCGCAGCGCGCGCAGCTTGTCCGCATCAGCCAGCGACTCCGGATTGCCCTCAAGAGTTATCTCGGCGTCATACGCGAGGCGGTAATGCCGTCTGATTTGTGCAAACAACCGGACAAGCCCTGATGACGAAAGCAAACTGGGCGTTCCGCCTCCGATGAAAACAGTTGAAATGGGAGGGGGGAAAGCAGGTGAAGGAGAAACACCGCCCTTCCCTTCTGGCGCAGAAAAGGAATCTGACTCCGCTGGCGTTTCTTCCAGTGGTTCTGCCGTCCGCATAGCCATCTCGGCAAACAATGTATCCAGATAATCCCCTTCGGGCAAAGCCGCTTCCCGGGCTACGGCTTCAGAAAAGAACGCGCAGTAACGGCATTTTTTCCGGCAGAATGGGACATGAACATACAGCATCGGCGACATGTTTTCCATGAGCCCTTGTAACCTGTTCGCCTCTGCCGGGCAATGCGCGGAAAACCAAAAAGAAACACGGCGCATTTCCGCGTTTCATGCCGGGAAGGCCTTCCGCGTTGCTTTTCTGCGCCGGCATGCCGTCTTTTTGACACCGGGGATTTTCAGCGTGAAATGGTTTTGACAGGATGCCGGGGAGAGGATACACTTGTCCGAAGAAAAAGAGGGGCGCACCAGTGTTTACAAAAATGCAGCCGCATACCAAGGATGCCAGATGCCCGGCGAAAGCCGGAACTGTCCGCCCATTTCTTTTTTTGTCTGATCAGAGCCCCGATACGGGGCTTTTTTTTTGACGTTCGCAACCATCGGGGATCCGTATGCCGCAAGAACCTTACTCCTGGCGTCACAAGGATTTGCTGGATGTAGATCAGCTTTCCCGCGAAGACGTGTTCCATCTGCTGAACACCGCCGCCTCCTTCCACGAAATCAACCTCCGGCCTGTAAAAAAAGCTCCGGTGCTTAAGGGGAAAAGCATCATCCTGTTCTTCGCCGAAGACAGCACCCGCACGAAGACATCCTTTGACATCGCGGGGAAACGCCTTTCAGCCGACACCTTCGGGCTAAGCAAAAGCGGATCCAGCATGCAGAAGGGCGAAAGCCTCAAGGATACATCCCTGACACTGGAAGCCATGCATCCTGATATCATCGTCATCCGCCACAATTGCAGCGGCGCGGCCAAATTTCTTGCCGACAGGCTGAACTGCTCCATCGTCAACGCGGGCGACGGCTGGCACGCCCATCCGACGCAGGCGCTTCTGGACTGTTTTACGCTCTACCGGCACTGGGGTGACGCCTTTGCAGGCAAAACTGTTCTCATTGTAGGCGACTGCGCGCACAGCCGCGTGTTCCGATCCAATGTCCAGCTTCTGAGCTCCCTTGGCGTCAATGTCAGAGTGTGCGCGCCGCGCACCCTCCTCCCCGCCGGGCTCAGCCAGTGGCCCATCGAAGTCTTCCACAACCTTGACGACGCCCTGCCCGGCGTTGACATCGTTATGTGCCTGCGTCTTCAGCTTGAACGCATGGCCGCGGGCCTGCTTCCCGACATGCGTGAATATTCCGCCCGCTACTGCCTCAATCCCCGCCACCTCGAACTGGCCAACCCCGGCGTGAAGGTAATGCACCCCGGCCCCATCATGCGCGGGACGGACGTCTCCGCCCAGATTGCCGACAGCCCGGAATCACTTATTCTCACCCAGGTTGAATCAGGCGTCGCCGTACGCATGGCGGTGCTCTTTCTCCTCGCAACCCGTACCGAAAACGGAGGCCGCGCATGAGCCGCTTTGCTGTGATTAACGCCCGTTATCTGGGCAGCAGCGTCGATGTGCTGGTTGAAGATGGCCGCGTTGCCGCCATGACCCCGCACGGCGGAACGTTTCCCGCTGACACAAAACTCCTTGATGCCGGCGGCCAAATCCTCTTTCCCAGCTTCATTGACGCCCATACCCATCTGCGCGAGCCCGGTTTTGAATGGAAGGAAGACATCGCTTCCGGCCTTTCCGCCGCTGTCCACGGAGGGTTCGGCGCCGTCATGTGCATGGCCAACACTTCGCCCGTCAACGATGAAGCCGGCATCACCCGCCTTATCCTTGAACGCGGCCGCGCCGCCTTTCCGCACGGCCCGCGGGTTTATCCCATAGGCGCGGCCACTGTCGGCCTCAAAGGCACAACGCTGGCCCCGCTGGCAGAACTCGCCGACTGCGGCTGCGTGGCATTCTCCAATGACGGCGTTCCTATTGAAAGCACGGAAATGCTCCGCCGGGTTATGGAATACGCCGCCGACCTCGACCGCATCGTCATCGACCACTGTGAAGACCCGTGGCTGGCCAAAGGCTCGTGCATGAACGAAGGCCGGATAAGCGGCCGCCTGGGCCTGCGCGGCCAGCCGGATGTGGCCGAAACCATTCAGGCCATGCGCGACATGGCGCTGGCCGAATATCTCGACGTGCCAGTACACATTGCCCATGTGTCCTGCGCGCGCACAGCCGACGCCATCCGCGCCGCCAAAAAACGCGGCGTCCGCGTAACCGCGGAAACGTGCCCGCACTACCTTTTTCTCGACGAATCCGTGCTGGATGGCTACAACATGTTCGCCAAAATCAACCCTCCCCTGCGCACGCCAGCCGACCGCGAAGCACTGCGCGAGGCTGTGCAGGACGGGACGCTGGATATTCTGGTCACCGACCACTCGCCCCACGCCAGACATGAAAAAGAAGTTCCGGTGGCCGAAGCCCCCAACGGTTTCACCGGCATGGACCTCGCGCTGGCCCTGACCTATGGGCTGGTGCGTGATGGCACATTGAAAGAGGAAGACCTCATCCGACTGTGGTGCATCCGCCCCTCCGAGATCTTCAAGCTGCCCGTCAACCGTTTCGTTCCCGGCGATCCGGCTGACTTTTTCCTGTTCAACCCCTCTCTCACCTGGGAAGTGACAAAGGAAAATCTGTATTCAAAAAGCTGGAATACACCATGGCTCGGCCAGACGCTTTCCGGCCGCGTCACCGCCCACTGGCTGGGCGGGCACCAGATTTTCTGAACATCTTCCGCTCTGCCCGGAAAACTGCTCCATACAAAAAACAGGCGCCGTCAGCTCAGGCTGACGGCGCCTTCTTGTTCAACATCCTCAGGGGAAAACACTATTTGGCGAAGTGGATGGTCAGGGCGGCCACCAGCGCGGGAATGGCGAAAGCTTTGGGCTGGACGGTGGGCGCCAGGCCATGTTTGGTCAGCGTCTGTCCGGTGACAGGGCCAATGGCCGCAAGGCACACTTCGGGGTGCCTCTTCAGCAGTTCAGCGGGAACCTGCGCGAAGAAATTATCCACAGTGGACGAGGAACCAAACGTGATCGCGTCTATTGTTCCGGCGTCAATACGGTCGATAACCTCGTCGCGATTCCCTGTGTCCATGACAGTTTCATAAACGGGCAGAACATTGACCACGGCACCGGCTTTGCGGAGTTCTTCAGGCAGGACCTCGCGCGCCTGTTTCGCGCGGGGGATAAGGATGCGCTGACCGGCGACGCCCCGCTCTACAAGACCTTTGACAACACTTTCGGCGATGTAGGCTTCAGGCACGAAATCAGGAATAATGCCAAGGGCGCGCACGGCCTCGGCGGTGGCCGGCCCAATAGCGGCAATTTTGCAGCCGGCGAAAGCACGGGCATCCTTCCCCGCGGCGGCCATGTGTCCGGCGAACAGCCTGACGCCGTTGGCCGAGGTAAATACCACCCACCCGTAGCTGGGCAAGGCCTCAACGGCAGCGTCGATATCGGCATGGTCGGCGACAGGCCGGATGGCGATGGTGGGGAACTGAATAACATCAGCTCCAAGGTCAGCCAGCATGGTGGCAAGCCCGCTGGCCTGCTCGCGGGCGCGGGTCACCACCACGGTTTTCCCGAGAAGCGGCTTTTTTTCAAACCAGTTCAGCTGATCATGCAGACTTGCGACCTTGCCCACGACAATCAGCGACGGATTGCTGAATCCACCGCGGGCAGCGGCATCCGGCAGATCCTCGAGGGTTGTCACGCAGCTCTTGTGTTTGGGTGTGGTGGCCCACATAACCAGCGCCGCCGGCGTATCCGGAGCCAATCCGGCTTCCATGAGACGGGCGCTGATATTGGGCAGATTTTTCATGCCCATGACAAAGACCAAGGTGGAGGCGCTGGCCGCAAGGGCTTTCCAGTTATGGACGGATTCGGCCTTGGTGGGGTCTTCATGGCCGGTAATGATCGTCACCGAAGAGGAAAAAGCGCGGTGCGTCAACGGAATGCCGGCATAAGCCGGCCCGGCGATGGCGCTGCTGATGCCGGGCACTTCCTCAAAAGGAATACCCGCTTCAAGCAATTCCACGGCTTCCTCGCCGCCGCGGCCAAAAATATACGGGTCGCCCCCCTTGAGGCGCGCCACAATCTTGCCTTCGCGGGCTTTTTTAATCAGCAGGGCGTTGATTTCGCTCTGCTTCATGGAGTGATTGCCGGCAATCTTGCCTACGTAGATTTTTTCAGCATCAGGACGCGTCAGCGCAAGAAAAGCGTCAGAAGCCAGGTAATCATATACAACGACGTCGGCCTTTCCGAGTATCTCCTTGCCCCGCAGGGTCAAAAGCCCCGGATCCCCCGGGCCGGCGCCGATCAGATATACTTTCATGGAAACCTCCACCGGGTTGACGACTCCGGCGTTTGATGGGAAATATATGGCATCTTTTCTCCGCTATCGGTAACCCAAAGGAGTCCGTCATGTCCATCATTTTCATTACCGGCGCCACCTCCGGCATTGGCCGGGCGACCGCCGAACTTTTTGCCAGAGAGGGTTGGAAGATTGTGGCCGCCGGACGCCGGGCCGAGCGCCTTGAAAACCTCGCCGCCGCCTTCCCCGGGCAGGTGCTGCCTGTCACCCTTGATGTCCGCAGCAAAGCCGCTGTTGATGACGCTTTCACTACACTGCCGGAAGCATTCGCCGATATTGACGTATTGGTAAACAACGCCGGCCTCGCCCTGGGCATGGGGCTTGCCCAGGACTGTGATCCCGAAGACTGGAACACCATGGTTGACACCAACATCAAGGGCGTCCTGCACTGCACCCGCGCCGCCCTGCCCGGCATGGTGAAGCGCAACCGGGGGCATATCGTCAACCTTGGTTCAGTGGCGGGCAGCTATGCCTATGTGGGCGGCAATGTATACGGCGCGACCAAGGCCTTCGTCGAACAGTTTTCGCGCAATCTCCGCTGTGACCTGCACGGGACCGATGTACGCGTCACCAATGTGGAGCCGGGCCTCCTGGAAACGGAATTCACCCTTGTGCGCATGAAAGGCGACCAGAAAGCCAGCGACGCCCTGTATGCCGACGCCGAGCCGCTGCATCCTCAGGACATCGCCGAATGTATCCGCTGGGCCGTCAGTATGCCCGCGCACGTCAACATCAACCGCATTGAAGTCATGCCCGTCTGCCAGCGCAACGGCGCGACTGAGGTCTACCGCAAACCAAAAGCCTGAGGAAAACAGACCGCCGGAATAAGGAGTCCTGCCTTCAGGCCGCTTCCTTACCCCGGCATGATTTCAGCATGGGGGTGCGCTCGCGGCGCGCCCCCATCAGCTTTTTCTGCTTCTTTATCTATCTAACGGCGTCCGCCAAACAGGCTGCCCAGGATACCGCGGAAAATCTGCTCGCCCAGCTTGCGGCCCATGGTGGTCGTAGCGCTGCGGGCGGCACGTTTGGCCACATCCGCGGCGATCCCTTCCCATGAGCCCGCACGCGCTTTTTCGGCTTCCTTGCGGCGGCGTTCCTCTTCCTTGGCCGCTGCTGCGGCAAGGCGGCTTTCGGCGCGCTGGCGGCGGGCCTCTTCTTCCATTTCCTTCCGCTGACGGATGGCGGCCTTTTTTTCTTCCTCTTCTTCCTGACGACGGCGGTCTTCCGCGGCGGCGTCCTCGCGCTCACGCACAGCGCGCTGAGAAAGCAGCTCATAAGCCGACTCACGGTCTACAACCTTATCGTACACGTCGGCCACCAGGGATTCGGCCATGATGGCCTTGCGCTCACTGGCAGTAATGGGCCCGACCTGCCCTTCCGGCGGCAGGATAAAGGCCCGCTCCACCATCTGAGGCGTGCCTTTCCTGTCAAGGAACGATACCAGCGCTTCCCCCACAGCCAGCTCGGCAATGACGCGCTCCACCTGCAAGGCGGGATTGGGACGGAAGGATTCAGCCGCCACGCGCACAGCTTTCTGCTCCTTGGGCGTAAAGGCGCGCAGGGCATGCTGGACACGGTTGCCAAGCTGGGAAGAGATGGAATCCGGCACATCCGCCGGATTCTGGGTGATAAAATACACGCCTACGCCGCGCGAACGAATCAGGCGGACAACCTGTTCGATCTTTTCCAGGAGAATGGGCGTGGCATTGCTGAAAAGCATGTGCGCCTCGTCAAAAAAGAAAACCAGCTTGGGCTTGGCCGTGTCGCCTACTTCAGGCAGGTTTTCAAACAGCTCGGCCAGCAGCCAGAGCAAAAACATGGAATAAATACGCGGTGAATGCATCAGCTTGTCAGCCGCAAGGATATTGATAACCCCGCGTCCATTGGCGTCCGTCTGAAGCAGGTCAAAAATATCCAGCGCAGGTTCCCCGAAAAAGAAATCCCCGCCCTGCTCTTCGATCTGAAGCAGCGCGCGCTGGATAGCGCCTATGCTGGCCGGTGAAATGTTGCCATACCGCAGCTTGTATTCGTCGCGGTGCTCGCCCACATGCAGGGTCAACGCGCGCAGATCCTTGAGATCCAGCAACAGCAGCCCCTGTTCGTCCGCAATGCGGAAAATCATGGACATGACGCCGCTTTGCACATCATTCAGATTCAGCAGGCGGCTGAGCAAAAGCGGCCCCATTTCGCTGATGGTCACGCGCAGAGGATGCCCCTCCTGTCCGAACACATCCCAGAAGCAGACGGGGTACCCCTGATTTTCATAGCCTTCCTCGCGCAGTCTGAGGGCTTCCACGCGCTCGGCCACCTTACCTTTGGGCGCGCCGGGCCGGGAGACGCCGGAAAGATCGCTTTTGATGTCGGTCATGAACACGGGCACACCCATGGCGCTGAAGGTTTCGGCCATGGTCTGAAGGGTCACTGTCTTACCGGTACCAGTAGCCCCGGTAATTAATCCGTGGCGGTTGATCATCTCAGGCAGAATAAACAGATCTTTTCCGGCCCTGCGGGCAATAAGCGCATTGTTGTCAGCATTCAGCATGGAACATTCCCCAAAGGTTGTGTCGGCGGAACCCGGCGGTTTGTCTCACGAAGCAGTGAGAATGATAGCTAAAGACCAGCATCCAGGCAACAGGGAAAAAACGCACCCGCGGACAGTTTCCTCATCCTCCGGCGGAACCGTCTTTTTTCTCCTTCAACGCGCGCAATCCTTCCACGAGTTTGCCCGCCTTCGCCGGGCCGATTCCCGGCACCGCGGCAAGCTTTTCAACACCGGCGTCAACAATGCCTTCCAGCGTCCCGAACGCATCCCACAGACGCCTGGCCATCACCGGCCCGACGCAGGGCAGTGAAGTCAGCTCACTGGCAAAACTCTGCCGGGAACGCGCCTTCCGGTGGCGGGAAATGGAAAAGCGATGCGCCTCATCCCGAACCCGCTGCAAAAACAGCAATTCCGGCGCGCCGTCCCGCAGCGGCAACGGATTGGAGCGCCCGGCCGGAAAAATCCTGTCTCCGACATTGCCCGCGCGGCGGTCCGCCCGTCCCTCTTCGGTGCGCGCTTTGGCGATTCCGGCCAGAAGGAAAGGAAAGGTTCCGTCCTCTCCCCCTATCCCAGCCTCGCGGAAGGCATGCGCCACAGATGCCACCTGTCCGCGGCCTCCGTCAATAAGCAGCAGATCGGGCCAGATTTCTTCCGGGGCCTGCCCGTCTGGACTGCAATATCCCCCGTCAGGCGCGCTTTCTTCCGCATTTCCACTTTCAGTATGCCTTGCCGCGTACCGGGCGGCCCACAGCGTGAGGGCGGCATAATCATCCCCGCCTGTTCCTTGAATCGCGTACGTACGGTATTCCGACTTCAGAGGACGGCCGTCCTCAAAAAAAACGAGCCCGACGCGCGTGGCTTCACCGCCGGTATGCGAAACATCCACGCAGGCCACGCGCCGTACCGGAAAAGGCGCGTGAAAGGCCGCCGCCAGTCTTGCGGGCAGGCTGCGGTTATCGCCGCGCACACTTTCGCGGGCGTTGGATTCCGCCATTTCCACCAGCGCGCGTTCGGCCGGCCCGCGGGGCGGGCGCACCCGCACAATGCCTCCCCGATTTTCCCCGAGCAGCGCTTCCAACGCCTCGCGCGCCACAATCTGGCTGTCCTCGCTTTCCGCATCCCCGGCAGTTTCGCTTTCGGCATTTTTTCTTTCAGGCGCCGCCTCTTCGCCGCCCAGTTCCGGCACGACCAGGCGCGGCGGTATCCGGCCTGAAGCATTGGAATAAAATTGCCCGAGAAAACTCCACAAAAGCTCCGGTTTGTCCTCTGCGCCAAGGCCGTTCCAGAAAAACGTCCGGCCATCCACCAGTTTGCCTTCGCGCACAAACAGAAGCCCCAGGCCAAGGCCGCCCCCAACTTCCACCAGCCCCGCCACGTCCATGTCCCCGCCATCGGCCAAAACGACGCTCTGCCTCTCGACCGTCGCCCGGACAGCGCGTATCTGGTCGCGCAGAGCCGCCGCCCGTTCAAACTCCATGGCCTCCGAAGCTTCGTGCATGGCGGCATTGAGCCCGTTCAGAAGTTCGCGTGAGCGCCCGGCAAGAAACATCTCCACCCTCTGCACCAGCTCCGCGTAGGCGGCTGGTTCCACATCTTTGACACAGGGAGCGAGACACTGTCCGAGATCGTAATACAGGCATGGGCGCGAACGGTTGGCCATGGCCCGGTCTGTGCAGCGGCGAAGCGGGAAGGCGCGGTGAATGGTCTTCCATGTTTCCCGCGCCGACAGCCCCGATGTAAACGGCCCAAAATAGCGGGCGCGGTCCTTCTTTGTTTTCCGGACAATCTCCAGACGGGGGAACGGCACGTCGTGCGCGACGCGGAAAAGCACGTACTGCTTGTCGTCGCGCAGCACGATGTTATAGTGCGGGTGATGCTTTTTGATAAGGCTGGCCTCAAGCAGCAGGGCCTCTTTCTCCGTGCCGGTGGACAGCGTATCAACGCTTGCGGCATGCGCCAGCATGGCGCGGGTCTTCGCCGTCTGCCGCGCGGGCTCGCGGAAGTACGAAAGCACCCTTTTCCGCAGGTTGCGCGCCTTTCCCACATAAATAATGCGCCCCTGCGCGTCTTTATAAAGATAAATGCCGGGCGTGGTCGGGATGGTCGAAGGATGGGGGCGTTCCATGGACAGCTCCGCGTTTCGCCGGACTTTACAGGTAACCGGCCTTGCGTCAAAATAGGACATCCCGCGCGCAGGGGCAAGTCCCGACGGCTTCCAATCGGGGAACAAGGAGAACGCCATGAAACTCGTTTCTTGGAATATCAATGGATTCAGAGCTATTTGCACCAAACCCGAATGGAGCTGGTTCGACACAACCACGGCCGATGTTGTCGCGCTGCAGGAAGTCAAGGCAGAACCCGGGCAGATCCCTGAAGACAAACGGGCTCCCCGCGGCTGGACCGCACAGTGGCTCCCCGCTTCCATCAAAAAGGGCTACTCCGGCGTCGCCACCTTCGTCCGCACCGGCGGCGGTTTTGCCCCCGCTCCTCTCTCCGTATCGCTCGAACTGCCGGGCTTTGAGGGGGAAGGCCGCCTTATCCATCTCGAATTCAACGATTTTCATTTCTTCAACGTCTATTTCCCCAACGGCACCAGCAGCGAGGCAAGACTTGCCTACAAGATGGCCTACTACAAGGCTTTCCTTGAGCACGCACAAAACCTCCGTCAGTCAAAACCCATTGTCGTGTGCGGAGATTTCAACACGGCCCATCGTCCCATCGATCTTGCCCGCCCTAAGGAAAACGCGAACCATTCCGGCTTTCTTCCTGAAGAGCGTGCCTTTCTCGACAGCATGATCGCCGCGGGCTATACGGATACGTTCCGGCTCATCCATGGCGACATCCCGGACATGTATTCGTGGTGGTCGTACAAATTCAATGCCCGCGCCAACAATGTAGGTTGGCGTATCGACTATTTCTTTGTCTCCAACGAGCTGGTGCATGCCGTGCGCGACGCCTGGATTGAAAGCAGCGCCATGGGCTCCGATCATTGTCCGGTAGGCCTCGAAATTGAGGCCTCATGACCACGGGCGGCTGGTAACCTCCTCTAAAAAAATAAAAAACGCCCGAAGCGAAAGCTCCGGGCGTCAGCGTGAAAAAGCGGGCGGGCTATTCCACCGCCTTGCCGATGCGATTCCAGCGGATACCGCTCAAAAACTTCTCCCACGACCAGTAAATGCGCCAGGCCTTGCCCCGGATGGCGTTGCGATCGACGAATCCCCAGAAACGGGAATCGTAGGATTCATCACGATTGTCGCCAAGCATGAAATATTTTCCCGGCGGCACGGTGATCGGAGTAAAGTTGTCGCGTTCATAGGAAGACGGCTGGGTGGAGCGGGCATAAGGTTCCTCCACCCTGGCGCCGTTGCGGTAAAGCTGCCGGTTGCGCATTTCCAGCGTGTCACCGGGCACGCCGACGATGCGTTTGATATAATCAACGGAAGGATCGCGCGGGTAACGGAAGACGACAATATCACCAACCTGAGGGTCCGCCCCGGTAATCAGATAATCGTCAGAAAAAGGTTTTTTAAGCCCGTATAAGAACTTGTTGACAAGGAGATAGTCGCCTACCTCCAACGTGGACAGCATGGATCCCGACGGAATTTTGAACGCCTGGACAATGAAAGTGATCGTGATCAGCGCCACGATCCCTGCCCAGAGCAATGCTTCAATATATTCCCAGATCACGGATTTACGACGTCTTTCAAGCATTCTGTAAAAAGCCCCTGCAATCAGCGGGTTTGGTATTTTGCTTCAAGTTCATCCCCGGCGGAAGAGACATCAGCCGCGAATTTCGCGCGGGAAGCCCTGATGCGGGCGGCCAAGGGTTCGTCACTGAGGGCGAGGATTTCCGCTGCCAGCCAGGCGGCATTGCGTGCGCCGACCTTATCAAGGGCCACCGTGGCAACAGGAAATCCGGGGGGCATCTGAAGCGTGGCCAGCAAAGCGTCCATGCCGCCCAGCGCCGACGCGGAAACGGGAATGCCAATGACAGGCCTGATGGTTCTGGCGGCTACGGCGCCTGCCAGATGCGCAGCAAGGCCCGCTGCACAGATATACACCATACATCCCGCGGCTTCAAGCTCGTCCACAAGCTTCGCAGTGCGTTCCGGCGTGCGGTGGGCGGAGGTTACAGTAAAACGGAAAGGGATTTCAAGCTGTCTGAGAATATCCGCGCAAGGCGCGATAACGGTCTCATCCGAGGCCGAACCAATAAAAATGGCAACAGAGGATTTCACGAATGGTTCTCCTGGGCGGCGTGCAGGCGGCGCAGCCCTTTTTGAGCGATATCGGAACGGAAGCGTGATTTTTCCATACGCACGCGGCGCACGGCTTCATAAGCGCAGGCGCAGGCGGTGTCAAGGCTGTCCCCCAGGGCTGTAACGCAGAGGACGCGTCCGCCTGAAGCCACAGTCCTCCCTTCGCGAACGGAAGTTCCGGCCTGAAAAACTTTGGCTCCGTTTTTTTCGGCGTCGCTGATGCCGTCAATGGGCATGCCCTTGGCATAGGCTCCGGGATAGCCTTCAGCGGCAATCACAACGCCGACAGCGGGTTGAGGATTGATAGCCAGCCTGACCTCGGCAAGCCGCCCGTTGATGCAGGCCTGGATCACATCCAAAAGATCCCCGTTCAGCCGCATGAGCAGCGGCTGGCATTCGGGATCGCCAAAACGTGTGTTGTATTCAAGAACCTTGGGGCCATCCTTAGTCATCATCAGCCCGGCATAAAGCACCCCCACAAAAGGGTGCCCCTGACGCTTCATTTCGCGCAAAATGGGCCTGATCACAATGTCCGCCATGCGCTCAAGCGACGCGTCGGGAAGAATCGGCGCGGGGCTGTACGCGCCCATACCGCCGGTATTGGGACCGGTATCGTTGTCATAGGCCGCCTTATGATCCTGCGCCGAAGGGAGCGGCAGAGCCGTTTCACCGTCGCAGAAAGCCAGCAGCGATACTTCCTCGCCAACCAGGCATTCTTCAACAAGCACCGTCGCGCCAGCTTCACCAAAAGCTTTTTTCCCCATGATCATGTCGATGGCGGCAAGGGCTTCCTCAAGCGTATGTGCCACCACGACGCCTTTGCCGGCGGCCAGGCCGTCAGCCTTGATCACAATGGGCGCCCCCTTCTCACGGACATAGGCGACAGCGGCGTCGCGGCTGGTAAACGTTTTGTAGGATGCCGTGGGGACGCCCGCCTGCTCGATGATCCGCTTGGCAAACGATTTGCTGCCTTCCAGCTGGGCGCACCAGCGGGAGGGGCCGAAGCAGGGAATGCCCGCCGCCTGCATGGCGTCCACAACGCCGCCCGTCAGAGGCTGTTCAGGACCGGGCACCACCAGATCAACGGCTTCTTTTCTGGCCAGCTCCACAAGCCCTGCGATATCGCCGGCGTCCACCGGGCGGTTTTCACCTTCCAGAGCGGTTCCGCCATTGCCGGGGGCGACGATGATTGTCTCCACCTTTGGGCTTTGCCGCAGTTTCCACGCCAGGGCATGTTCACGTCCTCCGGAACCGATGATAAGCACCCGCATTGTCTGACCTCCCCGATACGTGACAAAACACCGGCAAAAGGATAATGATGGAGCCGCCGAAAGGACCTTCCCCTCCGACCTTGAAGAAGGTACCTTAGCCTGTTGCACCAAAAATGACAACTATGGAGACAATCATGAACAAGGCGCGCTTCCTGCCAGACTTACCCCCCGAAACTCTGGCTTCCATCCAACTGGACGGCCTGCGCTGGTCAGTAAACCAGGCTATCCGCAACCCTGTATATGCCGCGCGCCTTGCCGCCGCGGGAATCACCTGCGGCGACGACATCCACACGCTTTCCGATTTGCGGCGCCTGCCCTTCACCACGGTGGAGGATTTGCGCGACGGCTATCCTCTGCCGCTGCTGTGCGTGCCGCCGGAAGAAATCGTGCGCATACACGCTTCCTCAGGGACTACCGGCAAGCGCAAAGTGCTGGCGTATACCAAACGGGATGTGGACACCTTCTCGCTTCAAATGGCGCGCTGCCTCGAGCTGGCCGGCCTTACTCCCGAAGACCGCGTTCAGATTGCGGTGGGCTATGGCGTATGGTCAGCGGGCGCAGGCTTTCAGGCCGGGATTGAGCGCTTCGGCGCCATGGCCATACCGGTGGGGCCGGGCAATCTGGACATGCAGCTCCAGCTTTTGTGCGACATGCAGGCGACATGCCTGTGCTGCACGGCGTCCATGGCGCTTTTAATGGCCGAAGAGGTGGAGCGCCACAACCTGCGGGGTAAGCTGGCCCTGCGCAAGGTGATTTTTGGTTCCGAGCCGCACAGCCTGAAGATGCGTGAAACGTTCACCCGCAAACTGGGCCTTGAAAAGACCTTCGACATCGCCGGCATGACCGAAATGTACGGCCCCGGCACGGGGCTTAACTGCGAGGTAGGCGAAGGCATCCACTACTGGGGCGATTTGTTTATCCATGAAGTCATTGATCCCTACACAGGCGAGAATGTGCCTGACGGCGAAGTGGGCGAGCTCGTGGTAACAAGCCTGCGCAAGGAAGCGATACCGCTTATCCGTTACCGCACGCACGATTTGACGCGGCTTATCCCCGAACCGTGTTCCTGCGGCCGCGCCATCCCGCGGCACGGGTACATCCGCGGGCGCTCCGACGACATGATCATCTACCGGGGCGTGAACATCTACCCCGGCCAGCTGGCCGACGTGCTTCACGATTTCCCGGAAGCAGGCGGAGAATATCAGGTGGAGCTGACCCGCAAGGCCGGCATGGACTATATGTTTATGAAGGTGGAACGCGCCGCCGACGCCACAGCCGGTGATGACGTCAACCTGGCCAGGCGCATCAGCATGGAGCTGCACAACAGAATCATGGCCAGAATCGAAGTGGAAATCGCCGATTACGGCTCTCTGCCGCGCGCTTTTGGCAAATCCAAGCGCGTCACGGACAAACGCTTCGACTAGCCCCGCAGGAACGGGCCTCTTTCGGAGAGCCGCGCCTCCGGCAAAGCGCTCCGCGAATGAGGATGCCGCTCCGTTTTGACCGCCAGTGGGAAAAAGCCGCCGGGGCCGGCCGCCTCTGCCTCGTTTTGCGGGAGAAGCTATGCGTATCATACCGGGCCTCGCGCCTGAAAGCGACATTTACGGTCTGACTGACAGTACCCTTTGCCTGGGCCGTCCCGTGGAAGAAGTCGTCCGCGGGATGCTGGAAGGCGGGGTAAGGGTGATCCAGTATCGCGAAAAGCACAAGGACAACGGCGAGATGCTGGCGGAGTGCCGCCGCCTGCGCGAACTGACGCGAGCGGCCGGAGCCTGCTTCATCGTCAATGATCACGTGGACATCGCCATCCTGTGCGAAGCTGACGGCGTGCATGTGGGACAAAAAGACATCCCCGCCCGCGACGTGCGGCGTCTTACCGGGCCGGACATGATCCTCGGCGTCTCGGCCCGCACCCCAGAACAAGTCCGCCGGGCCATCGAAGACGGCGCGGACTACCTCGGCGTCGGCCCTATTTACGCGACGGGCACAAAACCGGACGCCGGGCCGGGACTGGCTTTCGCTTTCCTGACGGAATGCCTGAATACCCTTTCCGTTCCCATTGTCGCCATCGGCGGGATTAACCGCCGCACCATCGGCGAAGTGGCCGCCCATGGCTGCAAAAGCTGCGCCATTGTCTCGGACCTCGTTTCAGCCGAAGACATCGCCGCCCGCGCGCGGGAGCTGCGCATGCTCATGCATGGTCAGAGCGCCTGCTGACGGCGCGGAGCGGAAGGCGAAGGATGCTGCCCGGCGCCGCGGCCCTGTCCCGCATTTCCAATGGTCTGACGATGCCGCGCCATCCGCCGCCGCGCTTGACGCCCACATTCCATAAAGCTATGCTTTCCCGCTGATTTTGTTTGTTGAAGGAGCCTGCCATGCTGGATCTGAAGCTGCTGCAAAAAAGCCCCGAAGTCGTCGCCGCGGCGCTGGCGCGCCGCCATTCCGCCGTCAGCATTGACGAATTCACGGAACTGGACCGCAAACGCCGGGCGCTTCTGGCCGAGGTGGAAGCCCTTAAAGGGGAGCGGAACCGCCTGTCCGCCGAAGTGGGCAAACTGAAGAAAGCCGGCCAGGACGCCTCCGGCCCCATGGCCAGATCGGTGGATTTGGCCAGGCGCGTTGCCGAGCTGGATGCTGAAACCGAAAACGTGAAGACCGCCCAGGAAGCATGGATGATGTCCGTGCCGAACATTCCCGACGCGGATGTGCCTGACGGGCTTGACGAACGCGACAACGTCGAGGTGCGCCGCTGGGGTGAAAAACCGGTTTTTTCTTTCCAGCCCAAAGAGCATTGGGAAATCGGGGCCAGCCTGGGCGGCCTTGATTTCGAGCGGGCGGCGAAGCTCGCCGGCGCGCGCTTTACGGTTCTGTGGGGCTGGGCGGCGCGGCTCGAACGGGCGCTGATGAATTTCTACCTTGATTTTCACCGGGAGCAGGGCCGCACAGAAATCGGCGTACCGCTCATGGTGAACCGCAAGACCATGACCGGGACAGGCCAGCTTCCCAAATTTGAGGAAGACCTCTTCAAGGTCAACGACCCGCGCGACTTCTTCCTGATCCCCACTGCCGAGGTGCCTGTCACCAATCTGCACGCCGGGGAAGTGCTGGATGAGGCGGATCTGCCGCTGCGCTACTGCGCGGCGACGGCCTGCTTCCGTTCCGAGGCAGGCGCGGCCGGCAAGGATACGCGCGGCCTCATCCGCCAGCACCAGTTCACCAAGGTGGAGATGGTCTACTTCGCGCGGCCTGACGAATCGGAAAAAATGCTTGAGGAGATGCGCCGCAGCGCCGAAACCCTGCTGGAGCGGCTGGAGCTGCCCTACCGCACCATCACGCTGTGCACGGGAGACATGGGCTTTTCCGCCGCCAAGACGTATGACGTGGAAGTGTGGCTTCCCGGGCAGAACACGTACCGTGAAATCTCTTCCTGCTCCAACTGCCGCGATTTTCAGGCCCGCCGCGCGAGCATCAAGTTCCGCCCAAAAGGGGGTGGCAAGCCCGAATACGTCCACACGCTCAACGGATCCGGCCTGCCGACGGGCCGCTCGCTGGTGGCCATCGTCGAAAACGGCCAGCGCGAGGACGGCTCCATCCGGCTGCCCGAAGTGTTGTGGCCCTACATGGGCGGCATGAAGGAAATCCGCTGACAGGCCTGTGAACTTGAAGGACACAGGCCAATCACTGCTATTCAACCATAAGGAATTGTCATGACTCAGGAAGTTTTTGAAACTCCGGTAGAAAGCGTCCCGGTGGAAGCGCTGGGAGGCTGGCGCCGGACTCACACCTGCGGCGATCTGCGCGCCGCCGATACAGACGCCGAAGTCTGCCTGATGGGCTGGGCCCAGTACCGCCGCGACCATGGCGGCCTGATTTTCGTTGACCTGCGCGACCGGTACGGCCTGACCCAGGTTGTATTCAGCCCCGACGTCAATCCCGAAGCCCACGGCCGCGCCCGCGTCCTTCGCCCCGAATTTGTGCTGGCCATCAAGGGCAAGGTGCGCATGCGCCCCGAAGGCATGACCAATCCCAACATGGACACTGGCGAAGTGGAAGTCTATGTCAGCGAGTGGAAGCTCCTGAATACCTCAAAAACGCCGCCCTTCCCCATCGAGGACCGCGTGGACGTCGGCGAAAACCTGCGCCTCCAGTGGCGCTATCTTGATCTGCGCCGCCGCCGCATGACAAACAACATCATCCTGCGCAGCCGCGTGGCCCAGGCCGTGCGCCGCCATCTGTCCGACGCGGGCTTCCTGGAGGTCGAAACCCCCTTCCTCACGAAATCCACGCCGGAAGGCGCCCGTGACTTTCTGGTGCCAAGCCGCCTGAATCCCGGTAATTTCTACGCGCTGCCCCAGTCGCCCCAGATCTTCAAGCAGCTGTGCATGGTGTCCGGTCTGGACAAGTATTTCCAGATCGTGCGCTGCTTCCGCGACGAAGACCTGCGCGCCGACCGCCAGCCCGAATTCACCCAGATTGATATTGAAATGAGCTTCGCCGACGAAGCCATGGTCATGGATATGGCCGAAGCGCTGATCATTGATGTGTTCAAACAGGCGCTCGGCGCGGATATTCCGCATCCCTTCCCGCGCATCACCTGGGATGAGGCCATGGCCCGCTACGGCGTGGACAAGCCGGACACCCGCTTTGCCCTCGAGCTGGCCGATGTGACGCACATTGTCCGCAATTCCGGCTTCAAGCTGTTCGCCTCGGCCAAGCTGGTCAAAGCCATGCGCGTGCCCGGCGGCGAATCCCTGACCCGCAAGGAAATCGACGACCTGACTGATTTTGTCAAAATTTACGGCGCGCAGGGGCTTGCCTGGATCAAAGTACGGGAAAACGAATGGCAGTCACCCATCGCCAAATTCCTTTCCGATGAGGAACGTGCCGGCCTTACCGGCGAGCTGGGGCTTGTCCCCGGCGACATCGTCTTCTTCCAGGCGGGCGAATTCGGCGTGGTCAACGCCGCCCTGGGCAACCTGCGCGTGCATCTGGCCGAAAAGCTCGGCCTCACCCCCGAAAACGCCTGGAACTTCCTCTGGGTCACAGATTTTCCCCTGTACGAGTACGACGACGAGGAAAAACGCTTCGTGGCCTGCCACCATCCCTTTACCTCCCCAAAGGACGGCGACCTTGAGACCATGGTCAAAAACCCCGCCGCCGCCAAGGCGCGCGCCTATGACATGGTGCTTAACGGCAACGAAGTGGGCGGGGGCTCAATCCGTATCCACAACGCCGATACCCAGCGCCGCATGTTCGACGCCCTGGGCTTCTCCCGCGAGGCCGCCGAGGAGCAGTTCGGCTTTCTGATCAAGGCGTTCGAGTACGGCGCCCCGCCGCATGGGGGCATCGCCTTCGGCCTTGACCGGCTGGTCATGCTGATGAGCAAATCCGCCTCCATCCGCGACGTCATCGCCTTCCCCAAAACCCAGAAGGCAACCTGCCTCATGACCGAAGCGCCCGCCGGCGTCTCTGCAAGACAGATGCGCGAGCTTGGGCTTCGCCTGCGCGACGGGGAAAAGGGCAAATAAACGGCAAACCATTCCCATACGCGAAACAAGGGCGCGGAGCATCCGCGCCCTTGTTTTATGCCGGCCGGGACATCCGCGCTTTTCCCGGCGTTTTCCGTTGCGGGACACGGCGTTTCCGGATAAACTGGGGCAAAACTATCCCGAACCCGGAGGGAAAGATGAAACACCTTATGCTCCGCCTTATCTGCGCCCTTTTTTCCTGTCTGCTGCTGCTCGGCCCTGCCTATGCCGACGATAAAGCGTCTTCTCCGGTCACGAGAAATGCCTTGGAAACGCAGGCTGGCGCAGGGGACGCTTGGGCGCGGTTTAGTAACTTTTTCCTCCGGTTGAAGCTGTTTTGCCAATCTGTCAGCGGCGACGCTGACGTGCAATTCAACCTTGGCGCGCTATACGAAAATGGCGAGGGTGTGCAGGATTACGCCAAGGCCAGGGAATGGTACGAAAAAGCCGCTGCACAGGGGCATGTCTTGGCGCAGTTCAACCTTGGTATGCTGTACGAAAATGGCGAGGGTGTCCCGCAGGATTACGCCAAGGCCAGGGAATGGTACGAAAAAGCCGCTGCACAGGGGCTTGCCGAGGCGCAGTTCTTACTTGGCGAGGTATACGAAAATGGCGATGGCGTCCCGCAGGACTACGCCAAGGCCAGGGAATGGTATGAAAAGGCCGCCGCGCAAGGTAATGCCATGGCGCAGTTCGCCCTTGGCGCGATGTACGCTCATGGACAGGGCGTCCCGCAGAACTATGCCAATGCTAGGCAGTGGTATGAAAAGGCCGCCGCACAAGGTAATGCCATGGCGCAGTCTTTACTTGGCGCTTTGTACTACTTTGGTCAGGGCGTCCCGCAGGATTACGCTAGGGCCAGGGAATGGTGGGAAAAAGCTGCCGAACAGGGGCTTGTCATGGCGCAGTTCTTACTTGGCGGGGTATACGGAGATGGTCGAGACGTCCCACAGGACTATGCCAAGGCCAAGCAGTGGTATGAAAAAGCCGCTGCGCAGGGGTTTGCGGAGGCGCAGCTCAACCTTGGTATGCTGTACGAAAATGGCCGGGGCGCCCCGCAGGACTACGCCAAGGCCAGGGAATGGTATGAAAAGGCCGCCGCGCAAGGTAATGCCAAGGCGCAGTACCACCTTGGCAAAATGTACGCTGCTGGTGAAGGCGTCCCGCAGGACTACGCCAAGGCCAGGAAGTGGTACGAAAAAGCCGCAGCGCAGGGGTTTGCGGGTGCACAGCTCAACCTTGGCGTGATGTATGCAATAGGCCAAGGCGTCCCGCAGGATTACGCCAGGGCTAGGGAATGGTATGAAAAAGCCGCAGCGCAGGATAATGCCTATGCGCAGAGCGCCCTTGGTCCCCTGTACGAAAATGGCTGGGGCGTCCCACAAGACTACGCCAGAGCCAAACAATGGTATGAAAAGGCTGCGGCACAGGACAATGCCTACGCGCAGTACAACCTTGGCAGGATGTATTACCTTGGCCGAGGCGTCCGGCAGGATTACGCCAAGGCCAGGCATTGGTATGGCAAAGCCGCAACCCAAGGTCATGCGGAGGCGCAGCTCTACCTTGGTCAAATGTACGCAACAGGCCAAGGCGTCCGGCAGGACTACGTCAAGGCCAGGCATTGGCTTGAAAAAGCCGCCGCGCAGGAAAATGCCTACGCGCAGGGCACCCTTGGCGCGCTGTACGAAAACGGCTGGGGCGTCCGGCAAAATACCGCGGCGGCCAAGGAATGGTACGGCAAAGCCTGCGACAACGGCCTGCAGCGCGGATGCGACGAATACAAGCGGCTGAATAAATAACGCCCTCTAAGCGCGCGAAAAAGCCCTCTGTTTCCAGAGGGCTTTTCTTGTCATCGCAGAGCCTGCGGCAGGGGCAATCAGCGGCGGTCGCCCATGATGCGCAGGATGGCCAGGAACAGGTTGATGAAATCCAGGTACAGGGTCAGCGCGCCCAGAAGGGCGCCGCGCCGCATGGCGACGGCGTCATCCACGGGAGCGCCCGCGCCGAAGCGCAGGAGCTTCTGGGTATCGAAGGCGGTCAGGCCGGTGAAGACGATGACGCACACGGCGCTGATGACAAAATGCAGGACCGAATTCTGCCAGAAGATGTTCACCAGCATGGCGATGAGCACGCCAAAAAGCCCCATCATGAGGAAACTTCCCATGGAGGTGAGGTCGCGCTTGGTGAAGGTGCCATAGACGCTCATGGCGGCGAAGGTGCCGGCAGTGATGGCAAAAGCCGAAATCACCGACGTGCCGGTATACACCAGGAGCACCGATGAAAGGAATGCCCCCATAAGGGCGCTGTACAGCACAAAAAGCGCCGTAGCCGCGCCGGCGGAAAGGCGTGAAATCATGCCGGAGAGCACCATGGGCAGGGCGATGACGGCAATGGCCATGACAACCAGCCCGACAGTGTTGCCAAGAATCACGTTGTAGACAGCGGGGTTCCCGGCGACAAACCAGGCCGCCGCCGCCGTAAGCACAAGGCCCACAGTCATCCAGTAATACACATGGCGCATATAGACCGAAGCCGTGCTCAGGGCGCCGGTCATGGTCGATGTGCGGCGAAGTTCTTCCATTTCAAGACCTCCAGAGGGGTTCAAAAACTCATACAGACAGAATTGACTATAGTCATTAACGCCTGCCAAGGCAAGCCGCCCCGAAAAAAATTCCTGAAATGGCGGCTTGCTTCGGAAACAGGTTCGGGCTATGGTGAAAATACGGTTTCATTGCGTATCTTTCCTCGCCCTCAACCTATGGAGCTGGTATGAGCATCTATGTATTCGGCTCTCTCGCCTTTGACAAAATCATGAATTTCCCCGGCAAATTCGCTGATGTCATCCTGCCGGAAAAACTCCACATCCTCAATGTTTCCTTTCTTATCGACAAGCTTGCTCACAAGAGGGGCGGCACCGCCGGCAATATCGCCTACTCGCTGGCGCTGCTTGACGAAAAGCCCATCATTCTCGCTTCGGTGGGGCAGGATTTTTCCGAATACCGGCATTTCCTCGCCGGACTGGATCTGCCGCTGCACGGCATCAGGGAAATCAACGACGAATTCACCGCCGCCTGCTATCTGATCACGGACTGCGACAACAACCAGATCAACGGCTTCCACCCCGCCGCCATGAATCATTCCTGCCGCCCCGCCCTGCCCGCCGGTGCGCCCGAGGACTGGGCCATCATCTCTCCCGGCAACCTCGAAGACATGCGCGCCCTGCCCCGCCGCTGCCGTGAAAAAGGCATCCGCTACATCTATGACCCCGGCCAGCAGATCCCCGCCCTTTCCGGAGCCGATCTTCTGGACGCGGTAGCCGGCTCGGATATTCTGGTCACCAACGACTACGAACTTGAGATGGTCTGCCGCGCCTGCGGCCGTACCCGCGCCGAAATCAGAGCACTGACGGGATGCCTCATCACCACGCTGGGCGAGAAGGGCTCGCTCCTGAATAATGGCGACGACGGCCAGATTCCCGCTGTCCGCCCCTCCTGCGTCAAAGATCCTACCGGCGCGGGCGACGCCTATCGCGCCGGCCTCATGAAAGGCCTCATCATGGGCTTCTCCATTCCTCAGGCCGCGCGCATGGGCGCTACCTGCGCCAGTTTTTGTGTCGAGCAGAACGGGACGCAGGAACACGCCTTCTCCATGCGAGCCTTCGCCGAGCGCCACCTCGACGCCTTTAACGAACGCATCACGTTTTAAGCATCCCTGCCCGCCGCGCCAGACAGCCTTTTCTGGCGCGGCCCCCTTCAGATATGCACTACATTGTTCCTCTTCTCGCCGCGGCGCTGGCAGGCGGACTGTTCTGCCTCGAATCCAGCGTGGTGAATTACAGCTATGAACGTAACCCAGGCCGCCTGCTCACGCTCTGTGGCTTTTCCGCCGGCACAGACTCCAGGTCCAGCGAACGCCAGTTCATCGAGCGGCTTGCCGCCCTGCCGGGAAAAGAACTGCGCCCCCTCCTTGTGCTGACCGGCGGTTTTCTGGATGGCATCCGAGGCTACACCCACCGCATCATATTACGCTGTCCGCGGGACCTCTCTGACAGTTATGATATCTACTACCGCCAGCATCAGGAAAAAAGCGCTGTCCGCGAGCTTATCGAGCTCTACGCGAAACGGGGCAAATCTGTTGTTGTCGCCGGACACAGCTGGGGCGGCGATACTGCCGCTCGTGCAGCGCAGGCCAGCGGCGCGCCCATTGATCTGCTGATCACGCTGGACCCCGTATCCCGGAAGGGACCGCCGGAAAACAGCGCCAGTCTCAAACGCTGGCTCAATATCTATATCGACTATGACGCCGCGACATGGCTTGAGCAGTCCAACGATATCGCCCGCATCGGCGGACCGTGGGGCAAGGCGCCCGCCGCCAGCGAAAACGTCGTCTGCGCCGCCGGCCTGCGCCACAAAGACGCCGCCGACATGTTCCTGCGCTATGCCGCAGACGCCATTCCGCGCCCGCCTGTCCGGGAGGAACCGCAAGCCAAGGGAACTTCCCAGTCAGGGAACGGAGCGTCAGTATCGCACCTCCCCTGAAAGGCAAACAGCGTCCCGCGCAAAAAGGCATTGACGCAGGCAATGTGAGGAAAAAGGCTGCTGCCGGTCGGCAGTCCGTTGATTTCCATGGGGTGGGCAGGATTTTCACCCCGCCGTCCTCCCGGAAGCTTTACCAGCCTTTGAAGCTTCGCTGCGTTAATTGCTCTGCGTCGCCCAGCGGAACAAATTCACCCTTCTTGCTGTGGGCTCTGGCGCAAAGCTGATTGATATCCGTGATATACTGTTCATGATACCCCAAATAGAACGACAGCGCCCGCGCAAAGTTGGCGCCGACGAGCCCATCCACGAACATCTGGCCGATGAGGCGTGTCTGCATCAGGACCCACTGGGAACGGGCAAGCAGCAGACGCTCCTCCGGAGTCAACGTGCGCAAGAGCAGAAACAATGTCTGCTGGGCATACGGCTGGTACATCCAGAAATACAACAAATCAAGTGCGTTAACTGCGCAGTTCTGCAGGCGTTCCGGCGCTTCGGACAGCATGAATTCCGCAAAAGCGGCGGGCTTCCCCATAAATTCCAGCACGTCGTGATCGGGGAAAGAGATTTCCATGCCAGCATACCCGGTGAACAACGTATTCAGCTTGGTGGAGTAATCCCACAGTCTCAGGCGGCGGTTGTTGTTGCGGGCGGCAAAACTTTCGATAAACCCGGCCACAGTATCTGAAGCCACTTTCGAAATGATGGCGGCGCCGGGTTGGAGCACGATGGCCGCCTCGGGCTCTCCCATTGCCCCAAGCAGCAGGCATAACCCATGAAAATAGGCCATGGACAGGGGAATGGATACAACGCTGCGGATAATGTTGCCGATCATAACCGAGCGCGGCAGACCACGCACCGCGTTATTCCACGAAAGATACGCGCCATTGACCATCGCCAGAACGGTAAACACCGTCAAAGGCGCGTTGACAACAGTGAGCGACAAGGTGTTCTGCAACAGCAGGAAACGCACCCCCCACTCCAGCAGCAGCACGGACCATCCGGTGAAAAACAGCGCTTCGCAGATGTGCGGCCAGTCCACATAGTTATTCCAGCGCAATACCGAATTCTGGCCAAATCCACCGCTGAACACTGCCTGCACGATGTTGCGGACCACAGTAATGGCGTACCAGATAAACGCGCCAAACCAAACCAGCCACCACCAGTCTTGTGTCAGCCAGAAGGCAAGCTGGGCGGGAATGAATCCTCCGAGGACCTTGAGCCCGTTGTACAGGTGGGTATTCAGGTAGGCGAATCCGGGAGATTGAGGGCTGGCCTTGTCCTTGCTCTGGACAGTGCGCAGCCCGTTGTCCGGGACGCCGCTGATACCGCCCATGGTAATAATGTTGGAGCCTTCCTTTTTCACTTTCATGGAGGTCATTACCCATTCAAGGCGGGAACTGAGCCCCGCGCGGGCGCATCCCGGCAAACGGCGCAGCTGCCGGTAAATCCAGTCCGCCGCGGGCGAAATGCGGACGTTTTTCCTCCATGTTTTGGTCTGTGCCAGTTCCGCGCGGACGGGGATGAAAATAGGCTTGTAACCGCCGTTATGCCCCAGCTCACGGCGGGTCCGCCTGGGCAGTGTTTCCAGCACGGCCAGCCCCATGCCGTGGCGGAAGCTGGAGTTGCTGGTTGAATCGGTGCCGATGCACGACTGCAGGGGAGCGGCCTTGTAAGGCGCCTGCAAAGCCGGAATATTGCGCAGGATGGTCTGAAATTTTCCATGCCGTTCCGCATCGCCGGAGGCGGCAAGTTTCTTGAGCATGCCAAGCAGAATACGCTTGATATGCAGGATACTGCCGTCGTTTAAGGCGCGCTGGATTTCGTTGATCTCTTCCAGGTATTTGAGGTGGTTTTCCTGCCATTCCTTTAAGTTGAACAATTCAAGATGCGTAATAAGCCCCTGCCCGTCCCAAAGAAGCTCAAGCACATCCTCAGGCGTCAGGCCGGCCAGCTGAAGCGTAATCCGGTACCCGCTGCGCAGCGCGGAAAGCCAGTCCAGCAATACTTCCGGCGGCAGGTGCATAATTTCCGGCATGTTTGCTTCAGCGCAGGGCTTTTCAAACCAGGCCAGCTCAGGGTTGCGCTCGGATGTCAGCCACTTCTGGAGGATAATTTCCGGCAGCAGCGCGTCAATACGCCCTATGAGCGCGGCAATCTTTTCGCGCTCGGCTGGCGGGGCCTGTTCGTATTCTTCCTGCAGCGCGGCAACCCGAAGCCGGAACAGCGGTAAATAGGTTTTATGGATCAACTCGGCGAGATGCAGAATCGAAGCCTGCCCCGTATGCACATAGGAGCGGAAGTCCTCCTGCGAGATAGGCGGCAGTTCCATGCCGAAATCGGCCATCAGCGCCAGCCGGTGAACAGCGTTCCAGCGCTCAAGCGTCCGGATGACCAATCCTTCGACCCAAAACGTGGCTTTACGCCCCTCGTTCATCAATGCCTGCGTGGGCTTTTCGCCAAGGAAGGAAAGGACCGCCTCGGTATCCGAAAACCCCCGCGGCGTCCACACAAAGTTGACGAAGCGATCCCGGAAAACGGCGCGGAATTCAATTCCCACGCGAACGGTGATATCCATGATTTCGGCGGCGCGCAGCAGCTCGCGCGTAGCTTCAGGCTCGATGAAATTGTAATACACCACAGAAAGATAGCGAATCCCCTTGATCCATGCGTCCATGATCAAGTGGGTAGGATTCTTGCGGCCCTTGGTGTTGGCATCATGGACATGATGATCCATGGTCAGCTGATTCCAGGCTTCAGGCATCTCGAGCAGATGGCAGCGTGCCAGAAAATGCCGCACTACGCGGGGATTCCCCGAAGCCGCCTTGCGGAAATCGTGCATCAGCTGAAGCTGCGCGGCTTCGTCGTGGCGGGACCGCACGATTTCCTTCATCAATTGAAGCAACACCCTCCCCGTGTTATAGCGAAAGGGAGTGCGCGCACTGTGCAGGACTTCGTCATGAAGGGTTTGCAGCGCCTGCAGGCGCTCTTCAACCTGGCCGGCTGCAAGGCGTTCCAAAAGATGAATGGCGGCATGCGCCATCCTGAATTCATGCGTGGTGGCCAGCTCAAGAATGCCGTGGGGATGAAGATTCGGATTGAAACTTTTGGCATCGGTACGATCCTCGCTGTCCAGCGCGGCGTTCACCATGCGGAGCAGTTCGCGGTCGGCCTTGTCGAAATAAATGCTGTACACGCTCAGTACCCTTTCCCGTCTCTTGATGCGCTCTTCTTTCGCTCCGCACCGGCTACATTGCCCGGCTGTCCCGGGCCCTTCGCCGCGAACGAGATAACCTGCGAACCGATCAAAAGTGCTCGTCTTTTGCTTCGGATTCGAAGCAATTGCCCAGTATTGCGGATATCTTTCCGGACTGTTTCTGATTACACGAAATATCCAGCAGTAGCAAGCCCTGCGTGGATTCTTTCACGCATAGAAGATATGTGCGGTTCAAGGATGGTATTGACGTATAACAACAAAGCGAAAAAACTGAATGAAACTCATTTATTTCGAATATGAACTTTTTAAACTGACTTCAATGGCCTGCGCTGCTATCTCTCCATCATGCAGACGCAGTGACAAAGACGCCCCCGGCGCCACATCCCTTGCGCCGCGCACCAACGCGCCGTCGGCATCGAAAACCATGGCGTAACCTCGCGTCAAAGGCGTTTCGGGATCCCGTGCCTCAAGACGCAAAGCCCATTCCGCAATCCTGCGTTCCATGCGCTGCCGCGCTTCATCAACCGCGCGGGAAAGGCGCATCTCAAGTCCATCAAGCCGCTCTCCGCGCCAGCTGAGCCGGCGCGACGGCGACAACAGGTTCAGCGCCCGCCCGGCCGCGTCCAGCCGCACAGCGCAGCCGTTCAGCCTCAGCTGCGCGAAACGGCTCAGGGAGGAAGTCAAATCGTCCAGACGCTGCGCGTACCATTCACGCTCGCGCCAGAGGATCTGGGCAGCATGAGAAGGGGTAGCTGCGCGGCAATCCGCCACAAGATCGCAGATGGAGACATCCACCTCGTGCCCAATCCCCGCAAGGACCGGCACACGCGAATGCACCACAGCTTCAGCCAGCTTTTCATCATTGAACGCCCATAAATCTTCCAGAGAACCGCCGCCGCGGATAATGACCGCCACTTCGGCCCAGTCTTCGGCATTGACGCGTTCAAGCGCCCGGATAATGGCCGGAGCGGCCGCATCGCCCTGTACGGGCACGGGCAGGATGCGGATTTCCGCTCCCACGCCGCGTACCTGCGCAATGCGGACAAAGTCATGGATGGCAGCGCCGGTAGGCGCCGTAAGCACCGCGACCCGCGACGGCGCGGCGGGCAGCGGGCGTTTGCGTTCCTGAGAAAACCAGCCGCGCTCCGAGAGCTTGCGTTTCATTGCCTCCAGACGCCGCAGCAGTTCTCCCTGCCCCGCATCCTGTGCCATATCCACCAGAAGCTGATACTGACCGCGCGGGCCAAAAACCGTTATCCGTCCGGCGCAGGTGATCGTGTCTCCGTCGCGCATGGTTTTTGCCAGGCTTTCCCGCGGGCCGTCCTCATACACTTCGCCAGTCAGCGGGTCAAAACTCTCGCAGGGGCGCTGCCGCCCCTTGAACCAGACGCAGTTCAGCAACGCCTCGCCATCGCGCAGGGAAAAATACACGTGGCCGGAACCGGGACGGCCCAAATTTGTGACCTCGCCCCGGACCCAGACAAAAGGAAATTCTCCCTCCAGCGCCTGACGCAGACGCTCGGTCAGTGCGGAGACAGAAAGAACAGCGTCATCCATGACATGCACCCTGCCTGACAAGCTGTCAGCCACGCGTTATCCATAAAAGCAGACCGTGCCGGACCGGCGTGCCGGCAGACAGCAAAACGTCAGGCGCGTTTCCCGCTGAAGGGGCGGCGTTCCTTAACCGCCGGCGCGAGCCGCCTGCTCACTCAAAATCCCTCTTCGTGCGCGGGAGGGAGGAGCTGCACTCCCCCCTCAAAGGAACCTTCATTTCATAAGTTCCCGGCCAGCGCAGAAAGCCGCATGATTGAGCGGCCAGAGCGCGGCTTTGGGCGTAGATTCGCAAAGGGCTTTGAGCCACACCGTTTCGGGGATGGCGCTGAAGGGTGAGAGGGTTGAAAGAGCTCCCAGCATCACGACATTCGCGCAGCGTCCCGACGTATCTCCGAGCTTGAGCGCAATATTGAGCACATTGACACGGATAACGCGGCAGCCAGAAAGATAGGCGTCGATACGGGCCTTGTCGGGATAGGCGTCGCGTTTCATGGCCTGGGAAAAGATATGCGTTTCGGCCAGGAGCACAGTCCCTCCGGGCCGCAGCATATCCAGAAAGCCGGGGCGCAGAATTTCGCTCTCTTCCATGGCAATGAGACAGTCCGCTGCACCGGGAGACAGATCCGGGCAGGACACATCGCCGCAGCCAAAGGTACTGATGACAGGGCCGCCCATCTGGGCCATGCCATGGGTTTCCCCCTTGAGCACATTCGTTTCGCCGTAGCCGGCCAAAAAGGCCATCTGGGCCAGCACCTTGCCGAAGAACAGGTTTCCCTGCCCGCCTACGCCGCGTATGGCAAGAGCCAGACGCGCCGGACGGGTAATGCTTTCCGGCGCCGGGGCATCAACAGCCTGCGGCGCTTGCGGCAGGCTGACCGCGCCGGCATGGCCGGCGGCGGCGCGGGGACCGGCTGAAATAGCCTTTACCGGGCACATCTGGGCGCATGCCGGCGTCCTGGACACGCAGCCGGTACAGATGTTGTTCCAGCGGGGGGCACCGTCCGGCGAAGCCTCAATGCCGGGACAGATCAGGCAGTTGCCGCATTTTTTGCACTTGCCGGCATCCACAGAAAGCACCTGATTATATGAAGCCGGGGGCATCTTGCGGATGCAGGTGCCACGCACAACCAACGTCACAAAATCGCCCTTGCCGGCCGAAGCCAGCGCGTCACGCAATTTTGTACGGATATCCTTCAAATCGTAGGCATCGGCAGTCATTACCTTTGCCCCCTGCGCGGCTAGTGCGTCAGTAAGGCAGAAACGGGATGGCGTGCCCGCGAGGTTGACGGGGGAAGCCGGGCTGGGCTGACCTCCTGTCATGGCAACCCATTGATTGTCCAGGACAATCTTAACCCCGGCAACGTTGCGGAATACAGCGTTACGGGTAGCAGCCATGCCGCTGTGGCATTCGGTGCCATCCCCAAGCAAGCTTACGCATTTGGCCACAGATTCAGGCTTTGAGAGGACATAGCCGGTACGGATGCTTTCAGACGCGCCCATGGCAAGGCCTGTATCCAGAGCGTTCATGAAGTAAAGCAGCGTGTTGCATCCGATGTCACCAAAAATGGCCTCGATCTCGCCGCGTTTGTGCAGCCGGGCAAGGGTATCGCCGATGAGGCGATAAGGGCAGCCCGCGCAAATCATGGGCGGACGCGGTACGGCCTCGGCTGCGGGACGCGGCTCGGGCAGCGCGTGCCCCAGAAAAGCGGCTACTTTGCCCGGCGTCCACTCGGTAATGGGGCTGTTCACTTCCTTGCCTTTTACGTCAAGGCCGGCGGCGAGGCAGGCCTCTTCAATAAAGCGATACCCGTCTTCAAGGACATACACTTCGCCGCCATTGGCCTGAATTTCCTCGACAAACGCGC
>Ga0208297_1000475_pt1 | contig 78477 bp, 74 predicted proteins | sample LMS_cellobiose_e_FD_187367 | JGI IMG/M metagenome (GOLD analysis project Ga0208297, IMG submission 187367) | Rumen-fistulated moose microbial communities from Alaska, USA - LMS_cellobiose_enrichment (SPAdes) (version 2) | ecosystem: Host-associated > Mammals > Digestive system > Stomach > Rumen...
TCCTTAAACAAAAGAATCAACGCTTTGCTCTTTCTTGATTTTAATCGTGTTAAAATCGGTACTTGCTTGTACTTGTTCTTCCTATTCTTTCAATGAACTTCCCGTTCTTTCCGAAACGGGCTGCAAAGGTAAAACCTTTTTTTGAATCCACAAAATTTATTTCAAAAATTTTGAAATTTCTTTTCGCTTGATTCGCCGCAGCGCTATGTCAAAACTCGCTTCCCGAACGGGACCGCAAAGGTAAAACCTTTTTTTGAATCCGCAAATTTATTTTCAAAATTTTCGAAATTCTTTTGGCTGTTCGCGCCGCAGCAGCTTTGTCAAACAACTCATTTCCCAAACGGGACTGCAAAGGTAGCCATTATTTTGACAAAACAAACTTTTTTTCGACTTTTTTCAAAAAAAGATGTTTTTGTCAGAAGAGTCGCGGGTAGTTCTCGTCCAGCTGGCCGAGGATATGGGCGATCACGGCCTCGCGCATAAATGCGGATCTATTTCTGACTGAGAACTTTTCGCAATACTGATTGATCAGTGAGAGCTCCTTTTCGTTGAAAAGGATCGTCTTGCGGTAGCGCCGCACCAGTTTATCCTGTTCGAGGCGACGATAATCCGGCGTCAGGCTGTGCTTCTGCGATTTCTTCTTTTTCTTTCTGGCCATACCTATATATTATATAAAAGGTTTGTCAGGCAATCGGCTCCCCTTCTGCGTTGCACCAGGTCGCCTGAAGGATGGAGTAATCCGTATTCCCTTCAATCTTGATCTTGCAACCGTACTTGCGGCACCACTTGCGGCGGATGCTGTTGAAGCCTTTGGTCAGGTATGCCTCGAAAATCGGACTGACCCGCAGCAGGAAGGAATCGACACCGCGCTCCTTCACATAATAGGCAAGCTGGCGCTCGACCGCCTCGTCAAAGAGAATGGTCGGACCGACCTTGCCGGTTCCGTTGCAGGTCGGGCATACTTCGGTCGTATTGATCTCCGTCGCGGGACGGACCCGCTGGCGGGTAATCTGCATCAGGCCGAACTTGGTGAGCGGAAGGACCGTATGCTTGGCGCGGTCGCCCGCCATGAGTTCCTGCATGTATTTATAGAGTTGCAGGCGGTGCGCACTGTCATCCATGTCGATGAAGTCGATGATGACGATACCGCCCATGTCGCGGAGGCGCAACTGGCGGGCGATTTCCTCGGCCGCATTCTTGTTGACCTCGAACGCGTTATTTTCCTGATCTTTCTGTTTGGCGCGAATGCCGCTGTTGACATCCACCACATGCAGGGCCTCCGTATGTTCGATCACCAGGTAGGCTCCCGATTTGATCGAGACGATCCGGCCGAACGAGCCTTTGATCTGGCGGCTCACTTCGAAATGGTCGAAGATCGGCTCATGGCCCTTGTAAAGTTTTACGATCTTCTCCTGTTCCGGAGAAATCATCGTCACATAATCATCAACCTCCTTGAAGACGGATTCGTCGTTCACATAGATATTGGTGAACGAATCGTTGAGCAGGTCGCGCAGGATGGTCGTCGTGCGGCTGTTTTCGGTAAAGAGCAGCTGTACGCCCTTGTTCTTGGCCATCAGCGGCCAGGAATCTTCCCACTTTTTGATGAGACTCTTGAGTTCGGCATCAAGCACAGCGGCACGCTTGCCTTCGGCAGCGGTCCGGATGATGACGCCGTAATTGGGCGGGAGAATGCTGTAAACAAGCCGTTCCAGCCGCTTCTTCTCCTCCCGGGAAGAGATTTTCTGGGAGATGCTTACCTTGTCGGCAAACGGGAGCAGCACCAGGTTGCGGCCAGCAATCGAAATCTCGGCCGTCAGACGGGATCCCTTCGTCGAGATGGGCTCCTTGACGATCTGTACGGCTATGGGCTGGCCGGGCGAGAGGAAGCGCTCAATCTTGCCTTCCTTCTCCAGGATGTCATCAATCGGCGTGCTGCGGTAAAGCTGCGTGAAGTCGCTGTTGGGGTTGATATTTCTTACGAAATGATCGAAGGCCCTGAAATTAAGGCCCAGATCGAGATAGTGGACAAATGCGTCCTTCTCGTCTCCGATGTCCACGAACGCGGCATTGAGCGAGGGAAGTATTTTCTTGACTTTTCCAAGATAGACATCTCCCACACTGTAGCCACGGCCCTCCGTCTTCTCCTGATTGAGTTCAATCAGGCGCTTGTTTTCCAGGAGCGCGATCGAGATCTCGGACTGTCCTACATCAATGATCAGATCCTTGTCCATACTTGTAAAACAAAAATAATCTAAAGCAGGACGCAGCCTGCTTTAGATTATGCTGAATTTTAGAATTCCGGAGACAAGCTATTTCTTCTTATGTCTATTCTTACGCAGGCGTTTCTTACGCTTGTGCGTAGCCATCTTATGTCTCTTATGCTTCTTTCCGTTAGGCATAATAATATAGTTTTAAAGGGTTTCCTCCTTGCTGACCTTGGCGATGAACGTCTTGGCGGGTTTGAACGCGGGAACGTTGTGAGCCGGGATGACGATGGTCGTATTTTTCGAGATGTTGCGAGCGGTCTTCTTGGCACGGGTCTTCACCGTGAAGCTACCGAAGCCACGAAGATAGACGTTTTCACCGTTGGACAGGGAATTCTTGACGCTTTCCATGAAGCCTTCAACGACGCTCTGCACTTTAAGGCGCTCTACGCCAGTGCTTTTAGCGATTTCATTAACGATTTCAGCCTTTGTCATTTTTATAAATGAATTATTATTGGTTAAACTCAATTTTGAGGGTTGCAAAAATAGGTCTATTTTTTTAATTATCAAAATACTACTTGAGTTTTTTTTCTTTTTTCCGTTTGGCATAACAATTGACCATATACCCCACCAGTCCGCAGAACGCGGAAAAACTGACATTTTGACACGATTATGAACAACAAAGATATCCTGAAAGAGATTTTCGGCAATTCCGGCGGCGAAGTGAACATCATTCCCGTCATGAACATGGACGGTTCGGGCGGCGAACTCCGGGAAGTGGACCTTCCCCAGCTGCTGCCGATCCTCCCCTTGCGCAACGCCATCCTGTTTCCCAATACCGTCATCCCGGTCACGGTCGGACGCCCCAAGTCGATCCAGCTGATCAACGACGTGTTCCGCAGCGGCAAGCTGCTGGGTGCCGTCACGCAACTGGACGCCAAGGTGGAAGACCCCACCCCGGGCGACATCTACCAGATCGGCACGCTGGGCCGCGTGATCAAGACCATCGAGATGCCCGACGACACCATCACGGCCATCATCCAGGGTGTCCGGCGTTTCGACATCCGGCAGATCAACATCACGGCCCCTTACATGATGGCGGAGGTGACCTACCGCCACGAGATCATCCCGGCGGCCGGCGATGCGGACATGGATGCCCTGACCGGCTCCATCAAGGATGCGGCCATCCAGATCGTCAAGCTTTCGCCGAATATCCCCCAGGAAGCGGGATACGCCATCAAGAACATCGAAGGCTACGACTTCATCGTCAATTTCATCGCCTCGAGCGCCGAAATCGATCCGCCGACCGACAAGGTGCCGCTGCTGGAAATCGACGACCTGCGCGAGCGTGCCCTCAAACTGCTCGAACTGCTGAACAAGCACATCGACCTGCTCAAGATCAAGGACGACATCCAGAAGAAGGTGAAGTCTGAAATCGACCAGCAGCAGCGGGAGTACTACCTCAACAACCAGCTCAAGACCATCCAGGAAGAGCTCGGCATCAATTCCGAGGAGCAGGACCTTACAGAATTTCGCGCGCGCGCGAAGGACAAGAAATGGCCCCAGAAAGTAGCCGACACCTTTGAAAAGGAGCTCCGGAAGCTGGAACACACCAATCCCAACTCGGCCGACTACAATGTCCAGTATGCCTACGTGGACTTCCTGCTCGAACTGCCCTGGGACGAAATGTCGGAAGACAATCTCGACATGAAGCACGCCCAGCAGGTGCTCGACGAAGACCACTTCGGACTCGAGAAGGTCAAGGAACGGATCATCGAATATCTGGCCGTGCTCAAGCTCAAGGGGGACATGAAGTCGCCGATCCTCTGCCTCTACGGGCCTCCGGGTGTGGGAAAGACCTCGCTCGGCAAGTCGATCGCCCGGGCGCTGGGCCGCCAATATGGCAGGATCTCCCTGGGCGGCCTGCACGACGAGTCGGAAATCCGCGGCCACCGCAAGACCTACATCGGCGCAATGCCGGGACGGATCATCCAGACCATCAAGCGCGCCGGCACCTCGAACCCGGTCATCGTCCTGGACGAGATCGACAAGGTGCGGGAGGATTTCCACGGCGACCCCGCCTCCGCCCTGCTGGAGGTGCTGGACCCCGAGCAGAACACCACATTCCACGACAACTACCTGGACATCGACTATGACCTGTCGAAGGTGCTGTTCATCACCACGGCCAACGACATCAGCGGCATCCACCCGGCTCTGAAGGACAGGATGGAGATGATCAATGTCTCCGGCTACCTGGCAGAAGAGAAACTGGCCATCGCAGAAGGCTACCTGATTCCCAAACAGCAGAAGGCGCACGGACTGGAAGAGAAGGATTTCCGCCTGACGCGGGAAGCCATCGAAACGGTCATCGACCAGTACACGCGCGAATCCGGCGTCCGCGGCCTGGACAAGCAGATCGCGAAACTGGCCCGCATCACGGCCAAGAAGATTGCGCTCGAAGAGCCGCTGCCGTCCGAGATCGGTCCGGAGCAGGCAAAGGAATACCTGGGCCTGCCCACCAATTTCCACGACCTGCAGGAAGGCAACGAGGCGCCCGGCGTGGTGACCGGCCTTGCCTGGACGCAGGTCGGCGGTGAGATCCTCTTCGTCGAATGCAGCCTGAGCGAAGGCAAGGGCGTGCTCTCGACGACCGGCAGCCTGGGCGACGTGATGAAGGAATCCGTCACCATCGCCTACCAGTACATCAAAGCCCATCCGCAGCTGGCCGGAACAACGGCCAAGGAGCTGGCCAAGAAGGATATGCACATCCACGTACCGGAGGGAGCCATTCCCAAGGACGGGCCTTCGGCCGGCATCACGATGGTCAGTGCGATGGCTTCCGCCCTGCGCGGCAAAGCCGTCCGGAGCCATCTGGCCATGACCGGGGAAATTACCCTGCGCGGCAAGGTCCTGCCGGTTGGCGGCATCAAGGAAAAAATTCTGGCGGCCAAACGGGCGGGCGTCAAGACCATCGTCCTGTCGAAGGAGAACGAAAAGGATATCCTCGACATCAAGCCGCTCTATGTCGAAGGGCTGGAATTCCACTACGTAGACAAGATCGACGAGGTGATCGATTTCATTTTTCAGGAGAACTGACACGCTATGGATGTCCGGATCGAGGAGAGTTGGAAACGGGTGCTCGCACCGGAGTTCGAGAAACCCTATTTCCAGGCGCTGGCCCGCCAGCTGCACGCGGAGAAACGGGAAGGTCGCGTGATCTACCCGCCGGGACCGCTGATTTTCAACGCCTTCAACCTGACGCCCTTCGACAAGGTCAAGGTCGTCATCATCGGGCAGGATCCCTATCACGGTCCGGGACAGGCGGAAGGGCTCTCCTTCTCCGTCCCGCACGGTGTGCCGATCCCGCCCTCGCTGGTGAACATCTATAAAGAGATCGAATCGGACCTGGGGATCCGGCTCCAGAAGGACGGTTCGCTCCGGGGCTGGGCGGAGCAGGGCGTATTCCTGCTCAATGCCGTCCTCACGGTCCGGGCCGGGCAGCCCACTTCCCACAGCCGGATCGGCTGGGCGGAATTCACCGACGCGGTGATCCGCACGCTGTCAGCGCAGCGCAGCGGACTGGTCTTCCTGCTCTGGGGCAATTTCGCCCGCTCGAAACGGGAGTTGATCGACAGTTCCCGGCACACGATCCTGGAGGCGGCGCACCCCTCCCCCCTGGCACGGGGCGCCTTTTTCGGATGCCGGCATTTCTCAAAGACCAATCAAATCCTCCTCGCACAAGGAGAAACGCCCATCGACTGGACGAGATAAAGAAGAGATAAAAAAGTGTCCCGCCCGGGGCACTTTTTTTGTTCAGGTATTTTTCTTTTTATTAACTTTGTATGATTATAATCCCTAAAAGGGTCAAGTTGAATATCAACCATTAAATCAAATTAATATGAAAAGAATTCTTTCTGCACTGATCTGCACTGCCCTCATCCTGTCCGGATGCGGCAACATGTCGAACCTCGCCAAAGGTACCGCCATCGGTGGCGGTTCGGGCGCAGCAGTAGGTGCCGGTGTCGGCGCCCTGATCGGCAAGGACGGTAAAGGTGCCGCCATCGGTGCCGCCGTCGGAACGGCAATCGGCGCCGGTGTCGGTGCCCTGATCGGCAACAAGATGGACAAGAAGGCCGCCGAACTGGCCGCCGCCATGGAAGACGCCAACATCGAAGTGGTGACCGACGCCAACGACCTGAAGGCCGTCAAGGTCACGCTCGAGAGCGGTATCCTCTTCAACACCAGCAGCTCCACGCTGAACGACGCTTCGAAGGCCGCCCTCCGCAAGTTCGCCTCCAACATGGCCGACCTGCCGGATACCGACCTGACCATCCTCGGCCACACCGACAACACCGGTACCGCCGAATACAACGACAAACTCTCGGTCGAACGTGCCAATTCCGTGGCTTCCTTCCTCCAGAGCTGCGGCATGTCGAGAGACCGCATGACCATCGAAGGCCGCTCCTACCACGAGCCGGTGGCTGACAACAGCACCAAGGAAGGCCGTCTCCAGAACCGCCGCGTCGAGATCTTCATCACCGCCAACGAGAAGATGATCAACGACGCCCAGACCGGCACGCTCAACTAAAGCATTCACCTCAACTTAAACATTTATGGCTTACCAGGAAACAACGCGGACATCCTACGGCAGCAAGGTCAAGAATTCCTTCCAGGGCATTCTCTGGGGCATCATCCTGATCATCGCCGGAACCGTGATCCTCTGGTGGAACGAAGGACGGGCCGTCAAGGCCAGCAACGCCCTGAAGGATTTCCAGAAGAATTACGTGGAACTGTCCGACATCAGCAAGGTCGATCCCGAATTCGAGGGGAAGGCCATTCACGCAAGCGGTGTGGCCGCCACGGCCGACACTCTCCGCGATGCGGCTTTCGGCATCGCCGTCAACGCGATGAAGCTGGCCCGCAGCGTGGAGTACTATCAGTGGACGGAGCACAGCGAGTCCGAGAGCAAGGACAAGCTCGGCGGAAGCACTGAAACGACCACAACCTATACCTACGAACCTGCCTGGTGCAGTTCGCCGGTAAACTCCAACGACTTCAAGGATCCCGACTACAAGGGAAAGAACTTCGTGCACCGCGTCGTCGACGAGCAGGAGCAGCTCGCTTCCAACGTCAGTTTCGGCGCCTACCGGCTGACGCCTTCCATCGTGGGCCGCATTTCCGGTGAAGAGCCGGCCTACCCTGCCCTCACGGAAGCCCAGATGAAGCAGCTGCTGGCCAATGTCGCCGACACGACGGTCACGGTGACCGTCTCCGGCGACCAGGTCTATATCGGCGCCAACCCGGCCACGCCGCACATCGGCGACGTGCGCATCACCTTCACGCAGGTGACCTCGCCCAAGACCATCTCCCTGCTTCAGAAAGTGGTCAACGGCAGTTTCGAGAGCTATGTCGCCAAGAACGGCAAGCAGTTCTCCAAGGTCGAGATGGGCACCATCAGCGCGGCCAACATGATCGAGAACCAGAAGAGCGCCAACAAAATGATGCTCTGGCTGCTCCGCATCGTGGGCATCATCATCGTCCTGGCCGGCTTCCGCTCGCTGGTGAGCTTCATCAGCACGGTATTCGCCGTGGTTCCCTTCGTCCAGCGGATCATCGGGACCGGAACCGGACTGGTCGCGACCATCGTCGGCCTGGTCTGGAGCTTCGTGGTCATCGCCCTGGCCTGGGTTGCACACCGGCCGGTGCTGGGCATCGCCCTGCTGGTGGCGGCCGCTGCGCTTATCTACTGGCTCGTAAGCCGTTCGCGTAAAAAAAAAAAAGCTGATGTAGCTGCCTTGCTGGTCATCTGCCTGATGATCGGCATCAGCAGTTGCACGGGTACCAAGACTCCGGGAGGCGACAGCAATGCCGCCTCTCCGGTTGTCAAGGGTCCGGTCAAGACCGTCGTCGAGACCGAATTCTACGGAGAGGGCATCCCTTCCACAACGACCTACGAATACGATCTCAAAGGCAACCTCATCTCCGAAAACACGACGTCCTGGGAGGAAGAGGAAGATTACGGCATCCTCGAATCCCTTTCCGAAAAAGACGCCGAAGGCCGCTATCTCAAGGAAGTCTGGGGCGCCCTCAGCACCCAGGAAGTCACCAACTATACCGTTTGCGAATACGATGAGGCAGGCCGTTCGGTACTGCGGGAGTATCACGACGCCTCCGGCAGCATCAGCTCCACGGAACGCCACCGTCACGACGCCTCCGGACGGCTCGTGCTGACGACCACCCACAGCGACTACGGGGATTACGCCACTTCCTATGACTACGACGACCAGGGGAATATCCGGAAAACCACCTACAGCCACAACGGCCAGCCGACCAACATCACCACTTATACGTATGATGAGAAAGGACGGCAGATCCTCTCCAATGAGGACATGATCGCCATCGGCCGCAACTTCAAGAACTACACGTCTTACGACAAGGATGGCGAGACCATCGGCATGACGACGGTCATTACCGAGGCCGACGGTACTTCCAAGGTCAGCACCCGCGACACGTTCTTCGTGGACCGCAGCGGCATGCAGCACCAACGGACCTACCACAATTTCGACGACGGTGAGAAGACCTTCGAGGCGACCTTCAACAAGGGACACTACATCACGCACTATGAGTACTTCGAAGGAAACGCATCGCAGCCCTCGATCGTCGCCGACTTCAAATATGCAGACGACGGCGCCACGCTCCTGGAGGCCGACTGGAAAGAATATGTCCTCGGACAGGAGAAAGCGCACCATCACCGCAGTTTCACCACGAAGGCCGACACCTTCGGCAACTGGACGATGCGGACCTATGGACCCAGCTATATCTTTGACGCCCAGTATGTAACCCTCGAATCGCTCACCGACGAGCTCGGCTACATGACCCGTGAAATCTCCTACTACGGCGACGATCAGGGACAGAACTACGGCTTCGAAGGCAAGGCCGGACAGGCTCCGGTCCTGCTCACCTGCACCGAAGACCACGGTGTCCTGTTCGGGGAAATCAGCATCGACGGCAACAAGTACCGGGCCGTCGGACGCCGGGACGAGGAGGACGCCGGACTCTTCTTCGTCGCTTTGGAAAAGGATGGCAAGATTCCCTGGTCGCTGAGCATCGACGACGGGGAGGGCAAGCGCAGCGCCACGCTCTTCAAGGGCAACGACGAGATCGCAGCCACGCTCTCGCCGGTCCGCGACGGCCTTAAGACTTACAAGTTCTCCACCACCCCGGACGAGATGGTCGGCATCTACGAATATGATTTTGCCGATGAAATCGGAAGCGGCCGCATGGACGTTTCCCGCGGCGGCGAGAACTGGGAAGAAATCAATTTCGACATCTTCAACGTCGGCCGGGCCCCGTCGCGCAACATGGCCAAGGACAGCTTCTCCGACGCATTCGGGGAAGATACGGTTTTCTACCGTTATCTCTGGAACGAAGAAAACGACGCCCAATTCTCCTATCGGATCCGCTTCTTTGACGGTTTCGCCGTCATCGTCCCGGATCGCGGGGATCCGAGCGATTTCTTCGGTTTCGGCACGACCATTGCGGGTATCTACGCCAAAATTCCATCCGTCGGATAATGAGAACAGCACTATTCCCGGGATCCTTCGATCCCTTTACGATGGGTCACATGGACATCCTGCGCTCCGCGCTCAAGATGTTCGACCGCGTCATCGTAGCCGTGGGCTACAACAGCGCCAAGAGCGGTTTCTTCCATCCGGAACTCCGGGTCCAGATCATCAAGGATGCCGTAGCCGGCCTTGAAAACGTGGAGGTCTGCTCCTATCGCGGACTGACCGTGGATTTCTGCAAGGAAATGGGTGTAAACTGCATCATCCGCGGCCTGCGGACCACCACGGACTTCGAGATGGAAAGCGTCATCGCCCAGGCCAACCGCAAGATGGCACCCGAGATCCTGAGCATCTTCATCCCGGCCGGCCACGAGTACTCGTTCATCTCTTCGACCGTCGTACGCGATGTCCTGGTCAACGGCGGAAACGCCCGCTGTTTCCTGCCGAAGAATGTCGATATCGACAAATACCTGCGTCTGAGGGAGCAATAGGCCATGCGACGGATCCTGACCCTCGGACTGTTACTGCTGAGCGCCGCGCTGGCGGCCCAGGAGCCGGTCACGACCCATCCGTCCGTCACCGCTTATCTCCAGACCCTGCTCAACGAACCGGTCGACACGATCAATCTCCGTGTCGACCGGTTCATCGAGTCGGTCGGGCAGCAGCAGCCCGAACTGCAGTCGAAGACGGCCGGCCTGGCCTTCGACTATTTCACTTCCTCTCCGGTGATGGGACACGAGGCCGTGGCCGTCCACATCGCCGACAACTGGTTCCTCAACGGCCGGCTCAAATTGGAGAACGAGGAACTCTACCCCATCCTCTACACCTTCGCCGAATTCAACCGCAGTTCCCTGATCGGGATGCCGGCCCAGCCGCTCGTGATGGAGGATCCCGACGGCCAGCTGACCGACATCCGCTCGGTTGAAGCAGCCCACAAGATCCTGTTCTTCTACGACACCGAGTGCGCCACCTGCCGGAAAGAAGCGCCGCTGCTGGCCGCGCTGCTGCAGGATTACCAGGGCGACCCCATCACCTTCTTTGCCATCTACACCCAGTCAGACCGGGAAGCCTGGGAGAAATATATCGCCGAAACCTTCGGCAGCCTGGTCAATCCGGCCGTCCGCGTCATCCACCTCTGGGATCCCGAAGCGGCCACCGGATACCATAAGAAATATGCCGTGCTCTCCACGCCGATGCTGTTCCTGCTTGACAGCCAGAACATCATCCGGGGACGCGGCCTCGACAGCGAGGCGCTTGCCCAGATGCTGAGCCTCGACAAGGCACTGGTCCTCCAATACAAGAAGCTGTTCGACAATCTCTTCAGCACCTTTGAACCGCTGACGATCGAACACGTGGAAGGCATCGTCGATGCCTTCGGCCAGCGGACGGAAGGCCAGCCGGCCTTGCGCAGCGAGGTTTTCCTTCAGCTGTTCAACTATCTCCGCAGAAGCGACAGTTTCCCCAAACAGCAGGGAGCGCTTTACCTGGCGGAAAAATATATCGTCGGCGAGCCGGACGGCTGGTCGCAGGAATTCGTGGATCGGATTGTCCTGGACCTCTCGAAAGCCAGGCTGAACCCAGCCGGCGAGAAGGCCACGATGCTGCAGCTGCAGAACAAGCGCGGCAAGCACGTGCCCCTGTATGACAACAAGCACTTCGGCACCCTGATCTTCTTCCACCTGATCGACTGCCAGCAGTGCCAGAAAGAATTCGAGGCGCTCAAGAAACTGCGGAGCGATCTTTATGATATGGACATCCAGGTGGTGATGGTCTATGTGGGGCAGGAAAAGGAAAACTGGCGGAAATTCGTCCGCAAGCTGTGGCCCACCCGCTGGAAACTCCTCAACGACTTCGAGAATACCAGCGAGATGCGGACCCTGTATGACCTGGAATACGTCCCGCATCTGTACCTGCTGGACGAAAACGGTGTCATCATCGCCAAAGACATCAGTGTCAGTGAACTGAAAGAATTATTACCCTTGTTATGATCAGCGGAGAATATAAAACCTTCTACGAAGCGCTGCTTCCGCTCATTCCGAAAGAGCGGATGTTCCACGATGCGCTCAGCACCCTGGCTTACGGCACGGATGCTTCCTTCTACCGGCTCATCCCGAAGCTGGTGATACGGGCAAAAGACGAGCGGGAAATCGCCGCCATCCTGCACCAGGCCGACCTGCAGAATATCCCCGTCACCTTCCGGGCCGCCGGCACTTCCCTCTCCGGCCAGGCCATCAGCGACTCGGTACTGGTGATCGTCTCGCACGGCTGGGAGCAGTGGAAAGTGCTGGAAGAAGGCCGGAAGATCCGCCTGCAGCCCGGTATCCGGGGCGGTCGCGCCAATACCTTCCTGGTGAAATACGGCCGCAAGATCGGTCCGGATCCCGCCTCCATCGACTCGGCGATGATCGGCGGCATCGCCGCCAACAACGCCAGCGGCATGTGCTGCGGTACGTCGGAGAATTCCTACAAGACGATGGCCGACATCCGCATCATCCTGCCCGACGGAACGGTGCTCGACACGGCGGACGAAGCTTCGTGCGCCGATTTCCGCCGCACCCACGCATCCTTCCTGGAAGGAATCGCGGGCATCGCGGCCGAAATCAAGGCCGACCCGGAGCTGGAAGCCCGCATCCGCCGCAAATACAAGATCAAGAATACGACGGGCTATTCGCTCAACGCCTTCGTGGACTATGAAGACCCGATTGACATCGTCAAGCACCTGGTCATCGGATCGGAAGGCACGCTCGCCTTCATCGCGGACATCACCTACAACACGGTGGTGGACCACAAACACAAGGCGCTGGCGATGATCACCTATACGAATATCGCCCTGGCCTGCGAGGCCGTACAGATCCTCAAGGCCCAGGGCAAGGTCTCAGCCGTGGAGCTGATCGACCGCGCCGGCGTGCGCAGCGTGGACCAGACGCCGGGCATACCCGCTTTCCTGAAGACCATCGGCCCGGAAAGTTGCGTGCTGCTGGTCGAGACGCGCGCCGCCTCGGCGGAAGAACTCGCCGAAAAAGTCGCCGCCATCACGGGCGCCATCGAAAGCGTGCCGACGGAACTGCCTTTCGCCTTCACCACCGATGCCCGGGAGCAGGCCACCCTGTGGAAGCTCCGCAAGGAGATGCTGCCGACCGTGGCCGGCATGCGCCGCAGCGGCACCACCGCCATCATCGAAGACATCTGCTTCCCGATCGAGAAACTTGCCGAGGCGACCGTGCGCCTGCGCGAAGTCTTCGCCGCCGACGGCTACGCCGACGCCGTGATCTTCGGCCACGCCCTGGCCGGCAACCTCCATTTCATGTTCAACCAGGACTTTGCCACGGCGGCCGAAGTGGAGAAATACAAGAAATTCATGGACGACGTCGTCAAACTGGTCGTGGACCGTTACGACGGCTCGCTCAAGGCCGAGCACGGCACGGGCCGCAATATGGCGCCGTTCGTAGAATACGAATGGGGCCGGCAGGCCTATGGGCTGATGCAGCGCGTCAAGGCGCTCTTCGACCCGAAGGGCATCCTCAACCCCGGCGTGATCCTCAACAGCAATCCCCTCGCCCACATTTCGAACCTCAAGCCGATTCCTTCCACGCGCCAGATTGTGGACAAGTGCATGGAATGTGGCTTCTGCGAAGGATACTGCGTGGCCGAAGGGCTTACGCTCTCACCGCGCCAGCGGGTGGCCGCTTTCCGCGAGATCGAGCGGCTGAAAGCTTCCGGCGAGGAACCGCACCGCGCCGCGGAAATGCAGAAACTCTTCCGCTACGCGGGCGACCAGACCTGCGCCACCGACAGCCTGTGCAACCTGCACTGTCCGGTCGGAGCCGATGCGGGCAAGATGATCAAGGAATTCCGGCACGAAAGCCACACGCCCAAAGGCGAGAAGCGCGCCGTCTGGCTGGCATCGCACATGGCCGGCGTCACTTCGGCGATGCGCGGCTTCCTCAAGTGCATCCACGCGCTGCGGCTGCTCTTCGGCAAGAAGCTGTTCGGTGCGATGGCCCGCGGCCTGCGCCGGCTCACCGGCGGGGCGCTGCCGCTCTGGAATGAATATATGCCGACGGGAACCAGTCACCGCGCGGGTATCGCGCCCTCCTCGCAAAAAAGCTGCGTCGGACGCGATACCACGCGCGATGAAACGCGCAAAGTCGTCTATTTCCCGTCCTGCATCACGCGCACGATGGGCACGACCCGCGCCTACAGCAAGGAGCAGGAAGTCACCCGCGTGACGGCCGCCGTCCTGGAGGCCGCCGGTTACCAGATCATCTATCCGGAAAAAATGGATTCGCTCTGCTGCGGCATGCTCTTCTCGAGCAAGGGATACGTGGAGGCCGGCAAGCAGGCTTCCGACACGTTGAAGGCAGCGCTGACCAAGGCTTCCGAAAACGGCAAGTATCCGATTCTCTGCGACATGACGCCCTGTCTCTATACCATGAAGTCCAATTTCGGCGACGCGCTTCCGCTCTACGAGCCGACCGAATTCCTCGACAAATTCGTGATGGACCACCTGACGCTCAAGCCGGTAGATGAGAAGGTGGCGCTGTTCGCCGTCTGTTCGGCCAAGAAGATGGGCGTGGATCCCTGCCTGAAACGGGTGGCGGAGCGTTGCGCCCGCGAAGTGGTCGTGGTCGATTCCAACTGCGACGGCTTTGCCGGTGACCGCGGCTTCCTCTTCCCCGAGCTCAACGAACACGGGCTGCGGGATCTGAAACGTCAGATTGAAGGCTGCGATGAAGGCGTCGCCGTCAGCCGCACCTGTGAAGTCGGCCTCTCCCGCAACAGTGGCATCGTTTTCAAATCGATCGTCTATCTGGTGGCCCGCGCCGCCGGTCTGGATATACAGAAATAGCTTATGTACAAAGGTCTGAAAGAATATGTGAAGTTCCTGGAGGAGAAGGGCGAGTTGCGCCGGATCGGGGATTTTGTGGATCCGGTGCTGGAGATTGCCTGTGCAAGCGCGCTCGAGGCGAAGAAGCCCGGCGGCGGCAAGGCGCTGCTGTTTGAGAATACGGGCACGGCTTTCCCGGTGCTGACCAACCTGATGGGCTCCGAGGCCCGCATCCGCTACACGCTGGGAGCCGAACCGCAGGAAGCCGGGACCAGGCTCCTGGAACTGAGCGACATCCTGCTGGGCGGCAGCCGCACGTGGCACGACAAATGGAAGATGCTGCAGGCGGCAGGACGCATCGCCGCCTGGAAGCCGCGGCCGCACAAAGGTCATGCGCCCTGCCAGGACGTCGTGCAATACGCGGCGCAGCTGAGCCAGCTGCCTGCCCTGAAGGAATGGCCGCAGGATCCCGGACGCTTCCTCAGCTTCGCGCATATCCATACCTGCAATCCCCTGACCGGTGCGCACCGCACAGATCTTTTTGAGATCCAGCCGGTTGACGACACGAACGCGATCCTGTACTGCCCGGCCGACAGTTCCCTCACGCAGTATCTGGCAGACTGTACCCATCGCCTGCCCGTCGCCGTATGCCTGGGCGGCGATCCGGTCCATTCCTGGATTGCCTCCACGCCCCTGCCGGAAGCCATCGACCCCTTCCTGCTGGCCGGTTTCCTGCGCGGGAAGCCGGTGGAGACGGTCAAGTGTTTCACCCAGGAGCTGATGATCCCCGCAGAATGCGACCTGGTCATCGAGGGGTACATCCAGAAAAGCGAAGAGAAGATTGACGGCTTGTACCCGAAATTCCACGTCTCCTGCATCTCACACCGTTTCGACGCCATCTGCCCCGCCCGGGTCCCCGGTGCCTCCTCCCTCGAATCCACGTTGATGCAGCAGGCGTCTGAAAGCATGTTCCTTCCCCTATCCCGTCACTTCAAGCCATGAAGAATATCGCCGTTTACCTGGGTTCCGCACCCGGATGCAACGAAATCTACAAGGGATTGGCCTACGAACTGGGCTTCCGGCTGGCCAAGGCCGGCCTGACGCTGGTCTATGGCGGCGCTGCCGTCGGAACGATGGGCGCGCTGGCCGACGGGGCGCAGGACGGCGGAGGCCGGGTCATCGGGGTTTTTCCCCGCGGCTTCCGCGGTACGAAGGAGGTACGCGAAAGCGGGATGCAAGTTGTTCGGGATGGCCTTTCGGAGTTCATCGAAACGGCCGACTTCGCCGAGCGCAAACAGGTGATGGAAGACCGCAGCGACGCTTGCATCGTCATGCCGGGCAGTTTCGGCACAATGGACGAACTGTTCACCTACGCCTGCAACCGCGCCATCGACAGACATAGCAAGCCGATTCTCATCTTCAACTTCGAAGGCTACTACGATCCGCTCAAGCAGTTGCTTGCCAACATGCAGCAGGCCGGTTTCATGAAGCCGGTCATGGCCGGCGCCATCCGTTTCTTCGATACCATCGAAGAAATCATCGCAGCGCTTCACTGATTGCGTTTTTTTCGTATCTTTGCGCCAGCCTGCAGGGTGCAGGCGAAGGGGTGCTGAGGCTTTAAGCCGAGGCTGAGATGATACCCTCACTACCTGATCGGGGTAATGCCCGCGTAGGAAAAGCTATCTTCCCGTCCCCCTTATTGTGTTTTACAAATAAGGTATTTATCCATGAGATTCCATTTTGTCTGCACAGCGCTGGCCGCCCTGGCCCTGTCTGCTGTGAATCCTGCCGCAGCGCAGGAACCCGATTCCCTGCAGGTTGAAAAACTGCAGGAAACCGTCATCAGTGCCGTTCGCGCCGCGAAGGACGCACCGTTCGCGGTCGCAAACATCCGCCGCGCCGAACTCCAGGATTTTTCCAGTTCCGGCCGGGAACTTCCGATGCTGTTCTCCCGGACACCGGGCATCATCGCCTGGAGTGAAAACGGCGTGGGCACCGGCACCACCTACCTGCGTATCCGCGGCGCGGGCGGCAGCCGCATCAACGTAACGCTTGACGGCGTGCCGCTCAACTCCCCGGAAGACCAGACCGTGTTCTGGGCCAATATGAATTCTTACGGCAAACTGCTCTCCAGCGTGCAGATCCAGCGCGGCGTGGGGACCTCCACCAACGGCGACGGCGCCTTCGGCGGCACCATCGCGCTGGGGACGAAAGCGCCTTCGCTGGTTCCCACGGGCGAGATCACGGCGTCCTACGGTTCTTTCAACACGCTGAATGTCGGCGGCGACCTTTCCACCGGCCTGCTGTGGAACCACCTGGTCGTGGACGGTGCCTACCACCAGACCACGACCGACGGCTTCCTGCCCGGCACAAACGGCCGCTCGGGCAGCTACTATGGCGGCCTGACCTGGCTGGGCAGCGGTTGGAAACTGAGTTACAAACTGATCGGCAACTTCGAGAACACGGGACAGGCCTGGAACGGCGTGACGGCCGGCAACGACGACCTCTCGCTGATGGACGGCACCTATGGCGAAAAAACGGGCATCCGGACCTATGCCGATCTCTGGAAGGCAGGGCTGGGAACCTATAACTCCCTGTACGAGCGCCTGCTCATCGACGGCAGTCATTACACGCTGGAAAGGTACCGGATGGATGACGGCTCCTTCTGGCCGCGCACGACCGACAACTTCTGGCAGAACCACCATCTGCTGGGCTTCAGCTGGAACATTTCCGATGCGCTTTCTTTCTCTGCGACAGCCCACTACACGGCCGGACACGGCTGGTACGACGAGTTCCGCTACAACAACAAGCTGTTGAAATACGGCATTTCTAATTTCGTCAACCCGGCGGGACAGACGGTCAAGCGCAGCGACTTCGTGCGGCAGAAAGGCCTGACGCAGGACACCTGGGGCGGCGTAGCCAGCCTCCATTATGCAAATGGGCGCTGGGATGCCCTGGCGGGCATTTCCATCCAGCAGTTCAAAGGCAATCACTACGGATATCTTACCTACGCCGGCAATCCCGATGTCATGCAGTGGTTCAAAAGCATCAATACGCCCTGCTTCGACGAGAACAGACTCCGCTACCGCTACTATGACTCGGATGCGTCCAAGTTCGACGGAAGCGCCTACGTAAAGGCCTCGTACAGATTTTCGGATGCCTGGAGTGTCTTCGGCGACCTCCAGTACCGTCGCGTCAACTACCGGACGGACGGTTACAACGACAAATACATCGACAACGGGGACGGAACGGCCAGCCGGCACCTGCTGGACGTGGATGTCCACTACGATTTCTTCAATCCGAAAGCGGGCATCAACTACAGCAACGGCATCCACCGGGCCTACGCCTCGGTCGCCGTAAGCAACCGGGAGCCGGAACGCAACAATTTCACCGACAACGGCAAATATCCCGCTCCGCGGGCCGAACGCCTGTATGATTTCGAGGCGGGCTACCAGATCGACGGCCGACGCGCCCGCGCCGGTGTCAACCTCTATTATATGCGTTACCGCGACCAGCTGGTACAGACCGGTGAGATCAGCGACATCGGCGAAGCCCTGACGACCAACATCCCGGTCTCCTACCGGACCGGCGTGGAATTGACGGCCGGTGTGGATCTCCTTCCCTGGCTGAGCCTGGAGGGAAATGCAGCCCTGAGCCGCAACCGGCTGCTCGATTTCGACGAATACGTGGAGGATTGGGACAATGGGGTTACGGTCATCCACTACGACGACGCAGCCCTCGCCTACTCACCCGATGCCATCCTCAATGGTTTCATCAATGTCCGTCACAAGGGATTCCGGGCCCAGTGGCACACGGGATTCGTCAGCCGGATGTATCTGGACAATTCGCAGAATGTCGAACGCTCGCTGCCAGCCTACAGCCTGTCGAGCCTTTCACTCGGCTATACGCTGCGGCTGAAAGGCTTCCTGAAGGAGATCGATTTCGGCGTGGAAGGAAACAACCTGTTCAACGCCCGCGTAGCACAGAGCGGCTGGGTGTACAGCGCCCTTTATGAAAGCGGCGGTCATCCGAATGACCACCGCTACTACCAGATCGGCTTCATCCCCGTCGCTGGCCTGACTGTCCTCGGCCACATCACGCTGCGCTTCTGATCGTAATCACGTTTTTCGGGCCTGTCATTGCGCTGGCCTGGTGGAGCGGCAGATTCTTTCAAACCCAAGCGCCCTCGCTGGGTTTGAAAAGGTTCTGCCGCGCGTTGAATGACAGGCCCGAAAAAACGAAGACGGTCGCGTTTATTCGATCTTGTCGAGTTTGACGTCCGGAATCGACGTCAGCTGCGGGAGCAGTTCGGTGGTGTAGGTCTTCTGCGCGACGTTCAGGATGGCTTCGACCTTGTAACCGGATTCATGGCGGGAAAGGGAATACGACTCGACGCTTTTTCCAAGCGTCTGGATCGCCGCAATCAACGACTCCTGCTTATCGGACTGGAAGGTGACGGTGATCTGACGGCGGCCGATCCTGCGAGTCAGCCGGTTGACAATATCGATCCAGGCCAGGACGATGACCGCTGCGCTGACGCCGACGACATACATGCCGCTGCCGACGGCCAGTCCCATCGCGGACGTGACCCAGAGGCCGGCGGCCGTCGTCAGGCCGCTCACGCGGTTCTGCTGTTTGAGAATGATGCCGCCGCCGAGGAAACCGATGCCGGACACGACACCCGCGGCTACACGGGCGGCATCGAAGCGTGCTGCACCGGCAAAGCCGTATTGGGAAACGACCATGAACAGGGCAGATCCGATGGCAACCAGGACATGCGTACCGATGCCGGCGCCTTTGGCGCGGTATTTCCGTTCAAAACCGATGGCGGCGCCGATCAGCGAAGCGGCGGCCAGACGGATGATTAATTCGAGTGTCTGTGAGATTTCCATCGTTTATTTTTTATTTTTGTAGATTCTTTGAGAATGTAAAAATAAGAAAAAAACGGACTAAGCATCCCAGCGCCATGAAATTCTACATCGTCGATGCCTTCACGGATGAGCCTTTCGGAGGCAATACGGCCGGCGTGGTCCCCCTCGGCCCCGGCAGTGATTTCCCGGAAGATGAACTGATGCGCAAGGTCGCCGCCGAACTCCGCTATTCGGAGACCGCCTTTATCCGGCAGGACGGACCGGCGGAATTTACCGTCCGCTATTTTACGCCCGCCGGTGAAATCGACCTCTGCGGCCACGCGACCATCGCGTCGTTCGGCACCCTTTTCCGGGAAGGGATCGTCCCGGAAGGGATTCCCTGCCTGAATCACACCAAAGCCGGCGACCTGGAGATCATCCCGGGTCCCACGACGATGATGCAGATGGCCCGTCCCCGGCTCGCAGGCACCTTCGAAGACGAATCCCTGCTGGCTGAACTGCTCTCCGCCATGGGCGGACTCACGCGCGAAGACCTCTCGCCGCTTCCCGTCGAAAGTATTTCGACCGGCATCCCCGACATCATCCTGCCCGTCCGTGACCTGAAGACACTCCAGTCCCTGCGTCCGGACATGGACGCCCTCTCGCAGCTGAGCACCCGGCTCGATGTGGTCGGTGTCCACGCGCTGGCGACCGTTCCGGGAGACGGATATACGGCACACGTGCGCAATTTCGCACCCCGCTATGCCGTTCCGGAAGAATCGGCCACCGGTACGGCCAACGCCGCCCTGACCGGCTATCTCTTCCGCAACCGGCTCATCGGCGACGGCGCCACGTGCCGTTTCCTCCAGGGTGAAGCGATGGGACGTCCGTCCCTGGTCCTGTCCACCCTCCGGCTGAAAGACGGCATTCCCGACATCCGGGTCGGCGGCCCCTGCGCCATCGTCGCCCGGGGAAGCCTGCTGTGAAATTCCTTTGCAACAACCTAAAAACCAATACCTGTAATGAAATTCTTTCTCGACACTGCCAACGTCGAAGACATCCGGAAAGCCAATGCGATGGGTGTCATCTGCGGCGTAACCACCAACCCTTCCCTCATCGCCAAAGAAGGCCGCGACTTCAAACAGGTCGTCGTGGAGATCGCCTCGATCGTGGACGGTCCCATCAGCGGCGAAGTCAAGGCGACCACCACGGATGCCGAAGGGATGATCCAGGAAGGCCGCGAAATTGCCGCCATCCACAAGAACATGGTCGTCAAGATCCCGATGACCGTTGAAGGACTCAAGGCCTGCCACGCCCTGGCAGCTGAAGGCATCCAGGTCAACATGACGCTCATCTTCACGGCCAACCAGGCGCTGCTGGCCGCCCGCTCCGGCGCAGCCTTCGTCAGCCCGTTCGTCGGACGCCTCGACGACATCAGTGTCCGCGGCACCGACCTGATCGCCGAAGTCGCCGAGATCTTCCAGCGCCACGGCATCAAGACCGAGATCATCGCCGCCAGCATCCGCCACCCGATGCACGTGACCGAATGTGCTCTTGCCGGCGCCGACATCGCCACGGTTCCCTACAAAGTCATCGAGCAGATGACCCACCACCCCCTGACCGACCAGGGCATCGAAAAGTTCCGCAAGGACTACGAAGCCGTTTTCGGCAAATAAAACCGGAAGAAAATTGGAATAATCGCTTTAATTCGTTAACTTTGTTGGATTGAAATCCGCAAACCAGTTAACGAATTATGGCAGATAAGCAATTACTATTAGGAGATGAAGCCGTAGCGCTGGGTGCTTTGCACGCAGGGCTCAGCGGCGTTTATGCCTATCCGGGCACTCCCTCTACCGAAATCACGGAGTACATCCAGAGCCATCCGCTCACGGCGGAACGCCATGTGCACGACGTCTGGTCGAGCAATGAAAAGACCGCCATGGAAGGGGCGCTGGGCATGAGCTATGCCGGCAAGCGCGCCCTGGTGTGCATGAAACACGTAGGAATGAACGTCTGCGCCGATCCGCTCATGGGCTCGGCCATGACTGGCGCCAACGGCGGCCTCGTGGTGGCTGCCTGCGACGATCCCTCGATGCACAGCTCGCAGAACGAGCAGGATTCCCGCTTCTGGGGTACGTTCGGCATGATGCCGGTCTTCGAACCGTCCTCCCAGCAGGAGGCCTATGCGATGACCCGCGCCGCTTTCGATTATTCCGAGGAGAATACGATCCCCGTCATCATGCGCCTGACCACCCGCATGGCCCACTCCCGCGCCGTGGTCACGCCCGCCGACGAGATCCGCCCGCAGAACGAACTGCACTACCCTGCCCACCCCAAACGCTGGGTCACCCTGCCGGTCAACGCCCGCGTGCGCAACCGTGAACTGATCAAGGACTACGCGAAGTTCGAAGCCGACGCCGCCACGTCGAAGTTCAACTGGCTGACCGACGGCCCCGACCACACGATGGGCGTGATTGCCTGCGGCATCGCGTACAATTACCTGATGGAAAACTATCCGGACGGCTGCCCGTATCCGGTCCTGAAGGTCTCGCAGTATCCGTTCCCGCGCGAACTGGCGCGCAAACTGGCAGGCATGGTGAAGACCATCCTCGTGCTCGAAGAAGGCCAGCCGCTCGTGGAGAACATGCTCCGCGGCGTATTTCCGACTGACGTCAAGATCCTCGGCCGGATCGACAACACCGTCACCCGCGACGGCGAGTTCTCCCCCGACATCGTCCGCAAGGCCTGCGGCCTGCCGGCCCGTCCGGAGTTTGCCCCGTCCCAGGTGCTCGCCCCGCGTCCGCCGGCCCTCTGCCAGGGCTGCGGCCACCGCGATTTCTATACCGCCCTGAACAACGTGCTCAAGAAAGACTATCCGACTGCCCGCGTATTCAGCGACATCGGCTGCTACACGCTCGGTTACATGTCGCCCTTCAACGCCATCCATACCTGTGTGGAAATGGGCGCTTCGTTCACGATGGCACAAGGCGCCGCATACAGCGGAACCTGGCCGGCCGTGGGCGTGATCGGCGACTCGACCTTCACCCACAGCGGCATGACCGGCCTGCTGGATGCCGTCAACGGCAATGCCGACGTGGTCCTGTGCATCTCGGACAACCTGACCACCGCCATGACAGGCGGACAGGATTCGGCCGGCACGGGCCGCATCGAAGCCATCTGCGCCGGACTCGGCGTGGACCCGGCCCATATCCGCACCATCGTCCCGCTGCCGAAGAATTATCCCGACATGGAACGGGTGATCCGGGAGGAAATCGAATACCACGGCGTCTCGGTCATCGTCTGCCGCCGCGAATGCATCCAAACTGCCAGAAGACACGCTAAGAAATAACACAATGAAACAAGATATCATTCTCGCCGGCGTGGGAGGACAAGGCATCCTCTCGATCGCCACGGTCATCGGTTCGGCCGCCCTGGAGCAGGGGCTCCATCTGAAGCAGGCCGAAGTACACGGCATGAGCCAGCGCGGCGGCGACGTCCAGTCGAACCTCCGTCTGTCGTCCGATCCCATCTTCAGCGACCTCATTCCGCGCGGCGCCGCCGACCTGGTTGTCTCGCTCGAACCGTTGGAGGCCCTCCGCTACATTCCTTTCCTCGCCCCCGAAGGCTGGATCATCACCAACACCGTCCCCTTCGAAAATATCCCCGACTATCCGCCGATGGACCAGGTGATGGGCGAACTGAACAAGCTTCCGCGCGTGATCGCCATCGACGTGGATGCCATCGCCAAGGAAGTAGGGTCGCCGCGCAGCGCCAACATGGTGCTGCTGGGTGCCACCGCCGCCGTGCTGCACATCCTCGATCCCGAAAAGCTCCGCGCCGGTATCCGCAAGATCTTCGGCCGCAAGGGCGAAGCCGTCGTAGAAGCCAATATCAAAGCCTTCGATGCCGGACTGGCATCGGCCCAAAAGAAGTAGCCTATGAATTATATGACTGCTGACGAGGCTGTCCGCCTGGTCAAGAGCGGCGACACCGTCTGCTGCCAGGGAAGCACCTCCGTACCCGTGCTCCTGCAGGAAGCGCTCGCACGTCGCGCAGACGAACTGCGCGACGTGCAGATCGTCTCCGGATTCAACATCACCGAAGGCCCGGCCCCGTTCTGCAAACCCGAATACAAGGATTCTTTCCTGATCAACAGCATCTTCGTCTGCGCCGACCAGCGCAAGCACATTGCCCAGGGATACGGCTCGATGACCCCGAGCTTCCTCAGCGAGGTGCCCTACTTGTTCCGCAGCGGCCTGCTGCCCATCGACGTGGCCTTCATCAACTGTTCGCTGCCCGATGAAAACGGCTTTTGCAGCTATGGCATCGGCTGCGACATCTCCGTGTCCGCCGTGGAGTGCGCCAAAGTGGTCATTGCCCAGGTCAACGAAGCCATCCCCTACCTCTATGGAGGCTGCCTGATCCACGAGTCGAAGATCACAGCGGCCGTGCGTTGCAACGTGCCGCCCATCGCCATGCAGTTCGGTGAACCTACGGAAATCGAGAAAGCCATCGGTGCGAACGTTGCTGCTGAAATCCCCGACGGGGCCTGTCTTCAGATCGGCGTCGGCGGCATCCCGAATGCCATCCTCAACGGCATCCAGCACCACAAACACCTGGGTCTTCACACCGAGGCGATGACCGACGGTGTCATCCGCCTGATGAAGGAGGGGGTCATCGACAACTCGCTCAAGAAGGTGCACCCGGGCGTGAGCATCGCGGCCCTCGCCCTGGGTTCCAAGGAGATGTACCAGTACATCGACCACAACAAGACGATGGAATTCTACGATGTGGCCTACACCAACGATCCGTTCCTGATCGCCCAAAACCCGAAGGCCTGCGCCATCAACTCCGCCCTGGAGGTTGACCTGACCGGACAGATCTGCGCCGACTCCATCGGCGAGATGATCTTCTCGGGCGTCGGCGGCCAGCACGACTTCATGTACGGCTGCTCCCTCTCGGAAGGCGGCAAGTGCTTCATTGCGCTCCCGTCGCGGACCAACACGGGAAAAGGCAAGATCGTTCCGACGCTCACCCCGGGTGCCGGCGTGGTAACCACCCGTTTCCAGGCCCAGTATATCGCCACCGAATACGGCATCGTGTTCCTGCGCGGCAAGAACCTGGCCCAGCGCGCCAAAGCCCTGATTTCGATCGCCCATCCCGACGACCGCGAAGAACTCGAGAAAGCCGCCTGCCAACGCTTCGGCTACAGCTTCCTGCGGCTGAAATAGTGCACCGTCCGAGGTAATTTCCCCGGACGGTGTCAGCCGCCTCAGCAGCCTTTCGATGTCATGATATTGAGGACCATCTCGTCGGTGAGGCACATCGCGTCGGCGCCGATGGCGGTCAGATTGTGGATGGAGCGGTCCACGTCATCGTCCACGATGCCTTCCTGGGAAGTGACGCATTTGCCTTCCATCGCAAGCAGGGCCGAAAGCACGGCCGTTGATACGCCGGACGTGATCTTGAGCGCACACGAAGGTTTGGCTCCGTCGCAGATCATCCCGGTCAGGTTGGCCACCATATTCTTGACAGCCGCACAGCAGCGTGCATAGTCGCCGCCCATCAGATAGGTCACGCCCACGCTGCTGCCCGTGCTGGCAACCACGCAGCCGCACAGCGCTGAGAGCCGGCCCAGGGACTGCTTGATGTAGATAGCCGTCAGATGGCTGAGCATCAGCGCCCGGATGAGTTCCTCCTCCGTATTTTCGTTTTCGGCGGCATAGACGCACACCGGGTTGGTGGCGCAGATGCCCTGGTTGCCGCTGCCCGAATTGCTCATCACGGGAATCATCGCACCGCCCATCCGGGCGTCGCAGGCGGCTGCAGTCCGGGCGATCATCTTGGAATAGATGCTGTCGCCCAGGATGCCTTTCGAAAGCGGGCGGTCGATGGTCTTGCCCAGATTGTGTCCGTAGTTGCCTTTGAGGGCCTCGCGGGCTGCGCCCATATTGTAGTCGCGGGTCTCGAGGATGAAACGGATCTCGTCGAGCGGCGCGGTCGTGGCAAAGTCCCAGACCAGCTTCAGGTTCAGGGCGATGTCTTCATTGTCGGCAGCGGCATGGCCGGCGCCGGAGGGCAGCAGCTGTTGCAGCGTGGCCTCGTCCAGGCGGCCATCCTGCACGAAGATGAAATTCGTATGGCCCTTGGCGATGACCGCCGTGGCTTGCCGGTCCCCGGCCGAAGCGATGATTTCGATATAGAGTTTCTCCGAAATGCCTTTTTTGAGCTGGATGCCGATCCGGTTCTCCGAAATGAACTGTTTGCCTTCTTCCAGTTTTTCCGGCGTGAGGTCGCGCAGCACTTCCAGCTGATAGTCGCTCTTGCCGACCAGGGCGCCCAGGGCAATGGCAATCGGCAGGCCGGTCATCCCCGTACCGGGGATGCCGACGCCCATCGCATTTTTCAGGATGTTGGCACTCAGCAGGGCCTCGATCTTATCGGGCTTGCAGCCCAGTTGTTCCACGGCACGGGCCGTACACAGGGCGACGGCCATCGGTTCGGTGCAGCCGATGGCAGGGACGACTTCTTTATGGACCAGCGCCAGGATGCGCTCACGGGTAGCATTGTCAATCATTGTCGGACGGATTTAATCTTACAAATATACAAAATCTCCCGCCTATTCCCCTATTTTATTGACTGCGGTACCCGCTGGGCGAGATTCCGCCGTGCCGCTGGAAATAGCGGTAGAAGTCCATCTGGTTGCTGAAATGCAGTTCCCAGGCAATCTCCTTGACGGAAAGCGAAGTGTGTTTCAGATAGTAACGAGCCTCCATCAGCACGTATTCCGCAATCCATTCGGGGGCTGTACGCCCCGTGTCCGCCTTGACAGCCGCTGAGAGGTATTTCGGGGTCATGGCCAGACGGCCGGCATAGAACTCCAGGTCCCGCCGCTCCGCGTGGTAGCGCGCCAGCAGGGCCAGGAAGCGGCCGGTGAGCGGATTGCGCCCCTGCCGCAGCAGGGTGTCCCGGTCGGCGATGCGGTCCCAGATGTGCGTCAGCTCAATATTCATCGCACGGAGCAGGTAGCCCAGGCTCCGGGTCAGGTCGGCGTGGCGGTCGCCCGCAACCGAGCGGAAGATATTGCGAAAATTATGGATGAGGATCATCGTCCGCGTATCGACCTTGACCATCCGGCAGCGGAAGGCATAGAGGGCGCCCAGGCGGTCGAATTCCATCTCTTCGAGCATTTTCTCCGAAAGGGCCATCAGCGTGATCTCCCCCGGTTCCGCCTCCCGCCTCCAGGAAAAGGACAGAATGTCCTCGGGCAGGCTGACGGCGAAACAGTCCTTCTGGACGGCATAGTGGTCCAGGCCCAGTTCCAAGTCGAACCGCCCCGCCGTGCAGTAGAGGCAGATCACCCCTTCGAAACGGCAGGGAAAGTCCAGGTGCCGCTCCTGGCCCGGCCGGAAATGGATCCGGGTGATGAAAATATCGTCGCCGTGCGAAAGCATCGGACGCACCGGAAGCGCGTCCCGCAATTGGGCTAATGTCAAATTTTCCATAAAAACAGCCAAAAGGTATAATCTATAACCCTTTAACCGACAAATATAGTACATTTTCAGCTGAAAGGTATAATAATCCTTTTGTTTCTGCCTGCCGAAAACGCTAGTTTTGCATTGTCAGAAAAGGAGAGACATCCGATGAAACGATACACACACGTATATTCACTGACCCTGGCCGACATCGACGGCGAAAAGCGGATGACACCCGGTGCCGTCCTCTGCTATTTCCAAGACACCATCGCCCGCTTCCTGGCCGAGAACCGCGTCGGGGCCTTCGACCTGATGGAGGAAGCCGGCATCACCTGGATGATTGCTGAATTCCACAGCGAGTTGGACCGGCTCCCGGCCTGGCCGGGCATCGCACAGGTCGAAGTTTTCCTCTCGGAACTGTCCAGCGTAAAGGTCTATGTCGAATACCTGATGCGGGATGACCGCGGAAACCTTTTTGCACGCGGATCCAGCACCTGGCTGATGGTCGACGTGGCAAGCCGGCGGATCCTTCCCCACCAAAGCATCCCCCGCTTCGCCGCGCTGATGTACGATGCGCAAAATCACGTCGCACACCGGCGCTACGCATTTCCGTCGCCCGACCTGGAGGCAGAAAGTTGCGGCGCGATGGATGCACCTGAAAACGTCCATATCGTCTCGGCCTCCGAAACCGACTTCAACGGACATATGAGCAACCGCGACTACGTGCGGCTGGCGATGGCCTTCCTCCAGCCGCTGGCGCCCGGGGGAGAGTCCATCCGGGCATTGCACGTGAAATTCCTGCAGGAATGCCACAAAGGCGAGAAACTGCAATGCTGCTGCGGCCGGGATGGCGATCAGATAAGCGCCGTGCTGCTCCGTGCCGGCAAGATTCCGGTCTGCCAGCTCGTCACCATCTGGCAGGCCTGAACAGGCCGGCGTGCGCGCTTTGGCAAATAATTGCTATCTTCGCCCGACAAAGCACGAAGATGGCACAAAAGAAATACAAACTGGGCGCCGCGTTCAGCGGCGGAGGGGCCAAGGCGGCAGCGCACTGCGGAGCCTTGCAGGCCCTGTACGAATTCGATCTCAAACCCGACATCGTATCGGGCACCAGCGCAGGGGCCCTGGTGGCGATCTACTACGCTTCCGGTTTTTCGCCCCGCGAAATCGTAGCCCAGTTCCTCGGCCTGAATTTCTTCAAGGACATTGTTTCGCCCACCCTGCCCAAGGGCGGGATGTTCGACTCCAAGCCCCTGATCGAGCACCTGCGCAAGCACTTGCCCTACACCCGGCTGGAAGACCTCCCCGTGCCCACCTACATCGTCGCGTCCGACATGGAACACGGCTGTGCCAAGATCTTCTCGCGGGGTGAGATCGCGCCGCGGGCCGTCGCCTCCTGCTCGATTCCGGTGATCTTCAATCCGACCGTCATCGGGGGCATCCACTATGTGGACGGGGGCGCGTTCCAGAACCTGCCCGTCCCGGCCATCCGGCAGCGCTGCGAAAAGCTGATCGCCTTCAACCTCAACCATATCTACGAAGAACCCTACAAAGACAATGTCGTGGCGGTGGCTTATCGCTCTTTCGCGATGATGTTCCTTTCCAACACCGTGGCCGACGCCCGCCAGGCAGACATCTTCGTCGATCTGGACACGGAAGGCTGCACTGCCTACGACATGTCCAAACTCGAAGACCTGTTCTTCCGCGGATACGACAGTACCGTCAAGGTCCTGGAGGCAAACGGTTACGAGCGGAAACACCTGCGGGAAGACATCCATTTCCCCCAGAAGCGGCACCTGCTCCGCTAACGCTTCAACGCGGCCACGGCACGCGCAATGCGGTCCAGCGCCTCCTCCACGACGCTGCGCGGACATCCGATATTGAGCCGGACGAAACCTGCGCCGCCCGTGCCGTAGGACGCACCGTTGTTGACGACAACACCCGCTTTCTCGTTGAAAAGGGCCATCAATGCTTCCTGCGGCAGTCCCAGCGCCCTGCAGTCGAGCCAAAGCAGGAACGAGGCTTGCGGACGGACGGCGCGGATGCCCCGCGTCTCCGGAGACGCTTTCAGCCGTTCTTCCAGACAGGTAATATTTCCTTCCAGGTATTTCTTCAGATCGTTGAGCCACAACGGTTCGTGCGTATAAGCGGCAATGGTCGCCACCAGTGAGGGAACAGACGCCTCGTTCAACTTGGCCGCATGCAGGGCAGCCAGGTATGGTGCCCGCTTCACCGGATCGGGGATCACGCACCAGGCCGTGCCGGAGAGACCGGCCAGATTGAAACTCTTGGTCGGTCCTGAAAAGATCATTCCGACACGCGATGCGGTTTCACTCGCGTGGCAGAAAGGCGTATATTCGTGTCCAAAAAGGGCAAGATCGGCGTGGATCTCGTCGGAAATGACGAGGACGTCGTGCTGCGCACACCAATCGGCCAAGCTGGCAAGGGTCTCTCGCGGCCAGGTGATCCCGACGGGATTGTGGGGATTGCAGAGGACGAGCGCCTTGACATCCCTGTCGTACAGGCGTTCCAGTCCTTCGAAATCCATCTCGTAATGGTCTTCTTTCCAAAGCAGCGGATTCTCGACGGGGACACGTCCGAGCCGTTCGATATACATACGGAAATGGTCGTACACGGGCGTCTGGATGACGATCTTGTCACCGGGCCGGGTAAAGGTCAGGTAAGCCTGGTTGATGGAGGTGATTACGCCGGGGCAGGTACTCAGCCACGCCCGTTCCACCGCAAATCCATGCTGCGTGCGAAGCCAGCCGGCGACAGCCTCGTAGTATTCGTCCGGGGTAAACGTATAGCCCATCACCGTGTCCAGGCGCTGCCGCAAGGCCTCGCGTACGATGGGATCGGTCCTGAAATCCATGTCGGCGATCCACATTGCCAGTTTATCGCCTTCCGCCCTCCGATATTTGATGCTCCAGGTACCGGACCGGTCGATGACTTCGTCGAAGTTCCAGTCGGAAGTGGCCGGACCTGCGGCCGGATCCTTCGCGCAGGAGGAAGCGGTCAGCCCCGCAAGGCCGGGAGAAAGGATGGTCGCAGCGCCGGCTGCGGCGGCTGTCTTCAGGAAAGAGCGGCGTTTCATAGGCTGTTAGCTTTGTTCAAATGATAAATTTACATTTTTTTGCGGGAAGGACGCAACATTTCGCCCGTTTTTTGCATCTTTGCAGTGTCGTTCAACCGACGCAAGACTGGGGATGTACTGGTTTTGACGGTAAATGATGTTGGACGGTAAGCATGCCGAGCGTCGTAGCCCCGCTCGTAAATCTCAGACTGCAAGCCATAACTGGCAACAACAACTATGCACTCGCTGCCTAATCTGCCAAGCAGACTAGCTTAATCGCGCGGACCAGGTCCGTAGCGACGAGTATCCCGCCGGCGTTTCCGCCTTCTCTCGCCGGCATACGGGGTATCATTCAAGAAGGATGCGGACGCCGACGCTTCTACCGCGTCCTAAGATTCAGAAGCTAAGGGAACGTTGGCCCGCCCTCCGGCAGCCGTCCCCCGACAATCAAAGGCGGGATAAGCATGTAGAAAGCCCTCTGGCGCTTTATTCGGACGGCGGTTCGACTCCGCCCATCTCCACAAAAACGGGTCCTTCGGGCCCGTTTTTCGTGTATGAGATGGGCGGAGTCAGCGGTGGCAAGCCACCGCTTTTCTACTTCCCCACCCCTGGCCCCTCCCGAGGGAGGGGTCCGCCACAGAAGTGGCGGGGCCTGCGGCTTGGCCAAGCGGGGCACATCCCCAGACCCCTCGCGCCCTTGGCGCGGGCCGCAGAAGCGGCCTATGGTCTCTCTCGAGTAACAACCATTTCAGTCATCATTTCGGCTGTTTCTTTGAAGACATCCCGCTCTCCGAGCGTGTCCGCCGGGTCAATGCCCGGTGCCGCCGCCTGGGCAAAGACCATGTGGTCCTCGTTTCCGTCCATGTCGATGCGGCCGGCTCCGATGGCCAGTGGCACACCGCCACCGGATGGAGCTGCTACACTTCCCCCGGCCAGACCGCCGGCGGCCGTCTTGCCGACTGCCTCTACCGCGCTGCCGAGAAGCATCTGCCGGGCCACAAGATTCGGACGGATTATTCCGATGGAGATGCGGACAAGGAGGCCCGTTTCGCCTTACTGACACGCACCCGCTGCGCGGCCGCACTCACGGAAAACGGCTTCCAGGATTCCAAAGAGAGCCTGGCCTTCCTGGAGTCGCCTGCGGGAAAGAAGGCTGTTATTGGGTTGCATGTGGAGGGGATTATTGACTTTCTCGCGAATATTCTTCCGGGTTAACTGGTAATAATCTAACCCCTAAAGTCCGGCATAATTGGCAGAAATGGTGATGGTATGGCAACAATACCATTTGCAATCGAATAAAATAATAGTTGCAAAACTAAACTAATAGTTATATCTTTGTCGAAGCAATTCGACAAACTATGGCCAGACCTGTAAATAAAGGGGTATCGGAACTTACTCGGGCAGAACTTGAACTGATGCAAGTCATCTGGAAGAAAGAGAAGGTGCTCGTCCACGATATCCTCGATGATCTGCCGGAACCCAAACCGGCCTACAATACTGTATCCACTTTGGTTCGCGTACTTGAGAAGAAAGGCTTCGTGGGCCACAAGGCCTATGGCAAGACCTATGAGTATTATCCGCTGGTATCGAAAGAAGACTACACCAGCCGCTATATGACCGGCGTACTCAATAATTTCTTCGACGGCTCGCTGAGCCGACTGGTGAGTTTCTTCTCATCCAACAAATCCATCTCTGTAGAGGAGACCGACAAGATCCTGGAAATGCTCAAGCACGACCGTAAAGAATGAAGTTGATCCTCTATATCCTGGAGTCCATCCTTTGCGGCGGTTTGCTGCTGGCCTTCTACCAGATGCTGCTCGCCCGTAAGGCATCATATCGCTTCTGCCGCTTCTGGCTGCTTGCCTCTGCCGTGCTCGCTGTGGCCATTCCAGCTTTACGGCTGCCTGTTTTCCCTTACGGAAGTCCAGCGGCCACGTTCATTAATACGGTGGAATCCACCTCGCTCGTGCTTGAAACAGGCACGCCCGGTTCCACAGCCGACGCCGCTGCCCTTGGCGGGGTGAGCACTTCCGGCTCCAGATTCTCTCTGACAGAATGGATTGTTCTCGGCATATATGCGTCAGTGGCGCTAGTCCTGCTGGCACTGATCGTCTATCGCATCCTGAAAATCCGCGCTCTACGCAGGGCTTCGAAACTTATTCGGACTGAAAGCTACACGTTGGCGGAGCACGCCTCCATCCACTCTCCCTTTTCGTTTGGCAAGACGCTCTATATCGGTCCCGATATCGCTCCGGAAGACCGGGCGATGGTCATCGCACACGAGGCAAGTCATATCGCCCACTGTCACACTACAGAGAAACTGTTCCTGAGCGTGCTCAAGTCTCTCTTCTGGTTCAATCCATTTCTCTGGCTGTCCGAACGGTATCTGGTAGAAGTCCAGGAATACCAGGCTGATGCCGACGTACTGGGCAAGGGCTACGGACTGCAGGAGTACCGCTATGCGATCTTCCGTCAGCTGTTCGGGCATGAGCCCGACATCTCCTCGGCCATGGGCCATTCGCTGACACGGAAACGCTTTGAACGGATGGGGAACGATTCACGCAAAGCCAGCGTACCTTTGCGCGTTGCCGGTGCTTGTGTGCTGATTGCAGCGCTCCTGATTGCCTTCGGAACAGCCGCACGGCCACGTTACATTCCCTATGCAAAGGAGCGGGATGGCGTCGGAATCCTCGACGAAATTATCATTACCAAATATCTGGAGCCCGGTACAAAAGCCTCCGGTCTTAAAGCCGAGAGCCACTTTCTTCCGGTGCCTCAGATCGAGGGCGTCACGCCTTGGGGAGAATTGCCTGTCAAGCCGGTTTTCAGCAGTAATCTGGTCGCTTGGGGCACGAAGAACCTGACCTATCCTGATGACTGCATGAAGCAGGGAACTGTTGAAGTATCATTCACCGTCGATGATAAAGGGGGAATCGGCAATGTCGCACTCATCCAGGGTGTCGGCGACCCGATCGACGAGATGGTCTTGACATTGGTCCGCGACCATTTCCCACAAACCTTGCCGGCGACTGCCAAGGATACATCGTTCGCCATGGCGCAGTGCATCCTTCCGGTGACTTTTCAGATCAAAGGGCCGCTGGCGGCACGTTGGGATTCGGGTGTGGTAGCCCTTCAAAAGCGTCTGCTGCCGCTTTCCCCGACCGAGATTGACGAAAAACCGCTTTTTGCTGAGGGTAAGGGCACAAACGAATTCTCCCAGTGGGTGCAGTCAAAGCTGACCTATTCCGATGAAGTGCGTCAGTGGAGCAGAGAAACCAACCATAGTGGAGGACTGACCGTCTGCCAGTTTACCCTGACAAAAAGCGGGAAAATACGCAATGCCCGGATACTGCGGGGTTCGGATTCTCCGATGGACAAAGAAGTGCTGCGGGTAGTCCGCAACTCACCGAAATGGGAACAAGCCGCTCGAAAAGAAGGAAAGAATGTAGCCGTTAGATATAATCTTCCGATATTTTTCAAAATACCTGATAACTAAGTAAATATGACATCAAAACTGTTATGGGCGCTGATGCTGTTGGCATTGGCGGAGGTGGGTTTTGCGCAAAAACACACGGCATTGGAGCCAGAACTTCTTGAATGCCGGTATCTGGATTTGCGAATGGAAGATACCCTGTCAAGACATATGACGGCCGATACGATGATCCTGCAGGTCGGACGTCAGGCGACAGCCTTTTTCAGCAAAGACCGCGTCACGGCCGATTCCGTGCTCTGCACGCCCAACGGGAGCATCAAGTGGATTAACCTCGGCGTCCAATACAACAAGGAAGGACGGTTGCAGGACTGGTTGTCCAATGACGTTCAATACTATTATTGGAACTATCCGGAACCGGGATTGATGACGGTCCGTTCCGGATTTGACGGAGGAGTGGAATATACTGAACCACTCTCACTTCCATGGGAATTCCGGGACTCCGTTAAAACCGTTCTGGGTTACGAATGTCGTCTGGCAGAAGCGGAATTCCGCGGCCGTCGCTGGAGCGCGTGGTACACGCTGGAAGTGCCCATATCCGCGGGGCCGTGGAAACTCCAGGGCTTGCCGGGACTGGTCTGTGAGGTGAATGATGATAAGGGACATTATGGCTACCAGCTGGTTTCCGTCGCCCCGGCCGAAGGACAGGCAGTGATACTTCATGCCTGGAAAAAGGAGTATAAGCATCGGACACGGGAGGAGATTGTTCAGGCGTCTGTCCGACAGGACGAACTGATGCAGGAAGAAGTACGTCAAAAAGGGATGTCTGGAATGTTGGGGGGCATAAATCATTTGGCCAGGCCCAAAGAATTGGATTTGAAACGATAGCCAGAGATGAGAATCAACAGCCTGTTCCTGCTCGCAGCCGCCTTACTGCTATGCGTGGCCGCACCGGCCCAGACCGCAATCTCGGGCACGGTGCGGTATGCAGGAACGGGGGGCGGACCTGCGGCTGGCGTAGGCGTAATGCTGATGTCGCTCGACGGAAAGTCGATGCTCGGATTTCAAAACGCGGATGCGGCTGGCGCTTTCTCATTGACTTACCGGGGCAACGCCGATTCGCTGTTGCTTCGCTGCAACGCCCTCGACATCAAGCCGCTGGAGCGACGGATTGCAGCACGGACTCAGCAGCTTTCACTAGTTGTGAAATCCGCACCACTCTCCATCACGGAAGCACGTGTCAAAGAGCCGCCGATGCGGCAGCACGGCGACACGTTGGTCTATACCTTGGCACAATACCGCGACAGCACCGACCGCTCCATCGGCGACGTGCTGCAGAAGATACCGGGCATTACCGTGGAAAAGAGTGGCAAGATATCCTACAATGGCAAAGAAATCAACCGGTTCTATATCGAAGGAATGGATATGCTGGGGCGCGGCTACGGCGTGGCCACCAACAACATCCGTGCGGCGGACATCGCCTCGGTGGAAGTCTATGAACGCCACCAGCCCGTCCGGGCACTGGAATCGCTGGAACGCCCCGATCAGGCCGCGCTCAACCTGAAGCTCAAAGACTCAGCCCGCGGCGCGTGGACGGCGACTCTCCAACTGGGCTGCGGCTACAGGCCGTGGATGTGGAATGCCGGGGCGGTGACCATGTATTTCACGCGGAGAGTCCAGACGATGCTCACCTACAAGACCAACAACACCGGAGACGATGTTGTGGTATCGGAGCTATTGGCGTTTGAGACGCCACCTATTGAGAGTGCCGCTTCGCTGCTGCATCTGCGTACACCCTCCGAGTCGCCGGTGGATCGCTCACGCTATTTACTGAACAATGTTCACGCAGTCTCGGCCAATGTTCTGACGCGACTGCGGCCGACCGTCGACTTTTCGGCACGTGCTTCTTATATCCACGACCGCCAAGCGGCTGAAGGCCGGTCGCTGACCCGCTACTGGTTCTTGCAGGAACAGCCGGTAGAAGTGGAAGAACTCGTCGCTTCGCAAATCTGTACCGACCAGGCAGAAGTCTCGCTCCGGCTCGTGGACAACAACGCCACGCACTATTTCGATGAACGGCTGAATGTCTCCGGCCGGATCTACGATGGAGCCGGAACAGCCAGTAGCATTAGCCAGCAACTACGTCGACCAGCCTTCTCCGTGGAGAATCGCTTTTCCGACCTGATCCGCCGGAACGAGCGGGTTTTTTCCGTCTCGTCCAACACGTCCTATACAGAAGGAGAAGCATTGCTGCGCGTCTGTCCGCTGCCCTTCACCGATCTGGCCACCGAAGCCACACCGAATGCCAGGCAGCAATTGCACACCAGACGATTCGATAGCCAGAACAACCTGCGCTGGTCGCAGAACATCGGCTACTGGCAGATGACGATCCGGACACATTTCAATGCGCGGGTCGAAGACCTCCAATCTGCCTTTATGCTGGCCGACAGTGGGTTCCAGACACTTCCGGCAGCCGATTCGATGACCAACGCCCTCTCACTCCGCCGCTTCGACCTCATTCTCGCTCCCCGCTTCGAATACAACACCGGAGACCCGTTCCGTATTTCCATCGATCTGCCCCTCGATGCCCGCTTCACGAACTATATCGACCAGCGGGAGCGGCATCTTCATTTCCTGCCCCGGCTCTCCATCTCCGGCGTAATTACGACGAACCTTCGCTACAACCTGGACGCCCGCCTCACATCCGGCGTCGGCGGCGTGAATTCCCTCTATATGGGCTATATGATGACGGATTATCGCAGCATCGGTCGCCGCAGCGGGCAACTCCTGCATAGCAAGGGGCGGCAGGCTACAGCCGGTCTGGAATACAAGAATCCCTGGATCGGGATGGTGACATCCCTGCGCGGCACTTGGTCTCGCACCGACCAGGATCTTCTACTGGGCTCCGTCATCGAAGGGATGCTGGTCCGTCAGGAGAGCCTGCCCATCGCGCATCACTCCGACCGCTATGGCTTCGAACTGGCCTACAGCCAGCGCATCAATACGCTGGCCACAACCCTGGGACTCGCGCTGAATCGCACCTGGCAGCAAGCCCAGATTCTGCGGCAGGAGCAACTGATTCCATCCCGCCGAGGTCTGTGGCAGGGAAGGCTCACCGCGACAACAAGCCTTTCCGACAAAGCTCAGCTCTTCTACCGTTGCAGCGGCTCCGTCGTAACGAGCCGGATAGAAGGCGGCGACGACCTTTCTCGCTACACCTACCTCCAGCAAAGCCTCACCGGCCAGTTCTCTCTGGGCAAAAGCTTCCGGCTGGATGGGTCCGTCGAACACTACTTCAACGATGTCATTGCCGGCAGCCACCGCCACATCGTCTTCGCCGACCTGGCCTTCGCCTGGATCCGCGGCCAGACCGAAATCTGCATCGAAGCCCGCAACCTATTCAACCACAAGGAATTCAATTACGCTTCCAGCAACAACCTTATTGATACATCTACTGTGAGCCCACTTCGGCCCACCTCTGTCGTCCTGAAGATTAGATTTAGCATTTTATAGAAATATGAAAAATACCTTTATTATCCTTGTATTTTTGGCTACTACCCTATCGGCATGGTCACAAAACCACACTTTTCTTGAGTCAGCCTTTTTGGAGTGCCATTATCTGGAATCCATGATGAACGATACGCTATCTCATCGTGTCATACAAGATACAATGACACTCCTCATCGGAAAGAATCACGCACTATATTTCAGCAAAAAACTTGTGTTCAGGGATTCTCTCTATAGTTTACAGGGTGGAAAGCAACAATGGATCCAACTGATGAACCGCTACCTCCGGGAAGGCAGGAGGGCAGAACTAAGCTATAATAACACTGAATACCTTTACACCGATTTGTCAAGAAGAGAACTTTTGGCTCGTACGACAGTAACTGGTTCAGAATACGTGCAATACACGGAGGAAAGAGAATCAATTCCCTGGATATACAGCGATTCAGTCAAGACAATTCTCGGTTACGAATGCAGACTGGCAGAAGCAGATTTCAGGGGCCGGCATTATCTTGCATGGTATACTTTGGAAATACCCCTGTCCTTAGGCCCCTGGAAGTTATGGGGATTACCAGGCCTGATTCTCGAAGCAAGTGACAATCAAGGACATTACAGTTGGTCCTTGACCTCAATTTCGCCAAATCCTGACCAAGAAGTTTGGCTATATAGTTGGACTGACAATTACCAGCAAGTCAGGCGCGTACAGTATCTAAGAGCAAAAAAAAGGATATCGCGAAATGAGCTACGACAAAGCACAAACCACGGCTGCCGCGCAATTTGTCAAAAAAATGAAATATGATTTCAAAGAACTTGATTATTAATGCAATACCTTTTATTTCTTTAAGCGAAAATAAAAGATATCCCATTAATGCCTTCTTTGTCTTGTCTTGGACTCATAGACCATTACTCATTACGCTATCAGTAGACCTTCCAACTATCCAGCCAACGGTTCTTTGTTGAAAAGTTAGCTCCAATCTTGAACACCTTGCGGCCATCGGCCAGGAACGGCCAGTTGTAGCCCTTTTCATCGATCTGGTCCAGGGTGTCGTCCGGATCCTTGTCGTGCTTGAGCTCGATGATGTACACGAACTTGTCCGTCTGGATGAGCACTTCGATGTCCTGGCCGAGGTTCATCGCCAGATTGCCCGGGCGCTCACACCCTCCATCCTCACGCGCTACCTCAAGGCGCTCCCCAAGAAAACCATCTTCATCAACTTCTACCCCCGCACGCCGTACTTCGCCAATTCCGACTTCGTCGACTGGCGGCTCATCACCGAGAACTTCTGGCCCGCCTACGTCAACCGCATCCTGATCCTGGCCCGCACGTATGACTATCCGCAGCTCGTGGCCAAGGGCATCCTGGGCCAGCTCCGTGCCTATGCCATCGCCCACAACGGCCTGGAAGACATCTTCCTCCAGGAATCCGAAGACCTGCTGAAATCGCAGCTCTCCGAAGAGCAGATCCTGCAGGTGTACGTGGGCGACGACCTGCAGAACGAACTATACCACAAAACCGCCGCCGACATCAAGCCTTCGGACTATCAAGACAATCCGCAGGCCCTGGCAGAGCTGGCGCGGGCGAACGAGGAGTTGACGGAAGTCCGCAAGGAAATCGAGGAGAAGAAGCAGTTGCTCGCCCAGGTACAGGCCGAGAATGCGCAGCGTATGAAGGAATCCGAGGAGTACAAAGCCACCATCAAGGCGATGGAAGAGCAGCTGGGCCGCTCACACATTTCCTTCAACAAGATCGCGGAGTGCATCCTGCGGCTGCCCACTTTCACGCAGCAGGCCCAAGCACTGCAGTATGTCAACTTTCTCTTGACGGGAACGGGCTGGAGCGCCAAGGCCGAAGAAGTGATGAACCGGATGTTTGCCGAGGTCAGAGAGCGTTCCGGGAAGTACGAGGTACACATCGGCACGCTCAACAACAACGGTACTATCAACGAGATAGCAAGCAATGAAGATAGACACGCTTAACAACATGGGAGTCATCAATTCCTATTCGAATCAATGGCTGGAGTCGCTTCCGGCCCGGTTGCCGCATCCTGAAGAATGGAGCGAGAAGAAACTCGAAGTGAAACCCATCCACATCAAGACCGGAAGCGGCAGGAAATTGAAGTTCCTGCGGGTGCTAGTTGCTTTGCATGAGTCCGGGTACTTTGTCGACGATGCTGGTGGCCCTGTCGATCAGCAGGATGTCTTTTCCGCATTTGCCCAGATCCTTGATGTCGATCTCAGCCGGGCGCACAGCAATCTCAACGACGGGCTGAAACACCACAACCAGCCCATCCGGCTGCAGGTGTTCGACGATCTAAAAGAAGCGTACAAAGAGTACGAAGACGAGTTGAAGGAGAGACAGAGGGAGTAGATGCCGTTCCCGAGCTTAAACCTTCGTCATTCCGGGCTTGACCCGGAATCTCATCGCTCCGATTCCATCTGGAATTGAGGCGTTTTCTATATTTTTCCACCGTTTTTCAACTATTCCCTTTTTTTTTGTATTTTTGCTATGCTTTCCGATAGGGAAGCAGACATATTGTTTAATAGCGTTTGCTATTTATTCGGAACATTCTAAAACCTGGCAGTTTTAAGATTTCCTACTCCGGATAAGTCAGTGAACGTCTGCGCTTTCGCGTGGACGTGACTTGTCCGTAGGAATGGTTTCCTGCCAGGTACCAAGAATGTGGACAAATTGCGTCCACGTTTTTTGTACTTGGCGGTTTCCATTTCTGGCGCTCCCGATAAGTCGCATTCGCTGAATGAAAGCGCAGAATGGACACCCAGATCAAGTCCAAGGAACGGGTGTCGGCTCACGGCGAGGTATTCACGAATCCTCGCGAAGTGAACGCCATGCTCGACCTTGTGAAGTCGGAGACGGAACGCATCGATTCCCGTTTCCTGGAGCCCGCTTGCGGTGACGGCAACTTCCTCATTGAAATTCTCCGACGAAAACTCGCCATTTGCGAGGCCCGCGTCAAAGCCAAACAATACACCCAACTTCAGTACGAGCACGATGCCATCTGGGCCATCTCCGGCATCTATGGCATTGAACTGCTGGCCGACAATGCCGCCGCTTGCCGCGCACGCCTCCTAAGCTATTTTACAGAACAGTATCAGGCCCTGTTCAAATCCAAGTGCAAGGATAGCTGCATCGAAGCCGTCCGCTACATCCTCTCCAAAAACATCATTCACGGTGACGCCCTCACCTACAAGCGTGTGGACAAGCCAAACGAATGGATCCACATCAGCGAATGGAGTTTCATCGGCGCTGACAAGGTCAACCGGCGAGACTACGAGTTCTCTTACCTCGTAGGCGAATACGAAAGCGAAGGCCTTTTCTCCGACCTTCCCGTGCAGACATTCCCGCCCGTTCATTTCCTCATGATCAATGCTGCTGCCTATGGTGAACAGTAACTACAACCCTGATGTCCTCAACTGCATTGCCAATCTGAGCAATGACGAAGTGTTTACCCCGCCGGAACTGGCCAATCGTGTGCTCGACCTCCTGCCGCAAAATCTCTTCACGAGTCCAAACACGACATTCCTGGATCCCTTCACCAAAAGTGGTGTTTTCCTCCGGGAAATCGTCAAGCGCCTGGACCGGGGACTCCGTGACCTGATCCCCGACACACAATACCGCATCGACCACATCCTGCACAACCAGGTCTTCGGTATCGCCATCACGGAACTCACATCCTATCTTGCACGCCGTTCATTGTATTGCTCAAAGCGGGCAAACGGAAAATACAGCGTCACCCAATTCGATAGCGAGAGCGGCAACATCCTCTACACCAACCGCACCCACACATGGGAGAATGGAAAATGCAAATACTGCGGCGCATCCCAGGCAGTCTACGACCGCGGCTCCGAGGCTGAGCAATATGCCTACATGTTCATCCATACAGACAATCCCCAGCAATTCTTTGGAAATATGAAGTTTGACGTAATCGTCGGAAATCCCCCGTACCAACTTGACGATGGCGGTAATAGTGCCAGTGCAAAACCGATTTATCACCTCTTTGTAGAACAGTCAAGGAAATTGAAGCCTCGTTATATAACGATGATTACACCTTCACGATGGTTTTCGGGAGGTAAGGGGCTTGATAGATTCAGGGAAAGCATGCTCAACAGCCAACACATTTCTCACTTGGTGGATTATCAGAACGCAAAAGATTGTTTCCCTGGCAATAGTATCGGTGGCGGCGTATCCTATTTTCTCTGGGAAGCTGACTATACTGGGCCTTGCAAAGTCACAAACATCATTAATGGGAAGGCTAACACAGTTATTCGGCCTCTCAATGAGTATCCGGTCTTTATAAGGTACAATGAGTCTATTTCTATTGTCAATAAAGTAAAAGCAAAGGGGGAAAGCACATTAGTTGACTTAATCAGCTCGCGTAATCCTTTTGGTTTTTCCACCAATGAAAGAGGTGATTCCAAGGATTCAAAGAAGACAGTAAAACTTATCTCAAGTCAGGGAGAAGGTTATGTTTCACCTAATAGTATCAGTCAGGGCAAAGATAGTGTGGAAAAGTACAAAGTAATGATTGGTCGCGTTACAAGTGAACATGCTGGAGAACCCGATAAGACGACTGGTAAGTACAAGGTTTTTTCGAGTATGCGCTTACTGCATCCAAACGAAATTTGCACTGATTCTTATGTAATCGGAGGCGTAAGCAAGTCGCGCGAAGAAGCAGAAAACTTCTATAATTACCTAAAATCATCATTTGTTCGATTCCTAATCCTACAATCCCTCTCATCCATCAACCTATCGCGGGATACCTATGTTTTAGTTCCGACCCAGGACTTTTCGAAGAGGTGGGATGACGCAGTTTTATTTGAAAAATACGGCTTGACGGAGGATGAGATAGCTTTTATCGATTCTATGATTCGTCCTATGGAATAAAAACGATTATGGCTACACAAGACCTACTCCGGAATAAAGTCGCCGAGACCCCGACCATATACGCCTACGAGCACATAGGCTATCCACCTCATATGGGATGGCTGAAGGTCGGTTATACCACACGTGATGTCGATATACGCGTGCGAGAGCAAAACCAAACGGGCAACATCAAGTATCGCATCGTCCTTAAGCGCCCCGCTATGCGGAAGGATGGCTCCTCCTTCACAGACAAGTTGGTCCACCGCATCCTTCGCAAAGACCACATCCGCAATCCGGAGGGAGAATGGTTCGTGTGCGACGTCAAGAAGGTAGAACAAGCCATCGCCACGGCTGCTGAGGGAAAGGACAAGATAATCGACCGCATCTACGACTTCCCGATGCGTCCGGAGCAGAAACTTGCTGTCGACAAAACATCCGCCTATTTCACCGCATTCAAGAAAGACCCGTCCAACCGCGGCCTCACGCCACACTTCCTCTGGAATGCCAAGATGCGCTTCGGCAAGACCTTCACCACGTACCAGCTGGCCCTCAGGATGAGTTGGAAGAAGGTGTTGGTCCTTACCTTCAAACCCGCAGTCAAGACCGCGTGGGAAGAAGATCTGCTCACGCACAAAGACTTTGAAGGTTGGCAATTCTGCCAGAAACAGGAAGACCGGGAATTCAACTATGTCAACGAGCGCAAGCCCTTTGTCTGCTTCGCTTCATTCCAGGATGTGCTGGGCAAAAATGCCGTTGGCGGCATCAAAGCCACGAATGAATGGATCCAAACCGTCGATTGGGATTGCATCGTCCTGGACGAATACCACTACGGTGCCTGGGGCAAGAACGCCAAGAACTTCTACGACAAGAAAGACCCGGCGCTCAAACGCGCCAAAGAAGTCGGTGAAATCATCACTGAGGATGCCGACAACGTCCGTGAACTGGAAGCCCGCGAAATGTACGATGAGGGCTTGATGCCGCTCCGTACTGGTGCCTATCTATATCTCTCTGGAACACCTTTCCGCGCCATCTCCACCGGTGAATTTATCGAGGAGCAGATTTACAACTGGACCTACTCCGATGAGCAAGCAGCGAAGGAAGCTTGGGCTGGGCCGAAGAATCCCTACGCCCAACTGCCGAAGATGGTGATGCTCACCTATCAGCTGCCTGACAGCATCCGTGAGATTGCCTCCCAGGGTGAATTCGACGAGTTCGACCTTAACGAATTCTTCCGGGCAGAGGACGATTATTTCCTACACGAGGAATACGTCCAGAAGTGGCTGGACCTCATCCGTGGCGCTTACACCGAAAATATCGTCACGGAGCTTAAACTAGGGGCCGAAAAGCCGCCAATGCCTTTCTCCGACGCACGCCTGCTGAGCTACCTACAGCATACCTACTGGTTCCTTCCATCAGTGGCAGCCTGCCGGGCAATGAAGAAACTGCTGAAGAAACGATCCAACCGCTTCTATGATGAATACAACGTGATCGTCGCTGCAGGCAATGAGGCCGGCATGGGAGCTTTGGCCGTGGAGCCAGTTTATGAAGCGATGGAAGATCCGCAACAGACCAAAACCATCACGCTCTCCTGCGGCAAGCTCTCTACAGGTGTCACCATCAAGCCCTGGACAGGTATCCTGATGCTTCGCAACACGACATCGCCTGAGACCTATTTCCAGGCCGCCTTCCGCGTCCAGTCTCCGTGGACCGCCAAAGATGAGTGGGGCGAGGAAGTCATCCTGAAGCCGCTCTGCTATGTCTTCGATTTTGCGCCCAACAGGGCCTTACGGCAGGTACAGGAATACAGCTGCCAGCTCAATGTCCAGGAATCCAATCCCGAGAAGAAGGTCGAGCAGTTCATCAAATTCCTGCCTATTCTGGCCTTCGACGGATCTTCGATGAAAGAAATCGATGCCGCCGGTGTGCTCGACATGGCCATGAGCGGCACGACGGCAACGCTCCTTGCCCGTCGTTGGGAGAGCGCTGTCCTGGTCAACGTTGACAATGCCACACTACAGCGCTTGATGAACAACCCGGAGGCGATGCAGGCCTTGATGAACATCGAGGGATTCCGTAACCTGAATTCCGACATCGAGACCATCATCAACAAGTCCGAACACGTAAAGAACACCAAGAAGGAGAAAGGTGACGACCTTACCCCGAAGCAGAAGAAGGAACTCACCGAGGAGGAGAAAGAATACAAAAGCAAGCGCAAAGAGATTCAGGATAAACTGATCAAGTTCGCAACGCGTATACCTGTCTTTATGTACTTGACGGACTACCGGGAATATTGCCTGAAGGATGTGATCGAGCAACTGGAGCCTGAATTGTTCCGCAAAGTCACCGGCCTCACGCTCAAGGATTTCAGCCTGCTGGTCAGCCTCGGTGTGTTCAACAGCGAGCTGATGAACGATGCCGTTTACAAGTTCAAGCGTTACGAGGACTCCTCTCTGGAATATACCGGCATCGACAAGCACACCGGCACGGTCATCGGCCTGTGGGATACAGCCATTGATACAGCCAAGATGGAAAGCCCCGAAAAGAATGAGGAGGAAGAGGAAACCTATGTCGAACCAATCCAACCATCCGCTGAGCCTGATACTGAACCCTGGGAGAACCTACAAGTTGGCGATATCGTTACCCACAAGAGTTTCGGCCCTGGCGAAGTAATGGCGCTGGACGATAAATACCTCATCGTCAAATTCCCCGACCGCGAATCAAAGTTTTTGTACCCGAGTGCTTTTGAAAAAGGTTATTTGGCTCTGGAATAAAACAAAACAATACATCTTATCGAAGCAAATAGCCTTCTGTCACGTAAACTTCGAATTTACCATTCTCCTTCAAAGAAAAAGAACAGACTGAAACCCATAAAGAAGAAACTCGCAATTTATTGGTGCAGAATAAAGCGACATCATTATTTGGTGCAACTATTCCTCCGGAAAGTTTATAAAATCAAACTCCTCTGTGTTGTTCTCCAAAATGATATCACGGATAACACTTATGGGATAGGCGATGCCATACCCTATATCCATTCCTTCTTCGGTTTCACCACCAGGTAATCCTGTTGCAACACCGACAACCAGTCCTTTATTGTTAATTATTGGACCGCCACTATTACCGCCGCTAATCTTAGCTGTAATAAGCAAAAGGCTGGGCATACCCTTAGGATAATAAAGCTTTCCTTCAGCTAAGATACTTCCTCTAGTTGGGGTCATTCGTATCTTGGCCATTGATGAGATATTTGCTTTTTCTGCTGTACAAAAATTCAGGAATAAGGATATTCTAGGATATCCCATAACAAGAACTTCATCTAGTATGTGAGGATCATCAAAATTCGCCAGCATTACCTCTCCAGTGTCAATAAAAGCCACGTCTATATTAGGATCCTGACTCACATAGACCTTACAATTCCTTAGGAATTCCGCTGTATAACCTTGAATTGCTCTCTGCTCTCCATCTTTCAAACAGTGCCTTGCTGTAACTAATCCGTTAAAAAGTCGAAAGCATGTACCTAGGGTCTCTCCTTCATTTGTATAAACCACAATAGGCAAAACCCTATCTAGATAGTTTCTATAAATGTATTCAAATCCATATGAAACTGAATTATACATCAGTCGGAAAACATCAGGGTTATTATTCCGATAATCCTGATTGCGAGGAACATATATATACGAATCATCAAGACACATATTCCCCGACTTTCTCAGGTTAGACAATAACCTAAACTCACATAGTCTGTCGCAAATCTTTCCTATAACATCAGGCTGAAGAGGAATATCTCCTTTTATACCAGTATATGAAGTAATGAATTTTTGGATAGATTTCTGATTTATATCCCCATTTTCTATCGAGAAATAGTCAATAATATCCAATACAAGATTGGGATATTTAATATCATAGTCTAGAAACTCTCTCATTGTATAAATGAATTGCAAAACTGTGATCACATACGCTTAAAGATACAATCTTCAAGTTCCTTATAAACCGACATATCTGATGATATACACTTGGAGAGCTCAACCTTGAATTTCTCAGAATTAATAGGAATGTGCATATTGCAATAATTCTTTATCCGCCCAGTATCATCTTTCAGGTTTTGATTGTAAATATCAGAGACATATGAATCGTAACCCACTTCGTCAAAGACCAAACCATTGTCAGTGCAGTATTTCTTAAGCACTTCTTTATCATAAAGATAGTTTTCCAATTCCCACCTTTTTATTACTCGATGATTATCAGAGTTGTTTTTCAAATACAACTGTCTATCGCTTTCACTATTCAATGCACCTGAAGACATATCACGATCTTTACAAACAAGAATCTCTACACTTGGAAAGACCTTTCCTAAGATGGCAATAGCAATATTGCTTCTTTGATCCAATTCAGTATTACCGCCACTCGAAACGAATAATGTTTCTGGGTATGTTTCACCAAAGATATTGTTGTACACTTGAGCATCTAATCCCCTTTCTCTGTAACCGCTCCCTGGATTATCTTTTCCTTCACAATAGACAATTCGCAGAGGGCTGACCAACCCTGCCAGATCATCAAGCGCAGTCGAGAAAATGCGGCTCCATTGGTTGCGTGTCTTTTGTATAGGTCTTAGTACCTGCTCTGTAGTTGCCCATGGGACATCTGCTCCAAACTCTATTATCTGACAATCATCTTTTAATTCTTCTTGCAATGCTCTAAAAAAGCCTATGCTATGTGTCGCAACCCATAATTGACAATTCTCACCGATAAGCCGATTTATCTCTATTAATAATTTGCGCTGTATAGCAGTATTGATATGAAGCTCAGGCTCATCAATCAAGAAAACTGTATCATTATAATCGTCTTGTCGCAGGTAAAGGTCTAATAAAATATCAACCACCTCTTTTTCGCCAGAGGATAAAACATTGAATTCAAACTCCTTGTTCTGATAATCAGACTTACTAAAAAATAAGGTACCTTTATTATCCTCGATGTTGCCAAGACTTGTTATATACAGATCCAAGCAATTCTTGATTGACTTGTTTAATTCACCAATAATATGTTTTTTTGCCTCAGATGGCCGGCAGTCTTGTTGATTGAGATAATTACTATACTTTATGTTCAGCCGTCGATAATTCTCTTCCATTTTATCATCGATGTCGACTGACAGACTCGCACCATAATCGTTCAAGCGCAATTCCGAAACGGCCCTACTTTGAGATACCCTCAAATTACTATTATACCTATATGGACTCCTGAACGAAAAGATAGTACCTGCTAAACCTTCTTTATTCTTTTGGCCCCAGATCTGCTGAAACGGGCCAATAGTAAAATCTACTTCAATCTGTTGATAATTATATGATGGTACTTGATCTATCGAGTGATATCGAAAATCCTTAGTTCCTTTGTTCCCCAACTGTCCATAAGCCTCACTATGATAAAGTAAACCATCAAAAACACTACTCTTTCCACATCCATTTGGCCCGACTAACGCGATAATTCTCTTTGGGTTCTCACCCAAATCTATGGTCAAAGACTTGAATCTTTTATACCCGTTCAGTTTAATTCTCTTGATAAACATTCTGCTAATGACCTATTTAAATTGAGAATAACAACAAATATACACATCACCTCACTATCCACCGCCCACTCTTATCAGACCCCTCACGCTCAATAATCCCATCAGCTTTCAGTTTGGCGATATGCTTATTAATCCCACTGCGGGACAATCCCAGTTGCGACACCAACTCTTCAATGGTTATGCTCGGATTCTCGCGCATCAGTTCGACGATTTTCTGTCTACTTTTCAGTCTACTTTTCAGTCCACTTTTCAGTCCACTTTCAGACTCCTTCCCGAGTGAACCGATAGGCTGACCTATCCGCAACGTCAGCTCCACCCTGTCATCATTCGGTCCGAAGTGTTCCTTGATTTCGGGAGCGGGCCATTTGTTGTCAGCCCAACCTTTTTTGATAGTATCAGCGCCGCTACCGGCACGCTCTCCTCCGCCAATCATCTCAAACATTTTATGCAGGGCCGTGTTGCGGCAGATGCTATGTCCACCCTCAAAGAAATCTTCAACACTTACCAGCATAGTTCCTGGATTCGAGAAATAGAGCCGATCAGGATAACGCTCAATGACTGGTCCTTCGTAAAGCCGCGTCGAAGCATGGACAATGCAGTTCACCAATGCTTCTCGCACTGCCTTGTGCGCCGTAGTCTCATCCTGTCTGTATACACCCTCCATCTGGAACGGCGTCGGCAATGCCAGAAACAACTTGGGCAGCACCCTGCGGTAGAACTGATAGAGATTCGGCTCCCACATTCCATCCGGATACACCCGGTCTGTCCAACGGATATTCGGATCGCTACTGAGTTTCTCCCTGAAATCCACGAAATACCGGGGCATAGCGCCCATGATTGCCAGCTCAGTTCCAAACATCAGCACACCAGCCAGCGTGAAACCCTTTTCACCGGTCTCCTGATCCACACGATATCCGCCAAGACGCTGAATGAAATCCAAATCCCCCAAATCATTCCATGCGTGACCTTCATGCCTGATCTTAAACAACTGGCGATATTGTTGGATTGTTGTCTGGTCCAGATCCCGTTCCAGTGTGTAGTTCTTCAATATGCGGCAATCCTGCGATTCCGACTGCACCATCGCATCCGCGAACATCCGGCTGATTTCTTCCTTTGTACAAAGATAGTCCCCTTCGTGGTTACGCTTAAACGCCTGATTCGGATTCCCGTTGATGTACACCGGCTTGACATCGAAAGGAGCGCGGGGAATCACAAACACAATCACGCTCTTCCCGTTCAGTTTCCCGTCAATGACATCCTTATCCATCAAAAGACAATGGCTTACCTTGCCTTTGTTATTGGCTGCATCCCAAAAGTTCTTCTTGTACTTGTCAACCTGCTCCTCAGTCAAGCCGTCCGGCGTAAAGCGATGATTCTTCTCCTTCACACCGAGAACAATCACCCCTCCTTTCGTATTTGCAAATGCGGAATACGTTTCCCAAAAGCTGCCCGGGAAACCGCCAAGCGCAGATTTGAACTCCACTTCAGTTCCTTCTTTCTTCTGGCAAAGCTCCAGAATATATGTCTCAAATCCTTTCATACTCCACAAAGATAGCAAATCTTACGCTCCTATGAAAAGAAACTTCTTTTCCATAGTTTTTCATTTGCACATCTCACACATTATTAGTAACTTACATCAGAAAACAAGCCCTAAACCCACCTATATCCAACCGAACTTAAACAAACTTTCCTGCCCCTATGAAAATCCTCATCGATCCCGGTCATGGCCGCAACACATCCGGCAAATGCAGTCCCGACGGACGCTTTCGCGAATACCAGTACACCCGTGAAATCGCGGCGGCCGTGGTGGCCCGCCTTCAGGCGCTCGGCCACGATGCCGAGGTCCTGGTACCCGAGTTTGAAGACATCCCGCTCTCCGAGCGTGTCCGCCGGGTCAAAGCCTGGTGCCGCTGCCTGGGCAAAGACAATGTGCTCCTCGTTTCCATCCATGTCGATGCGGCCGGCTCCGATGGCCAGTGGCACAACGCCACCGGCTGGAGCTGCTACACTTCCCCCGGCCAGACCGCCGGAGACCGTCTTGCCGACTGCCTCTACCGCGCTGCCGAGAAGCATCTGCAAGGGCACAAGATCCGGACGGATTATTCCGATGGAGATCCGGACAAGGAAGCACGCTTCGCCTTACTGACGCGCACCCGCTGCGCAGCCGCGCTCACGGAAAACGGCTACCAAGACAGCCAAGAATCCCTTCACTTCCTCGAATCCCCCGCCGGCAAAAAAGCCCTCATCAACCTCCACGTCGCCGGTATCCTCGATTTCCTATCGTCCACTACTGTCCACCTTGTCCACCTATAAACCGGGTGGACAAGGTGGTCAAGTCAACAAATGTTTCATCCAAAAGTTTTCTTACAAAACGTCGCCTATTTGATTTTAGTTTTCTATTTTTGCAAGCAACAAGTCTTCATTTGCGTATGGATTACGAAGTGTATTGTGATGAAAGTTGTATTGAGGCTCTATTTGATAAGGAGTCTCATGCTTATACGGTAATTGGAGGAATATGGATTCCGGCTGAGTCCCGTGCTAGCATTAAGAAGAGTGTCAAAGCTATTAAAAATCGTTATGGCAAATTAGGCGAACTGAAGTGGAATAAGGTATCTCCTGCCACAAAGGATATGTATAAAGAGATCATCGATCTGTTTTTCAATACATATAACATCCGATTCCGGGCAATAACCGTTAAAACTAAGCTGGTTGACAATAATTTGTACAACAATGGAAGTGGTGAACTTGGTTTTTATAAGTTCTACTTCCAGTTGATACAGAAATGGCTGATTGAAGGGAATTCGTATAAAATATTCTTGGATTATAAAGTAAATATAACCGCCAAAACGAAATGTGAGAAAAATCAAAACGAAATGTGAATTTTTTGGCGCGTTTTTTTCGAAATAACAAGCCCTCAATTGTCGATTAACTGACGATTGAGGGCTTGTTAACAGAATCTTATTGTATCTCCACTAATGGACGGCCGGACGAACAATTGACTTGTATCGGCATCGTAGGCCAGTTGTATCCAACATCATCTCATCCATTAATTAATCTTGCTACGAATGCAGCGGCGAAAAGTCCCATTTCGGCCCAGAAGATAAGTGAACGCTCGATTGTCCTGGTTACGATTCCGGCGACCCACGCGGCGATAAAGCAGAGGAGCGTCGGGACCGAGGAACCGGCGACGGCCGTGAGCCATCCGAGCGATATTGAGGCGCACAGGGACGTGCCGACAATGTGGATTATGCGCTGCTTCTTACGCTTCTTCCGAGTCTTCTCGTCATCACCAGGTTGGTCTTGATACTCCGGAGTTAGGGCTACGATTATTAAGTATAGTGGAGCGAAGAAGCCAAGCGCCTGATACGGATGCCCCTCGCCCTGCTCAATCATTCCGAAGGTCATCAGGATAGCAACCACGATAGTTACGATACTCCATAGGTGCGTGTTAGTATCGAGCGGGACAGCCTCCGTCCATTTAGCAGCGAAAGCCGAGTAGGATTTTTGCCAGCCGAATTTGACGACCCCGAAGGTCACGAAGCCCACAAAGATAACGAGGGCCGCGATAGTTGTAACGAGAGCAAAAGTAGTCATAGTGTTAGTAATGTGTTAGTAACGGTTAGAACGAGAGTATTTCGGGGTAGCCAGTCTTGAAATCGTAGGCCCACGCAGCCTCGATGCTCGTCAGTGCGTTAATCGCGGCTGTGTGGGCCTCGGTGACGCCGACGCATTGCATCGCGTAGATATCAATTGCTTTCAGCGCGGCGAGTGCCGTTTCAATCGGAAGTATTACCCCGGCGAACGGTACGTGCGTGATGCCGTGTTCTTTGGCTGCCTGGAGGGTCAGCAGGTAGTTGGCTCGCTCTTCTGGAGAGAGCCATTTCCCATTACCGCCGATGTAGAAGTTATTAACGGCGGTACTCGCGTCATAGACGCGAAGCTGGAGAATCTTGTAAGCCTTGGCCAGTTCAAGACTAATGGGAGTCTCGTTGCCATCTTCGTCAGTGTCAGGCTTATTACGTTCGTCATACAGCAGTTGGAGATACTCATCATCCTCTGCCTGACTGAGCAGCGCACGATGCTCGCACAGATAAGCATCGGCTTCAGCAATATATTGATTTCTTGTCATTTTCTTAAAGATTAATTGAGCATATTATGATAATATCATTGGGATTATTACCATAGGAAGTTACGGCGCCAATTGTCCCGTTTATTGTGTATCCATAGTATTGTCCACTTAATCTGCGGGTGACAGAGATATATGAACCTTTATTGCTTATCGGAGAACCGCCAGCTGCCAACTGCGTAGCGTTGATAGGATCAGCATTACGGTCTCTGATCGTGCCGAACTGGATAGTCTGCATAATAGATTCCAGCTCGTCAATGTCCGGCATGTACCAGTTGCCCGCACGAAGAAGTTCGTGATTGTAAGATAGATTCATCGCATCGTATGCGACTTCAGAGGCACGATGTATTACACCACTTCGCCCAGTAAATGTATCATTGGCCATTATGTACGTGTTAGTTTTACCATCTCCCCATTTTTTGTCTCCAACGATTCCGTAGGTACTTGGTTTGAGTAATTTGAAGCCTTCGAGGAACTTCTTCCAGCCCTCTTCTCCTTCTCCGTAAACTGCTCGGACTGCGGCGCATTTGTCGCCATCACGATATTGGCTCGTACCAAGATAGGCTGGCAAGCAGAGGAGATTGCCATAGTTGGCATCTGTCAGCACTGCCGTAGGATTATACAAACCGGTATTTATATCTTCACTAAAAAGTTCGATTACTCGCGTCATATTACCAATCGCCGGCTGGTTGTTCCATTGGCCATTCATAGTAACGACTTCTGCGTAGCCTTTGAAGTAGATGTCGGGCAAAAAGTTGTTTCCAGTTCCGGAAAAACCTGAGCAGAAAAAATGGGTAGTTATATGTGAGGCTCTCCAACCCTTAATGTCGATTGCATCGTTAACCCCATCGCTATCCGTATCCAAACCGATAGCAGTCCAATCCTGCGCTTGCAATCCCGCACTTGGTATATTAGCGAAGAACTCATTGAGTTCGCTGACCAGTTCATCGACTGTATTGGCATTGTAAGTGAATGGATACCGCACATCCCTGCCAGTGTCAGGATCGTTGAATCCTATTTCGGCTTCATGATCTGCTCCATCGAGGGTGTAGCCTTTAAGCCGCCAACTGCCTGCATCGTGAATAGGAAGATTTTGGATATATTTATATCCAATAATAACCTTCCCCCTAAATTCGGGGTGATCAACTCCGACCAGGACCGGACCGACATAGGTGTAGTTTGCTGGGAACGAATCTTTGGAAAATGTTCCCGGCGCGATGAAGTGCATTGCAGAGTGTTCGTCAAGGACACAAGCTGCTCCGGTCTTTGCCGATGCGAGACCGACAACCACATTTACCCCGTCTATGCAGACATTGTTATCCGACCCGACAAGTGATAACTGGCTTTCGCGAGAAGTCTTAACTGCGGCTTCATATTCCGCTTCAGTATTATAGTATTTAATCATTGTCTAATGCTTAATTAAGTAAGACCCAATCCGATATGGCGTTATTACCACACGCCACATAGACCTTTTTGTTTGCTGTATTGATCAGCATCTGTCCCACATAGGCAGGGATACCCCACCACGGTAGGTTGTCATCTATATTATCAGGCCGTGTCGATGCAGACGGAACACCACGCTGTATAATTATATCAGGGTAGAGATACCGTTTAATGCTGACCACATCAAGTGTCCCGACCTTTATATTGCCAGGTTGCTGGATACGCTTTTCAATGGCGTCAATACGCTCTGCAAGCGATACTATTGATTCGGCTATCGCATGCTGCTGGCCGGGATTGAGTAACTGTGCGATAATATTGACAAGAGCACTATGTCTGACAACAACAACATTCATGTCGGTAACACCAGGCACATAACTGATAGCGCACTTGCAGGACTGAGGGATATGGGCCAAGTAATATCCGCTATCCGGCACCATATCAACATTATCGCTGCCGAACGGGATGTAGCGCCGCTCGACATATTCTTCCGTCACATAGACCGGATAATCCGTAACCGTAGTTGTCTCTGTGCCGTCTGTTCCTCCTTCAGACATTAGTCCATAGTACAGCGGATTCCCGTTGCTATCTTTCTTCTGGACGATATGCGTGCGCTCGTGCTCCTCGAAGATAGCGATGACGCAAAGGTCCAGAGGAGCGTGGGCCTGGTCGGATGGGTCGTAGCCCGTCTTGATGAGCAGTTCCGCGCCCGCCTCGACATCAAACGGTGCCGAGATGTTGTACCCCTCAGCCGCTACGGCAGATTGAGTCGCACGCTTGATATATTTGCCCGTCTCGCCAACAGTCAATGCAATAGCGCTCTCAGCGGCACGATACCCAAGGTCACGATGGATTCGCCTTGCGGAGTACCCCGCGTCAACCGGATTGAGGTTCGCATCGAACATAGCGAGGTTCCCCTCCGTGGCGGTGGCGGGTTTGTTCGCTTTCTTGGCCAACTCATCCCGTATATTCTCGCGTGCCGTATCTGCCTCCCTTGCTGCTTCTTTGGCTGTATCTGAGGCATCATTCGCTGCCTGCGTTGCCTCGTTTGCGTCCTCGACCGCCTCGTTAGCAGCTCTAACTGCTTCATTTGCGCCCTCTGCCGCCTTGGTAGCAGACCTGACCGCATTGCCTGCCGCTTCTACCGCCTCGGTAGCTGATCTGACCGCATTGCTTGCGACCTCTACTGCTTCGCTCGCTACTCTCGCTGTCTCGATACTTGTTTCGTGGTCTTCAGTAGCCGTAGAGTGGTCTAATTCCGCCCTAATGTGGTCAGTCTCTGCAAGGTCGTGGTCGGAAACAGCCTGCATATGGTCTCCATCAGCCGTATTGTGGTCTGTTTCCGCGCGGGAGTGATCCGCGTTTGCACGGATCTGGATTGCGTCCATTGTCTCTCCAGCAGATTGTGCCGCGTCGATCGCAGGGCGTTTCATATCGACGATATAGTCGTGTACGGAGCCTTGATGCCCATCGGCCAGCCACATTTCATACGCCGAAAGGCCGTTGGCAATAAGGGACAAGTCCCCAGTGAGCATAACCGGGCCTACGTCCATACTTGCGTTGCGACGAGTAAATTCCTGGTCGGAATGCGACACAATCTCAATAGACTTGTGCCAATCAGCTGCGGCAAGATTGTCATCCCCTGCGTCAAGGATTAGGACAGGTGTATAGGATCCCGTGCCTCCGAGTGCCTCTTGCAGTGCAGCGGTGAAAGAAAACTTGACCTCCTGACCGGATGTTATACAAGGCACTGATGCCCTGCGGCCTTTCGTCTCGTTGATGAGCGAGACGGACACTTGGTGGTCGGAGAGTTGGCCGCTGATACCAGCGGCCCTTACATATAATGTCACCGGAAACGTATTCCCGATGCGCCGTGCATAGCTTGCTGTCTTCATTACTCCAGGGTTTTAAGGATCGCGCGCTTAACAGCTGCAAAATATGGGGCGGAAAGGACGCATTCGCGGATTGGCCCGACATATTCTTCCGGAATCTCGACAGGCCCGTCGGCGTGATAGATTGCGCTGGCCAACTCCTCGAACCCGATGTCCAGGAGCATAGGCCCTGAATACTTCATCCGATTGGCGAGCAGTTTGGCCACGTTGACCTCTTCGGTCTTGCCGGCAGCTTCATCCTCGAAACTGCCGAAAACCTTGATTTTGGTGAAATCGATTGCTTTCATTGCGATTATTGTTTATTCATGTACGTTCTGTTCCATCTCTTCCATCTGGAAAGAGAAGTTGATGCGGTTATTGCCGCGTGTGTACCAGCCTGAGATATTGAAGTCGCTTTCCGACAACCCGTCCTCCTCCTGGGACGTAACTTCTACCACACCCCAAGCGACTCTGCCGGAGCCGTCACCTATATCGGCCGTTACAACGGACTGCCCGGGGGTGAACACTACGGAGCCTCCTGCAGGTACGCTGGTGGCCGCGCTGCTCTGATAATTGTAGGAATTGCTGTTAACGGTGTCTTCGATGATGATGTTCCACGATGTGTTTTGGGCAGTAGCGTTTCCGTTACTGATCTCCATGCGGGTGTAGATGCGGTAGTGTGTGCTGTCCACCTGCACCAGAAAACAGCTGACGGAGCACCACATCTTGTAATAATTGGCGGCATTCGTCTCGATCGTTACCTGGAAGGTCTTGTAGGTGCCCGGCACAGCATAATACAAACCATTTGCAAGGATAGCGGCGCATACCTCATAGGTGCCGGCGGACGTCACTTCTGTTTCGTTGAGTGAAAACGGGAAGGTCGCCGAGGCAACGCTGTCCCCCTGAACCACAGAAGTTGACCCGCCGGATTTGCGCCAGAGAATAACCCATTTGCCAGCGGACAGGGTTCCCATGTCCTTAGCTGTCACTTCCGCCCCTGACGCTTGGTCCACATCGACCTCGAAACTTGCATTCATATACCCGGAAAGGCCGGGATTGGCTGTCACCACGGAGGAATAAGGGACTGGGGCATAGTGGTTGTATCCTCGGAAGTCCCCCAATCGGCAAGGATAAGACGATGTCCCCGGTGGCTTCTCGTGAGGCCATAGCTCGATACCCCCGGCCGCAAGGTCCAGAGCCTGCGCAGCCGTACTCTTTCCCGTCAACGACAACCCGAAATTCGCTGCCTTGAGTGCCGCGACCAGCTGGGCATAGGTATAAGACCGGGCCGATGATTTGAAAGGCTTCGTCCCAGACCACTTGTTCGTCTTGTTGCTCTTGCACAAGCTGATAACCGTTTTCTCAGATGTACCGAGGGCGCTCTTGACTTGCGCGATTGATACGGATGTTGTTGCTATTGCCATAGTTATTCATATGCTACTACGTCGCCGGCGGCTTCAACGATACCGGCACAGATAATGATTCCCGTGGATGTCGGTGTGATAACAATGTTTCCGGAGTTATCGATCGAGACGGTGGCCGTATAGGTCCGACTGCTGATCTTGCGAATAATCGATATACTTCCGGCGTTCGATGCGTCGCCGAAGCTGCCGGTACGCATAGCGAGTGTCGTGCCGGCCAGCGCACCGCTTAGTGTTCCGCCAGTCAAGGGGAGCCAGGATCCGGCTGCTGCTTCGTCCCAGCTGTTGACCTTGGCGGTCGTGATGCCGTCTAGGACGGTCTTGTTGCTATGGCTGTGCGCCGCAGAATAGGCGGCGTCCCAGCTGTTGACCTTGGCGGTCGTTATGCCGTCCAGGGCGGTCTTGTTGCTGTGAGAGTGCGCTGCGGAATAGGCATCGTCCCAACAGCTAACCTTGCCGGACGTGATGCCATCCAGAGCGGTCTTGTTGCTGTGAGAGTGCGCTACGGAATAGGTATTGTCCCAGTTGTTGACCTTGGTGGACGTGATGCTGTCCAGTGCGGCCTTGTTGCTATGGCTGTGCAGATCCGTAGTCTTGGCATATCCATCGAGAGACTGGTGCGCTGTGAGAAAGCCTTGCTGATTGACCCACGCCTGCGTGGCGTACCCCGCGAGAGACTGATGCGCTGTGAGGAAGCCTTGTTGGTTGACCCAGTCGCGGGTGGCCAGCGCCTTGTTGTTGGTGTCGTAATTCGCGATGCCGATGTTAGCCCATGCAGAGTTCCAACGGTTGATGAGTTGCGCCGTGATGCCGTCCAGGACAGTCTTGTTGCTGTGGCTATGCGCTGACGATGCTGCGTCGTCCCAGTTGGAGATCTTCGTCTGCGTGATATTGTTCAGCGCCGCAAGGTTGGTGTGCGTGTGCCCGGTCTCTCCGGATCCGCTGCCGCCGCCGGCATCCCATGCTGCCACGCGCTCTGACGTGATGGATTCCAGAAGCGCGAGGTTGGAGTGCGTATGCCCGGAGCCTCCGGAACCGCCTTGCTCAAGTTCCTGAACCCTATCCACCAGATCCCAGCCCAGGGCTGCAGAAAGTATCCAGCCAAGTTTCGAGGCATCGTAGGTCGGCCAGACGCCATTGACAGGATCCAGCCGATCATAGGCTGCGGGGCTGCTGCCTCCGGCTGCTGAGCCATAGGCCACGACATCGCCGGACGCAAAGACACCGCCAGACACAGTTAGCGGATAATTGGCTGTAATGCCGACAATCGTATTATCTTGGGACGTGGCTGTAAAAAGAGAAGCCACGGTATTCCACGCCTCGACTTTGAGCGCCGTGATTTCGTTCAGCACCGCGAGGTTGGCGTGCGTGTGCCCGATGCTACCCCCACCGCCGCCGTTTTCAAGAGCCGTGACACGTGCCCCAAGGCTCATTATGTCGGTCTCTGCAGCCGTGAGCCTGTCATTCAGGTCCCAGCCGAGAGCGGCAGACAATATCCATCCGGCCTTCTCATTGTCTTTGGCTGGCCAGACGCCATTGACGGGATCCAGTCGGTCATAGGCTGCGGGGCTGCTGCCTCCGGCTGCTGAACCATAGGCCACGACATCGCCGGACGCAAAGACACCGCCAGACACTGTCAGCGGATAGTGGGCCGTAATACCGATGACCCTATTGTCTTGGGACATGGCTGTAAAAAGAGAAGCCACGGTGTCCCACGCCTCGACTTTGAGCTCCGTGATTTCGTTCAGCACCGCGAGGTTGGCGTGCGTGTGCCCGGTCTCTCCGGATCCGCTGCCTCCACCGGCATCCCACGCCGCCATACGTTCTGCAGTGATGGCCTCCAAGAGACTGAGGTTCGTATGGCTATGGTCAGATCCGCCTCCGGAAGACTGCTCCAGGATCTCGATGCGCTCCTGCAGATTCCATCCCAGTGCGGCGGAGAGGATCCAGCCGGCCTTCGTCGCATCGTAGGACGGCCAGGCGTCACTGACGGGATCCAGTCGGTCATAGGCTGCGGGACTGCCGCCTCCGGCTGCTGAGCCATAGGCCACGACATCGCCGGACGCAAAGACACCGCCAGACACTGTCAGCGGATAGTGGGCCGTAATACCGATGACCCTATTGTCTTGGGACATGGCTGTAAAAAGAGAAGCCACGGTGTCCCACGCCTCGACTTTGAGCTCCGTGATTTCGTTCAGCACCGCGAGGTTGGCGTGCGTGTGCCCGGTCTCTCCGGATCCGCTGCCTCCACCGGCATCCCACGCCGCCATACGTTCTGCAGTGATGGCCTCCAAGAGACTGAGGTTCGTATGGCTATGGTCAGATCCGCCTCCGGAAGACTGCTCCAGGATCTCGATGCGCTCCTGCAGATTCCATCCCAGTGCGGCGGAGAGGATCCAGCCGGCCTTCGTCGCGTCATAGGCCGGCCAGGTGTCACTGACGGGATCCAGCCGGTCGTAGGCTGCGGGACTGCCGCCTCCGGCTGCTGAGCCGTAGGCCACGATGTCCCCTTCGGAAACGATGCCGCCATAGAACTTGATGCCATACTCCGGTGATGCGGTCGTGCCGAGGTTTACTCGCTCCTGCATCCGCAGGAGTTCGGTAATATTTTTCAGTTGATCTTCCGCGCCCAGTGTCTCGTCCCCGGCGACCTGGATGATATGGAGGTCATAGATCGGCTTGATGCCGATGACCGTCCCGTTGCTGTCCAAGATCTCTTCGAAAAGGTCGTTCAATCCTCCTTCAATCACCGCTTGACCGCCGTTTGAAGCGCTTTTCCCCACGGCCATGGCTGCATAGTATCCACCAGCCTCCCGCAGACGTTTGCTGCGGGGGCGGGCCGTGACGACGACTGTCTTATTGTGGAAGGTCTTACTACTCATATTCGATATCCTGGTACTCGTCAGGGCCGAACTCGGTCATTGTCATATTGCTCGTGTCATCGAGCAGGTTCTGTGTGTCGGACACCAACAGGAACTTCATATCATCGATGCGCGGGGTGTCGCTCAACACGAACCCTTCGAGCAGCCCCACCGTTCCGGAAATCTTCAACTTCCGCTCGGCATACTGGCTGTAGATGGTCCCCAGCAGCAGCTTTTCGAGGCGGTCGCGCACACCGGCCCTGCGAAACCGCTCACAGAGGGTATTGCCACTAAACATCAGTCCCCGGCCAGTGGCAGACGGGACGTTGGCCGCCAGCGTGCCAAGGATGGTATCGACGGAAAACTCCTCCTGAGCATCGGCATTGATGTAGGCGATGTCCTCCTGGTCGTCAATACTGATGGCCTGCCCATTTTTTTTGACAAGCGTGACGGCAGCGTCCTTGTAGGCGACCCAACGCACGATGTTGTCATCATAGAGGCTGGTCACGATATCGCGGTTCCGGATGTGGAAACCGGAATAGATGCTCATCTCAAGGTATCCTCCGGCATTGGGGAGATCGACATATTCCCCAGCTTCCATGGCAGCCCAGGAAGACGGCAGATCATCGGTATAGTAGCCAATGCAACGGCGGTTCTTGGCCCATCCACCGACCCCGGTCTTGCCTTTGCGGTCGTCGTGGTCGTAGTATGCCAAGAAGAAGCATCCGGGAGACCCGGCGCCTTGCACCCAGCGGGTACCCTGGCTGGATGAGTATTTCTGTGTACCGAGCGCCAGTCCCCGGTTCTCAAGGTGATACAGGCAGGTGCCACCCGGGGCATCGTAGAGCCTTACCATCACCGGGACCCAGACGAAACCGCACTTCTCGGTCATCTTCTTGTAATTTCCTTCTCGTTGTAATCGCCGGCTTCCTCGAAGGGATTGTATCGCACATCGAACAACAAGTCCAGGTTGATGCGGAGCTTGTATTTCGAACGTACGCCGTTGACGGGGCTCACGTAGTTCAGGTACTGGAGCGGGAATAATGCAATCCGCTGCCCGACAAACTGTGTCGTATCAGTCCCGGATGCAAAGCAGCTCGCTGCCCGTTGACCCCTCAGCCGGCATGTGCCGCCAGAGAGGGCAGCATCTCCATAGCGGTAGCCCCAGAGGATGCCGGCGGCGTCTTCCCCGGAATAGATGCTTTCGATGTCGAAGAACATCGCCCCGTTTTCGAGCGTAGCGCCTTCGGCTTCAACCGCCGAATCGTGCCGGATGACGAATCCGTCGAGCACTTCATCAGTGTGCGGATCGTAAGAGGTCTTAATGGTAGTTCCATTGCCAGTTTTCTCGTTCACTTCGATCTCACCGGTGAGCAAATCGTCATTGCCGTAAGGTGAAAATGTGACGGTTGCATCGTTATACACGGCATCATGGGCAATGGCGGCATCCGCGGCCAAAAACGTCACATCGGTAGCCGGCAGAGCAGATGCTGCATTTAGGTCGTACAGGTAAATTTCACCAGCACGCTGAATGATGCGTAGGGCGAAGGGCTGCAGGATCCCCCTAAGTACCTCCATGCATGACATCTCCTTTCCCTCTTCGTCGTAGAAGTTGTCGTTGTTGAGAGTGACCTGCGTGAAATCAATGGTTTGTCCGTCGTTAAGGTAGTCCCCATGGAGCGTGGAGATATGCCGGACCAGCTGCCCGTAATTGATGCCGGCTGCCTGCAGGCAAGCCATTAGGACGGTTTCGTAGCTCTCCCGGCCGGTGCGTGACCAGGGGATGCGGTTCAAGACGCCAAAGTCAGAGAAATCCAGCTGCACGTCGTAGCCGTCACGTTCGGTATAGGGTTCTGTGTAGGGTTCACTGTCGAGGGTTCCGCTCCACCAGAGCGAGCCGTCACGGTAGATGTCCAGCCGGACGTCGCCCGCTTTGATGACCCTGCCGAAGAACAGCAGCTGCCGGTCTGTCGGGGAACTGACCACCAGTTTGGCCGTGGAGCCCTGGACGGGGGCGATCTTGTCGGCCTGGGCCCATTCGATTACGAGCGGCTCATCGCCCGATCCGATTCCTAGTTCCTCGACCTCGAAGGCCTCAGTGGATTCCTGCAGGATCTCCGCACGGACAACATGCCCGTCTGTTGAAACTCGCTCCAGATAATATCTCAGATGCTTAGCCATTGTTCCTTGCGTCAAAGCGTCTCATGCGTTGTTCAAGCAATATGATGTCACGTCCGCTTAGCTTACCCACGATTCTTGAAGGCCCGGCGGCGGGCTGGATGTATTTCTGGATGTCGGACACCTTGCCGACGAATTCGGGGTTCGTCCTGGCACCTGCATACTCGCCCATCAGGCCGATAGTCGGCCCGTAGATCAAGCCGCCGTTGGCGAACTTCGGCAACGAGGCGATGGCGGCGGCGATGCTGGCCACGGCAGCAACGGCCATGACGGGACCGATGAAAGGGATACTGGCCACAGAGGCGGCGCCTTCGGCCCCGGCCACCGCCGTCTGGGCAGCAAACAGCGACGAAAGGGCCGGCAGCGCCTGGCCGATGGCCTTCAGCAGGTTCGCACCCCAGATGAGCCATCCGGCAGCTCCTTCACCAATGACCCCGCCCAGGCTGCCCATGGCCTCGCTCAAAGCGCCGATAGCACTGGAAGCGCCTCCGGCGGCATCCTGTATGCTGATGATGCCATCTTTTCCGGATTCAATCGATGACCAATCGAAGGTTGAACTCTTGAAATCCTTGACTGAAGGCCTCGGCCCTGAATTAGTAGATTGTATTGCGCCTACAGGAAGACTCGAACCGATAGACCCGGCTCGCATGACGGCAAGATCCTGGTATTCTTTTATCAACTTCTGCACTTCGGTGGATTCCGCCCCGTACTTCCGGATGAGAGAGGCGATACCCGATTCCATGGCCCTGAGCCGCACTTCCGTGGCGTTCTGCCCGCCATTGAAGAGGTTGTTAACCTGGACAGCGTCCTTGACGCTCTTGCGATAGGATTCTATGTCGTCTGCGAGAGAACTTCCATTGCCTGCGCCTCCGTTGCCTCCAGGGCCAAACGATGGTAAAGCAATGGCGGCCATGTCGGCGAGCAGCTCCTGCATTCTGGTCTCGCCGTTGCTGATTGTCTCCTCTTTAGATCGGATTGTCGCCTCCAGTTCCGCAATTTGCTGATCAAAACCGCTTGTAGATTTAGCCTGGAAGGGGCTGACCATACCCATTTCTCCACCACCGGTAATCATGGGCAGGTTTTTAACCGCTTCGCGCTGTTGCTTCAGAAAATCAAGCCGCTCTTGCAACTTGGGAGTATCATTCTTGGCATTCGCAATGTCATTAGCTATCTTTTCCAATTCAATCTGGTTAGCCAGTCGGGTGCAGTAAGCATCGACATTTTCCGACAGGGCCTTATACCACTCCGAAACTGTATTGAATGTTCCGAATGTTTCACCCCACTTGCTATTCATTTCGCCGACCAGCCTTTTCTCCTCGGCGATTGAGCCGTTGAAGGAGGTAAGCTTTTGGATATCTATCTCGATCTCGCTGCGGGCTGAAGCCAACCGTTCTTGCATTGCCCTGTATTCTTCATTAGCTTTCTCAGCTTCCTCTCGGGCCTCCCGGGTCTTACTTGCCATTATGCCGAGTCCGGTGACAATGCCAACGAGCGCGACTCCTGCTATGCCCAGCAAAGATGCATGCATCGCTTTCGCGCTTAACCCTGCAGCTTTGAGAGCTGCAGTCAACGACTTTATAGAACTTATGGTTTTCCCAATGCCTGTTCCGACGGTAGTAAGGGCGGCAAATCCCTGTAGTACCGGCATCAAATGAGTAGCAACAGCTCCGAGTTGTTCGCCAAGATCGCCAAAGCGGTCAGACATCTGCTTGATGATTCCTACAGGAGTGCGCGCCATAGCGGCATTCATTCCGCCGACTGATTGCTGCACCACCTCTGCCAAAACAGCAGCACGTTCCTCTTCCGTTCCGAATTGCAGGACCTGCTTCTGCGCTTCATCGAACTTGTAACCGTAACGGCTGAGGGCCTCCGTCTGGCCATTCATCACTTTACCAAGCATCGAAGCAATCTGGGCGGCATTCTCGCTTGTTGCATTATACTCGTATTGCTGTGCCAGCATATCGTTCATCACAGGGATGAGCCGTTCCAGGGACGAGCGCTTTTCAAGATAGGTCGCCAATTCCTGGGCTCCGGACATCTGCACTTCATCACCGATGATACCCAGCTGTTGTTGTGCCGAACATAACTGCTTGATTGCGTCTATGTCTTCTGCCGTCGCCCCCATCGTATTGCGCATGGCCTGGGCAAGGCGCGTCTCAGCCGCTTCTTGTGCAGCATAAGCGTCAGACAGCCCTTTGAAGGCGGATGAGAGATTCTGCACCATCGACCCTAAAATCTCTGCTGCCTGGCCTGCTTGCGCCCAGTTCACGATACTCCCATTCAGTCGCTCCGAACTGTCCCGGACGGCCTTCAGGGCCTTGCCCAATTCATCCGCCGAGAAAGTTACAGTCTTTATGGAGTCGGAGCCCTCGATCTGTATTTTAAAAGAAACGACGTTTGGCATTTGTTTTTTTATTATATTTGCAATACTATGATCGCTTATAAGTCTATGGCTGATGCGCTTGCCGCGCTATTCCAGTTTTCACCGGGTCTTTTTATCTGGTGGGCGTTTGTCGTAGCTGCTACATTGTTTGTAAGCGTATCCCTAATCATAATTCTTGATCCCTTCGGGGTCCGCGGAGAAAAAAAGCGTCAAACTGAGGACTGACCCTTCCACTTCGCCCACAACTCCTCCATCTTTTCCTTGCTGCTGGTGCCTTTTGGTGCGGTGGCGCCGTTTCCATTATTGTTCTCCCACGGGAAGGCTATCAGGTCCGTCGGCTTGACCGGCTTGCTGCTGTAGGGCTGCACCGCCATCGTCGCAACGAAACGTCCCACTTCCCAGTCCCGGTGCATCAGCATCTCCTGATGGCCGAACCAGGAATCATAGACTGCCCGGAACTCGCCCGGGGTGAGGCCACAGAAGTCGTCCAGACCCATGCCCATTGCCCCGAGCGCCAGTCCGAGCAGCTCTTCTATGCTTTGCCTCTGGCTCGCTTCGCCTGAGCCTTTCACGCTTCCTTTTTTTTTGCTTCCTCCGCCTGCTGCGCAGCAATCTGCGCGCTCATCTCATTGATATCATTGATGGCGCAGTTATCGGCAAAGTCCTGCAGCGTATAAGGGAAATCAATCCTTTTCGCCCGGCAAGCCGACGCTAAGCAGCAGTAGCAGATGACGAGCAAGCCTTCCGGGTCGTCGCCCTCAAGCGAGGAAACGTCTTTCCCGGTCATGCGCTTGTACTCCAGGATAGCGCCCATGGTGAGGGCCATCGGGTAAGTTTCGCCCTTGAAGGTTACTTCCATCGCTTAGTCCTCCGCCAGCAGGTCAACTTTCGTCTCATCGACATCCACCTCTCCGTCGTTGTCGAATGTCGCGGTGTAGGTCGTATCCTCGCCGGCCGGGCCGGTATGTTCCAGAGATGAGATGATGAAGTTGCCGGAGCAGTACGGCGTCTCGTCGTTCTCGCGTTCAAAGAGCACAAGCTGGACACTAGCGCCCAACTTCCATTTGCCAAGGAGATCCTTGAAGCCGGATTCCGTCTCGCCGTGGAACTGCAGCCCGTCGCACTTTACCTGCACGGCAAGGCCAGTGACTCGCTTATTCTTCCATTTACCGGCGGCTGCCGCGGCAGTTGCCTTGGGAGGTTTGACTTTGACGTCTGTTGTCTCCGTCGTGAACGTGGCCGTGTGCGTTGTGCAATGGCCGAAAGCCTTGCCGGCGATGCCCACCAGCAGGTTCGAACCGTTTACATATCCTGTCTGTTTTGCCATTGTTTGATCAGTGTTTGAATGGTTTTGATTTACTTGATAATATCTCGACGCCTGTACCATGTCCAGAGCCATACGACAGCGAGGATAAGCCCCAGAAGGATGATCGACAGGGCGGCAATCCCGACATACTGGAGTGTCTTCCGGAACCAGGTAAGGGGCTTTTCAACCTCCCTGACCACCGTCCGGGTCAGATACTCCTTCTCGGTATGGAAATAAACCGGCACATCGAGCTTGATGCGCAGCAGCTCTTCGCTGCGGTTGCGCAGCTGCTGGTGCAGCCGGCCGTCTTCCACCCAGGCGCGCGCCTCCGCGACCGAGGTCTGCACCGTGGACGTGTCACCCAGGGCTACGGAGTCCAAAGCGCTCTCTTCCGGAATGGGAACATCCACGTCCTGCATCCTGGTCCCGACACTGTCAATGGTCTCTTTGACTAGATCGGTGGAGTCGCTGCAGGTGCAGCGCCAGGAGGCGCAGCAACCGGTGAACAGGCCGACCACAAGCAGGCATGTTGCTAATCGCCTCATGGTTGATCCTCCTCTTGCTTATCGTGGCCTACGGTGAAGCTCGTGTTATTATGCTGCACCTTGGCCGGCAGTCCCTTCTCGATGGCCAGGATGACGGTCCCCAGGGCGGCGAAGGCGAACACCTCGCCGACGGCCTTCAGGACGGAGCCGTCGATGACGCCCATCGGCGGGACCAGGAAACCGGCCGTGATCAGCACGATGGCGAACCCCGACAGGATCCAGAACCACAGGTTCCCGATGGTTGCTTTCCTGATGAGCGGGCTCATTGTTCCACCTCCTTTTCCTGGACTATGCCAATCTCCCGGAGCCAGGCTGCTACATCGAAGCACGGGCAGTCTTTCGCGGCGATGTCGCGGTGTCCGATAATCTTCACGCCGGGGAACCGTGTGTGGAAATCTCGTACATACGCGGCCATAGCCGCCTTCTGTTTTGCCGTCCGGGTGTCGCAGGAGTTCCCGTCGATGTCCAGGCCTCCGGCATAAACGATGTGCCGTGACACGCTGTTGTAGCCCTTCGCGCCGTTGGTGACCTCCCAGTTATCCACCCAGGCGTCCTCATTGTTCGGTACCAGCCGCTCAATCTCGCCGTCCAGATGGATCAGGTCGGTATAACCAACCTGCTTCCACCCGCGGCCGCCCGCCCACACGGGCGAGGTGTGCCACCGACGGATATCGTCGGCGGACACCTCACGCCCGGCGGGGGTTGCGGTGCAGTGGATAACGAGGTATTTGAGGAGTTTAGGCATGGATTCTTGGTTCTTTAGGCGGAGCGCTTGTCGAGCCAGATGACTTCCTCGCCGAAGGCGATGGCCGTGTCGGCCTTGAGCAGCATCTTGAAGAAATACTTCTCGCCGGCATTGGTGAGCTTGTCGATCTGGATGACTTCGTCGTCATCCTGGAAGCCGACGCCACCCCAGAGGTTGGAATCGGTGTCCGGGGAGCAGATCGTGGCCACCAGCAGATCGTCGGGCCAGTTGGCCAACGGCTCGATCTGGATGCCCTTGAAGCGCTCCACGTTCATGTCGGTGTAGTTCGCACCCTTGCTCGGCTGAGCGGAGAGCTCATCGTCATAGGTGTCGAAATCCTTGATGGACATCAGGATGCGCAGGTTCGGGTTGTTGCGCAGCGTCACGGGAATCTTTTCCTTCAGCGCTTTGAGCCGGCCGATCATCGTGGCAGCAGACGAAGTGACGGTGATCTTGTCGGTGTCATCCGCCATGCGCTTGATGATGCCGTTGAAGAGGTGGTCGTCATCGTTGCCGGCTTCGCCGTTGATGAAGTGGTCACCCAGCTCGAACTTCACCTGCTTGGCGAGTTCGGAAAGAAGGGCGTTCTGCGCCTCCGCGGGCAGCTGGGAGAACACCAGCGGGCCGGTGGGCTGCCACTTGCGCCAGATATTCTCGAAGGAACGGGGATTGAAGGTCGTGAAGGCCATGAAGTCCACGGGAACCAGTTCCCGCTCGGAGTAGTTGAAGTTGCCCTTGGAGTCGGAGTCCGTAGGCATCTCCTTGCGCTTCTGCAGCATCGTGCCGGTCTTCAGGCGCGGGATGCTGAACTTCTTGGAGGTGGGCTCAATGCGGATCAGGCCGCGGTCCACGAGCTCATTGCCTGTTGCGGCGAGGGTCAGGAGCTGCTCCAGAACTTCGCCGTTGTAGTTGGTGTTGGTAATGTTGATTGCCATGAGTAAAATGGTTTTTCGTTGTTACATCTTGATCGTGCCCTTCGGCTTGGGACTGATTTTTCCCGTAGCAGCCCCGCCTGCGGTACCGCCCACGCCCTGACGCGGCGGTCTTGGCGTACCCGTGTTCATCACTTCAGACGTTTTTCGTGGATTTCCTTCTGGCGCTTGTCCCAGGGACTGAGGTTGTCTTCCGGGGCGCGGTCTTTCAGGTCGTCACCGACGCGGCGGCCGGATTTCAGGTTGTTGATGACCTTGACCGCACTGGCACGGTCGGCCTTCAGGAGGTTACGGTAGGTCTCGCGGTCTCCCTCTTTGACCTTGCCCGCGGCGACGGCGGAGTTCAGGATGGTCTCGACCTGCTCGTCTTCAGCAGCCGCGATCTGCGCCCTAAGCGTGTCGTTCTCAGCCTTTAACTGATCACGCTCCGCCTTGAGGGAAGCATTCTCGGCATCCAGCTCGGTGATCCCACCGAGCGCCTCTTCCTCGGTGGCCACGTTGGCGAACCGGGGAATGTTCTTGAGTTTTTCCAAATTCATATCGTTGGTTTTTGAGGGCTTGACGAATGCAAGCCGGTTGGTTAATACCTTGCCGTACAGGTCACGCGCGGAGAGCTCCGCATCGATACCCGGGACATCGACGTCGTAAATGCCGTCGGCCAGCCCCAGCGCCACAGCCTCCTCGGCGGTGAACCAGTGGTCCTCGCCGTCGAAATAGCGGTCTCGCACTTCCTTGGCGGTGATGTGCATCCGCTCGGCAATGATGGCGGAGATGGTCTCCTCCAATCCCCGGATCTCGTCGATCATCTTCTGCAGGTCGGACACGTTGCCAAAGACGCCCCCGCTGACCGCATGGATCATCAGCCGCGAATAACGACTCATGTAGTGCCGGCGGCCACACATCGCAACGATGCCCGCGATGCTGGCCGAAATACCGTCTGTATAAATAGCGATGTCGCATCCGCTGCGGCGGATGGCATTGAAGATGGCGATGCCGGCATATACCTCGCCGCCCTGGCTGTTGATGCGGACACGGACCGTGTCGCATGCCTTTTCGAGCATCAGCAGTTCACGGACGATCTCCCGGCTGCTGACCATGCCTTCGGCGCCGGCTTCGTCGGCGATCTCGCCGTAGATAAGCAGGTCGGCCTCGCGGCCCTCTATGATTGCGTTGGTTGTCTCCATTGTGCTTGATTTACGGCAAGTTTAGCAAGGCTTTCAGCCAAATCCGAAAAAGTCTCCAACCTTTGGAGACAATTATCCAACCGCTGGAGAGCTTTTTTTGAATCCGTGAGAAAGTGTGCAGATTTGGACAAATTCTACGATCATGGGCAATTTGACCAACAAGCAGAAACGCTCCCTGGCGCAGGTTCTCTTTTGCAAAGAGAACTTGACGATCCAGGAGACGGCCGAAAGAGTGGGCGTCTCCCGGCAAACTGTCGGCAAGTGGGCGAAGGAAGACAAGTGGGAGGAGCAGAAGGTGGGCGTGACGCTCACCAAGGAAGAGCAGATCAAGAACCTCTACCGCCAGATTGGCGAGATCAACAAGGCTATCCTCGACCGCGATGAAGGGTCGCGCTTCGCGACCATCAGCGAAGCGGACACCATCAGCAAGCTGTCGGCCGCCATCAAGAAAATGGAAGGCGAGAGCGGCATCGCCGACATCATCTCCGTCGGCATCAAGTTCATCGAATGGGTGCGCAAGGCCGACGTGAGCCGCGCCCGAGAACTGGCTGAAATCTGGGACCTGTTCGTCAAAGACCAACTCTGACATGGCTACAAAACAATCAGAACTTGAAGCCCAGCGGAAATGGGCGGAATACCTTGACGGATTGCGTCGGGACACCCCTGTCGAAAACCTGACCAAGGCCGAGATGCTGGCCAAGAAACGCTATCTCGAGGACCATCCCCTCGAGTGGATCCAGTATTTCTTCCCCAAGTACGCCAAATATCCCTTCGCCGCCTTCCAGAAGCGGGCCATCAAGCGAATCCTCGACCATGACGAGTGGTACGAGGTCCTGTCCTGGAGCCGCGAGCTGGCCAAAAGTACCATCGTGATGTTCTGCGTGATGTTCCTGGTACTGACCAAGCGCAAGCGCAACGTCATGCTGGCCTCGGCCACCCAGGATGCCGCCATCCGGCTGCTGGCACCTTACCGCGCCAACCTGGAGGCGAATGGCCGTATCATCGCTTTTTATGACGACCAGGTCAACCTGGGCAGCTGGACCGACAAGGAATTCATCACCAAGGGCGGCGCGGCTTTCCGTGCCATCGGCGCCGGCAACGCGCCGCGAGGCAGCCGCAACGACGAGGTGCGCCCAGACGTGCTCCTGGTCGATGACTTTGACACCGACGAAGAGTGCCGCAACCCCGACATCGTCCAGAAGAAATGGGAATGGTACGAGCAGGCCTTCTACGCCACCCGCTCCATCAGCGAGCCCACGCTGATCATCTGGTGCGGCAACCTGATTGCCAAGGACTGCTGCGTACTGCGGGCCTCGAAGTATGCGGACAACCACGACGTGATCAACATCCGGGACAAAGACGGCCATTCTTCCTGGCCGGAGAAAAACACGGAGGAGCACATCGACACCGTGCTGGCCAAGATATCCACCGCCTCGGCACAGAAGGAATACTTCAACAATCCGATATCCGAAGGTGAGGTGTTCAAGGACCTGGTGTGGGGCAAGGTGCCGGCGCTCTCGAAGTTCAAGTTCCTCGTTGCCTACGGTGACCCGGCCCCCGGCGAGCGCGGGAAGAAAGGATCCAGCACCAAGGGCGTTGCCCTCGTGGGGCAGCATGACGGGAAACTATATGTCGTGAAGGTCTTCCTGGATCACGCCCTCAATGCGGAGTTCATCCGCTGGTACTTCGACCTGCAGGAGTTCGTGGGCGGCAAGGTTCCCATCTACAATTACATGGAGAACAACTCTCTCCAGGATCCTTTCTTCCAGCAGGTCTTCAAGCCGCTGGTGCAGCAGATGAGCCGCGAGAGGGGCGAGACGCTCGTCATCAAGGGCGACTCCCAGAAAAAGACCGACAAGGCCACCCGCATCGAGGCGAACCTGGAACCGCTCAACCGCAACGGTCTGCTCATCTTCAATGCCGCAGAGCAGGACAACCCGCACATGAAGCGCCTCGCCGAACAGTTTACACTGTTCACCCTTTCCCTGAAGTATCCCGCCGACGGCCCCGACCTTGTCGAGGGCGGCTGGCGAATCATAAGAAACAAACGGCACGAGACGGAGCCGGCCATGGCCCTGCCGCGCCACAAATCCGACAAAAGACTATGAGCGAATTCATCCAGACATTCGACTACAACGCCTCCATCCACCGGGATATCCTCGATACCGTCACGCGGGGGGATGAGCAGGTGGTGGAGATCTGCGAGGACAGGGCCATCGATGAGATGCGTTCCTATCTCTCATCTCGTTATGACTGTGACGCGATTTTCGCAGCGCGAGATGGCGAACGCAACAAGCTGATCCTGATGATGGCCATCGACATCACCATCTATCACATCTTCAGCATTCACAACCCGCAGAAACTCTCCCAGATCCGCGTGGACCGCTACAACCGGGCCGTGGAATGGCTCAAGGCCGTAGCCGCCGGCAAGATATCCATCCCCGACGCACCGCTGCTGCCGGAAGAGACGCTGCGCAAGAACGCGCCGACGCTCATAAAAGGGAACCCTAAGAAAGATCAACACTTCTAATCGCATCTATCATGGGATTATTCGACAGACTAAGAAAAGGCGGGCAGCCGGCATCGACCGACAGGCGCCGCATTACCGCCGGCGGTCAGATAACCCGCCCCGGCGCTACTGTCATCATACAGCAGCCGATGCGCTTCAATCTTGACCTTGGAACATTCAAACAGGCCATCAGCAGCGCAGAGAACGTGGACTACACCCGCCGTGCGCAACTCTACGACATCTACTCAGAGGCCCTGCTGGATCCGCACCTGCTATCCGTCATCCGGAAGCGAAAGGCCGCCATCCTCGGATCGCCCATCGAGTTCCGCCGCGGCGGGGTTCCGGACGATGCCATCAACGACCAGATCCAGTCGCCCTGGTTCTACCGATTCATCAATGACGTGCTGGATGCCAAGTTCTGGGGTTTCACCCTGGTGCAGTTCTTCATCGACGAGAAGGGGTGGATCGATTACACCCTGGTACCGCGCAAACACGTGGATCCGCAACTCTCGCTGATCCGCCGTCACCAGAGCGATATCGTCGGTATCCCGTTCGATGAATATGACGACCTGCTGATGATCCGAGACAGCGAGCCGCTGGGCCTGCTGGCCTGCTGCTGCCCATACACCATCTACAAGCGCGGCACGGTCGGCGACTGGGCGGAGTTCTCCGAGATCTTCGGCATGCCCGTCCAGGAATACATCTACGACGCTACCGACGAAGACTCCAGGAACCGTACGATAGCCGACATCATGGCCAACGGATCCAACAGGATCTTCGTCCATGCCGATGACAACACCTTCCGTTTCGTGGAGGCCGGCAACAAGACCGGCTCGGCAGACGTGTACGACAAGTTCGTGGAGCGGTGCAACGCTGAGCTCAGCAAAGCCATCCTCGGCAACACCCTCACCACCGAGGCCTCCGAGACCGGCACGCAGGCCCTTGGGACCGTCCATAAAGAGGTAGAGGACGAACTGGCAAAGGATGATCGAAAATTCGTACTCAACGTCCTGAACTACGATATGACGGATATCTTCCGGAACCTGGGTATCAACACGGATGGCGGAGCGTTTACATTCGTGGAGCCGGAGAAAATGTCTGCATCCGAGAAGGCCGACCTGTTTGAAAAGGCGCTCAGGATGGGCCTGCCCATCGACGATGACTACATCTACGAGCAACTGGGCATCGAGAAACCGAAGGACTACGCCAATCTCAAGCAAGAACAGGCCGAGCGGCGCGAGCGCCAGCTGGAGGCGCTGCGATCAGCACGCGAGACCCCCGAAAACCGAGCGACACGTTTTTTCGGGGACGCCCCGCAGTACGGGGCTTTAGAGTGGTAGTCGATGAGTTGTACTACGGCCCGCAGGGCACTCCGCCGGAGGATGCTGCAGCACTGCCAATCGACCTTTCAAAGGCTGTTCAAAGGGCACTCAAACGCATTTACCGCAAAAAGATCAATCCGGAGCGGGAGATTGACCCCGGCATCTGGAAAGGCATCGTCGATACGATCGACCTGGCAGCCGCCGAAGGACTGAAACAGTATCCTGCGGCCAGCTACGACTTCAAACGGCAGCTGCTGCACAACGACCAGGTGTTCGCCGCCTTCAAGGTACATCGTCTGCAGGGTGACATGGCCCGGCAGATGGTGGATGCCCAGGGCAATATCAAGAGCTTCGAGCAGTGGGTGAAGGATGTGCAGCCCATCGCCTTGCATCAGTGCCGGCAGTGGCTCCGGACAGAGTATGACACCGCCGTCAAGCGTGCGTCGCTGGCATCCGACTGGCAGCGCTTCGAGGATGAGAAGGACGTGCTGCCGAACCTGCGCTGGGTACCGTCAACGGCGGCGAACCCCGACTCATTCCACCAGTCGATGTGGGACACCGTCCTGCCGGTGGACCACCCGTTCTGGAGCTCGCACCATCCGGGCGACCGCTGGGGCTGCCAGTGCAGCCTCGAGGCGACCGATGATCCGGTGACGCCCAGCCCCACGGTGAACTACGCCACCTCACCAGGGCTCGAGAACAACCCCGGCCGCGACGCCAAGCTCTTCAACGACACCCACCCGTACTTCCCCGACAGCTGCGACAGCTGCCCGTTCCGCGGAGGCCACGCATCAGGACCGACTAATCTGGCGAAGGATTGCTATCATTGCCAGTACGCAGACTCCGCTTTACCCGGGAAGAAAGAAGAGGCTTTCACCCCAGATCCGGAATATGGTGAACGGCTCTTGACGAGTTCTATCGCTGACCAAACAGAGGTGAAAGAAAACGCACGATGCGCAAGGTCCATTCTCGACTCGTTCCCTGAAGATAGAATACAAATCAGGGGGCATTCAACAGAACCTGGTGTCAAGAATCCGGAATATCTGATTAACAATATCCTGGCGGACAGAAAAGGGATTCTCAAGTATAAGGGTGTAAGGAACGGTTTCCAAAGTGCAATCGATCAAGGGGCCAGAATTGTCGTATTCGACCTGGACAAGAATCTTTCCGGGTACCCTTTAAAGACAGGAGACTTGGCTAAACGCATCTCTTGGAGATACTCTGATTTTGAGAATGGTATTATCGACGCTTGTTATGTGGTCTATCAGGGGAAGGCCGTTAGAATACTAAAGGATGATGTCATTAGCAAAGAGGCCGTCGAGAGAGTGCTACAAAAATTAAAGCCGTAGTCTCCTACGGCTTGATTGGATGCCACAAGCTTGAAGTTATCGCGCTCTTTCGGGCTCATCCATTGCAAAGATAGAAAAACTTTTTGAATTCCAAACAAATACTCTTCAAAAGATGACGGAAAAGGAGTTCATCGCTCACCTAAAGAAGCTGCAGCCCGATCTTGAGCAGCTGGTGAACCGTACACTGCCAGTGAAGATCGGGGCCAAAGCAAAATCCCTTTTCCAAGAAAACTTCCGGAAGGGCGGCTTCCAGGACGGTGGTCTGCACGCCTGGCAAGTCACTCGCCGGCAGCTACTGGGAAAGGGTGCCGACGCCCAGCGGGGGCCGCTACTCTCCAGCCGGCAGATTCTCTACAAGAGTATTGCCTATACCCCTGAGCGTGGCGCCGTCACCATCTATTCCAATGTGAAATATGCCGCCATTCACAACACCGGCGGGACCATCGTCACGCACCCCAGAATCACCCCTAAAATGCGCCGCTTTGCCTGGGCCAAGTACTACGAAGCCGGCGGCGGAAAAAGCGCCGGAAAAGGCCAGAAAGGCCGCGAAACGGGCGATGCCGCGATGTGGAAGGCAATGGCCTTGACCAAGAAGTCAACCCTCACCATCAAGTCGAAGATCCCCAAGCGCCAGTTTATCGGCTCCTCCGCCGACCTGAACTCTGCCGTCGAGCAGATCATCAACACCGAAGTCGGCAAGATTATACGCCCGAAATAGGGAACATTATTCTGTTCGCTCTTTTAGGACCTGATCTTCTATCTGTTCGCCAAGCCGCTGTAGCTGAATGAAGTTTATGGTGTAATATACAATAGAGACCAGAATGAATATCGCACAGAGGATGTGGAAAAACTCAGGATATTTGGAAATCCTGCATACGTTTGCCAAGATAAAGGTAAGAGTATCAAACCCGAACCAATAAATAAAGGAGTTCCGGACCACAAGATAGGACTCCCTTATCGTCTTTCTCATCTCCAGATTTGTCACTCCATCGGTTTTAGGGGAAATCGTAATGCTCATCCCGACAGAGAATATGATACCGGCAACAGTATAAAGAGTGTTGAGGATCGTGTCGGGTACCAGAATCCTCGTCGCCGCTGAGATGATCCATGCGACAACGGCAGATACAAAGAAGTATATCCCCGACCTTTTCATAGCATTTACAAAGATAACGGAGAAAAGCGAAAAAACAAAGTCGTGGGCTTATTGCTGCCTCATCCTTTGTATAATCATTTGATAAACCTCCTGCTCAGATACGGCTCCGTTATCTTCACATTCAACCTCGATAACGTCTGACTTTAACACTTCAGACCCCTTGATTTTCTTACCCTTGACTTGAAATGATACACTATTGGGGTCTTCCAGCGGTTTCAGTATGGCACCTGCCGTCTTTTTCCTATATTCTTCGGTATCCATTCCCCTCGGTTTGGAGAACTTAATAACAAGATTCGCAGAGCAGATATGGGAATCCATCATATCTTTAAGTGAGTCTGTTTCTGAGAAAAGGCTATTCATAATATCCGACGTGATACTCACAATTCTAGTCTTGATGCTGGGAATATTATTCGCCGATGATTCAGGGACAGGGATATCATAAGAATTGTTGATAGTTATCTTCTTAATGTCGGATGCCGTGATACTTTCGTCATCCATCATCGGACCGAATTCCACCCTATCCCCTGACTCGTTTGTATCAAGCAGCCAGTTGATGTATGTTTCAAACCGGCTGATGCCGCTTCTGGCATCGAGGGTCACAATAAGCTTATCATTAGTCAGACAAAAATAGTAGTAATCCAAACAAGTTTTCTCCCACTCTTTGGCATCCACATTAATAGTGCTGACTTTTAGTAAGTTTTGATTCAGCATGTCATCTGTAATGACAGGGACTTCCTTGCTATTAATAATGCGGAGCATAGTTCCCGCCACCATTTGGCCGTTATTCACATTAGCATAGTCAGAGATAAGGTCGAACTTATTGGATTCCGCCTTATTAAGCGGCATCATTCTGCCTGCGGCTGACGAAGAAAGTTTGCTCTGGAGCCTTTTTACAAGAGAATTTCCCGATGTGAGTTGTGGGTACGTAACGTTGAAATAACGAAAAGTTATTTGCTTTTTGGTTGCCATAGGTTTAGGATTTTTGCAAAGGTAGGAAAAATACAAAAAACAGCATAATAAAAAGCGGTCCCCGCCGCGGAAGCCAGACCGGGACGGGGACCTGAGAGAGATGAGTGAAAAAAAATGAATGTAAAAAAGGCCTTCGGCCTTATTCGGCAGGGTCCGGAGCGGCCGGGTCTGGTTCCGTGATCCGGATCCTGTAATCTGTTTCGTACACCTTGATGCCGCCAGGCAGGGCCACGGTCCTGGATGCGATGCGTACCATCGGCGAACTGTCGATGGACTCCAGCTGCAGACCGCGCATCTTCCCGTGGAGGTGCCGTGCTGAACGATACCGCTCCTGGGCATATTCCCGCTGTCCGGCATGCAGGTGGGTGTCATCGTAGCAATCGAAAGCCAGGCGCGTAGTCACCAGCAGAGCACCCCGCTGGTCCCGCACGGGCTTGGGCTCGCTCCACTGGACCTCGCTGAAAGCAATGAGCAGCGCCGGGAAGGTGATTGGATACCCATCCTCGCCGTTCAGCATGGCCTCCAGCTGCCCGTAATCCTCGTCGAGTGTCGCCAGCCCGAGATCCTGGGCGTGCTGCTCCAGGTATTCCATCAGTTCAAGATAAAGCTCTTCCATCGCTTACTTGAGTATTACTGTCGGCAGCGGGCCGACACGCTGCCCCATCGTGTCTGATTCCCATACGTAGAAGCCGCAAAGGCGTCTTCTAAGCCGCGCTTTCTGCTCACGAAGCCTCTTCCGGTAAGTCAGGTAGTCCATAGTTTTGGACCGGGATGTGATGATATCTCCGAACCGGGGAATTTTTACTATGCTCATTGTGTGATCTGGTATTTACTGTTAAGTCTTTTGATATGTGCCATCAGCTCCTCTATCGTCATTTCCGCCGTGTTGACGGGATACTCTTTCCAGTTGTCCGGACGTTTTGCCGACACGGCAATGGAGGGGACCCGGCTATTTTGGTTTTGGTCTTCCATTTTCGTCAAATTCAAACAGCAGAGGATCCTCCTTGAACTTCTCCTCCACGTCGAACTCGGCGCCCAGGATGTTGTAAAGGGTGGACTCGCTGATGTGATAGATCGGGTAGATATACCGTCTCAGGATTTCCCTGTTGGAGAGGCCGGAGTTGGCATGCTCCCGGTAGATGCGGTTGATTTCCCGCACCCTGTAAGCATAGCTCCGGCCTCTGACCTTGCGCCCTTTACCCATCCTGCGTACCTCCTCTATGACTCAGTCATCCCCAGCGGAATCTGTTTCCACCCCCCAGTCTCCGGGTCCTTGACCTCCGCACGGAGGAACGTACGGGTCGGGATCGGGCGGTAGGCCTCCTCGATTATGCGGACACCCTCGATGAACTTCTCGGATTTGGACTCTTCGGCGATTTTGCGGAGCTGCAGGATCCGCTGGGCCTTGAGCGTTCCCTTGGCGTCCTTGGCCAGCAGTTTTAGGACCATATTAACCAGGGCCTGTGTCTTTTCGTCAGTGGCCAGCCCGGAGATGTACTCCTGGATCATGGCCACGCCTCCTTCTGCAGTGTCAAGGTAATTGTCGTTCAGGTACTGGCCAAGCTTGATGCGCATCGTGCCTTCCGAATTCGTGAAAGTATGGCTCGAGAAGCCCATCTCCAGACCGCCGTTCTTATCTTTGAAGATTTCGCCCTTGAGGTCGATGACGGTCCGGAAGTTCTCGAACACCTTCGACTTGACGGTCTTGATGTCCTCGCTCACGGCCTGCAACTCCGGGATGGCGGCCGCCAGTTCGTCGTCCACCATCTTCGTGTAGTCGACGCGCTGCTGCTTGCGGCGTTCCTCGGCAGCCTTGCGTTCCTTCTCCGCCTTAAAGGCCTCGAACTCTGCCCGCTCCTGGGCGGTCATCTGTACAGTCTCCATTGCTGTTCCTGGATTAGAGTTCTTCAACGGCCTTCAGAGCTTCTGCGTACTTCTCGACGATCTGCTTCGTCTTCTCGAAAGCGGCGGCGGCAGTCTCGTAGATTGCATCGTCAACCTTCTGTCGAACCTGGGCCGGGATGTTGGCGCCGTCCAGCGTAGCCCGATAGACATACGGGCGCTCACGCACGTTGCCGCCCGCTTTCTTGATGTCGGTGAAGTCCATTTCTGCCCGGACCTTGATGTCCACATCGCCGATGCCGGTCTCGATGGTCTTGATGGATTCGGTGGAGTTGCCGCCAAGCGCCTTGATCTGCGCGTAAGCCGCGGCCTTGTTTTCGTTTTTCTTTTCCATAGTATTGGTTTGATGAATGTGTTGTCAGATACCCAGTTCCTTACTTGCCTGCCCGATGGCCAGCACGGCCATCACAGTCGGGAACTCTTCGTCAATTTCGGTGATGGCCTCTTCCGGAAGCACGATCTCCTGGTGCTCTTGGAAGTAGGCCTTCAGTGTCTCGCGATGCGCGCGGTCCTCTTTTTTCTGGGTCAGCGCCACTACCTGGGCTTGCACCAGGTCGTCTTCGATTTCGATGATGATTTTCATTTTAACGGTATTTGAATGATGAATATTTGCCTTCAAACCAAGCCGTGAAGGTTTCGTTGACAATCTGCCAGTGCTTGCGGCCCTGGACGGTCTTGTCGAAGTCGAAGGCATCCTGGATGGTAAAGACGCCGTCGAAGCCCCAGAGCGTCCTAAGACGCATCCAAATCGGGCGGTCCCACTCCATCAGCACGAGATCCTTGAAACTTTTATACCAGGCTTGACGCTGGATGTACTCCCGCACTTGCCGCGGGGTCTTTGAGCGTTTGATCCGCTCAACCGTGTAACACTTTTGTTTCATATTAGTATCTCCTTTTCTTTAGGCGCCTGATA
>Ga0208297_1000476_pt1 | contig 78468 bp, 74 predicted proteins | sample LMS_cellobiose_e_FD_187367 | JGI IMG/M metagenome (GOLD analysis project Ga0208297, IMG submission 187367) | Rumen-fistulated moose microbial communities from Alaska, USA - LMS_cellobiose_enrichment (SPAdes) (version 2) | ecosystem: Host-associated > Mammals > Digestive system > Stomach > Rumen...
TGGGGCAAGAAAGAGGCCCCCGCCGCCTGCGGCGCCGCCGACAAGCCGGAGGAAAAGCCCGCTGCCTGCGGTACGGCTTGCGGAGCGGCCGACAAGCCCGCAGAGGCCCCCGCCGCCTGTGGCGCTGCCGACAAGCCGGAGGAAAAGCCCGCTGCCTGCGGTACGGCTTGCAGAACGGCCGACAAGCCCGCAGAGGCTCCCGCCGCCTGCGGCGCCGCCGACAAGCCGGAGGAAAAGCCCGCTGCCTGCGGTACGGCTTGCGGAGCGGCCGACAAGTAATCGCCGCTTCCCCCAAAACCGTTCCCGGTGGGAAGATTCTTGCCGGGGACCCCGTTTATGACTCGGTGATTCCGATTTACATAGAAACAAAAGAAATCGCAAGGTGACAATGGCATGAAACCATACTTTTCTTTTCAATGGCATATTACGGATGCATGCGACCAGCGCTGCAGGCACTGCTATATCTTCTCCGGCGACCCGTGCCGCAAACTGGATTCCATGACTTGGGAGCAGATGCAGGACACCTTCTGCAACTGCCTGGATTTCTGCGAGGTGTATGACAGGCTTCCGTATTTTTACCTCACCGGCGGCGACCCGATCCTGCATCCGGACTTCTGGCGCCTTCTGGACCTGTTCCGCGCGCACGGCATCCCGTTCACGATCATGGGCAATCCGTTTCATCTGAATGATCCCGTATGCCGGGAACTGAAAGCGCTGGGGTGTCAAAAGTACCAACTTTCGCTGGACGGTCTGCGTGAGACGCACGACTGGTTCCGCAAGCCCGGCAGTTTCGATTGCACCTTGGAGAAGATCGGCTGTATCAATCGCGCGGGCATCCGCAGCGTCATCATGACGACCGTTTCCAAACAGAACCGCATCGAAGTGCCCGGTATCATCGATGCCGCAGTGAAAGCCGGGGCGAATATCTTTGCGTTTTCCCGCTACGTCCCCTCCGGCGGCGAACTGGACACCGGCATGACCCCGCAGGAATACCGGGACTTGCTGGCCGTCTGCGACAAGAAGTTCAGGGAATACGAGGCGGAGGGCTGCAACACCTATTTCAACAAAAAAGACCACCTCTGGACGCTGTATGAATACGAAACCGGAGCATTCAAGATACCGGCTTACGCCTGCGACGGCATGATCTACGACGGCTGCAACTGCGGCAACTGCCATCTGACGATCCTGCCCACCGGCGATATCTATGCCTGCCGCCGCGTGGCGGGCAGCAAGGTCGGCAATGCATTGGAAGACCGGATTGCCGATGTTTGGGTCACGAATCTGGAGGCTTACCGAAACTACGACGGGTTTTCCAAGTGCTCCCGCTGTAAACTCCGCCAGTTCTGCCGGGGCTGCCCCGCCGTGGCAAAGGGCTACACCGGCGATTTTTACGGCGATGATCCGCAGTGCTGGGCAAGCGAGGAAAACGGACTGTTGGCGCCGAAGGAAGAGAGGAAGATCGGATAATGGATATTGAGACCTGTCTGAAGAAACTCGGCTACGTCGGGGTGCTGGCTTTTGCCACCGTAGATGAAGACGGGATGCCCCAGGTGCGAAATATCAGCGCCATCCACTATGAGGGGACAACGCTGTACTTCCTGACGGCTAGAGGAAAATCGTTTGCCCGCCAACTGAAAGCCGACGGCAGAGTGCAGATCCTCGGCTACACGAAGTATAAAGAAACGATCCGCCTGTCCGGCAGAGCGGTTGAGGTCCCGGAGAAGGAACGAATTAAATGGCGGGACGTGCTGTATGCCGAGCAACCGTATCTGGAAAACGTCTATCCCGGCGAGACAAAAAACATCGACACGATATTCATGCTCAAAGACTATGCCATCGAATATTTCTGCCTTTCCACCCGCCCGATCACGCGGGAATACTTTGCGGTAGGCGATGCGCAATGCAAAACGAAAGGGTATTATATTTCCGAGGATTGCATGGGCTGCGCGACTTGCCGGGGCGTGTGTCCGCAGAACGCCATTGACGAAGGAACCCCCTTCGCCATCCGGCAGAATAACTGCCTGCAATGCGGCAACTGCTTTGAAAATTGCCCTGTGGAAGCGATTCGGAGGTATTGAGATGAAAACCATGAAAGCCGTTGTGCTGGATCGAATCACCGAGGGCAAGGATATCGTTCTGTCCGAAGTCCCGATCCCGGAAGCGCGGCCCGGTTGGGTGCTGGTGAAAGTGAAAGCCTTCGGGCTCAACCATTCCGAAAAATTGCTGCGTCTCAATGAGATCCGCGCCGACTATATCCAAAAGCCGATCATCCCCGGCATCGAGTGCGCGGGCGAGATCGTCGACCCCTCCGACAGCGGGCTTGCCGTCGGTCAGAGGGTGGTCGCCCTGATGGGCGGCATGGGGCGCTCTTTCAACGGCAGTTATGCCGAATATGCGCTGCTGCCGAGGCAGATCGTCTTTACGGTGGAAAGCGACTTGCCATGGGAAGCGCTCGGCGCTGTGCCGGAAACGTATTTTACGGCATGGGGCTCGCTGTTTGAGTGCCTGCGCCTGACCGCTGCCGATACGCTTCTGATCCGCGGCGCGACTTGTGCGCTCGGCTATGCTTCCATGCAGATCGCCAAGGCGCTCGGCTGCCAAGTGATCGCCACGACGCACAAAGAAGAGAAACTGCCGCTGATCGCAGCGGCGGACGAAGCAATCGTCGACGATGGCAAACTGGCCGGAAAAGCGCATGGCGTCACCAAGGCCCTCGATCTCATCGGCCCCCGCAATTTGAAGGACACGCTGGCCGCCGTGGAAACGGGCGGGATCGTCTGCCAGACGGGGCTTCTCGGGGGCGTCTATGCGCTGAATGGCTTCGATCCCATCAAGGATATTCCCAACGGCGTCTATCTCACCGGCTTTTTTTCCAACTACCCGACACAGCCGATCATGGATGAGATTTTCGCCTTCCTGAATCAAAAGAAACTCGTTCCGGTCAGCGGGAAGGTGTTTGGATTTGGAAATATCCGTGATGCCGTTCTGGCGCAGGATGAAGGCAAGGTCAACGGAAAAATCATTGTAAAGAAGTAAGGTGGGGCTATGAGCCAAACGGAAAAGCGGTTGTTCCTGATCCGCACCCTTCTGGATGAACAGCCGGAAGATCAGAAAATGGAAATACCGTCCGATCCTGCAGAGCAGAAACGGTTGCTTCGGGGCCTGTTCAACATCCGCATGCCCGGAAGGATCGGCGATGACTTTCTCAAGGTGCAGGACGAATATCTGCAGGAAGAACTCCGTCAGAAGGGGATCACAGAACGTTCTGATTTGACGCCCATTGAACCGGGTATCTATCTCTGGCAGGGCGATATCACAACGTTTGCCTGCGACGCCATCGTCAACGCCGCCAACGCCGGAATGACCGGCTGCTACCGGCCCTGCCATGATTGCATCGACAACTGCATCCATACCTATGCCGGAATTCAACTTCGAAATGTCTGCGCCGAGATTATGGAGAAACAGGGATATGAAGAGCCAACCGGACAGGCAAAGATAACGCCTGCCTTTAACCTCCCGAGCAAGTACGTGATCCATACCGTCGGCCCCATTGTGCGGGAACGGCTGACAAAGCGGCATGAGGAGCAACTTGCTTCCTGCTATCGCGCGTGCCTTGCGCTGGCGGAGGAAAACCGGTGCAAAAGCATCGCGTTCTGCTGTATCTCCACCGGCGTCTTCGGTTTTCCGCAGAAGCGGGCGGCGGAGATCGCCGTGCGGACGGTAAAGGAATATCGGGCAAACACGCACAGCAGCATCGAGGTGATTTTCAATGTTTTCAAAGATGAGGATTACGAGATCTACCGAAACTTGCTCGGATAGCATCCAACGGTTGAAACAGGCGCTTGCCGAGGCCGATACGGTGATCGTCGGCGCGGGAGCGGGGCTGTCCACATCGGCGGGATTCGTTTATAGCGGGGAGCGTTTTGAAGAATACTTCTCCGATTTTGCAGCGAAGTACCATTTTGCGGATATGTATTCCGGCGGTTTTTATCCGTATGCCTCGCAGGAGGAGTTCTGGGCCTACTGGAGTCGGTATATCTGGGTCAACCGCTATATGGACGCGCCGAAGCCGGTTTATGAAGAGTGTCTGTCTTTGATAAAGGATCAGGATTATTTCGTCCTTACCACAAACGTGGATCATTGCTTCCAGAAGGCAGGGTTCGATCGAAAAAGGCTATTTTATACGCAGGGCGACTATGGACTGTTCCAATGCAGCGAACCGTGCCACGGCAAGACTTATGAGAATGCGGATGCGATCCGCTCCATGGTGCTTTCGCAGGGCTGGAAGATCCAGGAGGACAACAGGTTGGTCGTGCCGGAGGGCGTCACGCTGAAAATGACGGTTCCTGCGGAGATGCTGCCGGTGTGCCCGGTATGCGGCAAGCCGCTGACGATGAATCTTCGTTCCGACGATCGGTTCGTGGAGGACGAGGGCTGGCACCGGGCAGCGGAGCGGTATGAAAATTTTCTGCGCACCCGCGGCGGCAAGATGCTGTTTCTGGAGCTCGGCGTCGGATACAACACGCCGGTCATCATCAAGTATCCCTTCTGGAACATGACGGCGAAGAATCCGGGCGCCACCTATGCCTGCGTCAATTACGGCGAGGCCGTCTGCCCGGAACAGATCCGGGATCGCTCGATCTGTATCGACGGGGACATCGGAGAGATCCTCGCAAAGTTGCGGTGAATCGAAACAAAAACAGCGGGCATTCGGAAGAATGCCCGCTGTTTTTAGCGCCATAGGCAATCTGGGCCAACAGAAGTGGAACGATCTTTTACTCCCACTCGATCGTGGCAAAAGGCTTGGGCGTGAGATCGAACAGCACGCGGTTGACGCCCTTCACCTCGCTCGTGATGCGCGCGGTGATGTGCTGCAGCAGTTCAAAGGGAACGTTCTCGACCGTGGCGGTCATTGCGTCGCGCGTGTTGACGGCACGGATCACAACGGGCCACTCGAAGGTGCGCTTGTCGTCGCGCACGCCCGTGGACTTGTAATCCGGAACGATCGTGAAGTACTGCCACACCTTGCCGGCGAGGCCGTTTTTCTCGAATTCCTCGCGCAGGATCGCGTCGCTCTCGCGCACCGCCTCGAGGCGGTCGCGGGTGATGGCGCCGGTGCAGCGCACGCCGAGGCCGGGTCCGGGGAAGGGCTGGCGGTAGACCATGCTGTCCGGCAGGCCGAGTTGTTTGCCGACGACGCGGACCTCGTCCTTAAAGAGAAATTTGACGGGCTCGACCAGTTCAAATTGCAGGTCCTCCGGCAGGCCGCCGACGTTGTGGTGCGATTTGACGGGGCCGCTCTCGAGGATATCGGGGTAGATCGTGCCCTGCGCGAGGAAGCCGATCCCGTCGAGTTTGCGGGCCTCTTCCTCAAAGACGCGGATGAATTCGGCGCCGATGATCTTGCGTTTCTGCTCGGGATCGGCCACGCCCGCCAGTTTGTCCAAAAAGCGGTCGACCGCGTCGACATAGATGAGGTTCGCGTTCATCTGATCGCGGAAGACAGCGACGACCTGCTCAGGCTCGCCCTTGCGCAGCAGGCCGTGGTTGACATGCACGCACGTGAGTTGCTTGCCGACGGCCTTGATGAGCAGCGCCGCGACAACGGAGGAATCCACGCCGCCCGACAGCGCCAGCAGCACCTTTTTCTCGCCGATCTGCTGTCGCAGGGCCGTGATCTGCTCCTCAATAAAGCGGTCGGCCAGTTCTGCGGTCGTGATGCGCTGCATGGTTTCGGGTCGCTTGTTGTTTGCCATAGTGGTACCCCTCCTGTGCCAAATTGATGGTTTTATTATATCGCGTCCGTTTTGCGCACGCAATGCAAAAACCGCACAAAAAGAGTGCGCCGAAAAGGCGTCTCCTGCCGAAAAAATCAAAAGCGCTTTTCGGCGGTTTTGCCGAAAGCAGACCGCGTACGGCTTGCCGGCGGGGGCTGAAAAAGCCGATCCACGCCCTGCCCCGCGCGGCCGGCTGCCCGTATGCCGAAAATTCACAAAACTTTCGTTTGCTTTTATCGAACGCTTTGCTATAATAAATCTGTCGCATCGAGCGGGGCCCGGCGCCCCGCATCCCATCCGAAACGGAGGCATCTTTGATGAAAAAAACATGGATCGCCCTGCTGCTGGCCGCAGCGCTCCTGCTCTGCGCCTGCGGCGGCGCGGCTTCTTCCTCTGCCGAGCCCGGGAGCAGCGCCCCTGACGAGGGCGCCGAATCCGGCGGGCCCGCCGCGGCCGCCGAACTCCCCGTCGACGAAACGGTGCTCGGCACCGTGTTCGGCGTCGAGGTGCCCTATACCGATTACCGCCTTTACCTCGATCTGGAGGACGCGGCCTACCGCGATTCCCTGTGCAGGCAAATGGCGATCAACCTGCTGCTCGATGAGGAGACGGAAAAACTGGGCATCGCCGTCGACCCGCAGGAGTTTGAGGACTATGCCGCCATGGCGTATTACAACGAGATCCTCTCCGAGCCGCGCATCATCGAGGAGATCGCCGCCGCCTGCGAGTGGACGGGGCTGGAGCAGGAGCAACTCAATCCGGCGCTCTATGAGATCTACCGGCAGGATTATGTGGTCGAGCGCATCGGCGAATCCTATACCGAGGCCTATCGCGCACAGAACGAGCAGGGCGAGAAGACCGACGAGGAATACGAAGCCGCCGCGCGCGAATACGCAAATATGGAACTCTACGCGTTGGCCGAGGTGATCTCCGCGCGGATCGAACTCTCCGATCGGGAGGACATGCTCGCAAAGATCGACGGCGAGGATGTCCCGATGGGGGAGCAGGACCGGGCGTTTCTCCTGTTGGCCGCGGCCCGCAACCGGCTGAGCATCGTCAATTCGATCCTGACCGGCGAGGCGATGGCGCGGGAGATGGAGGAAGCGGGCTCACCCGCCGACGTTTCGGAGTTTTCCGATACCTATCGGGAATATTTCAACCCCATGTTTGAGAGCGGGGAATTTGCCGAGGCCTACCGGTCGGTCTACGAAAGCCGCGGCGCGACTGTGCAGCAGATGGCGGAATCCGCCGTGCGTTCTTTTGCCGCGATGATGGCCTATGAGGAGCCGTACTACGACTTCCTCTCCGAGCAGTATGAGGCGCTGCCGGAGGCGGAGCGCCCCGAGACGTTCGAGGCGTATTATGACGGCCGCTACGAGGCGCTCTACGAGGCGTGCGAGGCGGTCAACCCGATGGGATGATGCAGGTTGCGAAGCCCGTGCGGACGGCTGTCCGCACGGGCTTTTTGCTGCCTTTTTCTCCCGCGCTCTTGCGTTTGCCGTCCCGAAACAGTATAATAATAAGGTAATTCATCAGAGAGGACTGCCGGCATCATGCAAAAAGAACTCGAAAAGGTCTACGATCCGAAGCAGGTCGAAGACCGCATCTACGATTTCTGGCTCAAAGGCAACTGGTTCCACGCCGAACCCAACCCGGACAAAAAGCCCTTCACAATCGTGATTCCGCCGCCCAACATCACCGGACAACTGCATATGGGACATGCGCTCGACAACACGCTGCAGGATATCCTGACCCGCTTTCGGCGGATGCAGGGATATGAGGCGCTGTGGCTTCCGGGCACCGACCACGCTTCGCTCGCGACGGAGGCAAAGATCGTTGCCGCGCTGGCTGAGGAGGGCCTGACAAAGCAGGAGATCGGCCGCGAGGAATTCCTGCGCCGCGCATGGGACTGGCGGGAAAGATACGGCAGCCGCATCATCAACCAACTCAAAAAACTCGGCTCCTCCTGCGACTGGGCGCGCGAGCGCTTCACGCTGGACGAGGGCTGCTCGCGCGCCGTGCGCGAGGTGTTCTGCCGCCTGTATGAAAAGGGATTGATCTACCGCGGCGAGCGCATGATCAACTGGTGCCCCCACTGCAAGACTTCGCTCTCCGACGCCGAGGTGGAATATAAGGAAAAAGCCGGCTCCTTCTGGCATATCCGCTACCCGCTCGCCGATGGCAGCGGCGACGTTGTGATCGCCACGACCCGCCCCGAGACGATGCTCGGCGACACGGGCCTCGCCGTCAACCCCGCCGACGAGGCGTGCGCCCCCCTTGTCGGGAAAACCTGTATCCTGCCGCTTGTCGGCCGCGAGATCCCGATTGTGGCGGACGACTATGTCGAACTCGGCTTCGGCACCGGCGTCGTTAAGATGACGCCCGCGCACGACCCCAACGACTACGAGGTCGGCCTGCGCCACAACCTCGAGGTCATCAACATCTTCAACGAGGATGGCACTGTCAACGAAAACGGCGGCCCGTACGCCGGCATGGACCGCTTCGAGTGCCGCAAGGCCGTCGTGCGCGACCTCGAGGCGCAGGGATACCTCGTCAAGGTCGAGGATTACACCCACAACGTCGGTTGCTGCCAGCGCTGCGGCACCGTTGTCGAGCCGCGCCTTTCCACGCAGTGGTTCGTTGAGATGAAGCCGCTCGCGGCGCCCGCCGTCAAAGCCGTGCGCGAGGGCAAAACACGGTTCGTCCCCGAGCGGTTCGATCAGATCTATTTCCATTTCATGGAGAATATCCGCGACTGGTGCATCTCCCGCCAACTCTGGTGGGGGCATCAGATCCCCGCCTGGTACTGCGACGACTGCGGCGAACTGATCGTCGCCCGCGAGGACCCGAACGTTTGCCCCAAGTGCGGCGGCACGCATCTGACGCACGACCCCGATACGCTCGATACGTGGTTTTCTTCGGCGCTGTGGCCGTTTTCCACGCTCGGCTGGCCCGATGAGACGAAAGAACTCGACTACTTCTTCCCGACGAGCGTGCTCGTCACGGGATACGATATCATCTTTTTCTGGGTCGCGCGCATGGTTTTTTCCTCGCTCGAGCACATGGGCGAGGTCCCGTTTGCCGACGTGCTGATCCACGGCCTTGTGCGCGATGCGCAGGGCCGCAAGATGTCGAAGTCCCTCGGCAACGGCATCGACCCGCTCGAGGTGATCGACCGGTACGGAGCGGACGCGCTGCGCCTCACGCTGGCCATGGGCACGTCGCCCGGCAACGATATGCGCTTTTCCGATGAAAAGGTGCGCGCCTCGCGCAATTTCTGCAACAAGATCTGGAACGCCGCGCGCTTTATCCGCCTGAACCTCGGGGACGAGCCGGTCGAGCCCGGCCTGCCCGAGGACCTGACAGACGCCGATAAATGGCTGCTCACGCACTACAATACCCTTGTGCGCGAGGTGACCGACAACATCGAGAAATACGAACTCGGCGTCGCGGTGCAGAAACTCTACGATTTTGTGTGGGACATCTTCTGCGACTGGTATATCGAACTGGCGAAGCCCCGCCTGCTGGCGGGCGGCGCGGAGGCGGCGGGCGTGCGCCGCGTGCTCGTCGCGGTGCTGACGAACACCCTCGCGCTGTTGCACCCGTTTTTGCCGTTCCTCACCGAGGAGATCTGGCAGGCGCTGCCCCACGAGGGCGAGGCACTGATCGTCGCGCCGTGGCCCGTTTTCGACGAACGGCACGTCTACCCCGCCGAGACCGCGGATTTTGAACTCGTGATGGACGCGATCCGCGCGATCCGCAATGCCCGCACGAACGCCGAGATCCCGCCCTCGCGCAAATCGACCGTGTATCTCGCAAGCGACCGGCCGGATGTGTTCGAGGCTGCCGCGCCGTTCTTTGAGCGGCTTGCGTTCGCCTCGTCCGTCGTGACCGTCGGGCCCGATTTCACGATCGAGCGGGCGATGAACGCCGTCACCGATGCGGCGCGCATCTTCCTGCCGATGGACGAACTGATCGACCGCGAGAAGGAACTGGCCCGCCTGCAGAAGGAGAAGGCCTCCTGCGAACGCGATATCACCTCCGTCGACCAAAAACTTGCAAACGAGAACTTCGTCACCCGCGCGCCCGCGCATGTGATCGAAAACGAGCGCGAAAAGAAACGCCGCGCCGAGGAGCGCCTCGCCAAGATCGAGGAGAGCCTCAAGGCGCTCGGCTGAACGCCCCGAAGCAAACCGGTCCAACAGAGTCAGAGTCTGTTGGACCGGTTTTTTCTGTCTGCCGCACATTCATTCGATCTCCTGCGGGCTTCGGTAGAACGAAGCGACACCGGGTACCTTTTGCGCATCGAAATTTGTCACGACGCCGATCACGCAGCAGGTAACCAGCATCTCGAGGCCGTCGTCGGTCGCGGAGACGGAGAAATCGTCCGCCAGCGCGAGCATCTGCGCAAGATAGTCCTTGGCGACCGCCGTTTTTCCGGAAAACAGCGTTTTCTGCCGAAAGTGCATCCGCACGATGCCATTCGGGCCGATCTCGCCGAGACGGATCACGCGCGCTGCCGCATCCCGCGGGCAGGCCCGCTGGATGGCAAAGCCCAGTTCCGCGATTTTCCGAAAGGTTTGGAAATTTTGTTCGTTGTACTCGTTTTGGATGGTTTTCATGGAATATCCTCCTTTGCTGCGTGCCCTTTGCGGGCGGTGTTTTTGCTTCCCCTTATAAGGCATTGAGAGGGCGAAAAATACCCGGGTAAAATAGATGAAATTTAAGATTTTTTTTGTTCAAAACAGAAAGAGCGGGCGTTTACCCGCTCTTTTTTGCTGTTTTTTGGACTGCTGCCCGTCTTCGACGCGTTTTTTGCGGCGCAGGGGGTATGCTTGTCTGCGATGGGATAAAAAAGGAGGCGATCGGGTTGCCGTACCGCATTTTGGCCGAGACCGAGGATGTGCTCTGCATCGGCCTGTTCGGAGAGATCGACCATCACACCGCCGCGCCGCTGCGCGAGGGGATCGACGCCGAGGCGCTGCGGCGCCTGCCGCGGCTGTTGATCCTGGATTTCGGGGGCGTCACGTTTATGGATTCCTCGGGCATCGGGCTCGTGATGGGGCGCTGCCGCCTGCTTGAGACGTTCGGCGGCAGGGTGGAACTGGCCAACGTGCCGGCGCCGCTCAAAAAAGTCATGCGGCTCGCGGGGCTGGAGCGCCTCGTGCGCTTTTCGCAGAGGAGGGAAGAACATGAGACCGTATAACACCATGCGCTTGGAATTCCCCGCGATCTCGGTCAACGAGGCGTTTGCCCGCACGGCGGTCGCGGCGTTTTTGATGCAACTCGACCCGACGGTGGAGGAACTCTCCGACGTCAAAACGGCCGTCAGCGAGGCCGTCACCAACTGCATCGTGCACGCCTATCCCGACGCGCCTGGAACCGTCTACATATCCGCCGGCCTCTGTCGGGACGGGCGGGTGGTCATTCGCGTCAAGGACAAGGGCTGCGGCATCCCCGATATCGGAAAAGCCATGGAGCCGCTGTTTACGACGGGCGATGCGGACGTGCGCTCGGGGCTCGGCTTTTCCGTGATGCAGAGCCTGATGGAACGGGTGCGCGTGCGCTCGAAGCCGGGCGGGCCCACCGCCGTGACGCTGGAGAGGAGGATCGCGGGGAAGGGTGAGCGCACAGACGCAACTTGAGCGGCCGCCGCGCGAGCAGGTCGTCGAGCAGAACATGGGGCTCGTGCACGCCTGCGCGCACCGCTACCAGGGGCGCGGCATCGAATACGAGGATCTTGTGCAGGCGGGCTGCATCGGCCTCATCAAGGCCGCGGACCTCTTCGATTACAGCCGCGGTCTGCGCTTTTCCACCTATGCGGTCTGCTTGATCCTCGGGGAGATGCGTCGTCTGTTCCGCGACGGCGGAGCCGTCAAGGTCAGCCGCAGCCTCAAAGAACTGTCGCTCAAGGTCGGCCGCCTGCGCGACGCCTTTATCGCGCAAAACGCCCGCGAGCCGACGGTCGGCGAACTCGCCGCGGCCCTCGGCGTCGCTGAGGAGCAGATCGTCGAGGCGCTCGGCGTCTGCACGCCGCCGCTGTCGCTCACCGAAAGCGGGGAGGAGGGCGGCGGGCAACTCGATCTGCCCGTCGAATCGCACGAAGAGCGGGTGAGCGACCGCATCGCGCTGCTGCAGGCGATCGACGGGCTGGAAGAGCGCGACCGCGCGCTGATCCGCCTGCGCTACTTCGCAAACCAGACCCAGACGCAGACGGCCGCGCGCCTCGGCATGACGCAGGTGCAGGTCTCGCGGCGCGAAAAGAAAATCCTTGAGCGCCTGCGCGCCGAATTGCTCGGATAAAGAACGCGCCAGCCTTCTCTCCGGAAGGCTGGCGCGTTTTTCGATGAGGATCAGGAGTCGGCGCCATCTGCGGGCAGGGCGCGAAGTTCGGCGTGGGCGGCGGCGATCTGCGCCTCGCAGAGCGCGGGCAGCGCCTTCCAGTCCTCGCGGGTGTACCCTTCGGTATCGATCATCGGCAGGATGCGCACGCGCAGCACCGCGCCGCGGCGCAGGCGGTAGCCGCTTTGCTCCAAAAACGCCCCGGTCCCCTGGATGCAGCAGGGGACAACGGGCGCCTTTGCATGCTGCGCGATGCGAAACGACCCCGCCTTGAAAGGAAGCAGGTCGTCGGTGCGGCTGCGGGTGCCCTCGGCGAAGACGACGAGTGAATACCCCTCTTCCAGCAGTTTCGCACCCTCCCGGAGGGAAGCCGCCGCCGCCCGGGCATCCGCACGGTCGACGAGGATGCAGCCCCAGCGCTTCAGCCAGCCGTAGACGATCGGGATCTTCTTCACGCCGTCCTTTGCGATGAAGTGGTGCGCGCCGATCGCCGAGACGATCAGAGGGGGATCGAACAAACTCTGGTGATTGGAGACATAGACGACGGGGCGGCCGTCGGCGGGCAGGTTTTCCCGCCCCTCGATCTCGACCCGGCCGCCGCTGGCGCGCAGCGTGGCGATCGACCAGCGCAGCGCCACATCCTCTACAACGCCCACGGCGCCCCTGCGGTCGCCCGCGCGCATCCGGCGGTTGTATTCGGGACGGCGAAACAGCGTCCCGATCAGGTAAAAGACCTCGAAGATCACGAGTTTGACTGTGCGAAGCAGTGCCATGCCGCGTTTCCTCCCGCTGTCATTCCCCGAACATCCGGTGGTGATAATCAATGATGAACTGTGCGAATTTTTTCGAGGGTTCGTTGAGTTCGCGGTCTTTCATCCACGAGACGGCGACGGTGCGGTAGGTCGTCGGTTCCACGATCGGCACCTCGACGAAATCCTCGCGTCCGGGCATGTTGAGCGGCAGCGGCGTCGGGATCAGCGAAACGCCGCGGCGCAGGCGCATCATGTCGATCAGCGTCCCCTGTCCGCCCTCGAACACATAGTTCGGGACGACGCCCTCGCGCTCGAACAGTTCATCAAGCATGTTGCGATAGGAATACTCGGTCGAAAGCGCAAGCAAGTCCTCTTTCGCCAGATCGGCGAGGCGCACGCTGCTCTGCCGCGCCAGCGGGTGGTTGACCGAGACGACGGCCTTGAGTTCCTCGACGCCCATCACCTTCGTTTCGATGTTGTCGCCCTTTACCGGCGGGCAGGAGATCACGAGGTCGACCTCGTGTGCGAGCAGTTTGGCGCGCAGCGTGGCGATGTCGTCGCGGTGCAGTTTCACCTTGACGTGTTCGTTGCTTTCCAAAAATTCCAGCACGGCCGTCGGCACAAAACGCGTCGAAGAGGCGGCGATGGAGATAGAACTGTCCTGTTCGCCTTTGAGGCGCTTGAGGTCGCGGTCCATATCGGCGATCTGGTTCAGGATCCCCTGCGCATAGCGGTAGACGAGCCGCCCCGCATCGTTGAGGCGCACGTTGCGCCCGCTGTGGGAGAACAGGCTGATGCCCAGTTCCGCCTCGAGGCGGTTGATCGTGATGCTCAGCGTCGATTGGGAGATGTGCAGTTCCTTTGCCGCGCGGGTGATGTGCTCATACTTCGCGGCCATGAGAAAATAACGCAGTTGCAGCAGTTCCATGGTTTCCTCCCCTCGGCGGGCGGCCGTCTGCGCGCGCAGCGATCGCCGCCGAATGTTTCTTTTTCCCTGCAAAGTGCGGAGATATGCCGCTCATATTTTACCCGCAAAAAGAGGAAGTGTCAACCGGTTTCAATAGAATCATTTAACCGTTTCAATTGTTTTCCGCGCAAAAGAAGAGCCCCGCGGCGGCGGGGCCTTTGGCCGTTCTTCTGCGTAGGATGGAAGGAAAGGAGGTGAACCCGTTGGAGAAAACGCCTTTTTCGCTGCGGATCCCGCCCGAACTTGTCGAGCGGCTCAAGCGGCTTGCGGCGCGCAACAAGCGCTCGGCCAACCGGGAAGCGGAGCAGATCCTGGAGACGTATCTCGACCGCTGGGAGAGCGAGCACGGCCGGCTGTGACCGGATCGTTCAGGATACCCGCGCGTCGGCAAAGTAGACGATGTGCGTCGCGCTTTCGCACCAGACGCCGCTGATCCCCTCGCGGCAATAAAAGAGCGAAGGCGTGTCGCAGACGGGCAGGGCGAGGCAGGCGTCGATCACGGCCTGTTCCGCCTCGGCGAGCAGGCGCACCTCCTCGGCCGCGCTCTGCCCGCCGAGGGCGGCGAGCGCCTGCGCAAGGCCGCCTTCCTCCGCGGAAAGGTCCTCAAAGAGCCGCAGGCCCGCGGTGCGGTCGCCCGCATCGGTCGGCAGCGGCGCGAGCGCAAGATCGAATCGCCCGCTTCTCACGCGCGCAAGCAGCGTGTTGTAATCCGCGGTTTCCAGGTTGATATAGGCCGAAAGCGCATCGGACCAGTTTTGCAGCAGGGCCGCGCCGATGCGGTCCCCCGCGCCGTCCGCGCAGACGAGCAGCGCCGCTTTCGGGAACCGCGGGAGTTCGAGCCGTTCGAGCGACGCGCGCAGCGCTGCGCGCGCGTCGGGATCCCTCTGCGGCGGGCGCGTCGGCCCGGCCGTTTCCCGATACGGGATCCCCGCGACAAAAAAAGCGGGGGAAATCAGCCCCTGCGCAGCCTCTGCGGGCGGGCTGAGACGACCGGCCAGCGCGTCTTCGGTCAGCGCGCTGATCAGGGCGCGGCGCAATCCCTCGTCGGCGCAGGCCGCGCTCGCGGGATTGAGCAGCAGCGCCCAACTGCGGTCGCGGATCCATTCGCCGGAGAGCCCCTGTTCCTGCGCCAACATGCCCGTGAAGAGGCAGATGTCCGTTTCCCCCGCGAGGCAGCGGGCCTCGGCATCTGCGCACACGGTGAGGTCGACGCCGTCGATCGCCGCCGGCGCGCGGAAGTGTTCGCTTTTGCGCAGGCGCACGGCGGTCTCGCTCCATGCGGAGAGCAGGAAGGGCCCGTTGGTGAGCAGCAGGCGGCGCTCCAGCCCGTAGCGCCCCCGCTGTTCCTCAAAAAAGGCGCGGCTGCACGGCGCGGCCGCCGGCCGCGCAAGCAGCGTGAGAAACTGCGCGTTCGGTTCGCAAAGCGTGACGGTCAGCGTGCGGTCGTCCGGCGCGGCCACGCCGAGGGCTTCCGGCGGCGCCTCGCCCGCCATCACGGCGTCGGCGTTTGCGATGCTGCGGTAGAACGCGGCGTTGGGCGAGGGGTTCGGCGGCAGGAACATCCGCTGCAGGCCGAAGGCAAAATCCGACGCCGTGAGCGCGCCGCCGTCGGCCCACAGGAGCCCTTCGCGCAGGGTGAAGGTGTAGACGAGCCCGTCGGCCGAGACGCTCCAACTCTCGGCGCAGGCGGGCTGTACGCCGCCCTCTTTCGCCGGGCGGACGAGCCCCTCGAACAGGTTGGCAAGAACGAATTGCCCCTGCGCGTCGTCGGGGTCGGCGAACTGCGGATCGAGCGAGCGCGGCGCAGCGGGGAGATCGCAGCGCAGGATCACGGGGGAAGAGCGGCCGCAGGCCGTCAAAACGGCGGCGGTCAGCAGCAGCGCCGAAAGCAGCGTGGCGATCCGTCTCGTCCTCATCGGGGCACCTCCTTTTTTGCGGAGCGGTCGGTTTTTCAAGCACAGTCTATCATATACGCCGCCGCTTGACAAGCAGACGGGCGGCAGCGTTTCTTTGGCTTGTATCCGCGCGGAAAATCCGTATAATAGGAGGGGAAAGGGGGATGTCCATGGAATTGAGCATCTTCGACGTGATCGGCCCCGTGATGATCGGCCCCTCGAGTTCGCACACGGCGGGCGCGGCGCGGCTCGCGCGCGCGGCCCGTCTGATCGCGGGGGAAGGCGTTTGCAGCGTGCGCTTCGGCCTGCACGGTTCGTTTGCCAAGACCGGCCGCGGCCACGGGACCGACCGCGCCCTGCTTGCGGGCGTTCTGGGCTTGAGCGAGCACGACGAGCGCATCGTCGAAGCCGTTTCTCTTGCGCGGGCGGCGGGGCTGGAATGGGAATTCGTCCCCGAGGAACTCGAGGGCATGCATGAGAACAGCGTGCGCATGACCTTTTCGATGGCGGACGGGACAAGCCGCGAAGTGATCGGCAGTTCGATCGGCGGCGGGCAGATCCGCATTGCCCGCATCGACGGATTTGAAACGGACTTCGACGCGCGCGCCGTCACGCTGCTCGTGCAGCAGTACGACCGCCCCGGCGTGATCCGCGACATCACGCGGGTGCTGGCGCAGAACGGCGTCAACATCGCCGTGATGAAACTCTCCCGCCGCGCGCGGGGGGATCTCGCCTGCACCGTGATCGAGACGGATTCGCCCGTGAGCGAAGCCGCCGTGCGCGAAATTGCCGCGCTCGAAAACGTGATCCGCGCACAGGTGATCGATCTCGGAGAGGAGGCGTGAGGGATGGCGTACCACGATTTTGCGGAACTGCTGGCGCAGGCCGAGGCGCAGGGCGCCCCGATCTGGCGCGTCGCACTGGAAAATGAAGTGCGGCTCGGCGAAACCGGCGAACGGGCGGTGCTGGAGCGCCTGCGCGCCCGCTGGGAGATCATGCGCGCCTCGGCAAACCGCGCGCTGGCGGGGCCGCTGGAGACCGCGCTCGGCCTGATCTCTGGCGTGGCGGCGCCGCAGTCCCGCTACGCCGCGGCGGGGGATACGCTCTGCGGCCCCCTGCTCAACCGCGTGATGGCCTATGCGCTCTCGGGCAGCGAGACGAACGCCGCCATGGGCCGCATCTGCGCCGCGCCGACTGCGGGCGCGTGCGGCATCCTGCCGGCCGTTCTGCTCGGCCTGCAGGAGGCGCGCGGCCTGGCCGACGAGGAGATCCTGCACGGCCTGCTGACCGCCTCGGGCGTCGGCGCCGTGATTACGCGCAACGCGACCGTGGCGGGCGCCGAGGGCGGCTGCCAGGCCGAGTGCGGTGTGGCGGCGGCGATGGCGGCCGCGGCGGCGGTCGAACTCACGGGCGGCACGCCTGCGCAGGCGCTGGAAGCCGTCTCGCTCGCGCTGATGAACTGCATGGGCCTTGTCTGCGACCCCGTTGCGGGGCTTGTGCAGCTCCCGTGCGCGCAGCGCAATGCTTCGCAGGCCGTGAACGCGCTGCTTTCGGCTGACCTGGCCCGCGCGGGGATGCGCACGGGCATCCCGACGGACGAAGTGGTGGGCGCGATGCGCTCGGTGGGGAAAGCCCTGCCCGCTTCGCTGCGCGAAACGGCGCTCGGCGGCCTTGCCGCCGCCCCGACGGCGAAACGGCTGGCCGAACGGCTGACCTAAAGGGACAAACCTGCGCCACCCCGGATGCGAAAGCGTTCGGGGCGGTTTTTTGCAGCGCCTGGCGTGCGCGTCCCTTCGCGCCGCTTTCCTTGCCTTTTTCGGCGGAATTTGGTATACTTCGATGGAATCCAAGAAACCGGAGGTCGATCGTTCATGCAGATCGAAACGCCCCGCCTGCTGCTGCGCCCGATGCGCGAGCAGGACGCCCCGCAGGTTTTCGCCTGGTGCAGCGAGCCGGAAGTCGGGCTCGCCGCAGGCTGGAAACCCCATGAATCCCTGGAGGAGACGCGCGACTTGCTGCGAGAATCCTTTTTGGGGCAGGATTGGGCGTTTGCGATCGCACTGCGGGAGTCGGACCGCCCCGTGGGTTCGATCGCGCTGCGCGAGGATGCGCGCCGCGCCGGCGCCCGCGTTCGGTCGGTCGGCTATGCGCTCTCCACCGCCTGCTGGGGTTGGGGGCTGATGCCCGAGGCGCTGCGGGCGCTCGCCGCCGCCGCGCTCGAAAGCGGGACCGTCGACTTGCTGACGGCCTACTGTTATCCCTTCAACACGCGTTCGCAGGCCGTGCTGGAAAAGTGCGGATTTGTGCGCGGGGAGCGTCTGGAGCGCTGTGAGCGCCGGTTCGACGGCTGCCTGCTCGACTGGATCTGTTACACGCTGGCGCGCGGGGAATCAGAGCGCGACCCCGCCGGCTGCGGTGACGGGCCGGGCCTTGCCAACGGCCCCAGACGGGACACGTGAAGTTTCCCCGCCTTGCAAGGGGCGGCAAAAGCGGGTCCGGCGCTTTCGCCTTGACAAACCGCGCAAAAATGCATAAGATGGTATCTATTGGCCTAAATTGAGAGGGGCTATATGCCGCCGAAAAATGAGATCGCCGGCGATTTGCCGGCAAAAGGGTGAGGGAATGAATAAAATTCGCGGCGCCGCCGCTTCGGCCTTATACGGCGTGCGGCAGGCGTTCGACAGCCGTTTTTTCTGGGTGTGTCTGCTCGGGATTGCGGTGTCGGCGGTGTTGGCGTTTCTTTCCGTGCGCCTGCACCTGGTATATATTCACGATCGGGGCGAGATCCTCGGGCGCTACACGCTTTGCCGCAGCGCCGATGAGATCCTCGTGCAGAACGGCGTCGGCGTCGGCGAGTACGACGAGGTGCTCTTCAACGGATTCACCGGAAGGATCGGCGTGCTGGAAATCCGCCGGGCGTTTCCCGTGACGATCACGGTGGACGGCGGCACCCGCAATGTGATGACGACTGCGAAGCCGCTTTCCGAACTGCTGGAACAGGAGGGGATCGAACTCGGCGAATACGACCGGATCACGCCGTCTCCGCAGACGCTTCTGGCCGCGGGGACAAGCGTGAAGATCTCCCGCGTCTCGCTGGAGACGACGGTGGAGACCGAGGAGATCCCCTATGAGACGGTATACCGCTCCAGCAGCCTGCTGAAAGCGGGCCGTTCGCGCACGATCGTCGCGGGCGCGGCGGGCGAGCGCACGTACACCTATCTCGACCGCATCGTCGACGGGGAACTGCAGACGCATGCCCTCATGAAGACGGAAACGACGCGCGAGCCGCAGGCGGCGAGCGTCCTCATCGGCTCCGAGGAAGCTGTGTCGCCGCTCGATTTCGGCGTCGCGCTCGATGAAAACGGCATCCCCCTGCAATACACGCGCGTGCTGCGCAATCAGATCTGCACCGGCTATTCCGGCCGCGGGAGAACCGTGCGCGGCGCGAGCGGCATGCGGCTCTCCGCAGGCAGCGTGGCGGTGCGCTCGGACGAGATCCCCTACGGCACGCGGATGTATATCGTGTCCTCCGACGGCGGCGGGTTTGTCTACGGCTGCGCGGTCGCGGCCGATACGGGCGTGGCGCTGCAGCAAAACGTGATCGACTTCGATCTGTTTTACGACACGTATCTCGAAAGTCGGCTCAACGGCCGCCGGATCTGCGACGTGTATCTTTTGGACTGACGAAAGGCGGGACAATCGATGAAAAAAAGTTTTGCAGGCCTGTTGGCTCTCTGTGTGCTCCTGTGCGCCTGCGCGGGACAGACGGCGTCCTCCGCTGCGCCGACGGCGTCTTCCCAGTCCGTGTCTGAGCCGTCTTCTCCGGATGCGGCGGGCGAACTGGACCTCGACGCCCTCCTCGCGCGGTTTTGGAGCGAAACGGCTTTCGCCGAGAACCCTTGGGCGGCGGGGGAATTCCCGCAGTTTGCCGAAACGCAGCGCGCCGATGCGCCGCGCGTGCGCCTGACGACCTCGATGGGCGACATCGTCGCAGTGCTCTATCCCGAGGCCGCGCCGCTTGCGGTCGAGAATTTCCTTGGGCATTGTGAAGAGGGCTACTACGACGGCGCGCCGTTTCATCGCGTCATGCAGGGCTTTATGATCCAGACGGGCGACCCGCAGGGCGACGGAACCGGCGGAGAGAGCATCTGGGGCGGCGTGTTTGCGAACGAGGAGTGCGACAGCCTGCGCCACTTCACCGGCGCGCTCGCGATGGCGAACGCGGGCCCCCACACGAACGGCAGCCAGTTCTTCATCGTCCAGTCGCGCGATACGCTGCCGGCGGAATCGGCCGAGTCCGCGATGGCCTATTGGTACTACACCGAACTGAAGACCCGCCTTGCGGGGATCGACGATACCGCCTATACGGAAGAGGAACTGGACGCCTTGGTTGCCGCGCTCAACGACAGCCTCGCCGAAGCGCGGGAACAGGGCGTGCCCGAGGCGTTTGCCGCGCGCTACCGCCCCGCTGCCGAGGCTTATGTGCAGCACGGCGGCGTGCCCACGCTCGATTACGGCTACACCGTGTTCGGGCAGGTGGTCGAGGGGATGGACGTGGTCGACGCGATCGCGGCCGTCGAGGTGAAAGCCTCGGCAAAAGGCGAGATGAGCGTTCCCGTCGAGCCGGTCTCGATCCTTTCCGCCGAGGTCCTGTAAACAGGGGAACCGGAAAAGCCGCCCGTGTGGGCGGCTTTTTTGTGCGCGGCGATTGGCGGGAGGGGCAGCGGTCCACACTTCCTGCGGAGGTGGTCGTATGCGCAGAAGGGCGCGCCGCGCATTCTGGGCGGCGTTTTCGGTTTCGGCGGTTGTGTTTTCGCTCCTGTATGGAGGTGCGTTGGGGCAACTGCGCCGGGCGGCGGCGCAGCCGCCGGCGGCGTGGTCCACCGCCGACCCGCAGGATGCGATCACGCTGCTGCTCGCGCATGAGGGGGCGCGGGAGCCGCAGACGTTTTGTCTGCTGCGGTTCGATCCCGCGCGCAAGCAGGTCGCCTGCGCGCTGCTGCCTGGTTCGCTCGGCCTCGGGGAAAGCACGCTCGCGCAGGTTTGGCGTCTGCGCGGCGCGCCCGCGGCGGCCTCGGCGCTCGCGCAGTCCCTCGGCGCCGCGGTGGACCGCACGCTTTCGCTGTCCGATGAGCCGCTTGTTTCGCTGCTGGATTGCGTCGGCAGCATCGATCTGACACTGGAGGCACCCGTCGGCTCGCTGCCCGCAGGGCGGCAGATCTTCGACGGGAGCCGCCTTCTGCTGCTTGCGCGCGAGAGCGCTGCGGCCCTGCCAGAGGGGGAGCGGCGGGCCCTGCTGGAGCGGGCGGGGGAGGAACTGCTCCGGCAGCGGCTGCCGTTTTTGCGCGGACGCGACTTGGAAAAACTCTACCTCACCGCCGTGAACGCCGGGCGAAACGACCTGACCGCTCTCGATTACGAAACGCGCCGCACCGCGCTCGCCGCACTGCTGGAGGACGCCTCCGGCGTGTTTGTGCCGGTCTCGGCGGAGGGGGACGCGCTGACCGGGGCATCGCGGGAAGCGATCCGGCAGGCCTTTTCGGATGCGCCGCCGGTGGGAAATGCGGCTTGACGCAATGGAAAAGCCGCGTTATAATAAATCGGTTCACAGGATGGATTCTACACAGCGGAAAGGTGATCGAAGTTGAAAAGGACCGATTTGCGAAATATTGCCATCATTGCGCACGTCGACCACGGGAAGACGACGCTTGTTGACGGGATGCTGGCCCAGAGCGGCATTTTCCGCGAAAACCAGCAGGTGGATGAATGCGTGATGGACTCGAACGATCTCGAGCGGGAGCGCGGCATCACGATCCTTTCCAAAAACGCCTCGGTGACGTACCACGGCGTCAAGATCAACATCGTCGATACGCCCGGACACGCCGATTTCGGCGGAGAGGTCGAGCGCGTGCTCGGCATGGTGTCCGGCGTGCTGCTGCTTGTCGACGCAGCCGAGGGACCGATGCCGCAGACGCGCTTCGTGCTCTCGAAGGCGCTGGAGATGCAGTTGGCCGTCATCGTCGTCGTCAACAAGGTCGATAAACCCGACGCCCGCGTGCATGAGGTCGTCGATGAGGTCCTCGAACTGATGATGGATCTCGGTGCGAGCGACGAGCAGCTCGATTCCCCGATGGTGTTCTGCTCGGGCCGCGCAGGCACGTCCTCCTTTTCTCCCGAGGTGCAGGGGAAAGACCTTTCCGCGCTTTTCGATACGATCGTCGACTACATCCCCTGTCCCGACCTCGACACCGAGGGTCCGCTGCAGGTGCTCGTCTCCACCGTCGACTATAACGACTATGTCGGCCGCACCGCCGTCGGCCGCATCGAGCGCGGCGTGATGCGGCTCAACCAGCCCGTCGCGGTGTGCGATTATCACAACCCCGATCTGAAACTGACCGGCAAGGTCACCTCGATCTTCCAGTTTGAGGGCATCGGCCGCCAGGCGGTCGAAGAGGCGAAGGCCGGCGACATCGTGATGTTCTCCGGCATCGAGAACATCAACATCGGCAATACGCTCTGTGCGCCGGAGTGCGTCGAGCCGATCGAATTTGCAAAGATCTCCGAGCCGACCGTCGAGATGACGTTCTCCGTCAACGACAGCCCGTTTGCGGGCCGCGAGGGCAAGTTTGTCACCTCGCGCCAACTGCGCGATCGGCTGTTCCGCGAATTGCTCAAAGATGTGTCCCTGCGCGTCGAGGAGGGGGCGACCACCGATTCCTTCCGCGTGCTCGGCCGCGGCGAGATGCACCTCTCCGTTTTGATCGAAACGATGCGCCGCGAGGGCTACGAGTTCATGGTCGGCGCGCCGCGCGCCCTGATCAAGGAGGAAAACGGCGTGCGGATGGAGCCGCTGGAGACGGTGATCCTCGATGTGCCGTCCGACGCCGTGGGGGCCGTGATGGAAAAACTCGGCGCGCGCAAGGGCGACCTTGTCTCGATGAACCCGATCGGCGAGCGCATGAAACTGGAATTTGTGATCCCTTCGCGCGGGCTGTTCGGCTACCGCTCCGAGTTTTTGACGGATACGAAGGGCGAGGGCATCATCGGCACCGTGTTTTACGGCTACGGCCCCTACCGCGGCGACATCAACAGCCGCCAGAGCGGCTCGCTGATCGCGCACGAATCGGGCGAGGCCGTCGCTTACGGCCTCTTCAACGCCCAGGACCGCGGCGAACTCTTTATCGACCCGGGCACGCCCGTCTATGCGGGCATGGTCGTCGGCGCCTCGCCGCGCAACGAGGATATCGTCGTCAACGTCTGCAAGAAAAAGCACGTCAGCAATATGCGCGCTTCGGGTTCCGATGAGGCGCTGCGCCTCGTTCCGCCGCGCCGCCTCTCGCTCGAGGGCTGCATCGAGTTCATCGCCGACGACGAACTGCTTGAGGTCACGCCTAAGAGCCTGCGCATCCGCAAGCGTATCCTGAACCACGATCTGCGCATGAAGCAACTGCATGCAAAAAAATAAGGAGATCCAACAAAGGCGCGCCGTCCACCGCATCTTCGCGCGGAGGACGGCCGAATGAAGCAAGGATGAAGAGGACGAAACATAAAACGAACGATACACGTTCCGCCCCGCGCTGAATCGCGCGGGGCGGTCTAAATATGGGGCATTATGATGGATTTAACAACTCCAAATCAAAAGGAAACCACTTCCTTAATCTTTGATGACGGTTCTCTATCTTTTGCGGCAACTGTGTGATTGGAGTAGGTGTTCCATGTTGGCTCGTATTCGTCTGTGGCTTGATTACCCCACATATCCCAGTTGTCTCTGTTGCCTCTTGCAAACAGTTCTAAATAAGGGCCGGGTGAGCAACTTTCAATCAAGGATATAAACTCATCTGGTTTACGGCTGTGTTCCCGTTTCATTGACCGAATCAAATTAACCTGTGCTCTTCCGGGCTGAAGAGTACGATTCTTATCTCCTCTTATCCCGAATAGCAAAACTTCTGTGACATTGCGGAAATAGAAACCGACGCCACGTCCGTCTGGCATTCCATCCTTTCGGGTTTTTTCCCAAATGATGTTGGTTTTGTATTCAAAGCCCCATGCCTTCATGACTTCCAGTCCTTCTGGCAAAAGAGCATTGGGAACCCATAAATACAGGTGGCTTTTTTCGTCTGCGACCTCAGAAACGGGCAATTTTTCAATATCGTCGAGTTTCATGGTCGAATATCGATTCAGACGCTTATGCTCTGGAGCCATTTTTCCTGTCCGATTGGAAAACTGCCAAGGTGGATCCGCATAAATTGTCTTGTATTTTTTTCCGTTAGTGAAATTGCGGAATTCACCGATAGTGCTTTCGATTGAATATGTATCATTCATGATCTCCATACCCTTCTACGCACGCCTTTTTGATGCCGACGGCTAAAATGGGACAACCGCCATTTCTTCTTGACTTTAACCTATAGTTAAGTTTCCCAATCCAAGTTGTACTTGCGCCATATTTTGCTTTAATTCCTAAATCTGAAAAAATATCATTTAATTCCTCAGAACGAGTGATAATAACGCCAACTTCAATAAGTCCACAATCAAAATATGTTCGCATTGCCAAAAGGTCACGGTCAAATGTCTGATCTTTACTATTCCATTCAAGATCAAAGGCGACCTTTCCTTTAATAAAGTCAATGTTATGGCCATCGATATACCCTTCAATTAGTTTTTCGTCAAATGGCTCTTTAGAAAACCGTCCTCGTGATTTTCCGCGAGGATATAATTTCACCAATAAATCACCTGTTATTCTGATTTCACGCCAACCTAGAGGATAGAGAACATCATCAAATTTCTTTGGAATAGCAGTTTCGTTTCCACCCGCAGCCAGCAAATCATCCTTAGTGATTTTTAGTTGCGATAAGCAGTCCTGAATGTTATCCCACTCTCCTGGAAAAGCTTCTGACAAGATTTCCAAAGCATGACCATAGTTTGAAAACTCAAATCTATTGAGTAATTCTTCCCTTATATAATTCTGCATTTCCATCCATCCTTTGAGTTTGCTATAGATGTGCAAGTTCATTTTACAGGATAGTGAAAAAACAAGCAATAGTCGGATTATAACTTTGTTAACTTTTCCGTCAGATCGATCACCGCCAAACCGCTCTGCAGGGCGTAGTCCACGGTCTGCGACGTGCCGCTCGGTTCATGCAGGCAGTAGGCGACGCACGTGCCGCTTAAATCGACCATGGCGTGGTTGCGCTCGCGCATGCAGTTGGGCGTGTAGCGCGCGCGCAGGACGCGAAAATCGTCTGCCGCGGCGCGGATGCGCTCGTAGCGCATCCGGTCGACGGCGCCCCATGCGGCGGGCTGCCGCAGATAAGGCGCGATTACGGTGAGATGCAGGCTCGGACGGTCCGCGCGCAGGCGCAGCACGGCCTCGGCCGCCAGCGTGTCAAAGCCGAGCGCGCCGCCCGTCACAAAGCGGGATACGCCGAGTTCAATCAGGTCGCGGATCACATGCTCCAGCAGGGCGGGCAGGAGCCTCTCGTGGATGGGCGCGATTTCGCGGTGGCCCGTAAAGCAGCAGGTATGGCTGCGCAGCGCTTGTTCCGTCATCAGGAAATCGTGCGCATCACGGCGACGACGCGGCCGAGGATACGGCAGTCCTCCACGATGATCGGGTCCATCGCGCTGTTTTCGGGCTGCAGGCGGAAATGGCCGTTTTCCTTGTAGAAGCGTTTGACGGTGGCCTCGTCTTCCACGAGGGCGACGGCGATCTCGCCGTTGCGCACGGTGGGCGTTTGCCGCACCACGATCACGTCCCCGTCGAGGATGGCGGCTTCGATCATGCTCTCGCCCTTCACGCGCAGGGCGAAGAGTTTGGAGGGGTCCTCCCCGCGCACGGGGAAGGGGATGTAGTCCTCCACATCCTCAAAGGCGAGGATCGGCTGGCCCGCGGCTACGGTGCCGAGCAGCGGGATCTGCGCGGCGCCCGAGGTGCCCACAAGGCGGATCGTGCGGTTCTCGCGGTCGCCCATCGTGATATAGCCCTTCGCCTCGAGCGATTTGAGGTAACGATGCGCCGAGGAGGTCGATTTGATGTCCAGATCGCGGCAGATCTCGCGCACGGTGGGCGGAACGGAATCCGTCAGGCGGTCCTTGATATACGCGAGGATCTCGCGCTCTTTCTCGGTGAGTTGCTTCGTCATGCGGGAAAGCCCCCTTGCACATTTTTTCTCATCATAGCACATATGTTCTCAAAATGCAAACATATGTTTCATATTTTTTCGGCCGATTCCGAAAAAAGACGGAAAAAAATCAAATTTCCTCTTGCCAAGCAGGGGAAAACCCGCTATGATTGTTTGCGTACGAAATACCAGGGAGGTGTCAGCATGATCTTTGAGAGGGTAAAGGCCATTCTCGCCGAGCAGTTGGAACTCGATGAAAGCACGATCGAGATGACTTCGCTGGTCGTCGACGACCTTGGCGCCGATTCGCTCGATATCGTGGATATCGTGATGACTTTGGAGGATGAGTTTGACGCAGAGATTCCCGACGAAGCGATCGAGACGATGAAGACCGTCGGCGACGTCGTCCGATTCATCGAAGAGCATCAGGAGGGCTGATCTCCAAAACGCCCGATGCCTGCATCAAAATCGCTCCACCGCGACACTTTCCTTTTGAGAGCGGCCGCGGTGGTTTTTTCTTGAACCGCGCCTTCTGCTTTGTGCCGCAGGCGGCCGGCGCGGCGCTCTGTATCAGCGAAAGGAGAGGATCCGATGAAGAAATCAATCGCAGTTGTTCTGGCGATACTGTTCGTGTTTCCGCTCGCCGCCTGCGGCGCAAAGGCCGCGAAGGCGCCGACAGCGGAGGAGTTTTACCAGTTTGTGATCGAAAAAAACCAGATGGCAGAGCAGATGGACTGCCATATGGAGATGCAGATGAAGGCGGAGGCGCAGGACGATTCCCTTACAGAACTGGCCGACGGCGCGCTGGATGTGACCATGTCCGGCGACGTGCGCGGCGAGCACGTCGGCAAGCCCGGGATGCGCATGGCCATGCCGATGCAGATGCAGATGCTTGGGATGACGATCGAAACGAACACCTACTTTGCCGACGGCTACCTGCTGATGGACATGATGGGCATGAAGGTGAAGACGCCGCTTCCGATCGAAGAGGCGCTCGAACAGTTCACCGCGGCCAACGTGCAGCCGCTGGAATATGTCGACGATCTCGCCATCACGCAGGATGCGGCGACGGGGCTCTACACCGTCACCTATACCATGAACATGGAAAAGGCGCTGGAAATCAGCGAGGGCTACGTCGGCAGCATGTTCGGGAACCTTTCCGAAGTGCAGGAGCAGTTCACGTGGGATTCCTGCAGCGGCGCGCTCGTTGCGGACGCCGACGGCAATCTCCGCTCGCAGACCATGGACATGGTCTTCTCGTTTAAGATCGAGGGGGTGCCGGTGCGCTGCGCCATGGCGATGGACTGCGCCTATCATGAGATCGGCCCCGATTTCCGGGTGGAGATCCCCGATCCGGCCGAATATACGGAGGCCGACGCCGAGGCCCTCGGCCTCGCCGCCTGATCCGAGCGGAATCTTGCGGGACGGACCGTGCGTCCGTCCCGTTTTTCTGTTTTTCGCCGGATGAGCGGATCCGGCAGATTTCCGGGGGGATCTTGGCAGCGGGGGCGCGCGGCTTTCGTTCTGCGCGCCCTTGCATTTTGCCGCCGCTGTCGCTATAATAGAACCGTTACGAAGGAAGGAGCGGCTTTGATGGCAGCAAATCAGAAAAAAATGGTGGAGGAGATCACCTCGCGTGACGTCGACTTCGCCCAATGGTATACGGATATTGTCCGCAAGGCGGATCTCGCCAGTTATTCGAGCGTGCGCGGCTGCATGGTCGTGCGGCCCTACGGCACCGCGATCTGGGAGAACATCAAGAACATCCTCGACGGCATGTTCAAGGCCGACGGCCACGAGAACGTGATGATGCCCCTGTTTATCCCCGAAAGCCTGCTGGAGCGGGAGAAAGACCACGTGGAGGGCTTTGCGCCCGAGGTGGCGTGGGTGACCCACGGCGGCAGCGAAAAGTTATCCGAACGCCTCTGCGTGCGCCCGACCTCCGAGACGCTCTTCTGCGAGCATTGGAAGAACGTGCTGCACTCCTACCGCGACCTGCCGATGCTCTATAACCAATGGTGTTCGGTGGTGCGCTGGGAAAAGACGACCCGCCCGTTTCTGCGCACGGCGGAGTTCTGGTGGCAGGAGGGCCATACCCTGCACGAGACACCCGAGGAGGCGATGCGCGAGACCGAGCATCAACTCGATGTCTACGCCCGCCTCTGCGAGGAATATCTGGCGATCCCGGTCATCAAAGGCCGCAAAACGGATAAGGAAAAGTTCGCCGGCGCCGAGCGCACTTACACGATCGAAGCCATGATGCACGACGGCAAGGCGCTGCAGTCCGGCACGAGCCACTACTTCGGCGACGGGTTCGCCCGCGCGTTCGAGATCACGTTCCAGGGACGCGACAATAAGCAGCAGTATCCTCACCAGACCTCCTGGGGACTTTCCACGCGCATCATCGGCGCGATCATCATGACCCACGGCGACGACAACGGCCTCGTGCTGCCGCCGGCTATCGCGCCGATCCAGGCAGTCATCGTCCCGGTCGCGCAGCATAAGCCCGGCGTGCTCGAGGCCGCCGAAAAACTGCGGCAGTCGGTCGCCGCGGTCTGCCGCGTCAAGATCGACGACAGTGACAATTCCCCCGGCTGGAAATTTGCGGAATACGAGATGAAGGGCGTTCCGCTGCGCATCGAGATCGGCCCGAAGGACATGGAACAGGGCCAGTGCGTGATCGTGACGCGCCATAACCGCGAAAAGCACTTTGTGGCGCTCGAGAACGCGGCAGCCGAGATCCCGAGCCTGCTGCGGGAGGTACGCGACGGCCTCTATCAGATCGCCCTCGAGAACCGCGAGGCGCGCACCTATACCGCCCAAACGATGGAGGAGGTCCTGTCCCTCTCCGCCGAAAAGAGCGGCTTTATCAAAACGATGTGGTGCGGCGATCTTGCCTGCGAACTGGCGATGAAGGAACAGGCGGGCCTCACCTCGCGCTGTATGCCCTTCGAGCAGGAGCACATCGGCGACACCTGCCCCGTCTGCGGCAAGCATGCCGACAAACTGGTGATCTGGGGCAAGGCATACTGAAATCAAACGGCGGTGCGGGAGCGATCCCGCGCCGCTTTGTTTTTTTCGGCCAAAACGCGGCCGGCGTCTTGCCAAAGGACGCGCCGCGTGCTATACTGGTCCCGGACATAAAAACAGGGGTGCTGTGATGCGATCACGGCTGAGACGGGCAGCCGCCCGAACCCTTTTACCTGATCCGGATAATGCCGGCGAAGGGAGTTTTTCCATACCGTGTGGAATTCTCGATCGCCGACGGGTGCCGTGCCCGGCGGCGGTTTGTTTTTATGCCGATACACGGAAACGGAAAGGAGAAAATCCCATGAAACAGTCCCAACGTACGCGCATGCTCGCAGAGGGCGCGGTCAGCGTCGCGCTGGCCGTCGGCCTGAGTTACCTCAAGATCCCGATCGGCCTCGCCTTCGGCGGGTTCGGCGGCTCCATCGACCTCGTGATGATCCCGCTGATCCTCTTCGCCATCCGCTGGGGCTGCGGGTGGGGGCTGATGGCCGGCCTCGTCTTCGGAACGATCAAATACTTTATCGGCGGCCACACCGCAATCAACTGGGTCTCCATTATCTTCGATTACTCCGTGGCATATATGTTCGTGGGCTTTGCCGGCCTGCTCCGCCGCAAGTACAAGCTCGCGCCCATCGCGGCGCTCATCGGCTGCGCCGCGCGCTTCGTGATCCATTATATCAGCGGCGTGACGGTCTATGCCGAGTATATGCCGGAGGAATTCATGGGCGTGACGAAACTGACGCCCGGGCTGTATTCGCTGCTCTACAACGGCACCTATATGCTGCCGAATACGATCCTCGCGGTCGTGATCTGCGCGCTGCTGGCTGCGCCGCTCAAGCAGTTCCTCAACGGGCAGGACCTGAAGTGACCTTTTTGCGCTCCGCGCGGGCCCGGTCGATCGGCCGGGCCCGCGCTTTTTGGCGGGGCCCTTCCAAAAACTGATGCTTGCAGCAACCGCGCCCTTCTGCTACACTATAAAAAGAGACGATCGTATGAAGGGAGGGACCGGCCGTGAGAACATCGTTTTCCAGTCCTCTGCAGGTGCCGCGCAAAGAGGCCGGCGGCAAAAAATCGAATTCGGTTGTCGGCATCCTCATCGCGCTGTTCTTTTTTGTCTTTCCCATGGTCCAGACCTTTTTGGAGGCGGGCCCCGGGGCGGAACGATTGATCGGCGTGCTCATCCCCGTCGCGCTGTCCGCTGCGGTGGCGGCCCTCGTCTTCTACGCCGCTGCGAAGCGCCGGAAGCAGCGCACGCTTTCGGACAGCGCGGCGGCGGCGGGCCATCTCTGCGAATCGCACAACGGCGTCCCGACCGCCCGTGTGCGCAGGCGCGCGGGCGCTGCCGCGCAGGAGCGGACACACGCCCCGGCAGGCAGCCTTCGCCGCAAGACCGAGGAGATCAACGATCTCTATGCTGCGGGGATCATCGACGGCGCCGAGCGCGCCGAGCGGCTTGCAGCCCTGCGCTGAAGCGAACTGGAGCCTGCCGAAGGAGTGCGCCTCTTTCGGCGGGTTTTTGATTCGATGGATTTTGCATGCGGCGAAAACCGATCGAAAATGCGGCGCTTTTGCGGCAAAATGGAGGCGGGCCCGCATGCCGGATCAACAGCGAAGGAGGAGAGAGGTTGAAGCGCAAAAAAATGCTTGCGGCGACGTTTGTCTTTCTTGTGGCTGCGCTGCTGCTGATTTATGGAATGTCGGCCCAGACGGGAGACGTTTCCGACGGGATGAGCCTCTCGATCGCCCGCTTTTTTGTTTCGCTGCTGCATCCGGATTTCGATCATCTCGATGCGGCGCAGCGGCAGGCGCTGCTTTGGAACGCGAACCGCATCGTCCGCAAAGTTGCGCACGGGCTGGAATACGCCCTGCTGGGCGCTGCGCTGGCGCTGCATCTGCGCCTCCTGCTGCCGCGGCAAAAGCCGCGGTTCCCCTTGGCGCTTTCGCTCGGACTGGGCATTGCATATGCGGCTCTCGATGAGTGGCATCAAATGTTTGTCACCGGCCGCACGATGCAGGCGTCCGACGTTTTGGCCGACGCGGCGGGGTTGCTTTGCGGTATCGCCGCCGTTTGGCGGGCGGCAAACCGCATGGCGGCGGGGCAGGGGGGATCCGACGATCGCGCGCATCCCGGATAACAAAATGCAAAAGAGCCCGAATAAGCCGCTTCGCCGGCAAACAGAAGCGAGCCGCAGGACAAACTGTCCTGTGGCCCGCTGTCTGTTTTCGGCAATTATTTTACGCGCGTAAAATTACTGCTCGACGGATCTGCGCTTGGCAGCGACGACAACACCGGCAAGAGCGAGGAACGCCATACCGATCAGGGTGATCGTCAGCGTGCTCTGGCTCGTAGCGGGGGAAGTGGCGCTCTGCATGGGCGCATCGGTGATCACGGGGGTGAAGGTGCTGAAGGTCTTGAAGGTGACAGTCTGCTGATCGGCAGTGATCGGGCCGCTGTAAGCGACGCGCTGCACGCCGTTGCTGTTCTCAATCACGTTGAGATACTTGCCGACGTACTGCTGGAGGTTCTGGAACGTCACGTTGACGTCCACGCCCTCATGAACAGGCTGGCCGTTCTTGGACACGAGAATGTCGAAACTGTCGAGGAAGGCGACAATCGAGCGTCCGGTCTTTGCAACCAACTCCTTCGCCGTGTTCTGGTTCGCAGCGGCGAGATCCTGACTGGGATTGGCAACGCGGACCGAAACGCCGGAATCAGCAGCCGTGGTCACGGTGCCGACCTGGTTGGCGTTGGAGTAGTTGCTGACAGTCTTCGTCGTGGGGCTGTCGGCGGCAAAAGCCGTAACGGTCAGCGCCAGGACCATGCTGAGAACCAGAACCAATTTAAGCGCTTTCTTCATGAAAATTTCCTCCTTTCTTCAAGAATCTATAAAAACATGGAATCCATGTTTTTATCGCGATCAAACACCCTGTTTTTCGATCATGACGCCGACCACAAGGAAACGGTAACTGTAGTCCGGGGCGTAGCAGGTCGAGAGGATGGCCAATTTGTCGCCGAATTGCGGCTCGAAATCGGCGCTGAAACAGGGGGTGCCTTTGGGGTAATTGCGAAGGTCTGCAAAAAACTGGTCGAACTGCGCTTCATCGTCGAAATCGTAGTAATACAGCACGTTTTGATCGGAGAAAACGCCGGCCGCGCAGATGCGGTAGACTTCCTTTTTCGTCGGCGTGTAGAGCGTGAAGCAGTTGGCGTCGCTCGCGTCGCCGTCGAGGTCGAACTGCGGGGCCATCCGCTGCAGTTTCCCGAACATGTTGCCGTTTCGCATATCGTGCCCGTAGATCAGCGTGCAGGTGTCCGCAAAACCGTCGCGGTTGAAAGTCGACTGCGAATAGAGGGAACCGGCCACCGAGTAGTTGCCGTTGATATCGAGATGGAGGTACCGGTCGGGATCCGTCAGATTGGAAAGGATCGGGTATCCCTGGCCGGTGCAGGTGAGGTCGATCCAGCCGTAAATATCCTCGTTGATCTTCCGAAGGTCATCAAAGTTGACGGGGATCTGGGAGGGATCGAGCGGTTGTTCGGGATCTTCTGCCATGGAAGCGGGATCGGCCGGCATTTCCTGCGAAGGGGAGGCGCTTGCGGCTTCCTCAAGGCGGCGCCGCGCCTGCTCCTGCGTCACATGCAGCCAGATCAGGATCGCGATGCAAACGGCGGCGACGGCCGCGCAGACGATCAGGATGGCGGTCCAGACGGTCCGGCTTTGCGGCTGCTTCATTTGGCATCCCCGCCGGAGTGGATCTCATTCTTTTCGGGCCGTTCCCCTTTCTGGCGAAGAAGACGGCGGAGCCGGCCTTTGACCGAAGGATTCGGCGCGGCGTGGGCGTTTGTATAATACTTCGTGTAGCCGTTGGCGTAGTACCCCTTGGAGTAGTACCCTCTCGTGCGGCTGTTTTCGACGCGATTGAGCACGACGCCGAGCAGCGGGCATCCGACCGATTCGATCTGGCGCACGCAGTTGCGCACGTTGGATTTCGAGGTCTCGTGCGCGCGCACGACGAGGATGCAGCCGTCACACTTGGAAGCGATCACCTGCCCGTCGGACACGATGCCGAGGGGGGGCGTGTCAACGATGACGTAGTCGAAGTTGTTGCGCAGCAGCGCGATCAACTGATCCAACCGGTCGCCCTCCAGCAGCAGGCTGGGGTTGATGAGCGTCAGCGTCGGCACGAGATAGGCCCGGTTGAGGTCGGTCGAGTAGACGATCTCGTTCATATCGACGTAGCCTGCGAGATAGTGGCTGAGCCCGATGAAATTTTCGCCGCCCGCGGTCGAGAGCCGCAGGGAGTTGCGCAGGTCGGATTTGCGCATATCGCTGTCGACGAGGCAGACGCGGTTGCCGGCCTTGGCGAGTTCGATCCAGAGGCTGGTCGCAATATAACTTTTGCCCTCGTTCGGCATGCTGCTTGTCACCATGATGACCTTTTTGTCCGTGCCGGCAAACCCGACGTTGACGCGCAGGCGGTCCAACTCGGACTGGACGAAGTAGTCGGGCTGAGGCATGGCACGGACGTTGAGTTTGTTCATGTCGACTCGCCTCTCTTTCCCCGATTGGTGTAGTAATAGTACCCGTCTCCGCGGTGTTTCTGGCCGTTTTCGGGAACCATCGCCATCGGCACGATGCCGAGATATTTCTCAATGTCTTCGGAGGAATTGAAGGTGTCGTTGAGCAGATACAGCACCACGAGCGCCGCAGCGGTCAACACAAAGCCGACAAACGCGCCGATCACCGTGTTGCGAAGGCGCTTGATGTTGCTCGGCCGAACCGGAAGGATGGCGCTGTCGACCTCGGTCGGGATATTGTCCCGCACGCCCATGACCTCCGGCAGGAAGCGGATCGCCTGCTCGGAGAAGGAGTTCGCAAGGCGTGTGGCGCGCTCGGGGTCGGGGTCGGTGATCGTGAATTCGAGGATGCGCGTGCCGGTTTCATTGCCGACGGTCAGTTTATCGGAAAGTTCTTTGGCGGTGAGGTCCTCGCCCGTGTCCGCGATCACGTTTTCCAGCATGGTGCGGCTCATCACGAGTTTTTTGTAGTCGTTCGTCAGCGAGGTGCCGAAGTTGAGGTCGCTGAGGTCGAACGCGGCGTTCGCCGTCGCGGAGACGACGTAGATGCTCGAAGTCGCCTCGTACTGCGGAGTGATCAGAAAGGATGTAATCAGAAAACCCAGGACCGCCCCGACGACGGTGACGATCACAACGGGGAGCCAGTGCTGCAGGATATAACCCGCCAGATCGAGCAGGTCGATTTCGGCCTCCTCGGTTTCGTTCACATTCAATTCCAACTGCATGTTTTTTTCATTCATGTGCGATCCCCTGTATTTGTTTCTTCTGCGGTGTAGTACAGTTTCAGAATGGTTTCGAGAACGCTGTCCTCATCCGCGTGAAACGCGTTGTAAGATACCGTTTCGACATATTCGCCGCCGATGGTAAGAAACCCGAGGTTCTCGTATTTTTCCAGGTCGCTCGCGATCGACGTCAGGCGCTTTTCGGTGAGGTCCGTCACGCCGATTTCGCGGATCTGATCGAGTAACTCGAGCAGGCGGCGCTCGCCGAGTTGCCTTGCCATCCGCAGCCATTCCTTCATGTAGCGGGTCTGGCGTTCCATGCGGGAGAAGTTGTCTTCCTCGCCGGCGAGCATGCGCGCGCGGACATAGGCTTCGGCGGTGCGGGCGTCCAGTTTCACGGTCGCGCCCTCCCGGAAAGAGGGGTCGACGGCGGTGAGGTCTTTCTCGATCGTGACGGTGACCCCTCCCACGGCGTCGTTGAGGACGCCGATAGCCCGCAGATCGAGGGCGAAAAAGCCGTCCGGTTCGATTCCGGAGAGCAGATAGGATACGGAGCGCGCGGTGTTTTTGCAACTGTCCGTTCCGCCCGTCCCGTAGGAATGGCTGAGGCAGATCGGCTCGAATTTTTCATCGGTGATCTCGCCGTTTCCGCTCAGCACGGTGACCTGCGTGACGGTGTCGCGGTTGATCGCAAGGACGCAAAACGTGTCGGTTTCGGCGTCGGTGACGAGCAGCAGCAGAACGTCGGCCTGCCCTGCGGAGGAACCGCTTTGGATCTGTTCCTCTGTTCGGTCGGTGCCGAGGATCAGGTAGGATTCGACGCGCCGTTTGCGCGTGTAGGTCACGCCGTCGATCGTGATCGTATCGCCGTTGAGATCGGGGAGCGGGGGCTTGGCCGCGGACGGGCCGGAAGACGCGGGAACGTTCGCCCCGGCGGAAAACCGTTCCAAAAGACGAAAACCGGTAAACCCGAACAGGGCGAGCGCTGCGACGGCGGCAAAGATCGCCGCGATTTTCAGGAGCGCTGCGTTTCTGTTCACTCGTCGACCGCCTCCCGCAACAGGGCGTTTGCCTTTGCATCCAGCCGCGCGAGGAACGCGCTGCCGAGCCGCTTTTCGATCCGCTCTCGCGCCGGGCCGAGATTCGGCGGGCGGCGCGAAAGATTGTGGGCGTCGCTGCCGAGGATCGTGACCGTCCCGCTGCGCAGCATCTGCAGCGCGCGGCCGCGCGTCGAAAACTGCAAAAACGCCTCGGCGTTCGACTGCATATGGAGAGGCAGCGCGGAAAGTTTGGAGAGCCGTTCCGTGTTGCCGCGGTAGGAGAGATAGCGCTCCACATGCGCGAGGACGACTTCGCAGCCGCGGTCGAGACACAGCGTGGCGATCTCGTCCGTCACGTCGCTGCCCCAGCTTTCAAAGGGCATTTCCAGGAGAAGGACGTTTGTACCGCCGATGTAGAGCGGGGACAGGTCGGTTTCGCTCATGCGGGGGAAAAAAGCGGTTTCGGAGCCGATGAGCAGTTTCGGCGCATCGGGCGGCAGATGCGGCGCGAGGCGCTCGAAACTTTCCGCGCGGCGGCGCACAAAAGAAGGGATATCCTCTTTCCAGCGGTAGAAGTGCGGCGTGAGCACCTGGACGGCGATCCCCTGCGCGTGGGAAACGGCCAGCATTTCCAGACTGGTCTCTACATTGGGGCTCCCGTCGTCGATCCCGGGGAGCATATGGCTGTGAAAGTCGATGATCCTGCTCATAGCGCCCTTTCGGCACCTCCAAAAGGGGAATGCAAACTGCATAGAAAACCTATTTTTGTGATTATACACCCATCCCGCAAAAAATGCAAGAAACCCGAGCGGGGATTTCCTCCGCTTTCGGTCAAAAGTTTTCAACAGTTGCAGGGGAAAGCGGCGTTTTCCCCAAATCGTTCACTTTTGGATATCGAATCGTTCCGGTTCAGCGCTTTTGCCGGAAGAAATCGGCGATCTTCCGGTCGCAGATCGCTGCCGCGCGGCACGCGCAGAACAGAAGAACGGCACAGAAAACAAGCCCAAGGACCACCGCTGCCGCTATCATCCGATCCCTCCTTGCGGTTTATTTTGACGCGGATATGTTTCCCAAACCCGATTCCGCTATACGACGGCTTGCAGGCGGCGGCGTTTTGCCGTATGATGGAAACGAACGCGATAGGAGGTGAGAGGATGCCGCTGGAAATCGTTCGCGGGGACATCACAAAAATGAAGTGCGACGCCATCGTCAACGCCGCCAACCGGTCTCTTCTGGGCGGCGGCGGAGTGGACGGCGCGATCCATCGCGCAGCGGGGCCGCGCCTGCTGGAGGAGTGCCGCACGCTGGGCGGCTGCGAAACGGGTCAAGCGAAAATCACGGGTGCCTATTCGCTGCCTTGCCGGTTCGTCATCCACACGGTCGGGCCCGTCTGGCGCGGCGGCTCGCACGGGGAGGAGGCGCTGCTGCGCAACTGCTACCGGAACTCCCTTGAGTTGGCGCGGGAAAAGGGCTGCGGCAGCGTGGCGTTCCCGCTGATCTCGTCGGGCGCCTACGGCTATCCGAAAGATCAGGCGCTGCGGATTGCACAGGAGGAGATCCGCGCCTTCCTGTCGGGTCACGGCGGGATGACGGTGTTTCTCGTCCTGTTCGGCAAGTGATCCTGCATGGGACGGCGCGCCTGCCGCGCGAAAGAGAACCCGCCGGAGGGAATGCCCCCGGCGGGTTTTGCACGCGGTCTGTTACTTGATGGAGTTCTCGTAGGACTCGATCATCTTCTTGAACGTGTGTCCCGCAGAAGCGTCATCGTCGGAAACCCTTGACATTGCTGGATTTTCGCCTGTTCTCTCGTTTACGGGGTTGATGTTGCCCGCACGACTTTTGAGTTTTTTCAGGTATTTTTCGGTGGTATCGCCGGTGAAAATCTTGATGTCCAGCCGCATGGAGCCGTCCTCCTGGGGCGTGACATAGATCTTGTCGATGAAGGTATCGATAAAGTCCTTCGTGATCGCGCCGCTTCCCGCACGTTGTTCCGCCTGCCGGAGAACAGAGCGGATCTTCTCCATCTGCTTGCGGAATTCTTCATTGGAGGCGTGCTGATCCTTCAGTTCGGCCAGTTCCTTTTCCAGTTCCTCCGCCTCTCTGTCGCAGTTCTCGGACATCTCCTTGAAGTTCTTCGGAGAGATGCTGTCCAGGGATACCAGTTCCAGCAGCTTATTCTTCTTTTTCAGATTCAGATCGATCTTGGCTTCCACGCTCTTGATGCGCTTGGCCAGGTTGTCGCCGCGGGTGAGTTCCCCGTACATCCGTTGATACTCCTCCAGCATGGCGGCGGAGAGTTCTTTGGTGTCCCGGAAGACTTCATAGAGCAGCGGCTTGATCTCCTCCTCGTAGATCGGGAAGGAGGCGCAACTCTCTTTTCCGCTTTTGATCTTCCCGGAGCAGACCCATTTGGAATTGACATTGCCCGCCTTGTCCCGGCTTTCCCGCCGATAGTAGGGTTGACCGCATTCGGTGCAGAACAGTTTTCCCGTCAGGAGATTTGCATGATTGCAGATGCCCTGGCGGTTTTTCACGTCCTCGCTGCGGCGTTGAAGGACGGCGTTGGCCGCGTCCCATACCTCCTCGGAGACGATGGCGGGAACGATCTCGCCGGTCTCGTCCGGGAACATGACCCATTCCTCTGGCGGCAGGAACTTCTGCTTCTTCGTGAACATATCCACGACCTTGACCTTGTTGCCCACATACCAGCCCTTGTACTTGGGGTTGGAGATCATGTTGGACATGGTGGTGTGGGCAATCTTGTTGCCGTTGTGGTTGCGGTAGCCCTTGTTCCAGAAGATCTCCTCGATCTGCTTCATGGAGTAGTTGTCGGTGGCATAGAGTTCGAACAACTCTCTGACCATCTGCGCTTCCGCCTCGTCGATCACCAGCCGCCGGTTGTCCTTCTGATAGCCGAAGATGCGGCTGTTGCCCAAGACCACGTTTTTCTTGATGGCCTGCTGATGGCCGAATTTCACGCGGGAGGACAGTTTGCGGAGTTCGTCCTGGGCGATGGAGGACATAATGGAAAGGCGGAGTTCTGAATCCTCGTCCAGGGTGTTGATGTTGTCATTCTGGAAAAAGACGCCGACGCCGTGCTGCAGGAGGTCACGGGTGTACTGGATGGAATCCAGCGTGTTTCTGGCGAAGCGGGAAATCTCCTTTGTGATGACCAGATCGAATTTATCCTCCGCTGCGTCGTCCACCATGCGGTTGAAGTTCTCGCGCTTCTTGGTGGAAATGCCAGAGAGCCCCTCGTCGATGTATCCGGGAATGAAGGTCCAGGAGAGATTCTTCCGGATCAGGTCTTCGTAGTACGAAACCTGATTGCTCAGGGAGTTGAGTTGTTCGTCGCTGTCCGACGATACGCGGGCGTAGTAGGTGACACGCAGCGGAATTTCATAGATTGTTTTATAGCGCAGCATCTGCCGCACTTCATGGATGTCCATGCCGCATCCTCCTTTGTTCTAAAAAGTTCGTAGTATCATTTTCACAGTAATTATACCAAGGTTTGTCTTTTGAATCAAGTCCGCTTTGTAAACTTTATGTACAGGGCAGACAGGGAAGTTTTCCCTGTCGCCCGGGATGTCTTTTTTATCTTTCCGTGGAGCCGGCGCGGGTCTTGATCTTCACCCGCATCTTGTCGTGCTCCTCCTGGGTGATGACGCCTTTCTCCAGCAGCGTATCGTTGTAATACGTGAGCCAGAGTTTTTCCAAAATGCTCTGTTTCTTTCGCTCGCTCATAGGCGGTTTTTTCGGTTCGTGAATGTCCGGGAGAACCCGTTTTTCCATCGGCCCCCTCCTTCCTTTCGGATAGTATTGCCGGTTTTTTCCGCGTTCACGCAGTGAACGACGTCGCTCCTCCCCGATTCGGTCTGAATGCAGTCGATTCTTCTACTACACACTGCGGACTTTTTCGGAATTTGGGTCGCAGACATTTCAGACGGGAGGCGATTTCTGCGCGCCGGAATAAACGGGGACCCTCGAGCATCGGTGAGAGGAAGCATAAGCGCCGGAACGGTGCGCAGCCGCAGCATTCTTCTGCGATCCATACGGGGTTTGGGGATGTTCCCCAACAAGCAAAACGGGAGGCTTCCGTGATGAGTGATGGCCTCCCGATTTTCGCAAGTGTATCAACACTTGCCCAACTTGCCAAGCAGGTTGGATGGCTCTTTGAGATCGAAGGCACAGGCAGTTTTGAAAAACAATCGCTGCGCCGCATTGAAAGCGCGTGCCTGTTCCGATATAATAAGCATTAAGAATCGATGCGCCTTTCCGCTTGGGGAGGGCCAAAAGCCTGCCGATCTGACGAAAACCGCAAGGAGTTTTCTGATATGCTCATCGACGAACAGGCATACGCCGACTTTTTATCCGGCAATACAGCCGCATTTGATGCGCTGATGCTGCGCTACGGCGACAGCCTCACGCTTTATCTGCATGCCATTTTACACGACTGGCACGACGCCGAGGATCTGATGATCGAGGCCTTCGCGCGGATCATGGTGAAGCGCCCCGCCATCCGCACGGGCGGCTTTCAGGCGTATCTCTTCAAAACCGGGCGGAATCTGGCCCTGCGGTTCGCCGCAAAGCGAGGAAAAACGAGCGCATTTTCCCCCGAGGCGCTGCAGGAGGAACTCGCGGAGACAGTTTTCACCGAATCCGCCTATCTGAAGGCCGAGCGAGGGCGGGCGCTGTATCGCTGCCTTGGTCGCATCGAGCCGCAGTATCGGGAGGCGCTGTGGCTGGTGTATCTGCAGGAGCTGAGCTATCGGCAGGCCGCACAGGTGCTGGGCGTTCGGGAGAAACGGATCGATCACCTGCTGCAGCGCGGAAAGACGCTGCTGCGGCAGGAGTTGGAAAAGGAGGGCGTGACGGATGCGCACGAATGAAGAGCGGATCGCCGCGATGCACGCGCGGGCAAGCGAGCTGCGGCGGGAAAAAAGAGCGAGACAGACGCGGCTGTGGGGCGGCGCGGGCGTCCTGCTCTGCCTGGTGCTTGCGGCGGCGCCCGCGGTGTGGATGCCGCGCTTTGCCGCGATGCTTTCCGGCGCGCCCGAACCGATGAGCGCCAGCATCTTCGCCGAAAACGGCGCGCTGGGCTATCTCGTCACGGCGCTGCTGGCCTTTCTGCTGGGCGTCAGCGCGACGATGTTCTGCCTCCACTTGAGGAAATGGCGGGAGGAGAAGGATCGGGAGGACAAGCCATGATCGAGAGCATCGAAAACACGATCCAGCTGGCTGCAACGCTGTTTTGTACGGTTTTCGCCGTTTTTTACGCGGCCAAAACGGGCAAACGCATCTGGGCGCTGCTGGCGCTGGCCTCGGGCGTCTATTTTCTGGGCGATCTCTACTGGCAGCTTTTCCTTGTGTTTTACGGCGATACGCCGCGCTACTCCCAGATCCCGTATCTCGGCTGGTATGCGGGCTACGTGTTCCTGCTGCTGCAGCTGCTGGAAATCCGCGGCGAGCGCCCCGCGCAGCCGCGCAGTCGGTTTCTGTGGCTGATTCCGCCGTTTACCGCGGGGATGGCGGCCTTTTATCTGCAATGGGGCGACTGGCTCGGCAACCTCGTATCGGCGGTGCTGATGAGCCTGCTGCTCTGGCACACGGCGGACTGCCTCTCCCTCTGGCGGGGTGAAGCCGACGCGGGCAAGCGCGGCCTCGCGAAAACGGTCCTCCTGTTCTGCGCCGCGGAATACGCCGCATGGACGAGTTCCTGCTTCTGGAATGGCGATACGCTGCTGAATCTCTATTTCTGGTTTGACACGCTGCTGTCGGTCTGTTTTCTGATCTTCCCGTTTGCGCTGCGAAGGGCGGTGGAGGAATGAACTACATCGAAAACGTCTATATCTGTCTCGTCGCGCCCGTGCTGATCGCGGTGCTCTGCTTCGGCGGCAGGGAGCGGCGCAACCTGCTCTTTCTGCTGGGCGGGATGACGGCCTGCCTGTTTTCCTCCTACGTCAGCACGTTTCTCGCGGCGGTGCAGGGCGCCGATCTGCTGACGGCCTCGCTGGAAATCTCGCCGCTCGTGGAGGAATGTATGAAGTTCTTCCCCGTCCTGTTCTGGCTGCTGGTTTTCGAGCCGGAGAAAGCAAGCGTCCCGGGCTGCGTGCTGATGCTGGCGCTGGGCTTCGCTACGTTTGAAAACGTCTGCTATCTCGCGCAGAACGGCGCGGCCAGCCTGCTGCATCTGCTGATCCGCGGCTTCGGCGCGGGCACGATGCACGTCGTCTGCGGGGCGATCCTCGCCATCGGGATCGTGCTGCTTTGGAACCGGCCGTGGCTGCGCGCCGCGGGCACGGCGGGCGTGCTGGCGCTCGCCGTCACCTACCACGGCATCTACAACATCCTCGTCTCGCAGACCGGCGCGGCGGCGCTGGCGGGCTACTGCATCCCGATCGCGGCGGCGGCTGTCGTCTGGCTGTTCGGAAGAAAGCTGCTGCGCGCGGAGAGGTGAAAACAGAAGTCGTTTCGTTTGGCTGCTCCCGCGGGGGCAGCCTTTTTTCTGCCCCGACGCGCCGAAAATATGAACAATTTGTAAATTCCGATCAAAACAGGTGGGAATTTTCCGCTTTGCAGTATCTCTTCTGATAAAGAGCGATGCAAACGGAGGTGAACGGCATGAGAACAGCTCAGGAGCGTCTGCAGCGCCTGCATGAACGGGCGGCGCAGCTTTCCCTGCGGCGCGAACGCGCGGCGGCGCGCGCATGGGGCGGCATATCCGCGGCGCTTTCCGCCTGCCTGCTGGGGCTGGCGGCGGTGTTCCCCGCCGGCCACGGGCTGGGGCGCACGGCCTTTGCGGGCGCCTCGCTGCTCTCGGAGGCGGCGGGCGGCTACGTGCTGGCGGCGGTGCTGGCCTTTCTGGCGGGCGCCGCGGTCGCGGTGTACGTCCAGCGCAGGAAACGCCCGCGCGGCGGGCAGCACGATCCCCCGCAATGAGGCGGCAGAAGGCAAACGGTTTTCGCCCCTTTTGCGGGTGCGACGGAAAAAGAGGTGTATCAAACATGACGACATACGCGAAACGGCTCGGGAGCCTGCTGCTCGCGCTGGCGCTGGTGCTGTGCCTGATGCCGACGCAGGCCTTCGCCATGCAGATTTTTGTGAAGACGCTGACTGGCAAAACCATCACGCTGGAGGTGGAGCCGGGCGATTCGATTGACAACGTCAAGGCGAAGATTCAGGACAAGGAGGGAGCTCCGCCCGATCAGCAGCGCCTGATCTTTGCCGGCAAGCAGCTCGAGGACGGTCATACGCTGGCGGATTACAACATCCAGAAGGAGAGCACGCTGCACCTGGTGCTGCGGCTGCCCGCGCACACGGCGCACAGCGGAAGCAGCGATCACGAGGGCTGGACGAAGCTGTGGATGGACGGCACAGTGCTGATGGCGGGCGATACGGCATGCCCGAGCAACGAGGGCGATGGCGGGCACGATTCTTTTCTGCCCGACGGCAGCTACCGGCTGGACGGCGATATTACAACAGACAAAACAATCGTGATCGAAGGAGAGGTGGACCTCTGCCTCAACGGACACAGCATCATCGAAAGCAGTAATTACGATGTAATCGCTGTCAACCCCGGCGGCACGCTGAATCTCTATGACGAAAGCGGAAACAGCGGCGTCATCACCCATGCAGACGGCGTGATGGGAGGCGCCATCTGCTGCAACGGCGAATTCAATCTGTACGGCGGCACGATCTCCGGCAACAAATTACCCAGCAATACGAATGGCATCGTATATGTCGATGGCAATTTCACGATGGCGGGCGGCGCGATCACCGGAAACGAGGCCGGCAACGACATCGTGGATGTTGCCGGCAGCGGTACGTTCACCATGACGGGCGGCACGATCTCCGGCAACAAAGTCTTCGAGGACGGCGGCGGCGTGTTCGTTGACTATGGCTGCGTCTTTGAAATGACGGGCGGCACGATCGAAAACAACACCGCCGAACAAAACGGCAGCAACGTGTGTATCTGGAATAACGGCACATTCCGGCTCGGCGGCGGCACGATCGCGGATATCACGTATCAGGCGGACGGCACGCCCTCCGGTTCGGTCTATTTCTATGAGGGCGGGAAGTTTGAAAAGTTTGCCGCGCCTCCCGTCATCGCGGCGGACACGAGCGCCATTTCGGAAGTGCACCCCGGCGACAGTTTCCGTGTGCCCGTCCGTGTAACGGTAAACGGCGGCTTTGCCGCGGCGCAGATCTCGCTTTCCTATGAGAGCGACAAGCTCACGCTGGATTCTCTGGAAATCGGCGCATTTGCAGACCCAACCTCTCCCGGCAGCCAGAGCGTGACGGCCACGCAGTATCTCCGTTTCGGCAATGCCACGACGGAAACGGGCGTGCTCTTCTTCGCGAATTTCACCGTGAAGGACGACGCGGCGACGGGCGAGACGGAAATCGGCTTTGACAGCAAACTCCTCGGAGACGCGGATGCAAACCCGATCACCGGCAGCTTTACGCCCGGCTCCGTCACGATCGCGGAGGCGGAGCCGACTGAAGTCTCCACCTGGGACGAGCTGCAGGCGGCTCTCTCGGCCGGCGGCGATATTCTTCTGACCGCCGACGTTATCCCCGACAATCCGTACTGGGCAAATCCATTGGACGTGCCTTCGGGCGTCACCGCGACGCTGGATTTAAACGGCCACACGGTGGACAGAGGCTATACGGAGCAGGGCTTTGACGGCAGCGTCTTCAAAATCTACGGCACGCTGACCGTAACCGACAGCGCATCGGGCGGCAGCATCACCGGCGGCTTTCCCGATCAGTACGGCGGCGGTGTGCAGATCCTGGGCGGCACCTTCAATCTGCAGGGCGGCAGCATCACCGGCAACAGCGTGGGCAAGACCGGCTTTTTCGGCTCGGAGGGTCTCGGCGGCGGCGTGTATCTGCAGTCCGGCGCCTTCAACATGTCCGGCGGCAGCATCAGCGGCAACAACGCGCTCGGCTCCTTGATGGGGAGCAAGCTCGGACGGGGCGGCGGCGTCTATGTAAACAGCGGCGCCTTCACCTTCAACGGCGGCACGATCTCCGGCAATACGGCAGGCGCGATCGGCGGCGGCGTGTACCTTCCTTCGGCCTACAGCGGCCATAACGGGAGCATCAGCGTCTCCGGCGGCGCGACCGTCACGGACAACACGGTGGGCAGCAAAAACAGCAATCTCTATCTGGAGGAGGGCAGCGTTCTTTCCGTCACCGATACGCTGACGGGCACCGTCGGCGTCACCATGCAGACCCCGGGCGTGTTTACCAATGGCCTTTCCGGCCGCGGCACGGCTGACAACTTCGTAAGCGACGACGCGGGTCTTGCCGTTTCGCTCACCAATACGGGCGAAGCGCAGCTCAAAGCGCCCGTCACGGGCGTGATCTCGGTGCAGCTGAACCTGACCGGGCGCGACTGGCGGGACAGCGACGAATTCACATTCTATCTGAATGAAGCGATGGGCGATCAGATTGAGACGGTCACCATCACAAAGGATGCCGAGAATCACACCGCCTCATTTACGGGGCTCCAATTCACCGAAGCCGGAACCTATTCCTATGAGGTGAACAGGAGTACGAGCGGCATGGGCGGCATTCGATCTAGTTACGACACAGCGTATGTCTTCTTCAAGATCGTCGAGGAGGACGGCGAGCTCGTCGCAAAGGAGGGCACGAGCCTGACCCAGACCGTGACCTTTGATTACTTCTATTCTGCGTCCGGTACGGGCGAGATCAAAGTGCGAAAGGCCCTCGAAGGACGTGACTGGCAGGACGGCGACGAATTCACGTTCACGATCAGCGCGGCGGAAGGCACGCCGATGCCGTCCGCGGCGACGGTCAGGATCGACAAGGACACCGCGGCCTATACCGCCGGCTTCGGCGAGATCGCGTTCACTCGGGAAGGAACCTATTCCTATACGATCAGAGAAACAGCGGGAAGCCTGCCGAACGTCACCTATGATGCGGCGGATCATATCGTCACGATCACGGTCGAAGACGACGGCGCGGGGAATCTCGTCGCCGCGAACGGCTCCGGCCTTACCCCGACCGAAACGTTTACAAATACCTATGCGGCCCCGATCGGCAGTCTGCAGATCGGGCTCGAAGTGGACAGCCTTTCCGGCGCGGACAAGGAGCGCCCGTTCCCCTTCACCGTTACGCTTACCGATGATTCAATCAACGGCACGTACGGCGATCTGACGTTTGCGGACGGCGTCGCGGCCCATTCGCTGAAGAACGGGGAAACCGCGACCGCCTCCGGCCTGCCCGCGGGGATCGGCTATACGCTGGCGGCGGGGCCGTTCGAGAACTTTGACGCCTACAGTACCTCCGGCACGATCCAAAAGGACGGCACGGAGAAGAAGGAGCTTATCCTGAAACGGGAGACCGGCATTCTGGTGGTCAAAAATGAGGTCCGGGACGCGGACCCGGCGGATGCGGATCGGGAATTTCCGATCACCGTCACGCTCTCCGACCGGACGGTCAACGGCTTCTACAACCCCGGCTACACCCCGGATCATCCGATGATGGTGTTTACGGACGGCGTGGCGACCCTCACGCTGAAAAACGGCGAGCAGGCGGAGGCTTATGCGGTGCCCGCCGGCGTCACCGTCTCGGTGACGGCGGGGGCGGTCGAGGGCTACACCTCCCGGACGTTTCTGTCCGCCGGCAACGACCCCACGATCGGCGGAGGCGGTTTGTTGCAGTTCGAGGCGCACTATAGAGCATATCCCGCCATCCGCGCTCAGGCGAGCCCCGCCGAGGGCGGCACGGTATCGAGCGGCAAGTGCGTGCTCAAGGACGAGCCGATGTGGCTGTTTTCCGCCTCCGTGACGGCCGTTCCCAACGATGGCTATTGCTTCGCCGGCTGGACGGAGAGCGGCAGCGGGGTCAGCGCCGATGCGGTCTATGGCTTCGACACCGATGGGCCGCGCACGCTGGTCGCCAATTTCGTCCCGACGTCCGTGCAGGTCCTCGTGACCGACTGCGCGGACGGCGAGGCGATCGAGGGCGCGACGGTGCAGATCCTCGATCCGGACGGAAACGTTTTCGACGAATGGGTCAGCGCCGACGAAGCGCATGAGACGAAAGGCCTCAACGTCAACACAGAATATACCCTGCGCGAAACCGTCGCGCCGGAGGGCTACCGCATCGCGGCGGAGGCGGTCTTCCGCCTCGATGTGGCGGGCAGGGTCACCACGACCGGCACCTCTGACGGGTCGCTCCTGTACCTCGAAAACGAGAAGACCGCCGTTTCGATCCTGGTGACGGACGGAAACAACGCCCCGCTTGCGGGCGCGACGGTGCAGATCCTCGATCCGGACGGGAATGTTGTCGAGGAATGGGTCAGCGGCGGCGCCGCGCACCGAACCGAGGGCCTCAGAACCGATACGGAATACACCGTGCGTGAAACGGTCGCGCCGGACACGTACGCGCCGCTCGCGGATGGGAAGTTTACGATCGATGAGGTCGGAAAGGTCACCTTCTCGGGCGAAATTGACGCGGCGGGCAATCTGCTGCTGCAGCATGCGGCGCCGATTTCCCGTACCGTCACCGTCACGGCGGGGGCGGGCATGACGAAAACCGCCGATTCCGGCGCGGCGAGCCAGACCGTCACGGCGGGCGGCGCGATGGAGAGCGTCGTCTATACGGCGAACGGGGGCTATTACTTCCCGGAGGATTACGTCGTGGATTCCGCAAACGGCGTCACCGTCACGCGGGACAACTTTTCGCAGATCACCGTCTCCGGCACACCCACGGGGAACGTAAATATCATCCTTACCGCCCCGACGGCGCAGACGCGCGAGGAAACGCCCGCGGCGACCTTCACCGCGACGGGCTTTGATACCGGCACGCTGACGAATGTTTCCGCGGACATGACCTACGCCATCGACAGCGGCACAGCGACGGAGATCACGGGAACGAGCGTCGAGTTCACCGCGCTTGCCCCCTGTGTGATAAGCGTCGTGAAGAAGGGCAACGGCACGACGACCGTTGACAGCGAGGCGCAGACGATCACCGTCACCCGCGCGGCAGCGCCGACGCTGACGGCGACCCAGCCCGCCGCCATCGGCGAAACAGGCGCCATCCCGACCACAGCGGAACACGAATTCAGCGAAGACGGCACGACATGGACGGACTGCACCGGCGAGACGACGGGCCTTTCCGAGGGAACGTATTATGTCCGCGTGAAGGCGGCGGGGACCGTCCTCGCCTCCGAGGCGCAGGAGATCGGGATCGCGCCCGCCCGTTACACCGTTTCGTTCGACGCCAACGGCGGCCGCGGAAAAATGGCGACCGCCACCGATATCCTCGGCGACTACACGCTGCCCAAAAACGGCTTCACTGCGCCAGAGGACAAGGAATTCAAGGCTTGGGGCGTCGGCTCGAAGGAGTATGACGAGGGCGATACGATCACCGTCTCCGCCGATACGGTCGTCAAGGCGCTCTGGAAAAAACTCGCGCCCGCCCGTTACACCGTTTCGTTCGACGCCAACGGCGGCGCCGGCAAAATGGCGACCGCCACCGATATTGTCGGCGACTACCGGCTGCCCAAAAACGGCTTCACCGCGCCCGAGGGCAAGGAATTCAAGGCCTGGGGCATCGGCTCGCAGGAGTATGACGAGGGCGACATCTACAATGTCACCGCCGATACGGTCGTCAAGGCCCTCTGGAAAAAGATCGCTGCGGTTTCCTATCGGATCACCGGCGACAGGGAATACATCAAGGGCAGCGGGAAGGACCTCGTGCTGACCTCCAATGCGGATTTTTCCAAGTTCAAATGCGTCAAGGTGGACGGCAAGGTGCTTGCGGCAAAGCACTATACCGCGGAAAAAGGCTCGACCGTTGTCACACTGAAGGCGGAATATCTCGAAACGCTCTCCGCAGGAAAGCACACGTTCGAGATCGTTTCGACCGACGGAAGCGCAAAGACGACCTTCAGCATTCCCAAGCCGCCGAAGCCCGATCCGGAGCCTAAGCCCGACCCTGAGGAGGACGACGGCAATGACGAGCCCGATGAGGTGCTCTACGTCGGCAAAATGAGCGGTGCGGGCGCCACGAGCACAAAATACGGCCCCGTAACTGACGGGCAATTTGCCGACGGCACGCTGTATGAGGACTGGCTGAACGGCACGGAGACCGCAGCAGCCGCAGAAGCGACAGAGGCTGCTGCACCCACTGCAGCGGAAACGCAGGCCCCGCAGATGCCCGGGGTGATCGCGCAGGAGACGCTCCCTGCGAATCCCTCCACGGGCGCGGCGCAAGCGCCTCCCCCGACGCTGCCGCTCGCCGCGGGAATGACCGCGCTTCTGGCGCTCGCGATGGGTCTTTCCAAGCGTCGCACCCGATAACCGATTGACGAAAGGAATACGCTGAACTGGCACGGCGGCATCGTCCTGATACATCAGCATCCGAAGCAGAGCGAAAGCTTTGGGATCGTATCTCGACGATATAGGGGATAAAAAGAGAAAACCGTGATGCTGTGTACGCTTACCGTACATCGTATCACGGTTTTCTTTGGCCGATCCGGTCAGGCAGGCACCGGAATATTTACGTTATCACTTTCGGATGGGCATCTGCCAAATCTACACCCTTACTTGTGTTCAAGGGCCTCACTCAATGAGCATTCTTTTCTGCCTTAGAACATGAACGCAGCACTTGTAACCAGCTGTATAATCTGTCCTCCTAAAACGCCGCAAAGCAAAAGGCTCACAGTTCCGCTGTGACATACCGCTGCTTCGAACTGCGTGGTTTGTCGGGGAGTTCCAGTCGGATCGCGCCCGCCCGAACGAGAGGATCCAGGTATCTGCGAAGCGCATACTGCCCGGACGCAATTGCCAGATAATCGACGATTTCCGCCCGCGTTCGCGGCACACGGCAAAACGCAAGCAGTCCTTTTTCATCCGGAATCTCCGCTTGTTGTGTTTGACCGCCTCTTGGCTCAAACGCATTCTCCTGCTGGCTGTACAGCACCACCCGGAATGTTCCCCGGGAATCCAGGAACAAAGGCTCCGGCAGGCCATGCTTCCGCATTGCGTTCCGAATCGTCGGGATGCCGGAATAACGGTTCTCGGTCTGTCCGAGCGTCTCCATCGCTGTCACCAGAACCGGGTTGCGCGTGTCTGGCTGTACCTGCCCCAGTTGATCCACTGTTAAACGGCCATACAGTCCACCTGGATTCGTAATTTCCAAACGGTTTGTGTACATGGTAACCTGAATGGGCATTCCCTCGGTATGGAAACTATAGTCGCGATGAACCAAAGCGTTGAGGACCGCCTCGCGGACAGCATCCATCGGATACTGCGGAATATCTGTCCGCTTTCCGGTCGTCGGATCAATCCTTGTCGCGGTTCTCATGTTGCTGCGAACAAACGCCAGCGCCCCATCCAGCATATCCGGGATCGTGCCCTCAATCCGCTTTGTATCTAAAAAACGATTGCCCGCCGCATCCACGGCACCGATCTCCTCCCCCGGAACATTGGTTGCAAGGATGCTGAGCTGCGGGTAATACGCCTGAGGATATAATCCGAACAGCAGAAGCGCCGTCATTGTAATCTTGCCGTCGCGCACAATTCCGGTTAATTCCAGTTGGGTATCCTCGGGCATTTGTGCAAGATTGGGGCGTTCCCGTCTTTTCCGCTCGAGAAATTCCTCCACTTTTTTCTGATCCAAGGCATTGGGAGAAACTCTCTCTGCCGGCCGGATATCATCCCGGTATTTCTTTCGAAAAGCCTCATAACTGTAAACTTCATATTCAGTCATCGGTTTGTCCGCATCTCCGACCCGGACATAGGAACCCTGCAGGCGCCCTTTTGCCGTCTTGAAGCAGGGCCGATCGGCCAGATCCACCGGCGGAATCTCTGCGGAGACAAAAACCTGCGTCCCTTCATTCCAGACGGTAAAAACCGGACGCACAATCGGAGTCATCTGTTCACAGTACTCCATGACCTTTTTTTGAAGATCCTGCGCATCATAAACGCCGACCTTTGCAAATCCGTTCCTCTCATCCAATCCAAATACAAGCGTGCCGCCGCTGCTTTGGTTCGAAAAAGCCGAGATCGTATCATAAAGTTTTTCCGGACATCCCTGATGTGCAGACTTCACTTCTGTTGTCTGTTCTTCACAACCTCGTGTTTGAATCGACTGGATCAATTCACAAAGTTCTTGCTCAACCATGATGATCCCTCCTTTGCTCTTATATTATCACAAGAAACGTAAGATGTAAACAAGAAACATAAGACAAAATTTTACGGTTTTTCTTATGTTTCTTGTCATTTTCTTATGATTTTCCTAATGAAACTCGTCAAAGCAAGAAGTCCCTCCTGTACTGAGTCTCAATACAGGAGGGGTGTTTCTGGAATAGTATCTAATCTTACTCCAGCCATTTGGAGAGGTCCATCCATTCAGAGATAGGAGTCGTACTTTCTCCGAGACATTGATTCAATGACAAATTACGGTGGGGGTTATAGAGTTTATAATACTCCTCTCTTCGACGTTTGAGCATCTCCTTGATATTCTTAGTTGCCTTTGATTTGGAAAAAATGTTCTTTTGACTGATCGCTTCATAGCAGCAGACAATCATCTCGTGAAGAACGTCTTGCGTCGTGTATGTATTCAGAAATGGATGGATCACTGCTTGCATTGCGGGCGAGAGTGTCAGGATTTCTTCTTGGAATTCGGACTGTGCTGGATTTGGATAGGGTTTTCCAACAAATTCCCCTGCCAAAACATGGCGTCTTCATTGTAACGAACAGAATACTTTGCAGGAAGTTGGATTCTCTGATCTCTCAAATGGTCAATCACACTCTGTAATTTTTTCGAGCCATTCTTGGGAAACTGAATTGCAAAATCAGTCCCATCTCTCAGGCACAGGTTCTTTGCATCCTTCGTAAACAGGATCTCGATCGGTTTGCCGGACAACTTCTCTACCAGCTTTCCGTTCAGATTGAATCAGATTGAATTTTCCATCTGGATAGATGTTTACATAGTATGCATTTTTGCGCGTTTCCGGTGGTTCGACGATGAATGTGAATTGATCCAATGGGAGGAAACGGTTTGTTGGCATTTTGATGGCCTCCTTTGATAGATATTTGCACATTGTGCAAGATTATTCTATCACATGACAAATTCTGAATCCACCCTGGCATAACTCCTGACGGAAGTTTGTTTTTCGTTGTCATACTGGATGATTTCAAAAGGGCGTCGGTTCCTTCTACCGACGCCCTTCTGGTGTGCTTCTCTCACACCGCCACACCGACTATGTACTTCACCGTCATCTTATGCCCGTCCACGATGCGGCTTACCCGCTGGAAGACGGCCTTTTTCGTGAGTCGTACGGTACACACGTTCTTGACCATCTGGCCGCCGACGGAGCCGGCCTGACGGGAAGTCAGATCGCCGTTATACCCCTGCTTGAGGTTGACGCCCACTTCGTTCGCAGCTTCCATCTTGAAGCGCTCCATCGCGGCCTTCGCCTCGGGAACGACGATGTTGTTGCTGGATTTCGTCATGAGGAATCTCTCCTTTCTCTTTTCTTTGCGTTTGCAGTCATAGTATGGCGCGCGGCCGTGTCATTATCGCTGTGAAATCCCGCCAAAAAAGTCAAATGCAGGGCGCGCTGTCAAAAGGGCGAAATCGCGGCGCAGCGAACGGCGGCCGCCGCTTTTTTGCGGTCGGAAAAATCATGTGCCGCGTCTTGACATTTACCGTTGCCTGTGTTACGATAAACGGGCTGAATTTTCGGGGTGTAGCGCAGATGGTAGCGCGCTTGGTTCGGGACCAAGAAGTCGGGTGTTCAAATCACCTCACTCCGACCAGCGAGAAACGGCGTCGTGAAGCCATTTTCACGGTGCCGTTTTTTCTGTTTCCCGCGGTTTATACCGCACTTTCCGAGAGGATCGCGCGGAAGATGCTTTCCATATGGCCCTCGACGGGGTTCCTTCGCACCTCTTCCCCGTTGCGTGCCGAACGGTTTCCGCTTCGGGAACGGCCGCAGCACAGAGAGACGCCGCAGGGCGTCTTTTTTACGTTTTTGCGCCCGGAGGACGGGCGACTGCGACGCGAAAATGTGCGTGCGGGACGAAATAAAATCTTCACATATTCAAAATGGACAGGGTTCGGGGGCGCATGGTAAAATGAAGCCACTGTGCTCCAAGAAAAAGGAACCAAAAAAGAAAAAAGAAAGGAGCGGTGTCATTCGGAAGCGAAAACGGAGCGCGGCAACATCTTGAGGAGGATATCATGTCAAACAACACAAAAGAGAAGATCAGCTTGTACAACCGCTGGCTCAACGGGATTGAGCGCGTCGGCAACAAGCTCCCACATCCCATTGCGCTGTTCGCCATGTTCGCCTTGACGGTCATCATCGTTTCCGCGGTCTGCGCCGCATTCGGCGTGTCCGCTACCGGGGAACTGATCTCCGGCGGAGAACTGAAGGAAACGACCGTCACCGCCGTCAGCCTGTTGACAAAGGACGGGCTGGCCTATATCTTCTCCAAGGCCGTCAGCAACTTCACCAGTTACGCGCCCCTCGGCATGGTGCTGGTCGCCATGCTGGGCGTCGGCGTAGCGGAGCAGTCCGGCATGATCAACGCGCTGCTCAAGCGGACCGTGCAGGTCACCCCGAAAGCGCTGATCACGCCCGTGATCGTCTTTCTGGGCGTTATGTCCAACATCGCCTCCGACTCGGGCTACGTGATCCTGATCCCGCTGGGCGCCATGGTGTTCCGCGCCTACGGCCGCCATCCCATGGCTGGTCTGGCCGCGGCGTTTGCCGGCGTTTCGGGCGGCTTTTCGGCCAACCTGCTCATCGGCACGCTGGATCCCCTGCTGTCTGGCATTTCCCAGACAGCCGTCTCCATCATCGATCCCAACTATCAGGTTGCGGTGATGGGCAACTACTATTTTATGTGCGCCTCCACCGTGCTGATCGTTTTCCTCGGCACCATCATCACCGATAAACTCGTGGAGCCGCGCCTGGCGGCGTTCGGCGGCCATCTGCTCTCCGAGGAGGACACGTCCCTCACCACCATCACCGAGGCCGAAAAGAAGGGCCTCAAGCGCGCGGGCATGGTGGCGCTGATCTACTTTGCGCTGATCGTGGCCGCCTGCATCCCCGCCAATTCCTTCTTCCGCAACGCCAACGGCGTTCTGCTGGGCCGTCCAGCTTCCCCGCTGATCGAGGGCATCGTGGTCCTGATCGCGCTGATGTTCTTCCTGCCCGCTATGGCGTTCGGCAGATCCGTCGGCACGCTGAGGAACCACCGCGAGGTCTGCGGCGCCATGGCCAAGGCCATGTCCACCATGGGCTCCTTCCTCGCGCTGGCGTTCGTTTCCTCCCAGTTCATCCAGTATTTCAGTTACACCAAACTGGGCACCATCCTCGCCCTCAACGGCGCGAACTTCTTCAAATCCATCAACATCGGGCTGATCCCGCTGATGGTCATCTTCGTCCTGTTCTCCGCGTTCATGAACCTGTTTATGGGCTCCGCCTCCGCCAAGTGGAACATCCTGGCGCCGGTGTTTGTGCCCATGTTCATGCTGCTCGGTTACAGCCCGGAGTTGAGCCAGCTCGCTTTCCGTATCGGCGATTCCAGCACCAATATCATCACACCCATGATGACGTATTTCGCCGTTATCGTGGTGTTCGCCCAGCGCTACGACAAGCAGGCCGGCATCGGCACCATCACCGCCACGATGCTGCCCTACAGCATCGTCTTCCTTGTCTTCTGGACGCTGTTGATGATCCTGTGGCTGGCGCTCGGCCTGCCGATCGGCGTCGGCACCGGCCTGTTCTATCCGGCCGTATAAGCCTTGCGATGTGCCCGGTCCGGCGGGAGACGCCGGATCGGGCCGTCTTTCGTTTGCGTGGTTTGGATTCTGGAAAAAGGAGTACGTACATGATTCAGAAAGAACGCCTTTTGACCACCTTTCTCGACTATGTGAAAATCGACAGCGAAAGCACCTGCGAAAAAGAAATGGCGCAGCGCGTCGCCGACGACCTGCGCGCCGTCGGCTGCCGGATCTCGTTTGACGAAAGCGGCGAGAAGACCGGCAGCGATACCGGAAATCTCTACTGCACGTTGCCCGCCGACGCGCCCGGCGAACCGATCCTGTTCTGCGCCCATCTGGATACCGTCACCCCCGGGCGGGGCGTGAAACCGGTCATCCGCGACGGCGTGATCTACAGTTCCGGCGACACCGTGCTGGGCGGCGACGACAAATCCGGCATCGCCGCGATCGTGGAGGCCCTGCGCACGGTTGCGGAGCAAAACCTCCCGCACCCGGAGATTCAACTCGTCTTTACCGTTTGCGAGGAGGTCGGCCTGCGCGGTTCCAAGGCGCTGGATTATGACAGGATTACCGCCAGGCGCGCCGTGGTGCTCGACAGCAGCGGAAACCCCGGGAAGATCATCACGCAGGCGCCGGGGCAGTACAAGATCAACGCCGCCGTGATCGGCCGCAGGGCGCATGCCGGCGTCGCGCCCGAGGAGGGGATCAGCGCGATCCAGGTTCTCGCCCACGCCGTTTCCGCGATGCGCCTGCTGCGCATCGACGAGGAAACGACCGCCAATATCGGCACGTTCTGCTCGCAGTATGCCACCAATATCGTCCCCGACCGCGCCGAACTGAAGGCTGAGGCGCGCAGCCGCAGCGACGAAAAACTGGAGGCGCAGGTCCGGCACATGACGGACTGCCTGCAGCAGGCGTGCGACCGCTTCGGCGCCCAACTGGAGTTGGAACAGACGCATTCCTACTCCGCCTATTCCCACGCGCCCGACGACCCCTTTGTCCAAACCGTGGCGGAGGCCTGCCGGCGCGCGGGATTGGAGCCCCAGTTTGCGGCCAGCGGCGGCGGCAGCGATGCGAACCACCTGAACGCGCACGGCATCCGGGCGCTGGTCCTCGGCACCGGCATGGCCAAAGTGCACACCACGCAGGAGGAACTGCGCATCGAAAACCTGGAGGGTACCGCCCGCCTGGCGCTGGCGCTGATGACGCGATAACAGCGCGAAACCGGCCGGCGTCCGCGCCGGCTTGTGGAAAGCCCTGCGCAGGCTCGCCGGGATCCCTGCGCCCAAAGCGCCGCGGGCCGCCGGCCCGCGGCGCTGCTCGTCCGTTCGGTCGTTTGACCGCGGGGGAAAAGGATGATACAATGAAATCAGCCTGAATAGCGAGGATTGCGGCACGATATCGACGAAATGGGGGAACCGGAGAATGAACGAAGTGATTCGGGCGATCAAAGAGCGCAGGAGCATCCGCAAATTCCGGCCGGAGATGCCGCCGAAAGAGATGATCGACCAGATCGTCGAGGCGGGGTTGTATGCGCCCAACGGAAAGGGAAAGCAGGCGACCCTCACGCTGGTCGTGCGGGACCGGGCCCTGCGGGATCTGCTGCGCGCCGACAACTGCAGGATCGGCGGCTGGAAGGAGGATTACGACCCCTTCTACGGCGCGCCTGTTTTGCTGATCGTGCTCGCGCAGAAGGACTGGTACAACCGCGCCTACGACGGGAGCCTTGTCATGGGCAACATGATGCTGGCCGCCCATTCGCTGGGGCTGGGGAGCATCTGGATCAACCGTGCGAAGGAAGAGTTTGAGATGCCGAAGTATCGGCAGTTGCTGCGCGACCTCGGTATCGAGGGAGAATGGGAGGGCGTGGGCCACTGCGCCGTGGGCTATGCGGACGGCGAGCCCCCAAAGGCGGCGCCGCGCAAAGCCGGCCGCGTATATTCGGTTGGATAAGCCGCATGCGAAAAAGACGGCGGAGCAGGCTTCTGCCTGCTCCGCCGTCTGTGCGCGGGTGTGTTGCGCGCGGGCGGGGGTCAGATCGTCCCCGTGACCGTGAGGACCGCGACGCCGGGCGTCGCCGCCCAACTGCCGTCGGGGCTCTGGGCGTGGGAGGCGGCCGGCACCGTCACGGCCCCTTCCACGGTCGTGAAAACACCGCTGTCCGCCTCGTAGGTGTAGGCGGCGAACGCAGCGCCGTTGAGCGTCGCGCTGATGCCGGTGAGGATCGGGTCGAAGGTGTCGGAGACGACGACCGCCTGCGCGTCCCCGAAGTTCTGCAGAATGAACGTGTAGGTGAGCGCGTTGCCCGAGGAGACGGTGTCGGGGTCGACGAATTTCGTGATCGCAAACTGCGTCTGGGGCTGCGCGGCCAGCGTCGCGGAGGCGGAGAGCGCGGCGGCGATGCCGCCGCCCGAAAGTTCCGCGGTGTTGGTGATCTGTGCGCTTTCCCCGAGCGGCGCGTAGGGGGTGACAAGCGCCTCGTAGACGAGCAGCACGCTGCCGTTGGCGGGCACGTCGATGCCGCTCACGGTGAGCGGGGGCCCCGCGGTGACAGAGGGCGCCGCGGCGGGCGCGCCGTTCACGAAAGCGAGCAGGCTCCCGTTGCGGTAGGCGAGGGGATAGACCGTCTGGGTATCGAACGTGTAGCCGCCCAGATCGTCCGTGAGGGTCACGCCGCTCACGGCGGCGTCTCCGACATTGGCGATGCCGATCGCGTAGGCGACCGTTCCGCCGGAAGAATAACTGCCGGAAATGGGGGTCTTGGTGAGGGTGAGCGCTTCGGCGATCTCGCCGGACACGAGGTTGGAGCGGACCGTTCCGCCCGCATAGGACAGGGTCGCCTGGTTATAAAAAACAGCCAAAGGGGTGAACCTCCCGATGCAAAAACGTCGGGGCGAACGCCCTTTTTTGTCTGCGGCCTTTGCAAAGACAGGGCGCGCGGCCCCGCGATACATCCTATGCCGGCTCGCCCGGCGCGGAGCATGGACGCAAAAAGAAGAGGGGAGCGCCGCAGGCGCTCCCCCCCTGTTTCCCGCCGCGGCGGGATTACTCTGCTTCGAGGTCCTTTTTGTATTCCTGCGCGAGGTGGTAATAGTGCATCGCCTGGTCGAGATGCTCCGCGAGGGCGGGCTCTTCCTCGAGCGTGCGGATCACTTTCGCGGGCGCCCCCACCACGAGTGAAAAGGGCGGGATATGCATTCCTTTCGTCACAAGCGCGCCCGCGCCGATCACCGAGCCCTTGCCGACGACGGCTGCGTCCATCACGACGGCGCCCATGCCGACGAGGCAGTAATCCTCGAGCGTGCAGGCGTGCAGGATCGCGTTGTGCCCGACGGTGACGTAGTCGCCCACGATCGTGGCCGTCCCCTCGGGGTTGCCCGTGCCGCGGCCGGAGTCCTCGTGTACCACGCTGCAATCCTGGATGTTGGAGTATTTGCCGATCACGACGCGCTGCACGTCGGCGCGTACGACGGTGTTGTACCAGACGGACGAATTTTCGCCGATCTCGACCTCGCCGATGAGCAGCGCGCCCGGCGCCAGAAAGACGGACGGATCGACCTTCGGGAAAACGCCGCGGTAGGGATAGATCTGTTTCATACGGATGGCACCTCTTCTTCTGATTTGCGCCCCGCCGGCGGGGCGCAGGTTTTTTCGGCTCCCATTGTAGCACAAATTGCAAAAAAAGAACAGCGCCCGCAAAAACGGCGTATTGACAAGCGGCTTTCGCGGCGCTATACTGTAAAAAATGTTTCAGGGCGGGGTGAAAGTCCCCACCGGCGGTGAAGGGCCACGAGCCACGAGTCCGCGAGCTGCCCGAAAGGGTTTGCAGAATCCGGTCAGAATCCGGGTCCGACGGTTACAGTCCGGATGAGAGAAACGAATCGTTCCCCAAAAGAGACCCTTCGTCTTTTTCATCGCCGTGCGCCCTGTTTTGGCGCACGGATTTTTTTGCCCCGAAAAAGGGAGGAAAAAACGATGCAGAAACGCAACAAACTCCGGGTCCTGACGGTCACGGCCCTCTTCGCCGCGGTGGCGACGGTGCTGATGTATATCGAAACGCCGCTTCCGCTGATGCCGCCGTTTCTCAAACTCGACCCCTCGCTGCTGCCGATTTTGATCGGCAGCTTCATCCTCGGGCCCGGGGCGGCCGTCGCCATGGCGCTCGTCAAGGCGGTCGTCCACGCGTTCTCGAGCATGACGGGCGGCGTCGGCGAACTGGCAGATTTCCTGATGACCTCGGCCTTCGCCTGCACGGCCGCGGTCGTCTACCGCCGCCGCCACACCAAGCGCGGCGCGGTGCTGGCGTGCGTCTGCGGCACGGCGGCGCTCGTGCTGATGGGCGTGGTCGCCAACCGCTTCCTGCTCATCCCGTTCTACGCCAAGATCATGCCGCTCGAGGCGATCTTTTCCGCCTGCTCCGCGGTCAACCCGCGCATCACGGGCATGGGCAGTTATCTGCTCTACGGCGTGGTGCCCTTCAACCTCATCAAAGGCGCGGCCGTCTCGATTTTGACGTTTCCCGTCTACAAGCGGCTCTCGGTGCAGATCCAGACGTTCATGCGCGAGATCGGGGAGTGACGCCCGCCGCCGCTTGACAAGTCCCTGCTTTCCCGCTATAATCAAGACGAAAACTGAATCACCCGCTTATCAAGAGTGGCTGAGGGAACAGGCCCTGCGAAGCCCGGCAACCTGCGCGCGAGCGCAAGGTGCCAAATCCTGCGGTATCGCGCCGAAAGATAAGAATGATCTGCGCCCGGCACGATGCCGGGCGCTTCCTTTTTCCCGCGCCGGCCTCTTGAGTTGCATTCAGGTTTGATTTTCCAATCCCATCGAAGGAGGGAACCGTTTTATGGCACACCATCTGTTCACATCCGAATCCGTCACCGAGGGGCACCCCGATAAGATCTGCGACCAGATCTCCGACGCCGTGCTCGACGCCATCCTCGCGCAGGATCCGCAGGGCCGCGTGGCCTGCGAGACGTGCGTCACCACGGGCATGGTGCTCGTGATGGGCGAGATCTCCACCTCCTGCTATGTCGACATCCCCAAGATCGCGCGCGGCGTGGTGCGCGAGATCGGCTACGACCGCGCCAAATACGGGTTTGACTGCAACACCTGCGCCGTGCTCACCTCGATCGACGAGCAGTCTGGCGACATCGCCCTCGGCGTGGACAATGCCGCCGAGAAAAAGTCGGGCGAGAGCCGGGAAGAGGACGAAAACGGCGCGGGCGACCAGGGCATGATGTTCGGCTTCGCCTGCGATGAGACGCCCGAACTGATGCCGCTGCCGATCTCGCTGGCGCACCGCCTTGCGCGGCGGCTTGCCGAGGTGCGCAAGAACGGCACGCTGCCCTATCTGCGGCCCGACGGCAAAAGCCAGGTCACCGTGGAATACGATGAGAAAAACCGGCCCGTGCGCGTCGATACGGTCGTCATTTCCTCGCAGCACGCCGAAACGGTCGAACTGGCGCAGATCCGCGAGGATATCATCCGCGAGGTGATCCGCGCCGTCATCCCCGCCGAACTGCTCGACGACCGGACGCGCTTCCTTGTCAACCCGACCGGGCGCTTCGTGATCGGCGGCCCGCAGGGCGACAGCGGACTCACCGGCCGCAAGATCATCGTGGATACCTACGGCGGATACTCCCGCCACGGCGGCGGTGCCTTTTCGGGCAAGGATCCCACCAAGGTCGACCGCTCGGCCGCCTATGCCGCGCGCTGGGTGGCGAAGAACGTCGTTGCGGCGGGCCTTGCATCGCGCTGCGAGGTGCAGTTGGCCTACGCCATCGGCGTGGCGCGCCCTGTCTCCGTGCTGGTGGAGACGTTCGGCACCGGGGCCGTTTCGGATGAAGCGCTCGCCGGCGCCGTGCAGAAGGTGTTCGATCTGCGCCCCTCCGCGATCATCCGCGCGCTCGATCTGCGCCGGCCGATCTACCGGCGGGTCGCCGCCTACGGCCACCTCGGCCGCGAGGACCTCGACGTGCCTTGGGAGCGGCGCGACCGCGTCGATGCGCTGCGCGCCGCCGTGAAGGCGCACTGATCCCGAAGAGAAAAAGCCTTTCCCGCGAGGGAAGGGCTTTTTTGTCGCATTGGAGGGATCAGAGTTTGCCCGTCCGCTCTGCCGTTTCGACGAGGGCGGCAAAGTCCGCATAGCGCCAGCCGTCCGTCGGTTTCGGGCAGTCGATCGCATGAAAAAAGCAGGAGGGGATCTCGCCCTCCTTCAGATTCTTCGCGACGCACGGCGTGCAGCCCCGCCCGTGGCGGGAAGGATGGAACGGACAAGCGTGGTCCGTGCAGGTGCAGAATTCGGGAATGCTCACGGTGATCGCCCCTTTCTTCCCCTATCATAAATTCGTTTTCGCTTTCCGGCAAGGCCATTCTGGAAAAATCCCCCGCCCGGCATAGGCCTGTTCCCCTTCGCCCATGATAAGGCGGAAAGGGGGATGGGCCCGTGCGCTACGGCTATCAGAAGGTGGAGATCAGCGGGGTCGATACCGCGCAGCTTCCCGTCATTTCGGAGGAGGAAAAGATCGAACTGCTGCGCCGCGCGCAGGCGGGCGACCGCGAGGCCCGCGAGAAGATGATCGTCTCGAACCTGCGCCTTGTGCTGTCGGTGATCCAGCGCTTTGCAAACCGCGGGGAAGATCCCTCCGATCTGTTTCAGGTCGGCTGCATCGGGCTCATCAAGGCGATCGACAACTTCGATCTCAGCCTGAACGTCCGGTTTGCGACCTACGGCGTCGCGCTGATCGCGGGGGAACTGCGGCGGCACATCCGCGACGCGGCGGGGTGCTCGCTGCACGTGCCGCGCAGCATGAAGGATCTCGCTTACCACGCCCTGCGCGCCCGCGAGGAACTGGTGCGCGCGGGCGCGCGCGAGCCGACGGTCGAGGAGATCGCCGAGCGCCTCGGCGCCTCTCGCAGCGAAGTGGCGGCGGCGCTCGATGCGACCCTGCAGCCCTGCTCGCTCTATGAACCCGTTTACTCCGACGGCGGCGAGGCCATCCGCGTGATGGACCAACTCAGCGATCCGCAGGACGAGAACGACTGGGTGGAAGAACTGGTCTTCCGCGAGGCTTTGGACGGCCTGAGCGACCGGGAGAAGCGCATCCTCTCGATGCGCTACCTTGGCGGCCGCACGCAGATGGAGGTGGCGCGGGAGATCGGCATCAGCCAGGCGCAGGTTTCGCGCCTCGAAAAAGGGGCGCTCGAGCGCATCAAAGGGCGCCTGTGACGGAAAAAATTGCCGAAACCCTCTATACAGAACCCAAAATCGGCGGTATAATAAACTGTATTGTATCCATGTGTCCGGTCGTTTTCCCGGGCCGCAAAGAGAGGAGAAACCGCCTATGAAAAGGATCGAGATCCGCGAACTGTATGCGGACGCTGCCGCCCATACCGGCGGCAGCATCACCGTGTGCGGGTGGCTGCGCACGCTGCGCCGCTCCGGCGCGATCGCGTTCGCCGAACTCAACGACGGCGGCTCGTTCAAGGGCCTGCAGGTCGTCGCAGCCGAAAACGAGATCGAGAACTTTGAGGAATTCATACACCAGAACGTTGGCGCGGCGCTCACCGTCACGGGCCGCCTGCTGCTGACGCCCGAGGCCAAGCAGCCCTTTGAACTGCGCGCACAGTCCGTGTCCGTCGAGGGCCCGTCCACGCCCGATTACCCGCTGCAGAAAAAGCGCCACACGCTCGAGTATCTGCGCACGCAGGCCCACCTGCGCCCGCGCACCAACACGCTCGCGGCGGTCTTCCGGGTGCGCAGCGTCGCGGCGGACGCCATCCACCGCTTTTTCCAGGACCGGGGCTTCGTTTACGCGCACACGCCGATCATCACCGGCAGCGACTGCGAGGGCGCAGGCGAGATGTTCCGCGTGACGACGCTCGATCCCAAATCCCCGCCGCTCACCGAGGCGGGCGAAGTCGACTGGTCGCAGGACTTTTTCGGCCGCAGCGCGAGCCTGACCGTCTCGGGCCAGCTTGAGGCCGAGGCCATGGCGATGGCGTTCGGCAAGGTCTACACATTCGGCCCGACATTCCGCGCGGAACGCTCCTTTACGGCGCGCCACGCCTCCGAGTTCTGGATGATCGAGCCGGAGATCGCATTCGCCGATCTCGCGGACGATATGGAACTGGCCCGCGATATGATCAAATTCGTGCTTGCCTACGTGCTCGAGCGCTGCCCGCAGGAAATGGAGTTTTTCAACAACTTCTACGACAAGGGCCTGCTGGAGCGCCTGCGCGCGCTCGTCGATTCCGATTTCGCCCACGTTACTTACACCGAGGCCGTCGAGATCCTCGAGCGGCACAAGGACCGGTTCGAGTATCCCGTCTATTGGGGCTGTGACCTGCAGACCGAGCACGAGCGGTATCTCACCGAGCAGATCTACGGCAAGCCGTTGTTCGTCACCGACTACCCCAAGGAGATCAAGGCGTTCTACATGCGCCTCAACGACGACGGCAGGACCGTCGCCGCGATGGATCTGCTGGTGCCGGGCGTCGGCGAGATCATCGGCGGCAGCCAGCGCGAGGAGCGGCTCGACGTCCTGCGGCGGCGCATGGCCGAATGCGGGCTCGAGGAAAAGGACTACGAATGGTACCTCGACCTGCGCCGCTACGGCGGCGCGCGCCACGCGGGATTCGGCCTCGGCTTCGAGCGCCTGATCATGTATATGACGGGCGTCGGCAACATCCGCGACGTGATCCCGTTCCCGCGCACCCCGGGCAGCGCCGAATATTGATCGGCGCAATCGACAGAAAAATGGAGGCACTGATGTGAAAAAAGTAGGGAAACCCGTGTTCCTGATCGTCGTGCTGCTGATCGCCGTGATGGGCTGGCTGACCGTCTGCGGCGTCTCGACGCGCTACGGCGACATCAAGACCACGAAGATCAAAAGCATCGAGGACATCCGCTGGGGCATCGATATCCGCGGCGGCGTGGACGTGACCTTCGCCCCCGCCGACGGCGTCGAGGCGACCGACGAGGAGATGAAGGAGGCCGAAAACCTGATCTCCCTGCGTCTCGTCAACCTCAATATCACCGACAGCGAACTGTATACCGACTATGCGAAGAACCGCATCATCCTGCGCTTCCCGTGGAAGGCGGACGAGACGGACTTCAATGCCGAGGCTGCGGTGCAGGAACTTGGCAGCATGGCGAACCTGACCTTCCGCGAGGGCTTTGAATACGATGAATACGGCCGCCCCGCGGGCACGACGCTGGAGAACATCGTGCTCACCGGCGCCGACGTGCAGTCGGCTGAGGCCGTCTATACACAGGGCCAGAACGGCACCACGCAGAACATGATCTCGCTCACCTTCAAGGATTCCGGCAAGGAGAAATTCTCCGAGGCGACGGGCCGCCTGATCGGGCAGCAGATTTCGATCTGGATGGACGATACGCTGCTTTCCGCGCCGGTGGTGCAGGAGCAGATCACCGACGGCAAGGCGCAGATCACCGGCACCTTTACCGCGGAGCAGGCCGTTGCGCTGGCGGAGAAGATCAACGCGGGCGCGCTGCCGTTCGCGCTCGTCACCGAGAGTTTCTCCACGATCTCCCCGACGCTCGGCCTCGGCGCCAAGAACGCCATGGTGCTGGCGGGCGCGATCGCCTTTGCGATCGTGGCGGTCATCATGGTCGTGTTCTACCGCGTGCCGGGCTTTGTCGCGGTCATCGCGCTGGCGGGGCAGGTGATCCTGCTGATCGCTTCGCTGACCGGCTTCTTCACGCTGTTCCCGGCGTTTACGCTCACGCTCCCGGGTATCGCGGGCATCATCCTGGCGATCGGCTTCGGCGTGGATGCGAACATCATCACCGCCGAGCGCATCAAGGAGGAGTTCGCCAACGGCCGCTCGCTCGACGCCGCGATCGACACGGGCTTTAAGAACGCCTTCTCCGCGATTATCGACGGCAACGTGACCGTCATCATCGTGGCGATCGTGCTGCTCGGCGCCTTCGGCCCGACCGACAGCCTCTTCGCGCGCCTGCTCTCGCCGCTCTTCCGCGTGTTCGGACAGTCTGCGGCGGGCATGATCTACTCGTTCGGCTACACGCTGCTCGTCGGCGTGATCCTCAACCTCGTGATGGGCGTGTTCGCCTCGAGACTGATGCTCAAGTCGGTTTCCCGCTGGTCCTTTTTGCGGAATCCGGCGCTCTACGGGGGAGGGAAGCAGGCATGAGACAGTGGAATATCAATTTTTATAAAAACCGCAAGATCTATTTTGCCATCTCCCTGGTGCTCGTCGCCGCAACGCTTCTGGGGGCGCTGATCCTCGGCGTCGATCGGGACGTGCAGTTCCGCGGCGGCGTGCTGCTGACCTATTCCTACACGGGCGACGTCTCCTCCGACGCGTTTGCCGCCGCCGCGCAGGAGAGCCTCGGCCGGCCCGTTACCCTGCAGGAATCGACCGACCTCGCCACCGGCCGCCAGAACTTTGTGATCTCGCTGGCCGACGCCTCGGGCGTCGACGCCGCGGCGCAGACGGCGCTCACCGAGGCGCTTTCGGCGGCGTTTCCCGAGAACGACCTGCAGCTCATCTCCTCCAACGTCGTCAACGCGACGATCGGCGGCGAATTCTTCCGCAAGAGCCTCGTGGCGGTCGCCTTCGCAGCCGTTCTGATGGTCGTCTATGTCGGCATCCGATTCAAGCGCATCAGCGGCTGGTCGGCGGGCCTTACGGCCGTCGTCGCGCTGCTGCACGATCTGGCGATCGTGTTCGCCGTGTTCGTCTGGGGCCGGTTCTCGATCAATGCGAACTTCATCGCCGTCTGCCTCACGATCATCGGCTACTCGCTCAACGATACGATCGTCATTTACGACCGCATCCGCGAGAACAAGCGCGTCCTCGGCGCTTCCGTGCCGATTGAGGACCTCGTCTGCCGCAGCGTGAACCAGTCGTTCTCCCGTTCGCTGATGACGAGCGTGACGACCTGTTCGGCGATGCTGGTCGTCTCGATCGTGGCCTATTTCTACAACGTCACGTCGATTTTGAGTTTCTCCGTGCCGATGTTCTTCGGCATGGTGTCGGGCTTCTATTCCTCCGTCTGCATCGCCCCGATGCTCTGGACGGTCTGGCAGAAAAAGAAGGCTGCCAAAGCGTGACGGCGCCTTGAGAAAGGAGGCGGCCCCGTGGCCATCGGCGTTTCCACTTCCTGCCTGTTTCCGATGGAGACGGAGCGCGCCCTCGCCCGTCTCGGCGCGCTGGGCATCGACACGGCGGAGGTCTTTCTCAGCGCCCCTTCGGAGGCGCAGCCCGCGTTTGTCCGCCGGCTGTGCGCCGTTGCGGACGCGCAGGGCATCCGTGTGACGGCGCTGCACTCGTATTGCTCCGACGCGGAGGGGTACATGTTTTTCGGGCAGTATCCGCGCCGCCTGCGCGACGGGATCGAGGAATACCGCCGCATTTTCGAGGCCTGCGCCGCCCTCGGGGCGCAGTATCTCGTATTCCACGGGGCGAAGACGCTCCCGCCCGTGACGCGCGAACTCTATTTCGACCGCTACCGCCTCCTGCACGAGGAGGCGCAGCGTTTCGGCGTCACGATCCTGCAGGAGAACGTGGCGCGCTGCATGTCGCGCGATCCCGCCTTCCTGCGGGCGATGGCTGCCGCGCTGCCGCAGGCGCGCTTCGTGCTCGATACGAAGCAGGCCATCCGCGCGGGCGCGGAACTCGACGAGTTGCTGGAGATCATGGGGGCGCGGCTTGCGCGCGTCCATATCAGCGACTACCGTGCCGACAGCGACTGTGTGCCGCCCGGCGCGGGCGAAATGGATTACGGCGCCTTTTTCCGGCGGCTCGCGGCGCTCGGCTTCGCGGGCGACGTGATCGTGGAACTGTACCGCTGGGGGTTTGACGACGAACAGGAACTGGCGCAGAGCGTATCGCATCTGCGGCGCTGTTTTGAGGCAGCGCAGAAGGGGTGACCGAAGATGAAATGTCCGTATTGCGGAGAACCCGAGAGCAAAGTGATCGATTCCCGGCCGACCGACGACGGCGAGCGCATTCGCCGCCGCCGCGAATGCCTCTCGTGCCAGAAGCGTTTCACAACGTTCGAGGCCATTGAGACGACGCCGCTCATGGTCGTCAAGAAGGACGGCTCGATCGAGGCCTTCGACCGCAACAAGTTGCTCAACAGCATGCTGCGCGCCTGCGAAAAGCGGCAGGTGTCGCTCGCGCAGATCGAGCGCGCCGTCAGCGAGATCGAGCAGACGCTGCAGAACTCGATGCAGCCGCAGGCCACCACGCAGGACATCGGCGAGATGGCGATGGAAAAACTGAAGGCCATCGACGAACCGGCCTATGTCCGCTTCGCTTCGGTCTACCGCCAGTTCAAGGATATCAATTCCTTTATGGAGGAGATCAAAAAACTGCTCGAGACCCCTTGAAAACGGATCGGCCCGCCCTCCCCGCTTCGGGAGGGCGTTTTGTTATCGCAGATCCCGCAGCCGCTCGCAGAGCGCAGCTGCGTCGCCCGCCCAATCCGCGGGGGGCTGGCCCGCGGCGGCGCGCGCGGTGAGCGCGGCGATCGCGCGCCGCACCTCCCCGGTCTGCCCGCGTCCGGTGAGGATCGCCGCGATCGGTTCAAAGCGCTCCCAGCGCGCGCCAAGTTCCCCGAGGATGCGCAGCGCCTGCGCTGCATCGGGCGCCGCCCGGCAGTCCTCGGCGAGCGCGCGCATCGGCGCGAGTTCGCGGGCGAGCACCCCTTTTGCGGCGGCGCACAGCAGCAGCACGCACAGCAGCAGGGCGCCCGCGGCGGCGGCCCGCTTCACGGCGACGCCTCCTTTCGGATCAGTGTGTATTGTCCCGCACGGTCGCACAGCAGCAGAAAGACCTCCCGCGCCGAAACGCCCTCGCTTTGAAGCAGGCGCTCGAGCGCTTCTGGGGTCAGGCCGCAGGCCTTGAGCGTTTCGGGGCGCACGCACCCGTCGCTGATGACAAGTTCGGGTGGCGTTTCGCAGCGCGGGCGGGCGACCTTGAGGTCGCCCGCCGTGACGGGCCGCGATTCCCAGTGCGGGAAGACCGAAAGGCTGCCGTTCGTTTCTGCGACGGCCGTATCCACTTCGGTGAGGTCGAAGATGCCGAGTTGCCGCAGTTGGGCGCAGAGGTCGTCGGTCGTCCATCGCATCTCGTGCATCTCCTTTTGGTCGATCACGCCGCCGCGGATCAATTGACGCGGCTGCCCGACCAGCCAGCGGCGCAGGCGATCCGATTTGAGCGACGCCGCCGCGAACAGCACCTCGAGACAGGCGAGCGCGGCGATGGGCAGCACCCCGCCGAGCAGCGGGGAATCGGGGTTTTCGATCGGGATCGCCGCGATGTTCGAGATCATCACGGTCGTCACCAGTTCCGAGGGCTGCAGTTCCCCGATCTGCCGTTTTCCCATAAAGCGCATCAGCGCGATCACAAGCGCGTAGAGGAACACGCTTCTCCACAAAACGGCCGCCACCCGCGCCGCCTCCTTTTTCGGTCAGGCCGCCTCTTCGGCGGTCTGGCGCATCGTTTCGGCAAAGATGCCGTAGCCGCGCGTCGGGTCGTTGACGAACACGTGCGTCACCGCGCCGATGAGTTTGCCGTCCTGCAGCAGCGGTGAACCGCTCATCCCCTGCAGGATGCCGCCCGTCTCGGCGAGCAGCGCCGCGTCCGTCACGCGAACGACCAGATTGCGCGTGGTGTTTGCGCCGCCGAGGAAGATCTTTTCGATCTCCACCTCGTAGGCCTGCGGCGTCGTGCCGCGGATCGTCGTGAGCATCGTCGCCTTGCCGGCATGCACTTCGCCGGCCGTGGCCATGCGCACGGGTTCGGCCTCGACGGGGCTTGCAAACGCCGTTCCGTAAAGCCCCGCGTCGGTGTTGGCCGTGAGCACGCCGAAGGTGCTGCCGCCGGCAAAGACGCCGTGGAGTTCGCCCGGCAGCCCCGCGACGCTCTTTGTCACGCCCGTGATGGTGATGCCCACCGCTTCGCCCGCGCCGAGCGGCATGCGGGCGCTCGTGTCCGCATCGCACACGGCGTGCCCGAGCCCCGCGAACCGATGCGCCGCGGGGTCGTAATAGGTCAGCGTGCCGATGCCGGCCGTGCTGTCGCGCACCCACATCCCCGCGCGGTAGACGCCGTCGGACGGGGAGAGCACCGGGGTGAGCGTCGCGGTCCCGACGACGCCCTCCCGCGCGTAGCGCACCGAGAGGGATCGCCCGCCGCTTTTGGCGATCAGCGCGCCGACGTCTTCGTTGCCGGTAACGCTCCTGCCGTCGAGCGACAGGATCACGTCCCCGGTACGCAGGCCGCACGCCTTTGCGGGATTGACTGCGACGCCGCCGATCTCCAGATCGCTCATGCCCACGATCATCACGCCGTCGGTGAACATTTTGATACCGAAGGGCGTTCCGCCGGGGATGACCGTATCGGGCTCGACGACGCGGACCGACACCTCCTTGATCGGGATGCCGCCCGCCAGGGTCAGTTGTGCGCGGTACGAATTGCCCGCGCGGGACAGCAGCGCCGCGGGGACGGCATCGGTCACGCCGCGCACGCCGACGCCCCGGATCCAGTTGAGAGAGAACGTTTCGCCCTGCACGACGTAATAGGTGTCCGGCAGCGTGCGGCCGAGCCAGACGGCGCAGCCCGCCGCCGCCAGGACCGCCGCCGCCGCCGTCGCCGCCAGGGCGCGAAGAACCGGTTTCAAGTTCTCACCTCCCGCTTTTGGGGCAAAGAGAGGCGAGTTGAAAATCCGCCGCCGTCGGACGGCGGTCCTGCGCGCCTCGGTCCCGTGCCCCGCGTTTAGTATGGGCGGGAAACCAGCCGTCTTTGCGCGCCAAAACCTTGCCGTATCGGCAAATTTTTCCGTTTTGGGACCGGGACGGGACGCGTTTTCCTCAGTTTTCCCGCGTTTTGTCCCGCCGATCCGTGCCGCCGCGCGCCGTTTCACAAAAAATTCCGCCGCTTTGACGGCAGTCGCCGGGAAAAAGGGCGTTTTTCCCGTATTTTGGAAAAGGCGAAATTATTTTTCCCCGCTCGCGCTCTTTCAGCCGAAATCGACGCGCTGCCCATGGTAAAATTTGGACAAATCAAAGAAGGGACTGTCCGAAATGAAAGAAAAACTGCACATTCTGCTCGCGCAGGACGAGGAGGATTTCACAGCGGCCTGCGCCGCTTATCTGCGGGAAAACGGCTGCGAGGTGACGATCGCGCCGAAGGACGGCGTTCGCATCGCCGAGACGATCGCACAGCAGCACCCGGACGCGGCGCTGTTCGACGTGTTCATGCCGCGGCTCGACGGCATCGGCGTGATGAACGAGGCGAGCGCCGACGGGGAGGGCCGCACGCTGTTCGCGCTCACGGCCGCCTACGACAACGGCGCGCTCACGGCGCAGCTGCTGCGCGCGGGGGCGGCCTTCTGTTTTGTGCGCCCTCTCGAGGCGGAAGCGGTGGGCCGGCGCCTGCTGGGGCTGCTTTCCGACCGCGGCGTGCAGGCCGCGGGCCGCGCGCCCGACCTCGAGGTGCAGATCACCGAGATCCTGCACCAGATCGGCGTCCCTGCGCACATCAAAGGCTACCACTACCTGCGCGCGGCGATCCGGCTGTGCGTGGCCGACCCCGAGTTGATCAGCGCGGTCACGAAGCAGTTGTATCCTTCGGTGGCCAAACAGTTTTCGACGACGCCTTCGCGCGTGGAGCGGGCGATCCGCCACGCGATCGAGGTCGCATGGGACCGCGGCGACGTCGACGTGCTCAATTCCTACTTCGGCTATACGATCCACAACACGAAGGGGAAGCCGACAAACTCCGAGTTCATCGCCATGATCTCCGACCGCCTGCGCCTTTCGCTCGACCGCGGGGAGGCCAACTGAACCGCTGTCCGCGCGCGGTCCTTCCCGCCGTCTCCGGCCTTGCCGGGGGCGGCGGGTTTTGCGTTGCGAAAAAGCGGAAGCGGTTGCGGCCGTCCGCCCCGATATGCTACAATATAAACATCAATGCGAAGGGGGAAAGCGGCATGCTCCAACTGTTGTTCGGGCCCGTGCGGTCCGGCAAGACGGGCGCGGTCTTCGAAGCGATCGGCGCGGACCTGAAAGAGGGCCGGCGCGCGGTCCTGCTCGTGCCGGAGCAGGCCTCTTTCGTCTATGAGAGGCGGGTGTCGGCGCTTGGCAGCCCCGATGCGCAGGCACTGAGTTTTTCGCGCTTTGCCGAACTGGTGCTGCGCAGCCGCGGCGGGGACGGCCGCCGCCGCATGACGGATACGGCCGCGTATTTTCTGATGGAACTCGCGCTCGAGGAGGTCTCCGACGCGCTGGCGCTCTACCGGCGGCAGGTGCGCACGAGGGGCTTCCTCTCGCAGATGCTGCAGGTCGCGCAGGAGTGCGCGCTTGCGGGCGTTTCCCCGCAGGATCTCGCGCGCGTTTCCGCCTCGCTGCCGGCGGGCACGCTGCGCGACAAAACGGCGGAACTCTCGCTGATCCTCGACGCCTACTCCGCCGTGATGCATCGCGGCCATATCGACGAGGCAGACGTGCTCACCCTCGCTGCCGACTGCCTTGCGGAACACGCGGATTACGCGGGGGCGCGCATCTACGTCGAATCGTTTTCGAGTTTTACCGCGCCCGAATACCGCTTGCTCGAATCGCTGCTGCGGCAAGCGGACACGGTGACCGTCTCGCTGATCGGGGACGGTGTTTCTCCCGCGCCGCCCGCCTTTGCCGCCTCGCAGGAAACGGCGCGCCGCCTGATCCGCATGGCGGAGGCGCTCGGCGTCCCTGTGAAGCGCACCGTTTTGCCCGAGCGGGAGGGAAAGATCCCCCAAAGCCTGCTGCATGCCCTGCGCGACGGCACCCTGCCGCCCGAGGGCGAGCGCTCGCCGAACGTGTGCGTGTTCATCGCCCGCAATCCCGCCGAGGAGGCCGACCGCGTCGCCGCGATGGCCGCGCGCCTCACCCGGGAGGAAGGGTACCGCTGCCGCGACATCGCGATCGTGATGCGGTCCGACGCCCGCTACCGCACGGCCCTGCCCGCGGCGCTGCGGCGCTGCGGCGTGGCGTTCTTCGACGACCGCCGCACCCGCGGGCATTCGAGCGCGCTGCTGCGCGGCGTGACGGACGCCGTCCTCGCCGCCGCGGGAGACCGGCGCGCCGATCCCGCGCTGCTGCTCAAATCGCCGCTTCTGGGCCTCGATCCCGCCGCCGCGGGCGAAACGGAAAACTATTGCTTCGTCTGGTCCGTGCGGCCGCACGAGTGGCTTTCGCCCTTTTTGAACAATCCCGACGGCATGACCGACCGCTTCTCTGAGGAGGCGCGCGAGCGCCTGGCGCGCATCGAGGAATGCCGCCGCGCCGTCGCCGCGCCGCTCGCGCGCCTGCAAACCGCCGTGCGGGCGCAGAACGGGCGCCGTTTCGCCGAAGGGGTGTGGCGCTACCTCGGGGAGGTCGGCGCCGCCGAACATCTCACCCAATTTGCACAGGCGATGGAGCCGGCGCAGCGCCGCGAATTCCTGCAGCAACAGTCGCTGCTGTGGGACCGTCTGACGGAGGTGCTCGACCTCTTTGCCGGACTGCCCCGGGAACTCGACCTGCCCGCCGCGCGCATCACCGAACTGTTTGAACTGGCGCTTTCCACGGCCGAGGTCGCCACGCCGCCGCACACGCTCGACGAAGTCGCCGTGGGCACGGCCGACCGCATGCGCATCGACGATGCCCGGGTGGTCTTCCTGCTCGGCGCGGTGCAGGGGGAATTTCCGCCGGTCGCGTCCCCTGTGGGGCTGCTCACCGATGAGGAGCGCCGCGCGCTCGTCGCGGGAGGGCTCGATCTGTTCGCCGATTCCGAGAGCCTGCTGCGCCGCGAGGAATTGCTCGTCTACACCGTCGCCGCCGCCGCGAAGGATCGTCTGATCGTCTCGCTGCCCGCGGCCGACTTCAAGGGGGAGGCGCTCGAGCCCTCCGTCCTCTACCGCGCCGCGGCCGCCGTCGCCGCACCCTGCGGCGAAACGCCTTTTGCCGACGCCGTTTCGCCCGAAAGCGCACTGCGGGCCTACGCCGCGAGCGAACGGGGCACGGCGGATTCCGCCGCGCTGCGCCGCGCCTGCGAACTGGCGGGTCTCTCCGAAGACCTCGCGCGCATCGACCGCGCCGCGCAAAAAACGCCCCACCAGATCGAGGACGCGCCGCTCGCGCGCCGCCTGTTCGGGGAGCGGATGGATACCTCCGCCACGCGGCTCGGGGACTACTACACCTGCCCGTATTCCTATTTCGTCAAGCACGGCCTGCGCGTGCGCGCGCTCGAAAAGGCCGAACTCTCGCCCGCAAAGGCGGGCACGCTCGTCCACCGCGTGCTTGAGCGCGTTGTTTCCCGCTACGGCGGCGCGGCGCTCGCCGCGCTCCCCGAGGAGACGCTGCGCGGCGCGATCGCGCAGGAGATCCGCGGGTATCTCTCCGATACCGTCGAAGCGCCTGAACTGCTCCCGAAGCGGCTGCAGGCGGGCTTCGACCGCATCGGGGACTGGCTGTTTGAACTGCTGCGCCGCCTCGGCGAGGAGTTTGCGCAGAGCAGGTTCGAGCCGGTCGCCTTTGAACTGCCGATCGGCGGGGACAGCGAGGCGGGGGGGCTCCGCCTGAAAACGGTCGACGGCGGCGAGATCGCCGTCTACGGTTCGGTGGACCGCGTCGATGTGGCCACCGTCAACGGCAGGCGCTATGTGCGCGTAGTCGATTACAAATCGGGCGGGAAGACGTTTTCTTTGAGCGACGTGTATTACGGGCTCAATCTGCAGATGCTGGTTTACCTGTTCTCGATCTGGAAGAACGGCCGCGGCCGCTACGCCGACCTGCTGCCCGCTGGTGTGCTCTATATGCCCGCGCTCGGGGAGTACGTGCGAGGCGCCCGCAAAGAAGACGAAGCGGCGCGCAGGGAGCGCGCCCGGCAATACCGCATGAACGGCCTGTTGCTGGAGGACAGCGACGTGCTCGCCGCGATGGAGATCGACGGCGGCGGGCTGTTCATCCCCGTCCGCGACGGGCGGACGAAGAACGCCTTCGCAAGCCTTGCCCAACTCGGCCGCCTCTGCCGGCTGGTGGAGGACCGCATGCGCGAAATGGCCGAGAGCCTGCACGCGGGAGCCGTCGCGGCCGCGCCCGCCGACCCGAACAAAACGAACGCGTGCCTGTATTGCGACTGCCGCACGTTCTGCGGCTTCGAGGAAGGGGATCCCATCCGCGCGCTGGCAAAACTCGACCGCGAGGCGATTCTGGGAAAGGAGGGGGACGGCGATGGAACTGACGCGTGAGCAGCGCGCCGCCGTGGAGTCGCGGGGCGGTTCCCTGATGCTCTCCGCCGCGGCGGGCAGCGGCAAGACGAGCGTGCTCACCCGCCGCGCCGTCGCCCGTATCCTCGAGGACGGCGTCGACGCCGACCGCCTTCTGATCGTCACCTTTACCCGGGCGGCCGCCGCCGAGATGAAGGGCCGCATCGTGAAGGAACTCTCCGACTACATCGAACGCCACCCGGGCGACGCGCATGCCAGACGCCAGCGCGCCAAACTCGACCGCGCCCAGATCGGCACGATCGATTCGCTCTGCTCCGCGATCCTGCGCGAGCATTTTCAACTGGCGGGCCTTCCGGCGACCTTCCGCATCATCGAGGGCAACGAACTGGAGATGATGCGCGAGGATGCCGTCTCCGCCGCGATCGAAGAGGCCTACCGCGCCGATACGCCCGCCTTCCGCGATCTGGCGGAACTGTTTTCCACAAGCAAAAGCGATCGCGCGCTCACCGAGGCGGTGCTGCGCGTGCTCGAGTATGCGCGCGCCCACCCGCACTACCGCCGCTGGCTCGATGAAAAACTGGCGGTGTACCGCGAGTTCGAGACCCCGTCGCAGAGCCCGTGGGCGCAGATCCTGCTCGAGTACGGCCGGGGGCTCTGCGAGTGGGAGATCCGCTCGCTCGACCGCGCGATCCGGCTGGCCTCCGCAAGCGAATCGGCCGCCTACCTGCCGGCGCTCGCCGCCGACCGCGCGGCCCTGCAGGAGGTGCTGGCGCGCATCGACGCCCGCGACTGGGACGGCTGCGCCGCCGCGCTCGAAGCCTACCGCCCGACGAGCATCCGGGGGGTCAAAAAAGCGAATCCCGCGATCAAGGCCGCGCGGGACCGCGCAAAAAAACTGCTGCAGGACACGCTGCCGAAACACGTGTTTCCCGCATCCGAGGCCGAATTTTCCGAGGATGTGGCCGATCTGCTGCCGAAGATCGACTGCCTCTTCTCGCTCGTGAAGGAGACCGACGAGCGCCTGCAGCGCGACAAGCGCGAGGCGGGCGTTCTCGATTACGCCGATCTCAGCCAGATGACCTGTTCGCTCTTGACGGATGAAACGGGGGCCCCCACGCCCTTTGCGGCCGAACTCGCCCAAAGGTGGGACGAGGTGATGGTCGACGAGTTTCAGGATGTCAACGAAGTGCAGGAGCGCCTGCTGTCCGCCCTCGCGCTGCGCGACGACTTTTTCTGCGTCGGCGACGTCAAGCAGAGCATCTACCGCTTCCGCATGGCGCGCCCGCAGTTGTTCCTGCGGCGCATCGAGACGGCGCATCCGTTCGACGGCCGGCACTTCCCGGCGGCGCTCTATCTCAACGGGAACTTCCGCGCCGCACCCGAGGTCACGGACGTCATCAACGAGACGTTCGGCGTGCTGATGAGCCGCGAAGTCGGCGATCTGGACTACGATGAAACGCAGCGCCTCGAGCCGCTTGCCTCGTTCCCGCCGGGCGCACAGCGCGGCGTCGATCTCTGCCTGCTGCGCCGCGGCGACCCCGAAGCGGGCGAGGATCCCGACGCCGAGCCCGCGTGGGTGGCGGAGGAGATCCGCCGCCTGCTCGAAAGCGGCGCCGTCAGCGAAAACGGGGCGGTGCGCCCCGTGCGCCCCTCGGATATCGCGATTTTGCTGCGCGGCCTCAAAAATGGCAGGGGCGAGCGCTACCGCCGCGCGCTGCGGGCCGCGGGCATCGAGGCCGGCATGAAAGACGAAACCGGTTTTCTGGCGGCGCCCGAGGTCGCCGCCGTGCTCCACGCGCTCGGCGCGATCGCAAACCCGATGCGCGACCTCGACCTGCTCGGCGCGATGGCCTCCCCGCTGTTCGGTTTCACCGACGACGAACTGGCCGCGATCCGCGTGCGGACGAGGACAGGCTCGTTCTACGGGGCCGTTTCGGCCGCCGCCGCGCACGATGCGCACGCCGCGTCGTTTTTGGAACTGCTCGGCGAATTCCGCCGCCTTTCGCTCACGATGCCGCCCGAGGAACTGATCGGCGAACTGCTGCGCCGCACGGGCTTCGACGTGCTCTGCCGCGGCATGAAAAACGGCGCGCACCGGCTGGGCAACCTGGTCCTGCTGCAGGAATACGCCGCCGAGAGCGGCGCGGGCGCGGTGCCCACGCTCGAGGGCTTTCTGCGCGGCGTGGAGCGCATCCGCCGCAGGGGGAAGGACCTTTCCCCTGCCGCGCAGGGAGAGGGGGAGGACGCCGTTTCGATCGTGACGATCCACCGCTCGAAGGGGCTCGAATGGCCGATCGTGTTCGTGTGCGGCCTCGATCAGGAGCACGGCTTTTTCCGCAGCGATCTGCAAAAGCCGACGATCCTGCACTCCGAATACGGCTTCGCCTGCGTGCGGCGTGACCGGGCGACGCGGCGGCAGTTCGTCTCCGTCCCGCTTGCGGCTGTGCGCGCCGAAGAGCAGCGTGCGCAACTCTCGGAGGAACTGCGCGTGCTCTACGTCGCAATGACGCGTGCCAGGGAGCGCCTCTACCTCACGGGGACGCTCCCCGACCCCGAAGCGGCCCTGCGCGACGCCGCGTTCGCCGCCGGGGAGGGGACGTCGATCGACCCCGCGTTTGTGCGCGGCGGCAAAACATTCCTCCAGTGGCTGCTGCCCGCGCTGTCGCTGCACCGCGACCTGCGCGCGCTCGCTTCGCTTCCTTCGCGCGAGGACGGGCTGCGCGTGCGCCTGCCCGATCCGCCGCGGCCGGTACAGGCCGCGGAAACTGCCGCTGCCGCCCCCACGCCGGACGAGGCGGCCGCGCAGGCGCTCTATGCGCGCATCCTGCGGCCCTATCCGCATGCGGCGGCGGCCGGGCTGCCCTCAAAACTTGCGGTTTCCGCGCTCGCCCATGGCGAAGAGGGGCGTTTCTTCACGGGCGTCCCCGCGTTTGTTTCGGGCGGACGGCTCACGGGCGCCGCGCGCGGCACCGCGGTCCACGCCTTTCTGCAGTACTGCGACTACGCCGCCGCCAGGCGCGATCCGGCCGCAGAGGCCGAGCGGCTGCGGGCGGGCGGTTTCCTGACGGCCGAGCAGGCCGAGGCCGTCGACCTGCGGCAGATCCGCGCGTTTTTCGAGAGCGATCTCGCGCGCCGCATCTTCGCGGCCGACCGCGTCCTGCGCGAGTACCGGATGCTCGCGCCCGCCTCGGCCAGCGCGCTCACAGCGCAGTACGTCCTGCCCGACGGCGAATCCACGATGCTGCAGGGCGTGGCGGACTGCATCCTCATCGAGGGGGATCACGCCGTCCTGATCGACTACAAGACCGACCGCGTTTCGCATCCAGAGGAACTGATCGGGCGCTATCGCATGCAACTGCTGCTCTACCGCGACCTGTTGGCGCGCGCGCTGCCCGTGCCGGTGACGGAGTGCGTCCTCTACTCGTTTTCGCTCGGATGCGCGGTGCCGCTGGAACTCTGATGCAAAAAAGGCTTGACAAAGCGGGCGCGACCTGTTACACTGTCTTGGAAAACAAAGCAGGACGGGTCACGCTCCTCACCGGTGTGCGCGCAGTACACGCGGTCAATCCCTCACCGAAACGCGGCAGAGCCGCGGGTTTGTGTTGTATTGAACGGGCGCAGGACGGACGACGGTCCTGCGCCCGCATTTTTGTTCTACAAACGGAGGTGTCAAGATCAGCGTGAAGGAACTTCTCATCAACGAGAGTATCCGGGACAAGGAGATCCGACTCATCGGATCAGACGGGGCCCAGCTCGGCATCATGAGCGCGCGCGAAGCGCAGCAACTGGCGAACGAGCAGAACCTCGATCTGGTCAAGATCGCGCCGCAGGCCAACCCGCCTGTCTGCCGCATCATGGACTACGGCAAATATCGCTTTGAGCAGGCCAAGAGGGAAAAGGAAGCCCGCAAAAACCAGCGCATCATCGAGATCAAAGAGATTCGCCTCTCTCTCAACATCGATATCGGCGATCTCAACACGAAGGTGAAGCAGGCGACCAAATTCCTCAAGGAGGGCAACAAACTCAAGGTTTCGATCCGCTTCCGCGGGCGCGAAATGGCGCACCCGGAACTCGGCCGCGAGGTCATGGATCGGTTTGCCGAGCAGATCGCGGAATACGGCGCGGTCGAGAAGCCCCCGAAACTGGAGGGCCGGCACATGCTGATGTTCGTCGCCGCCAAGCAAGCAAAGTAAAAATTGGGAGGAAACTACAATGCCGAAACTCAAGACCCATTCCGGCGCGAAAAAGCGTTTCAACGTGACAAAGACCGGCAAGGTCAAGCGCGCTCACGCCTACAAGAGCCACATCCTGACGAAAAAGGATACGAAGCGCGGCCGCAGACTGCGCCAGACCACGCTGGCGGACAAGACCAATCTCAAGGCGATCCGCCTGATGATCCCTTACAAGTAAGACTGTAAAAAGAACCGACGGAGGTATGGAAATATGGCTCGTGTGAAGGGCGCAATGGCGACCAGAAAACGCAGAAAAAAGGTGCTCAAGCTCGCAAAGGGCTATTTCGGCGGCAAGAGCAGGCTGTTCCGCACCGCGAAAGAAGCGGTGATGAAGTCCGGCCAGTACGCTTATATCGGCAGAAAGCAGAAGAAGAGAGATTTCCGCCGCCTGTGGATCACCCGCATCTCGGCGGGCTGCCGCGCAAACGGCGTCAACTACTCCACGTTTATGAACGGCCTCAAAAAGGCGGGCATCGACCTCAACCGCAAGATGCTCTCGGAGATCGCAATCGCCGATCCCGCGGCGTTCTCGGAACTTGTCTCCAAGGCGAAAGCCGCGCTGTAATCCACCACAGAATGTCCGGGCTGTCAGACGGCTCGGACATTTGTGCTAACTAAAGGCCGGGGTCCGCATCCCCGTCCGATGGAAAAAACCATGCAAAAGATCACGTCGAAAGAGAATCCGCGCCTCAAAGAACTTGCAAAACTGTACGCCTCGAAGCGCCTGCGCCGCGAAAGCGGCAGGTTTGTGCTCGAGGGGGTGCGGCTCGTTCTCGATGCGCAGAAAAGCGGCGTCCCCATCCGTTCCCTCTTCGTGACGGACGAGGGCGTCCGCCGGCTCGGCGATGCGTTCGAGGCCCTGCGCACCGCGGCGGGGGAGACGTTCCTTCTCCCCGAGGCGCTCGGCGCGCGCATCGGCGACACGGCGCATCCGCAGGGCGTGTTCGCAATCTGCGAGGGGACGCTGGCCGAAGAGCGCCTGCCCGACTCGTTC